>Ga0181594_10002447_pt1 | contig 17042 bp, 12 predicted proteins | sample 071ome_18_FD_145603 | JGI IMG/M metagenome (GOLD analysis project Ga0181594, IMG submission 145603) | Coastal salt marsh microbial communities from the Groves Creek Marsh, Skidaway Island, Georgia - 071413BT metaG (spades assembly) | ecosystem: Environmental > Aquatic > Marine > Intertidal zone... | reverse complement strand
GGCTTTGACGGCAGCTCCACCCAACAGGCGGAGGGCAGCGATTCCGACTGCGTATTGAAGCCGGTTGCCCTTTATCCGGACGGCGGACGCAACAACGCCTCGATCGTTCTCTGCGAAGTCATGCTGCCGAACGGAGAGCCGCATCCGTCGAATGCCCGCGCGACGATTTTGAACGATCCGGACGCCTGGTTTGGTTTTGAGCAGGAGTATTTCCTGCACCGTGGCGGGCGTCCTTTGGGATGGCCGGAAGAAGGCTATCCCGCGCCTCAAGGCGAGTATTACACCGGCGTGGGCTATGTGAACGTCGGCGACGTTGCCCGTGAGATCGTGGAAGAGCACCTGGATCTTTGCCTGCACGCGGGCATCAATCACGAGGGAATCAACGCGGAAGTGGCCAAAGGGCAGTGGGAATTCCAGATTTTTGCCAAGGGCTCGCAGAAGTGCGCCGATGACATGTGGACGGCCCGCTACCTTCTTCTGCGCGCATGTGAGAAGTATGGCGTCGACGTGGAGTGGCACTGCAAGCCGTTCCAGGGCGACTGGAATGGCTCCGGCATGCACTGCAACTTCTCCACCAAGCACCTGCGGGAAGTCGGCGGCGAGGACTACTTCAAGGCGCTCATGGCGGCATTCGAGAAGAACTGCGAAGAGCACATTGCCGCTTATGGTCCGGACAACCACCTGCGTTTGACCGGTCTTCACGAGACCCAGGCGATCGACAAGTTCAGCTGGGGAATCGCCGATCGCGGCGCCTCGATTCGCGTGCCGCACTCCTTCAAGAACAACGACTGGAAGGGCTATCTGGAAGATCGTCGTCCGAATTCTCAGGGCGACCCTTACCAGATCGCCTCCCGCGTCTTGAAGACGATCAGCGAAGTCCCGACTCCCTGATTCGGAAAAAGGCTCATTCAACGACGGCGCCTCTCATTGGGAGGCGCCGTTTTTTTGTTGCTGTCAGGTATGAACGAATTTGATCGATGTGATCAAAAATATACATTTATTCCTGGGCGGCGCTCAAAATGAGCCACACAGGAAGCGGTGATCGGGAAAGAATCTGAAAAAGATTCATGCCGGAGAGTTCGAGAAAGGAGGGCGAAGGCTACGGCTGGGATGGCATGTTTGGTTCGGGTGATGAATTTCACGCATGCAAATGATGCGCCTGGTGCATAATGGGCGCTGCATCTGCTGTGGGGCGGAACCCCCGTCGTTGAACAGGTTGTCGCGAGAGCGCCGGCCCAGTCATCGTTCGGCGCGGGCTGGCACGATACACGACACCGAAGCCAACGACCAACCGACCAATGATGATCAAGACAGCTATTCGAAAGTGGATAACCGGAATGGGGCTCGCGTTTGCCTTGTGCGCGTGGGGCGGGCTGACACTGAGCGCCCAGGACGCCGCCTCGGCAGCCGAGGAAGCGGCTGTTGCAGCCCAGGAGATGGCGGAGAATGGCGACGATACGCTTGCTGGCGAACCGGAAGCGGATGGAGGAGGCGGCATCGACAAGGCGGACACGGCCTGGATCATGGCGGCCACGGCGCTGGTGTTGTTCATGACCATTCCCGGTTTGTCTCTGTTCTACGGAGGGCTCGTCCGCAGCAAGAATGTCCTTTCGGTGCTGATGCATTGCTTCTTCATCACCTGCGTCATGACGATTTTCTGGTTGGTTTGCGGCTATTCACTGGCGTTGACCGAAGGCAATGCCTTCATTGGCGGGTTGGACCGGATTTTCCTGAAGGGGCTGGATCCTGAGGCGGGAGACGGAATACCCGAGTCGCTCCTGTTCATGTTTCAGATGACCTTTGTCATCATCACTCCTGCATTGATTGTGGGCGCCTTTTGCGAACGGATGAAGTTTGCCGCCGTGGTGGCCTTTTCGCTGGTCTGGGCGTTGTTGGTTTATGTTCCGGTCTGCCACATGGTCTGGGGACCGGGCGGATGGCTTCTTGAGAAGGGCGTGATCGATCTTGCGGGCGGCATCGTGGTGCACATCACGGCCGGCATTGCCGCGCTGGTCTTGTGCATCAAGGTGGGGCCGCGCAAGGGGCACCTGACGGAAAAGATGGCGCCGCACAATCTGCCGATGTGCGTCATGGGAACAGGGATGCTCTGGGTGGGGTGGTTCGGTTTCAACGGCGGCAGTGACTTGGGCGCCAGCCCGGATGGGGTCATGGCCATGCTCGTCACCCAGGTGTCCGCCGCGATCGCGGCCATCGTCTGGACCACGATCGAGTGGGTGAAGAACGGCAAGCCGAGCGTCCTGGGCGGCGTCACCGGCGCCATCGCCGGATTGGCGGCGATCACGCCCGCGTCCGGCGAGGTTGGCCCGGTCGGCGCGCTGTGCATCGGCACGGTCTCGGGCATTGTCTGCTGGTATTTCTCGGTCGTGTTGAAGAACAAGTTTCGCTACGACGATTCATTGGATGTGTTCGGAGTGCATGGGGTGGGCGGCTTCGTCGGCACGATTCTGGTCGCCGTGTTTGCGGCGGAGCAATTCGGCGGCATGAAGGATCCCTCCTATTCGGTGGGAACCCAACTGGGCATCCAGATGCTCGCGGCCTTCGGCGTTGCCGGCTATACATTCCTCGTCTCGGTGGCTCTTGCGATCGTGATTGAGAAAACCATCGGTCTGCGCGTCGAGGAAAGCGACGAGCGCGAGGGACTCGATGTGAGCGAGCATGGCGAGCAGGCCTACAACAACTGAGGTCGCTGCGCTTGATTGGAATTCAGACAAGCAACAGAAAGAACAATCCGACATGAAGAAACTCGAAGCGATCATCAAGCCGTTCAAACTGGAGGAGGTCAAAGAGGCCCTTGGCGAGATCGGCATCGAAGGCATGACCGTCAGCGAAGTCAAAGGGTTTGGCCGGCAGAAGGGCCATACGGAGATCTATCGCGGCAGCGAATACACGGTCGATTTCCTGCCCAAGCTCAAGCTTGAGACCGTGGTTGCCGACAACCAGGTCGAGCAGGCGGTGGAGACCATTGCCAAGGCGGCCAAGACGGGCAAGATCGGCGACGGCAAGGTGTTTGTCCTGGACGTGGAGGAGGCCCTGCGCATCCGCACGGACGAGCAGGGCGACGAGGCCATCTGATCACGGGACGCGGGCGTCCGGCCCGGTCATTCGAACATCCCGGCGCGGGCGTCAGCCCGCGCCGTTTCTGTTGGCTGCGGCGTCCGTTGATTGGCCGCAGGCGCCGCTCGACATCCATCCTCACAATCCGCAAACTCGCGCGCGTGAAACAATCGATTGTCACCTTGGATTTGGAGGGGGTTTTGATCCCCGAGATCTGGATTGCGTTTGCGGATAAGACGGGGATCGACGAACTGCGTTTGACGACCCGTGACATTCCGGACTACGACGAGCTCATGCGGGGTCGGTTGAAGATCCTCGCCGAGCGCGGCTTGAGGCTTTCGGACATCCAGGAGGTGATCGGGACATTGTCGCCTCTGGAGGGAGCCAAGGCTTTCCTGGACGAGCTGCGTTCCATCACGCAATGCATCATTCTATCGGACACATTCCTCCAGTTTGCGTCTCCGCTGATGCGCCAGCTCGACTGGCCGACCCTGTTCTGCAACAGCTTGGAGGTGGAGGACGACCGGATTGTGAATTACCACCTGCGCCAACCGGATCAGAAACGCCAATCCGTCATGGCGCTGAAGACGCTCGAATACAAGGTCATCTCCTTTGGCGACTCCTTCAACGACACGACGATGTTGAAGGAGGCGGACGTGGGTTTCCTGTTCCACTCCCCCAAATCCATCCAGGAACAGTTCCCCCAATTCAAGGCGTTCGAAGAATATGCCGATCTGCTCGCGGCGATCAAGGCGGAGCTGTAATCCACGGAGAAAATGTCCGCTTTCAGGGGAGCGGAGGGGCGTCAGCCTTGCGGACTCAGGCGGTCTTCATTTCGGGGCGGGCCAGGCAGACGCTGAGTTTGCGTCCCTCATACTCCTGTTCATTGAATTGCTCGATCGCCTGTTGTGCGGTTGCGCTGTCGGCCATGTCCACGAAGGCCATGCCGTGGGAGCGGTCGTTGCGGCGGTTGCGAAGGACGTGCACATCGGCGACGTCGCCGGCCTGCGCAAAAAGTTCGCGCAGATCGTCGTTGCGGGTCTTGAAGGGCAGATTGCCCACGTAGAGTTTGGTCGACATATCAGAGGCGCCGAAATAAGCGGCAAACCAAGGCGGGAGGCAAGTTTGGATTCACGCGGGGCGGCGGCGGGATCCTGTCGGCCCGCCGGGGTTCGCCGCGCTCGCCGGCTATTGCGGGCAACCGAACAAGCCCCGCTGGCGGATGATGGCGGCGACGCGGGGCGGAACGAGATCATCCCAATCGGTTCCTCCGGCGCGAATCTGCTCCAGCACGTCCTTGGTGAAGATGGAAAGGTTGGCCTCGTTGAATCCGCGCAGCGGTTCGATGTAGCGGTTCTCCATGAGGTGGGAATAGAGGTGCTGAAGGTGGTCTTCCACCCGCAGATTGCGGGCGTCGATGATCGAGTTGTTGGCGGCGTCCTTGTAGGGGAGCACGTAGAGTTTCAAGTCGTTCTTGAAGAGGCGTCCGAACGATTCGAGGATGCCGCCGTCGAGATCCGTGTAGTATTTCTCCTGGAAGACCTCTTGCAGGGTGGGGATGCCCATGACGATGCCGACCTTCTCGCGCGTGTAGCGGAACAGGTAGGCGGCGGCCCGGTGAAATTCGACGTAGTTGGAGATGAGCACGTTCTGTCCCAGCGCGCAGAGGAGATCGACCCGGTCGAGGAAATCCTTGTGATCTATGGTATCCCCGTCACTGAGCGTCTTGAGGGTCATTTCCATCAGCGCGGAGACGGACTTGCCGCGGACGCCGGGTTCCTGAACGAAATGCGCACGGGCGCATTCGAGCATTTCGAGGGTGGTTTTGGTGACCGGGCGGAAGGTGCCACGTTCGACGAGGATCGGTTTGTCCCAGAGGACCTCGCCGGGTTGCACGACCTCGCCGTCGGCGAGGAACATGGTGGCGTCGGCCAGGCCCTGTTCCACGAGCTTCAGCGCCATGAGCCGGTTGTCGACCTCGGAGAAGGCGGCGCCGCTGAACTTGATCATGTCGAACTCGATCCGGCGTCGATTGAGGGAATCGAGCAGCGAGCGAAGCAGCGCGACGGGATCCTGGTGCAGGCGGTAGGCGCCGTAGATGAGATTGATTCCGGCGATGCCGATGGCTTCCTGTTGTTCGACATTGCGATCGTCGAGGAGCCTGATGTGCAGGAGGATCTCGCTGGGTTCGGCCTGGGGTTGGTGCTGGAAGCGGATGCCCATCCACCCGTGATTGTCGCCCTTCACGCCCCGGCTTTTGGCGGCGACCGTGTTGGCGTAGGCGAAGAACTGGGTCGTTTCTCCCCGCGTTGGGCCGAGGCGTCCGATGAGGAGGCTCCATTCGTGATCGAGCATGTCCACGAGTCGGGCCCGGCTGACGTAGCGGACGGCCTTGCCGTAGATGGCGTCGCTCATGGTCATGTCGTAGGCGGACATGGATTTGGCGACCGAGCGGGATGCTCCGCCCACGCGAAACAGCCAGCGGGCGACCTCCTGACCGGCGCCGATTTCAGCAAGCGTTCCGTAGCGCTCGCGATGTGAGTTGATATCGGCGGCCTTGGCGGCGGGGGATTCTGCATCGTGTTTCATGGCGGCTCCATGTTGCGGGTAAAGGGAGGGGAGTAAACGGAAAAGGCGCTCCAATTGCCGGATTCGCATCCGGAAAGACGGCTGGCTGCGATCGGATGGACGCTGCGCTTGCGGGACGACAGGGGGATGGGGTAGCTTGCGCGCATGGATGATTACGAATTCTCCAAGGAAGCGGGGGCGGGCGCTCCCCAAGGCCGGCCGGGGGGCGGCTCGCAACCGGCGTCGACGACGGGCGGCGGGGCTCCGCGGGCGACCAGTGTACGGATGGCGATGCCGCCACCGCCGCGCCAGTCGGCGTCCCGAGGCCGGGGCTGGATGTGGTTTGCCTTTTTTCTGATCCTGGCCCTGGGCGTCAGCGCCTTTTTCAATCTGGCGATGGTGGGGGCCATGTTCTCGTCCGGCGGGGGCGGTAAACTGGGGGCGGCCAACGACAATCTGCAGGAGGTGGTCCTGGAGGAGGGGGCGTCCTCGGACAAGATTGCGGTCATCGCGGTCGAGGGGATGATCTCGAGCTACAGCTACGACGGCACGGGCAAGTCCATGGTGGACTATGTGGAGTCGATGTTGGAGCGGGCGACGTCGGACGCAAGCGTCAAGGCCGTGCTGCTGCAGGTCGATTCACCCGGGGGTGAAGTGCTTGCCTCGGATGACATCTACAAACTGATCAAGGAGTTTCAGCGGGACTCGGGCAAACCGGTGGTCTGTGTGATGGAAGGCATGGCAGCGTCCGGAGGTTATTACGTCAGCGCTCCCTGTCGCTGGATCGTGGCGAACGAGTTGACGATGACGGGCAGCATCGGCGTGATCATGCAGGGCTTCAATTTCCGGGGGCTGATGGACAAGGTGGGCGTCGAGCCGTTGACATTCAAGAGCGGTCGGATGAAGGACATGCTGAGTTCCACCAAGCGGCCGGGGGAGATCACCGGGGAGGAGCGGAAGATTATACAGGATTTCATCGATGAGACGTTCGGCCGCTTCAAATCGATCGTCCAGGAGGGGCGGTCGGCGGCGGCCAAGAAGAATGGGGAGGAGGGACGCGGGTTGATCGAGAAGTGGGAGGACTATGCGGACGGCCGGTTGTTGAGCGGCAAGCAGGCCTTCGAGCATGGCTTCATCGATGAGCTTGGCGATTTTGACGACGCGGTTTCCCGGACGGAAAAGATTGCGGGAACTTCCGGGGCGACGCTGGTGGCCTACCGCAAGTTGATCAACTTCGGCAATTTCTTTCGCCTGCTGGGAGAGGGCGGGGGCGAGACGACGGTGAAAGTGGATCTCGGAATCGAAATGCCGCAACTGCATGTCGGGCGGGCCTACTTTCTGCCGGCGGGAATGACCTACTAGTTCGAAGCCAGGGCCATGGAACATGTCACGATCGTCGAGCACCCGTTGGTGCAGCGCAACCTGGCGGTGTTGCGCGACAAGCAAACGGAACGCGGGGCCTTCCGCCGCGCGCTGGCGGACGTCGCGCTGGCGTTGGCTTATGAAGCGACGAGGGATCTGGCGACCCGTTCTGTGACGGTCGAGACGCCGCTGGCGAGGTGCAAGGCGCGGGCCTTGAAACGTGAGGTCCTGCTGGCGCCGATATTGCGCGCCGGGTTGGGGATGTTGGATCCGGTCCTACGGATCCTTCCGGAGGCGGAGGTGGGATTCATCGGGTTGAAACGGGATGAGGCGACCTTGGATCCGATCTCCTATTACGCGAATCTGCCGGAAGACCTGCGGGCGTATGACGTCATCCTGATGGACCCGATGCTGGCGACGGGCGGGAGTTCGGTCGCCGCACTGGACCTTTTGCGGGAGCGAAAGGCGAAACGGATCCGGATGATCAATCTGCTGGCTGCGCCGGAGGGGGTGCGCAAGGTGCGGGAACATTACCCGGACCTGCCGATCTTTACCGCGGCAATCGACAAGAAACTGAGCGATGTCGGCTACATCGTGCCCGGTCTGGGCGACGCGGGAGATCGACAGTTCAACGGTTGAACGGATGTCGGCGCGGGGTTGCCGACCCTCCCGGCGCCCAGATCAAGAGAATGCGGGTTTCGCGTCGGCGGGCAGGGCGGAACCGCAGTAGATGCAGATATTGCGGCGCGCGTTGCTCTGTCGTTTGCAGGAAGGGCATTCCCGGGTTTGCGGCGTCATCTTGCCATCGGCCACGCCGTCCCGCAGATCCACTTCCTGCATCTTGGCGAAGATGTCTTTTTCCTCGAAGTCGGTGGCGTCGCGCAGGAGTTCCCACATGGCTTGGCAGGCCAGGGACAGGCGGTCGATTCGCCGGTTGATCTGCTTGATCTCGGCGTTCTGAGATTCGACGGTGTGAGAGACCTTTTCGACGTCGTTGGCGACGTTTCCGATCGAGCCTGGCGAGGCGGCTTCCCAGAATATATCCATGGCTTGGTTCCTGTGTTTTCTGCTGAGCGTGGAGCGATTCAGTCGACGAGGTTGTCCTTGACGATGCTACTGGAGCGCGCGGCTCCGAGATCGAACGCGGGTTTCCCTTCCTTTGCACGGCGGTTGATGTCGGTGACGATGTTGGCGGAGATGATCAGTTTCCCGGATTTCCCCTTGGCCTGAACGGCTCCGGCGGACAGGCCGGTGAAGGTGTTGCCGGTGATGTTGACATGTTGGGCATCTTCGATGAGCACGCCTTCGCCGGCGTCGCGTCCCATGGGATTTTTGTGCTCGGCGGGACGCTTGTCCTTGCCGTCGCCCATGTAGCTGTTCGAGAAACTGTTGCCGGTGATGGCGATGCGGTCGCTGTTGGGGCCGACGCGCACGCCGAATTGATGAACGATGACAAAGGTGTTGGCCGAAACGGCGCAGCCGTGGGCGTCCTTGAGGTTGACGCCGCCTTCAAGTTCATGGGCGATGACGTTGGCGCTGATGGTGATGCCGTAGCAGTCGCGGTCGAGGATGACGGCGGTTCCGTTGCACTCCTCGATCATGTTGCCCGAGAGAACGGAGCCGTAAGTGTTCTCGATGACGACGCCGTGGCGGAGGTGGTCGTCCAGATTGTTGCCATTCATGCAGAGGTTGAAGCTGTCGGCGCAGCGCACGGCGTCCTGGTTTTCCTCGAAGTGGTTGGCGTTCACGACGATGTCGTGGCCGGAATAGATGTTCAGGCCGGCCTTGGCGTTGTAGGTGAGGATGGAATCCGAGACGCGCGGGTCTTCGTAACAGTTCTCGAGGTTGATGCCGTGGCCGCCGTTGTGATCCACGGATAGACCATGGACAAACACCTCCTGAATTCCCTGGCAGAGCAGGCCATCGCCGCTTTTCTCGTTGCCGCTGATGCGGAAGTTGCCGATCTGCACTCGCCACATGCGGGCGCGTTGATTCGTGGCGTAGTCGTCGGGCCGGATATGGAGCGCCGGTTGTCCCTCGGTGTTCTTGTTGATCAGGCGGGTGGAGGCTCCGGCTCCCTCGATCCTGGTCTCCGGGGTTCGGACAATCAGGGGAGAACCCAGTTCATAGTCCCCGGGCGGCAGGTAGACGACGCCGCCGTTGGCGGGGACGGCGTCGAAGGCGGCCTGGAGGGAATCGAACTTGGAGGCGTCCAAGACGCGCTTGCCGGGCTGGGAGGCGGCGGGGCAGGAGACGGTGGCGAGGATGAATGAGAGAAGGAGAACGCGTTTCATGGAGGTCATAAGCATGGCGTTGATCACAGTGGCGCGGTCGGGTCGGAGGCGTTGCTCCGGCCGACGAAAACGGTTGTCCTGCCCGCGTGCGCGAGGCGGACTGAAATCACGGGGTCGAGGCGAGGCGCTTGGCCTCGTCGATCTGTTCCGGCGTCATGTACTTGGCGAGGTCGGAGCAGGTTTCCGCGGCTTTGTCGACATTCTGGGCTGCCGCGAGGTGGAACCACTTGTAAGCCTGAACGAGGTCGCGCGCGACCCACTCACCGTTGGCGTAGATGACTCCGAGATTGAATTGAGCGCCGCCAAAGTTTTGTTTGCCGGCCTGGGTGTAGAGGTCGATGGCTTTCTTGGTGTCCTTGGGGACTCCATTGCCGTTGGAGTGGAGCAGGGCGAGGTTGTATTGGGCGGAGGCGATGCCTTGGTCGGCGGCGAGTCTGTACCATTTGGCGGCTTCGGCGGAGTTCTGGTCCACGCCCTTGCCAAGGTCGTGCAGGATGCCAAGTTCGTTTTGGGCGGCGGCATGGCCTTGTTCGGCGGCCATGCGGTACCAGCGTGCTGCTTCGATGGGTTTGGCGGAGAATCCGGGGCCGCCGCTGGCGTATTTGACGCCGACGTTGTACTGTGCTTCGGGGATGCCCTGCTCGGCGGCCTTCTTCCACCATTCAACGGCTTTGAGTGTGGATTTGGGCAGGCCGCGTCCGGATTCGTAGAGGTTGCCGAGTGTGAATTGAGCCTGGGTATGTCCTTGTTCGGCGGCAGCCTTGAACCATTTGGCGGCTTCGGCGTCATTGCGGGCGGCACCTTCGCCGGAGGAATAATGCACGCCGAGATTGTATTGCGCGGAGACGTGGCCTTGTTCGGCCGCCTGACGCCACCACTTCAGGGCTTCCGCCGGGTCCTTGGCGACGCCTTCGCCTGAAGCGGCCCGGACGCCGAGATTGTATTGCGCGATCTTCAGGCCGCCTTCGGCAGCGCGGCGATACCAATCGAGAGCGGCTTTTGGATCCTTGGCGACGCCTTCGCCCTTGTCGTGCATCAGGGCCAGATTGTATTGGGCGGAGGCGAGGTTCTTTTCAGCGGCCCTGGCCCACCACTTCGCCGCTTCGGTCGCATTCTTGGCGACGCCGCGTCCGGTGTAGTGGGCGTATCCCAGGTTGTCCTGGGCGGCGGCATGGCCCTGCGCGGCCGCCTTGAGCCACCATTCGATCGCCTTGGCGGCGTCCTGGTCCACGCCTTCACCGCGATCATACATGGAACCGAGCTTGAACTGTGCGGCGGCAATGCCTTTCTCCGCGGCGACGGAATACCATTTCAGGGCTTCGGCGGAATCGACCGGGATGCCTTCGCCCTCCTCATACATGAGGCCAAGTGAGAATTGGGCCATGGCGACGCCGGCGTCGGCGGCGGCCTTGAACAGACGAATGGCTTCCGCCGGGTTCTTGGCGACGCCTTCACCGTTGGCATGAAGCAGGGCGAGGTTGTATTGCGCCTCCGGAAGGTTCTGTGCGGCGGCGCTCTTGAGCCAACGCGCGGCCTGATAGGCGTCCTGCTTGACGCCCTCGCCGGATTGATACATCAGGCCCAGGTTGTATTGGGAAGAGGTCACGCCCTGTTCGGCGGCCTGGGTCCACCATTCCACGGCGCGCTTGACGTCTTTGTCGACGCCGTTTCCATGGAAGTAGATGAAGCCGAGGTTGTCTTGGGCGGAGGCGACGCCCTGCTCGGCGGCCTTGGTCCACCATTGGACGGCTTCAGGGACGTTCCGGGGGATTCGTTTGCCGGTGAAGAGCATGAAGGCAAGGTTTTCCTGGGCGGTTGGATGGTCCTTGGCTGCGGCCTTGCGGTACCAAGCGGCGGCTTCCTCCGGGTTGTCGTAGACGCCTTGGCCGGTGGCGTAGATGAGGCCGAGGTTGAACGCCGCCGACGCGGATCCCTGGTCGGCTGCCTGACGATACCAACGCGCGGCCTCGGCGATGTCCTTGTCGACGCCGGTTCCGGTGAAGTAGAGGAAGGCGAGGTTTTCCTGGGCGGAGGCGGAGCCTTGGTCGGCGGCCTTGGTCCACCATTGCACGGCCTCCTCCGGTTTGGTCAGCACGCCGACGCCGTTGAAGTAGGCGTAACCCAGATAGGTTTGCGCGTCGGCGACGCCGTTCTCTGCGGCCATCCGATACCAGCGGATCGCCTGATAGGGGTTTTTTTCGACGCCGTCGCCATTGGCATGGATATAGCCAAGGTAGTTCTGCGCATCCTTGTTTCCTCCTTCCGCCGCCTGTTCCCAACGTTCCAGCAGGGCCGGATCCACCGGTTTCTCGGCGGCGGCGGCGATCCCGCACAGGAGTGCGAGAACAAGCGGGAGCAGCGTCAACCGGACGGACATGAGAGGAGAGTCGAAACGACTGGAATTCACGCCGGCAAAATTAGGAGTGGGTCATTTATTCATCAAGGGAATTCTGTTCCCGGCGAGGAGCCGCGCGGGGGAGCACTTGCGGATTGCGGCAGAATTGCCTTTCACCTGTCTGGCGCTTGAATCTACTCTGATCCGATGGCAGTCAAGTTCCCCTCTCTGCATTCGGCCCTCGGGCGTTTTACATTTCCCATTGCGACGGGATTCATTCTGGGCGCAGTCAACCTGGCATGCGCCGATGTGGATGACGACGCCCGGCGTCTGCTGAAAGAGGCCGGTGTTCAGGGGGGGCTGGTGATCCAGGTCGGCGTGGGCGACGGGAGCCTGACGGCAGCCTTGCGCGCCAATGAGCGCTATCAGGTGCACGGGGTGGACACGGACGCCGGCAAGGTGGACGCGGCCCGGGAGCGCATCCGGTCGCAGGGCGTTTATGGCGATGTCGCCGTTGATGTGTTCGACGGCAAGGCATTGCCCTACATCGACGATTTGGCGAACCTGGTGGTCTCGGAGGATTTGGGCGAGGTTTCGAAGAGCGAAGTGATGCGGGTTCTGGCGCCGCGCGGCGTTGCTTACCTTAAGCGGGGGGGCAAGTGGACCAAGGCTGTCAAGCCGTGGCCGGAGGACATTGATGAGTGGACGCACCTGCTGCACGACGCCAGCGGCAATGCCGTCGCCCGGGACACGGCGGTCGGGCCGCCGAGGCACCTGAAATGGGTGGGCAGCCCGAAGTGGTCGCGGCACCATGATCGCATGGCCAGCATGAGCGCGCTGGTTTCGGCGAAGGGACGTCTGTTCTTCATCATGGATGAGGGGTCCCGGATATCCATCCAGATGCCGCCCAAGTGGACGTTGGTCGCGCGCGACGCATTTAATGGAACGGTTCTGTGGAAGCGGAGCATCGACAAGTGGCACAGTCATTTGTGGCCGTTGAAGAGCGGTCCGACGCAGCTGGCGCGACGGTTGGTGGCGGTGGACGACGTGGTCTACGCGACCTTGAGCATTGATGCGCCATTGACGGCAATCGACGCTGCGACCGGTGAGACCATCCGCACGTATGAGGGGACCAAGGCGACGGAGGAGATCATCGCCTCGGGCGACCAGGTCTTTCTGCTGGTCAACGACAACGAGTGGGAATTGGAGGACTACAATCCGTTCCACAACACGGGCGACCAGGCGCGCGTCCGCAATGAATTTTCATGGGATGAGAAGGCGCGCAAGGTGGTTGGGATTGACGCGAAATCAGGCAGAATGCTGTGGCAACGGCCGTCCAAGGTGGCGCCGCTGACCCTGGCCTGCGACGACGAGCGCGTCTATTTTCACGACGACAAGAAGGTGGTCTGCCTGGATCGCGATTCGGGTCGGGAATTGTGGGCGGGCGAGGAGGTCAGTCGCAAGCGGACGATGACCTTCAATTTCGGCCCCAAGTTGGTGGCCTACAAGGGCGTGCTGTTGTATGCGGGCGGGGAGCGGACGATGGTCGCCCTGGACGCCAAGACCGGCAAGGAACTGTGGACGTCGCCGCACGAGCGGGGAGGTTATCAATCCCCCGAGGATTTGCTGGTGTTGAACGATCTGATCTGGACGGCGCCCTTGACGAGCGGACGGGATTCGGGCGTGTTCACGGGGCGGAACTTCCGCACGGGCGAGGTGGAGAAGTCCTTTCCGCCGAACGTCGAGACCTATTGGTTTCATCACCGTTGCTACATCGCCAAGGCGACGGAGAATTTTCTGCTGCCCTCGCGCACGGGCATCGAATTCGTTGATCCGGCGAAGGAGCATTGGGATATCCATCACTGGGTCCGCGGCGGGTGTCTTTACGGCATCATGCCCTGCAACGGACTGACCTATGCGCCGCCGCACAACTGCGCCTGCTATCCCGAGGCGAAGCTCTATGGCTTCAACGCGCTGGCTTCGGCGAGGGGCACGCGGGCGAAGTTGGTCGCCAACCTGAAGACGTCCAAGCCCGCCAACAAACGGGTCAAGGGCCCGGCCTACGGAAAACTCGCATCTCAAGAGAAACCTGAATCCGCGACGTCCTCGAAAGATTGGCCGACCTTCCGGAACGACGCCTCGCGCAGCGGCTCCACCGAGCATGCGGTTTCGACGAAGTTGAAGGAGGCCTGGAAGACGGATTTGGGCGGACGGCTGAGCGCCGTGGTGATCGGGCAGGGGAGGTTGTTTGTTTCGCAGATCGACCAGCACCGGGTTGTTGCCCTGGATGGTAAGACCGGCAAGGAACTATGGAGCCACACCACGGGCGGGCGCGTCGATTCGCCGCCGACCTACCACAAGGGCTCCGTGCTCTTCGGCTCGACCGACGGCTGGGTCTACTGCCTGCGGGCCAGCGATGGCGAACTGGCCTGGAAGTTTCAGGCGGCGCTGGCGGATCTGCGTCTGCCGTCGTTTGAGCAGTTGGAATCCGTCTGGCCCGTTCATGGCAGCGTGCTGGTGCAGGATGACTTCGCCTACTTCGTCGCCGGCCGGTCCAATTTCCTCGACGGCGGCATGCGGATGTACAAGGTCCGCGCCGCCACCGGCGAAGTGTTGAAGACGACCGTGATGGACGACATCGATCCCGACACCGGCAATCCGCTGCAGGACAAGATTGCGACCTTGCAGATGCCGGTCGGGTTGCCGGACATCCTTTCCTGCGACGGCAGCTATGTCTACATGCGCTCCCAGAAGATGGACCTGGATGGGACGCGATTGGAGATCGGGCCGGTCTCCGGCAACGCCGCCGAGCACGGCCAGGCGCAGGAGGGCGATGGGCGGCACCTGTTCGCGCCGATGGGCTTCCTCGACGACACCTGGTTCCATCGTTCCTATTGGGTCTACGGCAAGAATTTTTCCGGCGGGCACAATGGCTACTACCAGGCGGGCAAGGCGACGCAGGCCGGGCGGATCCTGGTGTTCGATGAGGACAAGGTCTACGGATTCGGGCGCAAGCCGGAGTATTTGAAGTGGACCACCACCATGGAACATCAGTTGTTCGCCTCGACCCGTGAGGCTCCCAAGAAGCCGGCTCCCGCGGCCACGAATCGGCGTGGTCAAACAGCCGGTGGCGTTTCCATGGTGCGCTTCGACAAACCAGCCACCATGAATCCCAAGGGCAAGCCGGTGACGGTCGAGGCCTGGGTGAAGGCGGACAAACCGAACGGCGTGGTCATCGCGCGCGGCGGCCCACTGGACGGCTTTGCCCTGGTCCTGGAGAAGGGGCGGCCGACCTTTCAGGTGCGCGCTTCCAGCGCCCTGTCGCAGGTGGCCGCAGACAAGGTGATCGTGGGTGAGTGGACCCACCTCGCCGGCGTCCTGACCGCCGACAAGAATCTGCAGTTGTTCGTGAATGGCCGTCTGGCTGCAACCGGCCATGCGACGGGCTTGTTGGCGACCGATCCCAAACAGGGATTGGAGGTCGGCGCGGATGAGGGCAGCGCGGTCGGGGACTACACGAGTCCGCATGGATTCAACGGGGCGATCGACGAGCCCCGGGTCTATCTGGAAGCGTTGACGCCGGACGAGATTGCCGGCAATGCCGGGAACCCGGGGCGCGTGATCGAGGGCAAGTCCCTGGTCCTGGCGAGTTCCTTCGACAAGGGCGGCGCCCGCGACATTTCGGGCAAGAAGCACCACGGCAAGACCGATGGCACGCTCAGCGTCAAGGGCAAGGCCGGCAACGCATTGAAGTTCACCGCGGCCCCGAATCCAAAACGCAAGCGGGGCAATGCCAACAACCGGGGCGGCTCCATCGTGAAACACCTTTGGAACCAGGATGTGCCGCTGCTGGCGCGCGCGATGGTCCTGGCCGGCGACACCCTCTGGGTGGCGGGGCCGGAAGACGTGATCGATGAGGAGGCCTCCTTCAAGAAACTCACCGAGAAGGACCGCGAGATCCAGAAGATGCTGAAGAAACAAGACGATATCCTCGAGGGCAGGGAGGGCGCGAAGTTGATTGCCTATGCGACGAAGGACGGCAAGCCGGTCGCCGAATACAAGCTTGGCGCGCTGCCCGCGTGGGACGGCATGGCCGCCGCCAACGATCGCCTTTACATCGTTACGACCGAAGGCGAGATCGTGTGCATGGCGAAGAAATAGCTCCGGTTGGAGAGGGACGGGCGAGGTTGGGCGGGGGCTCCGGACCTCACTGCGGCTTTACCTGGCGGGACAAACCGAGCAGTATGGCGGGGATGCGTCGATTCAGAACCGTTGTCGTTTGCGCCATTGCGCTTGTCGCCGTGGGGTTGGCATTCACCGCAACCGCGGCTGAACGCCCTTCACGCCCCAACATCGTCCTGCTCTTCGCTGACGACCTGGGCTATGGCGAACTGGGTTGCCAGGGCAATCCGGAGATTCCGACGCCGCATATTGACTCCATTGCGCGGAATGGCGTGCGGTTTACGAGCGGTTATGTGACTGCGGCGTACTGCAGCGCTTCGCGGGCGGGGTTGATGACAGGCAAGTTCCAGACGCGGTTCGGTTATGAGTTCAATCCCATCGGCGCGCACAACGAAGATCCGGACGCGGGCCTGCCCTTGTCCGAGGTGACGTTGGCATCGCACCTCAAGGACGCGGGCTATACCACGGCGCTGATCGGCAAGTGGCATTTGGGCGGGCATGCAAAATATCATCCGATCCGGCGGGGCTTTGATGAGTTCTTCGGTTTCCTGCACGAGGGGCATTATTTTGTTCCTCCGCCTTGGAAAGGCGTCACCACCATGCTGCGACGCAAGGCGTTGCCGGACGGGAGTCAAGGACGTTGGCTTGACGGCAAGCTGATTTACACCACGCACATGGGGCACAACGAACCCGCCTACGATGCGAACAATCCGATCCTGCGCCATGGTCAGCCGGTGGTGGAAAAGGAATACCTGACCGACGCGCTGACCCGGGAAGCGGTGGACTTCATCGAACGACACAAGCGGAAGCCGTTCTTCCTCTACCTTGCCTACAACGCCGTCCATAGCCCCTTGCAGGGCGCGGACAAGTATATGGAGAGGTTTTCGCACATCGAGGACATCCATCGTCGCATCTTTGCGGCGATGCTGGCGAATCTGGACGACAGCGTCGGCGCGGTCTTGGCCAAGCTTCGCGCCGAGGGACTGGAGGATGACACATTGATCTTCTTCATCAGCGACAATGGCGGTCCTACCCGTGAACTCACGTCCAGCAATCTGCCGCTGCGGGGGGGCAAGGGCGACATGTGGGAGGGCGGCATCCGGGTGCCGTTTCTGATGCAGTGGAAGGGTAAACTGCCGGCCGGACAGGTTTACGAGAAGCCGGTGGTCTCACTCGATGTTTACGGGACGGCTGCCGCGGTTGCGGACGCCCCGATTCCCAATCTG
>Ga0181594_10002444_pt1 | contig 17046 bp, 15 predicted proteins | sample 071ome_18_FD_145603 | JGI IMG/M metagenome (GOLD analysis project Ga0181594, IMG submission 145603) | Coastal salt marsh microbial communities from the Groves Creek Marsh, Skidaway Island, Georgia - 071413BT metaG (spades assembly) | ecosystem: Environmental > Aquatic > Marine > Intertidal zone... | reverse complement strand
GTGTAAGCCGGCCCCAGAACACGCCCGGCCAGCCCGCAGCATCAAGCCGACCGGCCAGCCGCCGGGCCTCGGTGCCGGTGCGACAGAGGCTGAAGCAGGCACTGCCACTGCCGGTGAGGAGGGGACAGACTGCCCCCAGCCTCGACATCATGCTCAGCAGTCGATCGACCGCCGGCGCCAGCCGTCGAGCTGGCGGCTCAAGCATGTTGTCAAGGAGCGGCAGGGCCCGCCGCAGCTCACCCGCTGCTAAAGCGGCCGCCAGAGCCGCCGCCTCACCCCGTCGGCTGGCATCGGGCTGGCAGGCGGCGTAGACCGCCGCCGTCGAGAGCCCCTCCGCTGGACAGGCAATCACGACCGGAAGCGGTCGGATACCAGTCACCGGTAAGACCTGTTCACCGCGGCCGGTAACCAGCCCGGCCGAACGGGCGAAGAACCAGGGAATGTCGCTGCCGATTTCAGCAGACAGCTCCGCCAAGCGTTCGGCGGACCAGTCGAGTCCCCATAAACTCGCGGCCGCCTGCATAGCGGCAGCCGCATCGCTTGACCCACCAGCCAGACCGGCCCCGGAGGGAATTTCTTTGTCCAGCTCAATGGCGAGACCTGCGGTCACCCCAGCCCGCTCAGCCAGCAGCCGAACCGCCCGGATGACAAGGTTGCGGTCATCGGCGGGCACGTCCCGGGCGAGCTGCCGTCCGTTGCCCTGGGCCAGCCGGCCGCGAAACCTGACCTGCAGAGTAAACACTCCTTCCGGCTGCCGCTTGAGCCGCAGCTTGTCATGCAGCGTTACCGGCACCATCAGACTTTCAATCTCGTGAAAGCCGTCTGACCGGCGGGCCAGCACTTGGAGTGACAGGTTGAGCTTGGCCGGCGCGCAAACAGAGATGCTTTCCTCTAAACCGATCTGACTGGCCCACCCAACCACGCGTCAATCCCTCCCGTTTGCCGGTGACCGCAGCCCCGGCAAACGACACGAAACGGCCCCGCCAATACGGTTTAGCGTTGCGGCGGCTGAAATCCCCATCGGGATTACGACACGCTGGAACGGACGTCGTCTTCCCACGTTTTGCTAGCGTACCCGCGGCACGAAGCGGGGGTCAACGAAACCCCGCAAACACCGGAGGCAGGAGCTACCGCCAGTTGACGACGAAATTGATCGTCACGCCCGCAAGAATCAGGCCGGTGGCCACTAAAGCCGCCAGCAGGATCGAAATGCTGCGGCCGGCCCAGAGGTCGTCGCGGATCATCTCGGTGCGATCTGACTTTTCAAAGGAGGCATTCCAGACCGGAAATGCCTGCTCGTCGTAGACCCAGGCGGTCCGCTCTTCAAGCTGTTTCTGACTCATCGGCGACGGCTGGTATTCTCGGGAAAGCGGTTGTTTTTCGGCAGCTCGTCTGCCGCCCCCCATACTCTAATGTCCATTCGGCCCGCGTACCAGCGGTGCCAGTCCCCCCTCCGCTCAACACCCATGTCCCTGCCCATACCCTCAGCCAGCCCACTGCCCCATCTGCTTGATCCGGGCTTTGACCTTCCCGAATGGCTACAGGCAGCGGGCCAGCCCGCCTGGCGGGCACGGGCCATTCGCCGATGGCTGCATGGCCGGCGGGCCCAATCGTTTGCCGACATGACCGATTTGCCCGCAACGCTGCGGACCCAGTTGGAAGCGGCGACGACCATCTGGACCACCAACGTCGTCAAGCACCAGCTGGCCGAAGATGGTACTGAGAAGCTGCTGCTTGGCCTGCATGATGGCCAGCGGATTGAGTGTGTGCTGCTGCGGGACGGGATCCGCCGGACAGTCTGTATTTCGTCTCAGGTCGGCTGTGCGATGGGCTGCGTTTTCTGCGCCAGCGGCCTTGACGGAGTCGTCCGAAACCTGACCACTGGCGAGATCATCGAGCAGCTGCTGCGGCTGGCCCGGCTGCTGCCGGCTGACGAGCGGCTCAGCCACATCGTTGTGATGGGCATGGGAGAGCCACTCGCCAACCTCGACCGGCTGCTGCCGGCGCTTGCCGCCGCCCAGGAGCCCGAAGGCCTCGGCATCTCACAACGGAGAATTACCATCTCGACCGTTGGCCTGCCGCCGGCGGTGGACCGGCTGAGTGACCTGAACCCGGGCTATCATCTGGCCGTTTCACTGCACGCCGCTGACGACCAGCTGCGTACCAAGCTGGTACCGGTCAACCAGTCGATCGGCATTGAAGCAGTGTTGGCTGCTGCCGATCGCTACTGGGAGGCCTCCGGCCGGCGACTGACCTTTGAGTATGTACTGCTGGGCAACCTCAACGATTCCCCCGAGCACGCTCGCAGCCTGGTGCGGCTGCTCGGCCGCCGAGCGGCACTGGTCAACGTCATTCCCTACAACACGGTCAGCGGGCTGCCCTGGGAAGAGCCGAGTGACGTCGCCCAGACACGGTTTCTCGATATCCTGCGGAAGGCCGGCATCAACGTGCAGGTTCGCCGCCGGAAGGGAGCCCGAATCGACGCCGCCTGTGGACAACTCCGCCGGCTCGCCGCATCACACGAGCCGACCAAAGACGATCACGGCGAGTAGCACCACGCCGAGAATACCGACGAGCCAGATCGCCCATTCGACAGTCGCCGACCAGATGGCTGCCGGCAACTCGTGATGCGTGGCTGCGAAGACATAGCTTGCTGCTGCAATCAGCGGCAGGCTGAACAGCAACATCGGCACCCCTTCAAGCAGCAGGGCGATGAGCGGCGTTGATGGAACCATGGAAGGCTTCGTAATCAGACGGGGTCAGGCGGGCTGATCGGACTCGGACTCGGGAGCTCCTTGCGGCTCCCCGTTGGCTGGCTCGTCGGTTGGCTCGTCGGTCTTTTTCTGGTGTTTATCCTTTGGAGGATGCATCGGGCCTGCCCAGGCATCATAGATGAGCAGCAGATTGAGCATGCCAGCCACCACGGTGTAGAGCGTGCCGAGTTCAAAGAACCGACCCAGCTCGTGATGCCACATCGAGATCTGGTCGGCCCGAAACTGTCGGTATGGCGGCCGATCGAAGAAGTCATCTTCCGCCAAATAGGGGTCGGTCTGCACCAGCCGATCAGCGTAGCGGCGGGAGACAAGCTGGCCGTCATATAAAGGAGGCGCCAGCCAACCACTGAGCCAGATGGGCTCACGGGAGGGTCCGTTAACTGCCAGCGACTGCATCACGGCCGGGATTGCCACCATGCCAATGCCGGCTTGGGGCACGAACCACCAGCGGGTGTCGTTCGGACGCCGCGAGGCATAGACAACCCGGCCGCTGCCCAACCAGAGGCCGAGCAGCAGAATGATGGTCACCACGCCCATCGAGATCGCCCCCTTGCGGGTACGACCCTGATAAAGATGCCCCAGCCCCGGTATGAGCCAGGCCAGCACCGCCGCCAGTTCGGGCTGCTTCAAATCGATAGCGGCACCATCGTCCGGCGAGACAGCGACGATCCGCCGGGCGGGCGGCTGTATCGGGCGTTCTTTGCGTTTTGCCAAGGCGTCATTCCGGGACGGCAACAAACTGAAACCACTGATCGTATCGTACCGTGGCCCTGAAATGGTACCGGTAGACGCTACCCCTCCTGAAAGAGCTGCCGGACGGCCCGGACTCGGGGGCGGGAGATGCCGCTGGCTGAGCCCTGATGAAAGGTGGGCGGAACTGCCGTCTCAACGGTGGGATCGGCCGGCACGAGTTCTCGCCAGACCCGCTCAACTGTCGAGGCATCAACACCGGTCAGCCCGTCACCGGCGGCGGCGGCCAACGCCAGATGCGCCAGACGGCTGACCATGCGGGGCAGACCTTCGGCGAACCGAGTCAGCGTCGCCACCGCAGCGGGTGAAAAAATTGCTGGATCGCCACCAGCCCGTGTGAGGGCCGCCGCCAGAAACCGGCCGACGTCAGCCTCGCTCCAAGACACCAGCGGAATCCGCATGGCGGCCTGATTCCGCAGACTGTCGGGCAGATTCCCAACCGTGGTCCCGGTGGCTGTGCCGACCACCAGCGTCCAGGCAAACCGAGGCTCGGCACTGCCGACCAGCCGGCTCAGGCCCGCCACCGCATCGGCCGGCGCCTGGTCGAGATCATCGACGACGATCACGGTCGGCCGCTCCAGCAGCCGATTCTCCCGCAATCGGTTCTCAAGCTTCTGCCAGGCAGACGTCGGCTCAACCCGGCTGGCATGATCGAGCGGCAGTCGTTCCAGCAGCAGTTCGAGCCATTCCCCCTGTGGCACACCTCGCAATGAGACCAACACCGCCTCGGCACCAAGCGCCCCCAGGCGGCGAACCGCCATTGTTGCCAGATGGCTTTTGCCGACTCCGGCGGCACCGATGACCAGGGCGAATCGCTGCCGCTCCTCGAAGAGCCACTCAAGTCTGGCCAGCACTTCGTCCTGAGGTTGGCCGCAGCAAAAAGCAGCTGGTGACAGCGTGGCCTCAAAGGGAGATGCCGTAAACTTCCAACAGTCGCGTACCATGGGAAAGAGCGTACGCCCTTCCCCGCGTTGGCGTCAGCGTCATTTTTCAGGCCAACAAGAGACGTTTTGTCGATGAGCCAGCGGTATTTTCTCACCAGCCCACCTGCCGGTAGCCGGGCAATCCTTGCGGGAGATGAGGCGCGGCATGTTGCCCGGGTGATGCGGGCTCAGCCGGGAGCTGGGCTCGAAGTGTTTGACGGTGAGGGTCAGTGGTGGACCGCAACGGTTTTGGGCATTGAGCGGGGGACTGTTCAGCTTGAACTTGGTGAGTGTCACAGCGAGCAAATCACGGCGCCGAACCTGACCTTGGCAGTCGCCCTGCCGAAGGGTGATCGCCAGAAGTGGCTGATCGAAAAGCTGACCGAACTGGGCGTCAACCGGCTCATTCCCCTGAGGACCGTTCGCGGAGTGGCCGAGCCGACGGCTGCCGCGATCGAACGACTACGGCGGGGTGTAATCGAAGCCTGCAAACAGTGCGGCCGCTGCCGGCTCCTGCAGATCGCCGAGGCCAGCACCCTGGAATCGCTCGCAACCCTGCAGCCAACCGCCCAGCGGCTGCTTGCAGATCCTGGTGGTCTTCCATTGGCGGCAGCTACCACCTCGACCGTCAGCGACCTCCTCGTGGCCATCGGCCCTGAAGGTGGCTTCACAGGCGAGGAGATCGCCACTGCCGAGGCGGTCGGCTTCAAGCGGGTGTCACTCGGGCCACACATCCTGCGGATCGAGACTGCCGCAATCGCCATGGCCGCAGCCTACAGGCTGACCTGATCACCGAAGCTGCGGGTGCCCAGGGCCTTGAACAGCTCATACGAGATGTCATCGGCCACGAAGTGGGTCGAGCCATCACACAGCAGAAACACGACGCCACCATAGTGGCTGCTGCTGAAGTGAACGATGTGGTTGGTGTGGTTGGGCGTCTTGCCCGCCATCATGCCACTCTGCCCAACATGGCCAAGCACCAGCGAACCGGGGCCTTCTGTTTTCATCGGCATCATCGCCATGCCGGCATTGCGGTTGACCCCCGGTACCGCGGCATACCAGGTGGTGTTGGCGTCGTACGGCCCTTGGTCGAAGAACTCGTGAATGTGCTTTCGCTCCCCGACACAGATCGTCTTGGAGAGGCCGTCGGTGATGTGCTTGAAGCGAATCTCGCTGTTGCGAAAGAAGACGCCGTTGCCCTGACCCGCCTCGGTGCTGACATTGTTCCAGCCGAGGATGGCGGCATAGTTGGAACTCGGCAGGGTCACGCTGCCACCGTTGTTGACCTCAAAGGTGGCCGGTGGAGCGTCGGTCGGGCAGCGATAGATATTCAGCAGCGCAGCTGCCGCCGCCGTTTCGTTCGCCGTGCCAGCTGCTTCCAGTGACTGATCGATCGCGGCGAAGACGGTGTTCTCCTCGAGGTAGGGCAGGATCAACAGACCCCAGGCATACCCCTTTGTGGTTTCGCTTGAGGACGGGTCGGCTGCCGCCACGCCCGGCGAGACATAGCCGGCTGGTAGCTTTTTCTTGGCATCGTGATGACTGTGCATCGCCAGGCCAAGTTGTTTGAGGTTGTTGGTGCAGGCCATCCGCCGGGCCGCCTCACGGGCCTGCTGCACCGCTGGCAGCAGGAATCCGACCAGCACGCCAATAATGGCGATGACGACCAGCAGTTCGATCAAGGTAAACGCAGAGCGAGTCCGCTGTTTGGACATGAGAATCTCCTCAGAATGATGTGGGCACCCACAGCCAGGCCACCGGTGGACGATCCACCAGTCAGACCATGACCGGGCGAAAGGCTTCGGAAAGAAAACCTTCAGCCCACGCGAGGAGGAGGCGCAGCGGGCTCGTCCCGCTCGCCGGAAAACCGGGCATCAAGCACGGGAAGCGTTGCCGGTGGCCACGCACCAGCGGCCATGGCCGCCACGACTGGCGGCGGCAGACAACTTGCTGCGGCCAGCCACTCGGTGAGCAGGCCGTTACACGCAAGCACCGATTTCAGCACGAGGGTCTGCTCCGACACCGGCACCATGTCGCCGGCAGTGGTTGCCTCAGCAGGTAAAGCGGTGACCGCCACAGGCTCGTCGGCATGCTGGCCAGCTGCCGCGAGATAGTCATATTCGAAGCAGACCTCGCTGAGATCCTCAGGAGCGGCGGTCGCACAGCAGCCACCAGCTTTTGTCTCTGCCGGTTCGGCCGCCCGCCGTTGGAGGGCCAGCAGAACGTCGGCCGTAACACCGTTGACCCGAGCCCAGGCAAGCGTCTCCGCCGGGCTCCGGCAACAGCAGTCGGTGAAGCACTGCCGGGCTGAGACGCAGCCACAGGGAGTGTTCATACAGGGAAAGGGCGTTGAGCGGTCCTTGCCGGCCAACCGCTTGGCCGCCGCAGCCGTATGGCTCGCCGTCAGCCTGACACCTCCCAGCGGCAGCCCCGAAATAACGAAGGCATATCCCAGCACCGCGCACCAGGTGACAGACCGCTGGAAAAACTGATGCCACTTCCACATGGAGACGATTGTAATGTCGCCGCAACGACACTCAACGGCCCGCTGCAGACGATAGCCGCGCAACCGCCGCTGCCAGCTCCGCGGCTGCCTCGCTACGGCCAGTGGTAGTGGCCTCCAGCCCAACCCAGCCGCGATAGCCCCGTTCCTCGAGCGTTGCCAGCACTGCTGGCAGGTCGACCTGGCCAGTTCCCAGCGGGACCGCCCGCCCATGGCCGGCAAAGGCTCCCGGCATCGCGTCGGTGGCATGCACAAACCCCAGGTCAGCTGCCAGCGTGGCCGCGGCAGCAGCCGGATCGTGGCCATGCACCAGCAGACCACCAGTCACCAGGTTGAACTGTAAACTGCCCGCCGGCACTGCCGCCTGGACCTCCAGCAGTTCCTCTGGCGTTGCCTGACTGGCCTCAACACAGAAGCTCGCCCCAGCCTGTTGACTCGCCCGGCCGATGTCGGTGAGCACGTCGATCAGCAACTGCCAGGCGGGGGTATCAGATGAGGGAATCTCACCCAGCCGGCCGAGCACCACCGCCGCGCCAAGCCGCCAGGCTTGGGCCAGTGCCCGTTTGGTCGCCGCCACCCTGGCCTCCAGCCGGTCTTCGTCGGCATAGCCACCCCGGGTCGGGAAGGCGACGGCGGCCACCCGCAGGCCGGCGTCCTCGAGCCATTTGCGAATCTGTCGGATACCGGTGTCGGTGAGATTCAACAGATCGATGCCATGCCGGCCATCAAGTTCAATACCGCCAACACCGAAATCACGGACCATGTCGAGGCCCCGCCGAAAATCGGTGGCCAGTGGCAGCAGTGGCAGACAGATTCGTGACGGTTCCATTGGTCAATCATTCACGGGGGAAACGGCAGGCCGGCTTGGCCCACGACACGGGCTGGGGGTTTTTCGCGGACATCGCTGGGGCGGCAGTGTATCCTGCCGGATGATGCCGAACCTTGAAGATGTTATCACCGCCCTTGAACAGCTGGCCCCACCCCGGCTGGCAGCCGAATGGGACAACGTCGGGCTGCTTGTCGGCACCGCTCGGCCCACAATCACTCGGCTGATGACCTGCCTGACCCTGACGCCCGAAGTGGCCCGGGAGGCGGTGGCAGAGCAGGCCGATCTCGTCGTCAGCCACCACCCGCTGCCGTTCCGACCGGTCAAGCGGATCACCGACGACTCTGCCACCGGCAGCGTGCTGCTGGAATTGCTGGCGGCCGGCATCGGTGTCTGGAGCGGACACACCGCCTGGGACTCAGCTGCCGGCGGCATCAACCAACTGCTGGCAGAAACACTGGCCCTGGAGCATGTCGTCCCGGTCGAACCCGACGAGGCCTTACCCGACACCGGCTTTGGCCGGATGGGTACCGCCCCGGCCGGCCGCACGGTGGCCGACTTGGCCAGGAGGCTGACCGCTGGGCTGGGCTGCCCGGGCTGCCACGTTGCCGGTGCTGGCGAACGGCCCGCCGGTCGGGTTGGTATTGTCTGTGGCAGTGGTGGTGAAAGCGTGGCCACGGTGGCAGCCGCCGGTTGCCAGACGCTGGTGACCGGTGAAATCAAACTGCACGACGCCCTCGCGGCAGTTGCCCACGACTTGGCCGTCATTGCGGTGGGTCACCATGCCAGTGAACGGTTTGCGATGGAAATACTGGCCAACCGCCTCACCAGTAGCCTGCCCAAGGTGCGTTGTTGGGCCAGCCGTACCGAAGCCGATCCCCTGGTCTGGCTACCCGCTGACCCTCAAGCCGTACCAGAGGCCGACGTTAGAAACTGATGACGCGATTCCTGACGGCTCTGCCGGTCTACAACGAACATGATCACGTCAACCAGGTGCTCGACCAGGTGGTCAGGTACGCCACCGACGTGCTCGTGGTGGATGATGGCTCGACTGATGGCACCTCCAAACTGCTGGCCGATCGTCAGGCCCAGCGGGGTGACATCTCCGTCATCCGTCACGAAATTAATCAGGGCTATGGCGCGGCTCTGGCCACGGCCTTTGCCGCCGCTCTGGCACCACGGCCCGACGGTAGCCAATGGGCCGGCCTGGTGACAATCGATTGTGATGGGCAGCACCAGCCACAGCTGATTCCGTCCTTCATTGCTGCAGTCGGTGATGCCGTCGCCCCGCGCATCGACATCGTCAGCGGCAGCCGGTACCTCAAGCGGTTTTCCGGTGACAGCCAGGCTCCTGAAGCCCGCCGGCAGATCAACCAACAGATCACAGCCGAGATCAACCAGCGGCTTGGCCTGTCACTCACCGATGCCTTCTGCGGCTTCAAGGCCTATTCCCGTCAGGCGCTGCTCGCCCTGCCCGTCACGGAATCCGGGTATGCCATGCCGCTGGAAGTCTGGGTGCTGGCGGCGGCGGCGGGGCTGGTGATCGAGGAACTGCCGGTGCCGCTGGTCTATCTCGATGCCAGCCGGAGCTTCGGCGGAGCACTCGATGACGCAGCCACCCGGCTGGCCCACTATCGCGTCGTCCTTGACCGTTCTGCTCGGGCCGTTGCTAGCCGTGATGGCGAGACCGCGACGCTCGGGTATGGTGGGGAGCCTCTCAGCAGGAAGGTCGACGCGTGAGCAGCCCGCCCCCAACCTACCAACGCAAACACCGTCCGCCGGCAGCCTCCGGTGAGCGGCTGTTCGATCCACCACCGGTTGCCACCCCGGCCAATCCAGCGTTTGCGATCGACCAGTTGGTCGACAACAACCGGCTGCTACGGGCGGCCTTCGATACCCGCGTGGGTGACCTCAAGCTGTGGGAACTGATTGCCGCCACCCGGCGGGAACTACTGACGGTAGCCTTCGAATACACGTCGAGCTATCGCGACGCCCACCGTCCCTCCAGTACAGCCGACTGGATCAACGCACCGATCATCATGGGGGGCCATCAGCCGGACTTATTCCATCCAGGTGTCTGGCTAAAGAACTTTGCGATCGATGCCTACGCCCGCCGACTCGGTGGCACGGCGGTGAACCTCGTGGTCGATACCGACCGCTGCAGCAGCACCAGCGTCGGGGTACCTGTTGGCACGCCGGCCACTGCCCGGCTTGAGCAGGTGCCATTCGACCGCCCCGGGCCGGCGATCGCCTGGGAGGAGCGAGGCATCGAAGATGAGGACTGCTTTCGCAGCTTTGGGCAACGAGCCAGCGACCTGCTCGCCCCACTTGTGCCCGACTGCATCCTCAGGCGTTGGTGGCCGCTGGCAAAGGAACGAGCCGGTGAATGCCATCGTCTGGGCCTGGCATTGGCTCAGGCCCGCCATCAACTGGAAGACCGCTGGGGGTTGGAGACGCTTGAACTGCCGGTCAGTGAACTGATGCGGCTGCCGACGGTGATGATCCTCATGGCCTGGCTACTGGCCCGCAGCCGAGAGTTGCACGACGCTTACAACACCGCCCTGGCAAATTATCGAAGGCGGCACCGGCAGCGGGGCCGAGCCCGGCCCATGCCTGATCTGGCTGAGCGAATCATCGACGCGGCTGAAGGATCATGGGTAGAAGTCCCCTGGTGGATATGGTCAGAGGATGACCTCAGCCGGCGGCGGGTCTTTGCCAACACCAACACGCCCGGCGTACTCGTTCTTTCCGATATGGAGACCCTACGGGTCGAGCTGCCGATCTCTCTTGAGACGTCGCCATCAAAATGGGTCGATGCACTCTCGCGGATGGAAGAGCATGCCCTGCGGCTGCGGCCGCGGGCGATCGTCACCACGCTGATCGCCCGGCTGCTGGTTGCCGATGTGTTCGTCCACGGCATCGGTGGGGCGGCCTATGACGAGATCACCGACGATGTGGTTCGTAGCCTGACCGGCTGTGACCCACCCCGGCATGCCGTCGTCTCCGGCACGTTGCGGCTGCCACTCGACGAGCGGTTTCCGGAATTGCTTCGCCGGCGGCCGGCAGCCGAGCTGGCAGACGTCCACCGCACCATCCGTGATCTAGAGTTTCACCCAGAGCGGCATCTTGAGCCGCTCGCAGATCAGCCCGATACGGTTCGCGATCTGGTGACAGCCAAGCGGCGCTGGATCGAAACCCGTCCCACGCCGACCCTGTCACGGCGCCGCTGCCATGAAATCCGTGCCACGAACCGCCAACTGGCGGGCCACACACGGCAACTCCAGCAGCAGCTACTCGACAGTGTCGGTCCGCTCAATGCCGCCCGCCAGGCCCAGCAAATTCTCACCAGTCGCGACATTCCTTGGTGTTTTTTCCCCGAAAAAAAACTACAAGAGTTCCTCCTACTGGAAATTGATTGAGTTTCGGCATATCGTGACGGCCAACGGAATGGGTTTGTAACTCCTAGGGACAGGAGACGATATGCTGCCGGCCCGATCGACTCGTACACAGCCGACTCGCAGTTCTTCAACGTCGCGGCAGCCACGCCGCCTCCCACCTCGGCGTGCCAGCCGACCAGCGGCTACGACAAGCCGACACCCGGTCAAGAAAAAAACCGGTAGCCGCGTTCGGGCCAGTAACGATGTGCAGTCTGTTGCCGTCGCTGCTCCCAAAAAGAAACGCCGCAGCACGCAGCCTGCCAGCCGCGGTGGTCGCTCCACCGCTGTCAGCACCATCGAAATTCGGCCCTCGGGCACGGTCTTCAGCCGCCGCACTGGCAAGAAGCGGCAGGCAGTTCATCATCTTCCTGAGCATCCGCCGATTGACCTGACTCCACCGGCCTGGATGTCGGAAGACTGCCGGGTGACGCCCGCCCGTGCCGGTGATCAAACTGAAATTCTGCAGCTGCTCTCCGGGCTGCCGACCCCCCCATCACGGGCGGAATTTCATGCCGCCGTCGATCACCCTGAGCACGACTCGTCCAACCGGCTGGTCGCCCGTCTCGCCGGCCGTATTGTCGGCCATATCGAAATTTCGCCCCGCTCCATCATGGTGGGTGATGCCGCGGTGAAGGCGGCAGTACTCGACCGGGTGGCCATTCTGCCTGAGTGCCGTGGCGCCGGGCATGGGCAGCGGCTGGTGCAGGCGGCTGAGCAGCGGATGCGAGAACTGGGCATCGTGGTTGCCTTTTCACGGACGCGGATTGCCTCCTCGTTTCATGAGCTTGGCTGGAGCGTGCTCGGTCGCGATTGTGCTACCCCGGGTCGACCGACCGACATTCTCACTCGGCTGCTCGATCTGCCGCAGCGACACGGGCCCGAGGTGACGATGCGGCAGTGGCGGCATGTTGAACTTCCGGCCATTCTCAGGATTTACGAACAGAATGCCGGCCGCTTTGTCGGGCCGCTTGCCCGCAGTGAGGTCTATGCCCGCTGGCTGATCAGTCGGGGGGCGTTTGATTCAATCATCGTCGCGCTACAGGGTAACGACCGCTACGACCTGCACGAGACGACGGCAAAAATTGTCGGCTATTGCATCCAGTCGGGAAACCGGGTGCTGGAGGTCCTGGCTGACCCTGAATACCGAGGACTAGAGCAGGAAATCCTGGCACGCGTTTGTGCCGAGGCAATCGAAAACGACCGACAGGAACTTGTCTATGAGTCGAGTCCTGCAGACCCCTTGCATCAGGCAGTGGTTGGGACGCTGGCTGACGAGCAGCCTGGTGTTCGAGGTCTGCCGCAGGACCGGATGATCGTCGCCAAGGTCTTCAATCCAGAGCAACTGCTGACCACACTCGCCCCGACTGTGGCCCAACGAGTAGCAGCCACAAACATCCGCGAACCGGTTGAATTGGGCTTTGATAACGAGCAGTTCCGGGGATCGATCACGGTGACGGGCGACCGCAAGGATGAGCCGCGGGTCGCTGCAGTTCACCCAGGCCGGGTCGGCCGCAGCTACCTGAAAATTTCGGACGACGAGTTCGCCCGGTTGCTGCTGGGCCAGTGTGATCCGCTTGAGGCTGTCACTGCCGGTCGACTCGAAGCCTCAACCCAGATGGCCCAAAAGCTGGCTGAGCAGCTCTTTCCTCGGCTGCCTCTCTGGTGTCCCATGTGGGACGACCTGCCGGCGTAGGCCAAAATCATTTAGCAGCTGTCGCCAGCCACTCATCAGCCCAGCCCCGGACAGCATCAAGCCCCTTGCGGTGGCAGAAGTCACCCAGCGTTTCGCCGTTGTCACGTTCAGCCTTGAAGCAGGCGAGCACTGCGGTGATCTCACGGGTGAGTTCCTCGAAGGGAACCGTGTCCTTGTACTTCTCGTTGAGCCGGTCCCCGAGCAGCCGGCCACCAAGAAACATCGTGTACTTCCCGGCGGTGCGGCCAACGATACCGATGTCAGAGTTGTAGGGCCGGGCACAGGCGTTAGGGCAGCCGGTCATCCGCAGCGTAAAGGCCTCGCTGGCCAACCCCAGCTTGGCCACTTCGGGCTCCAGATGATCAATCAGCCCGGGCAGTACCCGCTCACTTTCTGCCACCGCCAGGCCACAGGTCGGCAGGGCGACACAGGCCATGCTCCAGCGACGCAGGGTTGAGATCTCTTCAGAGGTTTTCACACCATGCTCGTGCAGGATCTCGGCAATTCGTTCCCGCGCACCAGCTTCGAGATCGGTAAACAGCAGGCTCTGGTGGGCGGTAATTCTGACGCCGGGTTTGAACTCGGTGAGAATCTTCCGCAGGGCCGTCTTTAGCTGAAAATCGTCGCGGTCGATGATCCGGCCATTTTCAACATTGAGGCCGTAGAAGAATTTCCCGTCGCCCTGTTCAAACCAGCCGATGTGGTCATCAAAGCCGTGCACGTCGGCCTCGTGGCAGGGGGCCAGCGGCTTGCCGAAGTATTCCTCGACCTTGGCCCGAAAGGCCTCAAGGCCCATGTTGTTGATGGTGTATTTCAGCCGGGCCACCTTCCGGTCGGAGCGGTTGCCGAAGTCCCGCTGCACTTTCACAATCGCCACCGCGATATCGATCACATCCTCCGGCGGCACAAAGCCCAGCCGCTTGGCCAGGGCCGGGAAGGTCTTGGCGGCACTCGGCGTCACCCCCATGCCGCCGCCAGCCAGCACGTTGTAGCCGAGGATTTTGCCATCTTCATGCACGGCCAGCAGACCGAGGTCATTGGCATAGACGTCGGTGCAATTGTCCTCTGGCAGGGCGAAGGCAGTTTTGAACTTTCGCGGCAGATAGGTAGGACCATAGATGGGCTCCACCTCGTGGCCGTTGACGCCACCTGCCGCCAGTGTCTTTTCCCCGGTCTCGTCATCAGTCAGCCAGATCTCGTGATAGGCCGTCGTCCGTGGAGCGAGGGCTTCTGCCAGCTTTTCAGCCATCACCATCATCTCGTCACGAACGGGATTGTTGCGGATTGGTGCTGGGCAGCACATCACATTCCGCTCGACATCACCGCAGGCGGCCAGCGTGGTCAGCTGGATCTCGTTGATCTTCTGGATCGTTGCCTTGAGATCTCCCTTGATGATGCCGTGGTGCTGGATGCCCTGCCTGGTAGTCAGCCGCACACTGCCGTTGGCCAGGTCATCACCGAGATCGATTTCGGCCAGCATCTGCTCGGCAGTCAGCTTGCCGCCGGGAATCCGCGTGCGGACCATGAACGAGATCTGCTTCTGGCTCTTCTCCCCAGCCTTTGTCTTCTTCTTGTCGCGATCGGCCTGCTGGTAGGTGCCGTGGTTCTTCAGTAGCTGCACACTGCCTTTGCCGAAGCCGTCCGAGCCATCGACAAGTTCCTGAGGGATGTCGCCAGCAAGATAGTTGCTCTCGGTCTTGAAGACCTCAACGGCACTGGGCTTCGCGGTGGTTTCGTCTGACATGGAATTCCTGAGACAAGCTGCTGCCCCCCACAGGGTGAGGAGTCAGCAGGGGGTTACATGTTTACCTACTTCCTAAGAATAGGCGATTTGTCTCGTTGGAGCGATACAGACCTGTCCCCAACCGACAACGGCTGAATCGTATACTTTGGGGGGCAATCAGCCGTTTCACATCCCAAGATTCACGTCAATGAACCCCGCACTCATTTTTATCGGTGCCGGCGCAGCCAGCCTTTTCTGGTCGGCAGCCTGCACAGCAGCTGGTGTTCGCTGCCATCGCCCCTGGCTTCGCCGGCTGCTGTTGGTGCTGGGTCTGCTCGCCCCACTGCTGACATTGCTGCCGTGGCTTGTTGGCACGAGCATGCTGGCATTTCTTGCCGAGCTCGAGGTGAACTGGTTTGGGCCAGTGCTTAGCCTGTTCATTTCAGCACTGATAGGTGGGGGCTGGATTCTGAAAGCTGGCACCCAACCCCACGGCGGTGGGTGGGCGACAGTGCCGGCAGCAAGCTGGCCGGTGGGTAGTCTCTTTGCCCTCTTTCTATTGGCGAAGGCAGGAACGGCCGGGGCTGTGCTCATGGTCGATCGCGCCGCCTTCGCTGCGTCCAGCCGCCTGTACGTCGAAGCCTCGGACTTGATGAAGGTTAACCTGCCACCTGCAGAGAATGACAACACAAATGCAGCAGGGATTTATAAGGCTGCTTTCGTCCTCCTTGAAGAGGACCTGGCCCTCGGGCAAAAAGATTCTCCGCTCGGAGATACCGCCGTCGACCCGACCAGCCCAGCGGTTATTGACCTCCTTGATCGCCATGCCCCAACACTCACGCTGCTCCGCACGGCAGCCGAACGTGATGGCTGCCGATTTCCTCGGGACTGGACCCGGCCGTCGTTCGAGATGCTGTTACCCGAACTCCAGCATCTGCGACAGGCGGGGCGGTTGGTTCGGATCGCAGCTCTGCAGGCTGCGGCCTCAGGCCGCTCGGCTGACGCCATCCACGATGTCGGCCTGCTGGCGCGGATCAGTCGACACGCTGCTAGTGAGCCCTTGCTGATCTCTGGACTGGTCGGCATCGCAATCGATGCGATGGCCCTCGACACCTTGGCTGCCATTCTGCCGCAGCTTACCGCCACGGATCGTCCGCTCCTCAATGACGAACTGCTGAACGACCTCCTTGTACTCTCGCCATCACTGACCCGGCATTTCTATGGTGAGGAAGCCTTTGGGCTGCGGACCTTTGCCGCGTTGGCAGATGCCAGCTTGGGCATGGAGATTCTCGGGATGGTGCAGCCAACAGCAAATCAGCAGCCGCCTTCGCTTTCACTGTTGTATGGCTCACCTGCGCTGACCTTCTACCGCATCTTTTTGTTACCCGATGACCTGGCTGGCTACCGTCACGCCATGCGAACCCAGCAGCAGATTGCAGCCCAAGCCATGCCCTACGCCGAAAAGCAGACACAAATTGCTGCGTTGGAATCCCAGCTCAATGAAAAACGGCCCGGTATCCTCTCAGCTGTGATCCTGCCATCGCTCGCAGGAGCATTGCGGGCTGAGGCCCGCAGCCAGGTGCGACACCGTGCTGCCCAGGCCGCTGTCGCAGCCACCCGGATGCGGCTCGAGACAGGGAGTCTGCCGGAAAATCTCGCTCGTCTTGTGCCCAGTGCATTTCCGGCTCCGCCATTGGATCTGTTCACTGCCGATCAGCCACTTCAATACCGAATGACAGACGACGCCCTGCTGATCTATTCCGTCGGCCCCAACGGTGTGGATGACGGAGGCCCTTCCAGGCCGGAAGCAGACGGTCAATCATCGAACGATGACATCGGCCTCCGGCTATCGATTCAATGACCGCGATTTCACCCGCTTTTCAGTCAAGCTCACTGAGAAAGTCTTCGAACTTGTTGTTGGCCTGCCGCGGAATCTCGGCAACCTGGTCGACAACAATCCGGTGAGGAAAGCAGAGCATGTCGGCGAAGGCCTGCTGCAGCCGGACGATCTCGTCGGGTGTCAGTGGCCGGCTGGCGACCACTTTCAGGGCAACTGTTTCAAGCGTTCGCTGAATGGCCTGCAGCTGCCGGATTGGGGCAATTCCGGCCCAACGGCTTTCAGGAAAGCTGGGCCAGTGCTCCGTGCCGTCCGGCAGGCGAATCATGTTACGGCGGCGGCCGACGATACGATCGAGAACCGGAAGGCTCCGGCCGCAGGGACAGGCTCCGCCCAAGGCGGCATAGTCGCCCAGCTCATAGCGAATCAGCGGCATGGCGAGGTTGTGAAGCGTCGTGATCACGACCCGGCCGATCTGGCCGGGTGGCAGTGGCTCGCCATCCGCATCCAGAATTTCCAGCAGCAGATTCTCCGCCTGCACATGGTAGCGGCCCTCCTCGCACTGAAAGGCAATCACGCC
>Ga0181594_10002436_pt1 | contig 17069 bp, 8 predicted proteins | sample 071ome_18_FD_145603 | JGI IMG/M metagenome (GOLD analysis project Ga0181594, IMG submission 145603) | Coastal salt marsh microbial communities from the Groves Creek Marsh, Skidaway Island, Georgia - 071413BT metaG (spades assembly) | ecosystem: Environmental > Aquatic > Marine > Intertidal zone... | reverse complement strand
TACCTTGGAGGTCCACTGTGAGAACCTGCGAAAACTGTTGCGCTCCCCATATTTGCATAGCAATCTGGTCGCCGGGAGTAATGACATAATCCGGATTGACGCCAAGAGTTCGCGCGGTCCGGCCAGGCGCAAAAAGATTATGTCCGTAAGGCTTGAGTTGTTGTTCGACTTGTTCGCGAAGTTGCCGTTTGCGTTCTTCTTGCTGGAATTTGACATCGGGCCCAAGAGGCACTTCGCCCCCAATGGAATTCACTTGGTTGGATGGCGACGATGACTGCGAAACGCCGTAGCTCGAAGGGACGTTCCGATTCCCGCGCTGTTGCTGCGAACCCGTCGGCGCGTTGGGTTGGTAATCAAGTCGCTGACCGAAAGAGGATGGTTGCTGAGCGATCGCTGGCCCCGTTAGACTGCCGCCCAGCACCAGCGCGACTACGCCAAAATAAGTTCCAATAATCTTACTTACCAACATGATCTATCCCGAACGCCTCCTGAGAATCTGCAGTATGGGTTTGATCACAACCCAGGACAAGAGCCAGATGCGTATCCAAGGTACAGAGAACTGCCTACTCCTCGGCCGGCTGATCTTAATCGTCATCGCACTGATAATTGCAAGTGCCATGACCGTCGGATGTACAACTCCGCCACAGATGTCGCAGGAAAATCACGTCCTATCTTCGCCAGCCGCCGCCCCCCCATCAAGCCTTGATTACGCGCTAGCTAAATTCGTTGCCACGGCCAAGAAAGACCAAATATATAACATTACTCTTTCCGAAGGTGCGAAGCCGATAAAAGTACGCCTCGGTAAACAATATTATTCTGGCGCAGGGATGATATGTCGAAGAATTATTTTCGTCGAAGAATCGGCGTCGTCGGGCGTTCCGATCCGAACCGGCTGTTACGATAACGGTACATGGCGGATATTCGGCATTCACGGGCCTTGACCAGCATCAATCAATCTAGAGTATCCGTATTGATCAAGCGATATCTGGTTGCCATTTTCTCCGGTCGCGTATGAGTGCGTTTGCAAGGAGCAGGAGCTTTCGCATGACGGCGGTGATGGCGACCTTTGGCGGTTTGCCTGCCTCGATGAGGGTTTGGTATTTGGCCTTCATATCCGGGGTGAAGCGGGCGGCCACCAGGGCGGGCATGTAGAGGGCCTGTCGCAGGGCGGCGCGGCCGCCGCGGATGAAGGCGCGTCCCTGCCAGGTGCCGGATTGTCGTGTGATGGGAGCGAGGCCGGCGAGGCTGGCGGCCTGTCGGGGGCCGATAGTGCCGAGTTCCGGCATGTCGATGAGCAGTGCGAAGGCGGTGAGCGCCGAGATTCCGGGAATACTCAGCAAGATGGCGAAGCGCTCCTTGAGCGCTTCATTTTTATCGATGAGGGATTGCATGGCAGCCTCGATGGCCTTGAGCTGAGCGTCGATCTGGGCGAGCCGTTCGGCATTGTGGCGTTTGAGCAGCGGCAGCCGCAATACCTTCGCCCGGTTTTTGGCTGCTGTCCGGTCCTTTATCAGCGCCCGGTGGGCGAGCCGCAGGTCTTTCAGCTCGTTGAGGACCGGGCCTGGCAATGGACGCGGCTCGGGCTCAAGAAGGGCGCCCATGCGTGCCAGCATTGCAGCGTCGATGCGGTCGGTCTTGGCCAGCGTGCCGGACGCTTCGGCGAAGCGTCGCGCCTGACGCGGATTGACCTTGACCAGTGGCAGTCCGGCGGTGCCGAGCGCGAGTTCGAAGGCGCGGTGATAGGGGCCGGTGGCCTCGTAGATGATCCGCTTGACGGGACCCTGTCTCAGCCACTTGATCAACGCGCGGTGACCGGTTCGGTTATTGCGGTAGCGCCGGAATTTGCCCTCAGGCAGCCGGTGAACGTCGAGGTGTATGCGGCGGTGACAAATTAGACCACGGAAGCGGCGGGCTTTCCCGGCCGCGGGCGGAGTAAAACTCTGCCACCTGTAGCCTTCGATCCCTTTGGGGATGGAAGGTGGGAGGATGTACACCGTGGAGCTTTATTTACGTGTTCGGCTGGCCTGCCATGTTGATGGGCTGAGCCAGCGAGAGGCGGCCAGTCGGTTTGGCATTGCGCGTGAGACGGTGAAGAAGATGCTGCGGCATTCGGAACCACCGGGATATCGGCGACGCGAGCCACCGAAGCGCCCGAAGCTGGCCCCCTTCACGGATATCATCGACCGTATTCTGGAAGAGGACCGAACGGTTCACCGCAAGCAGCATCACACGGCGAAGCGGATCTTCGAGCGGCTTCGCGACGAGCATGGCTTCACGGGTAAGGAGACGATCGTCAAGGATTACGTTCGCGAACGGCGCCGTCGTCTGCGGGAGATGTTCGTGCCGCTGGCACACCCTGCGGGTCATGCCCAGGCGGACTTTGGCGAGGCGGATGCGATCATTGCCGGGGTCTAGCATCGGGCGCATTTTTTCGTTATGACCCTTCCCCACAGCGATACCTGCTTCGTTGCTGCCTACCCGGCAGCGACGACGGAGGCCTGGCTGGACGGGCACAACAGGGCCTTTGTCTTCTTCGGTGGCGTTCCCCGATCGATCCTCTACGACAACGACAAGTGCCTGGTATCGCGCATTCTGCCGGACGGTACGCGGCAACGAACGCGGTCCTTCAGCGGGCTGCAGTCTCATTACCTGTTCGAAGACCGATATGGCCGTCCCGGCAAGGGCAACGACAAGGGTAATGTGGAGGGGTTGGTCGGCTATGCCCGGCGGAACTTCATGACGCCGCGCCCCCGGTTCGCGAGCTGGGAAGCCTTCAATGTCCATCTGGAGGAGCACTGCCACAAACGGCAAGGCGACATCCTGCGCGGCCACCGCGAGAGCATCGGCGAACGGTTTGTCCGTGACCGCGAAGCGTTGAAGACGCCACTGCCGGCGCCGTTCGATGCCTGCGACAAGCTGGGCACGCGGGTCAACTCGCTGTCCCTGGTGCGCTACCGGAGCAATGACTACTCCGTGCCCGTCGCCTACGGCCACCAGGACGTCTGGGTTCGTGGTTATGTCCACGCGGTGGTCATCGGTTGCGGGCCTGAGATCATTGTCCGGCACCCCCGTTCCTACGACCGGGAGGATATGGTCTTCGATCCGATCCACTACCTGCCTTTGCTGGAGCAGAAGATTGGCGCCCTGGACCAGGCGGCGCCGCTGGTCGGCTGGGAACTGCCCGACGCGTTCGCAACCCTGCGCCGTCTTCTGGAGGCGCGCATGGGCAAGGCCGGCAAGCGGGAATACGTCCAGGTCCTGCGGCTTCTGGAGACCTTCGATCTCGAGGCGCTTCACGGCGCGGTGAAGGATGCCCTGCGCCTGGGGGCGATCGGCTACGATGCCGTCAAGCACCTGGTGCTGTGCCGTATCGAGCGCCGCCCGCCCAAACTCGACCTGGATATCTATCCCTATCTGCCACGGGCCAACGTGGCGACCACGGCGGCCGCCAGCTATATGAGCCTGTTGCAGGAGGTGGGAGAGGCCGCCGGGCCTGACGGGGATGCACTTGGAGGCGCGTCATGACCGATACGCCGCAGGTGTTGCTGGCCCATCACCTCAAGACCCTGAAGCTGCCGACGTTTTTACGCGAATACGACAAGCTGGCCCGCCAATGTGCCGCAGAGGGCGCCGACCATGTGCGGTATCTGGTTCGCCTGACCGAACTGGAACTCATTGACCGGGAGCGCCGCATGGTCGAGCGGCGGATCAGGCAGGCCAGGTTCCCCGCCGTCAAAAGCCTCGACAGCTTTGACTTCAGGGCCATCCCATCGCTCAACAAGATGCTGGTCCTGGAACTGGCGCGCTGTGAATACGTCGAGCGTCGCGAGAACGTTATCGCGCTCGGCAACAGCGGCACCGGCAAGACCCATATCGCGCTGGGCCTCGGTCTGGCGGCCTGCCAGAAGGGGCTCTCGGTGGGGTTCACCACGGCCGCCGCCCTGGTTCACGAACTGATGGAGGCACGGGACGAGAAGCGCCTGTTGCGCCTGCAGAAGCAGCTGGCGACGTACCGCCTTCTGATCATCGACGAGCTCGGCTTCGTCCCGCTCTCGAAAACCGGCGCGGAACTTCTGTTCGAAATGTTCAGCCAGCGATATGAGCGCGGCGCCACCCTGGTGACCAGCAATCTGCCGTTCGATGAATGGACGGAGGTGTTCGGTTCCGAACGCCTGACCGGGGCGTTGCTGGATCGCCTGACCCACCATGTCCATATCCTGGAAATGAACGGCGAGAGCTATCGTCTCAATCAAAGCCGAAAACAGCGGAAATCCCCAAAAACACCTGCTTGACCGTCAACGCCATGGTTGACCCGGTGGGCCCACAGGCACCTCCCACGCCGCTTCGCTACGCGTAACGCAAACGCTACACGAAGCAGCGCGGGTCCCTCCCATGGACTACCGGGACAACCCGCAACACCGCGTACCGCATCACATCAACTGGACTGGTTTTGCTCCGCCCTGGTGGACTAATTTTGCTCCGCCGTTGACACAAACCGCCAAAGGTCGCCATCACCGCCGTCATGCGAAAGCTCCTGCTCCTTGCAAAGGCACTCATACGCGACCGGAGAAAATGGCAACCAGATATCGCTTGATCAATACGAATACTCTAGATGTTCAGTCCCATAGTGCATCCTTGTCGATGGCCTCATCGTTCATCATGCCATCACACAATGGGACTGAACAACTAGTGGATTGACCGGAACGGAAGAGTCCCTGATGGGATTCCCTAATCGGCGTGGTCATGCGAGTCTACGGCATGCGTACAGGTATCTGCATCACCGTCAGTCCATCGGATCGTCAGCGGCTTGAAACGACCGTCCGGGACAGAACCGCGCTGGACATTCCACTTCACGCCAACCTCGGCGTCCTGGTTCAACGCTGTCGAAAGCTTTTTCGCCAAGCTCACGAGTCGCCGCCTGAAACGCGGCGTATTCCACTCCGTCGTCGATCTCCTGGCCGCCATCAACCGATTCATCGCCAAGACAAACGCCGAACCAAAGCTCCTCGTCTGGACCGCCGAGCCAGACCTCGTAATCGCCGCCGTCAAAGGAGGGAAGGAAACGTCAGAGTCGGTCCATTAGCGCCTCCTTCGCCGGATATCAAAGATCAATTGCCGAAATCCTCGTTGAGGCGTGTGACTTCTTCTCTAACTATGTCAACCGTTTGCCGAATCTGCTCTTCCTGGTGAAGAGCGCTGAGGAAGAACCGCACCCGCGCTGCGCGCTCCGGCACCGCCGGGTAGATGATTGGCAGGGCGTTAACCCTACGGTTGGCAAGCGCGTTGGAGAGCTTCCCCGCTATGATCGATCCGCCGGTGATGATGGAGACGATGTTGTGCCCATCGCTCAAACCAACATCCAGCGCCCGCTCCTGCGCCAGCTCCATGAACAGCTTCGCGTTGGCGTTCAGTCGCCGTACCCGCCATGGTTCTTGGAGCATAATGCGCAAGGCGGCGTTGGCTGCGGCCGCGGCAGGCGGCGCCATGCCGACGCTGTAGACGAAACCGGGCGCGGTGAATTTGAGCAGTTCTACCAGCGCATGGCTGCCGGCAATGTAACCGCCGCAGGACGCCAAGGTTTTGCTGAGCGTACCCATCCAGATGTCGACATCCGCGCCGGCGATGCCGAAATGCTCGCGAATGCCACGGCCGCGCTTGCCGAGCACGCCCAGCGAATGGGCCTCATCGACCATCAGCAGTGCCTTGTGACGGCGCTTGACGTCGATGAGCCTGTCGAGCGGCGCGACGTCGCCGTCCATGCTATAGAGGCCCTCGACCACGATCAGGACCTTCTCGAACTCGCCGCGGCAGCGCGTCAGGACGTCGTCCAGATCGCGCCAATCGTTGTGCTTGAACGCCATCGGCTTGGCGCCCGAGACCTTGGCCCCTTCGAGGAGGCTGTTATGTGCTAGCCGGTCATAGACCAGAAGGTCGCGCGAGCCGATCAGCGTGCCGATGGTGGTGACGTTGGTGGCATGGCCGCCCACCATGACAACCGCATCGCTGACCTCCAGCATATCCGCGATACCTTCCTCGAGCTCGCGGTGTACCGGCTTCTCGCCCGAGACCACCCGGCTGGCCCCGGCGGAGGTGCCGTATCGGTCGATGGCGTCCTTCGCCGCTTCCGCGATACGGGGATCTCCGCATAGGCCTAGATAGTTGTAGGTCGAGAAATTGAGCATCTCGCGCCCGTCGATCCGCGACCGGTCGGCGGGGACCCCGTCATGGATATGGAAGAACGGGTTGCGAATCCCTGCTTTCTCGGCGATCTCGCGGTGCAGGCAGAGCCGTTGGTATTCCCAGAAATCCTCAAAACGATAGAATTCGGTCTGAATCGCCTCGGCGCCCTCTGCATGCTGGCGCCTGGAGATATTCTCAAGCAACCGCCGCTTAGTTTCGGGAGTCAGCCGGTTTTCCGCTCGGTCGTCCATCGTCTCATCCCCTTCAACGTCCTTCCGCCGACATGACTTCGCCCGATCGGCAATCGCCGTCCTCCGGTTTTGCATCCACCGCATGGGCGCGTAGAAGCTCCTCTACGTCCAAGTCGCCCGGTTGTTCCACACCCGCCTTCAAAGCGGCCTGGCCGTGGATATACGGCAGAACGCGCTCAATCAGCTTGGCGATGGACCCGGCATCCGCTAGCAGGTTCTGCGGCAGCCTGACACCGAACGCCTCTTCCAGGGAAAGAAGCAACTCGACCGCCATCAGCGAGTCCAGGCCAATGCTGGTCAGCGGCGCTTCTGGAGACACCTTGTCTGGCGGCAGGCGCAGTATGCGCGAGATCATGCGCACGAGCCAACCCTGCAATACGACGTGCGCGTCGCCGGCGGACATGCCGCGCAGCGACTCCATCAGTGCCGCGGCGCCATCCGCGTCCTCGGCGCCTCGGGCGGGGATACATTCCTCGAAACGGGTCGTCCGTAGGACGGGAAGCATCCTCTGCATGCGGCTGCCGATCTCGGCCACGACCACGTGGCCAGTCACACGGCCGATTAGCGTGCCCAGCGCCGCCAGCGCCTCGGCCGCGGTGAGCGGCTTTGCGCCCAGCCGGTCCTCGATCGTCGCAGCAACCTCAATGTTGCGGGTCAGATAACCGACATCTGCAATTGGCCCCCACGAGACCGCGAGCAGGGGCCGGCCAACCGCCGCCGCCCGGCGCGCCATGCCCTCGACGAACGCGTTGCCCGCAACGTAATTTGCCTGTCCCGGCGTGCCGATGATGGTGGAAACCGAGGAATAGAGGACGAAAAATTCCAACGGTCGGTCCTGTGTCGCCAGCCACAGCGCCCAGGCGCCGCCAGCCTTCACGCCGTAGACCGCCCGGAACGATTCGGCGGTCATGTTCGCGACAACCGAATCGTCGTAGACGGCAGCGGCGTGGACGACGCCGCGTAGCGGCCGGTCCGCGGTATCGATCTCCTCCACCAGCGCCCTCACGGCCGCCGCATCCGTCACGTCGCAGGACAGCACCACGATCTCGGCGCCAGCGGCCCGTATGGCGTCGACTACGGGCGCATCCTCTTCCGCCACAATGCCGCTGCGGCTGGCGAGCACCAGCCGGGCCGCACCCTTTAACGCCAGCCATCGGGCGGTGGCCAGGCCGAAGCCCCCGGTGCCGCCGGTCACCAGCACGGTGGAACCCGGCAGCATGCGCCAGGGCGCCGCCGCCGTCCCATCGCGCGACCGGGCTGGTGCTTCGATCTCCGGCGGCGGCACGATGACGATCTTGCCGATATGCGCGGAGGACTGCATCAGCCGGAATGCGTCGTCCAACTCGTCCCAGGCGAAGAGCCGGTGCGGCAGCGGCGCAAGGCGGCCATCTCCGAACATCGCAGTCACCTCTTGCAGCAACTTCGCCGAAAGCACCGGGTGCTCCTTGAAGAGTTGGTCCGCATCCACCGCGAAATAGGAGATGTTATTGCGGAACGCGCGCAGCCCCAGCCGCGAGTTCTCGTAAAAGTCCCTCTTGCCGAGCTCAATGAACCGGCCGAACGGCCGCAACAGTTCAACGCTCTGGCGCATCGCCTCCGAAAAAAGCGAATTAACGACGATGTCCACGCCTTCGCCGTTCGTGTCTCGCCGCAAGCCTTCGACGAAGTCGAGGCTGCGGGAATCGTAGACATGGGCGACACCTAGGTTGCGCAGCAGGGCGCGTTTCTCCTCTGTCCCTGCAGTGGCGTAAACCTCCGCCCCCAGCATCTGTGCGTACTGGATTACGGCGAGGCCGATACCGCCCGCGCCGCCATGGACGAGGACGCGCTCCCCGGCGGCGAGGTGCGCAAGCTCGCTCAGCGCGTAGTGGACGGTGAAAAACACCACAGGGATCGTGGCCGCCGCGCCGAAATCGAGCTTCTCGGGGATGCGGACGACGGAGAGCGCGTTGCTGACCACCCGGTTCGCAAAGCACCCCGGCGCGAAGCACATGACCCGGTCGCCGGGGGTGACATCCGTCACCCCGTCGCCAACCGCGACGACCTCACCGGCCGCTTCCATACCGACTGTGGGGCCGGTATAACCGTTCTCCAGCGCTTCTTCGGGCAACAGCCCCTCTGCATAGAGCACGTCGCGGAAATTGAGCCCCACAGCGCGGACGCGGATCGAAACCTCGTCCGGGCCGGGCTCGCGGGGCGCATCGGGTGCCCAGCGGAAGCCGGCGAGCGATCCCGGCGAGAAAGCGAGCCGACGCAACCCAACAGCAGACTCCCCGGCTGCACCGTCCGGTAGGCCAGTACGGACGCGCAGCCCGAACCGCCGCCCGGCGGCGATGAGGGTTTCATGCTCGTCGTCGGTGTCGCAGCCTTGTAAGGCCGTCAAGACGGCGGCGGCCAGATCGTCGATCTTCGCGGCAGAGAGGTCGAGCTCGAACGCGCGCGCATCGAGCTCCGGCATCTCGTTCTCGACCACGCGCAGCAACCCATGCACCGCGCTCTGGTCCGGGGTGCTCCCCTGCGACCAGCGGCGGTGGTCTGCGCCCGCATGCCGCACGCCGGTGAACACGATGAGCCTCGGCATGCGATTGACCGCGCGCTCGTCCAGAGAACGCAGCATCGCCATGAGGGCCAGGCAGCGCCGGCTATCCCGATCCACCGCTTCCATAGAGTTGGCGGACCCGTTGCGCCCGTTCCACTCCATCCCGGCGAGGTCGAGAATGACCGCAGGAAAACTGCAATTTGCCTCAAACCCATCGTACGCCGCCGACCAGCCTGCCTCGTCGGTGAGGTCGAAGGGAACGGGGCCATCTCCAGCCTCGAAAGAGGCGTTGTCGCCAATCATGAGAACGGAAACGCCGCGGTCCCGCAGCCTTGCCGCCGTCCTCTTCGCAAAGGTTGCCCCGTTGCCCTTCGCATCGTGAACAATCAGAACAGGACTGTCGATTTCAGGCGCGGGCAGCGTCTCGACGGAGGCCGCGCGCGGGCGGAGCGCAACCAAGGCACTCGCCCCGACGGAGTTCTCTTCCACGTGGAATAGACCATCGCCGGTCCAGTCGAACGCCCGCGCCACGCTGGCGGCATCGGCGTATTCCCCTTCCTTCTCCGCCGGCCACCACAGCGGATCGGCGCCGAGGCAGAAATCTTGCAGCATCGTCGGCATGGGCTCCCACGCGAGCACACTGCTCGCTGGATCGACGCAGCCGGCTACGGCGGCCAGCACTGCCTGCCGGGTTGGTGTCGCGGACAGAGCGGAGGTGAGGACCACCAGGTCGAAGCTGTCCTCGTCCTTCAGAACGTCGCCGAGCCCCGCGAAATCCGCGATGTGGCGCACGGCGGCGCGCGGCCGCCCAGCCAGGTCGGCATCCAGTGTGGAGGCCGCGGCCTCGTCCCCATTGACCACAAGGACGGTGCTGCGCGACTCCGTCACCAGACGCAGCAGTGCCCGCTGCATGGACTCGCCGCCATGACCAACAAGCAGAACGCGCATGGCGCTGTCAGCGGGATGATGCGCGACGTACGCCGCGACCGCGGCTGCCATGCGGGTGCGCCCCGGGCGCGTACCGTTGCCGTGGAAGAGCAGCCGGTCGCGCACACCCTGGAGCGCCTGCGGTCTCTGCTCGCCGCACCACAGCCCCGGCAGGCAGGCGCCCACACGGGAAATCGCCTCAAGCTCAATCAGCCAGGCAGGGTGCCGGCGCAACGCCTCGCGCCATTCCAAGACGGCGTTCCGCGAGGCGCCGCGAGGCGGTTCGCCAGCCACCAGGTCGAGCGCCGTCTGGGACAGGCGCCGGAGACGGGAGTCCTGGGGTGCCCATACGCAGAGATCGCGTACAGCCGGGGCCGGGCTGCCCAGCCCCGCCAAAGCTTCCTGCACGAATTCTGCGCAGAAACGCTCCAGCGGCGGGGTGGCATCGCCCGCCCTATTTCGTCCTGCAGCCCTTGTAGCCGCAACGGCTGCGTTGCGCGCACCATTCGGCGCGCAACGGGTCAGTGGGATCTCCGCGACATGATGGATCAGGGCCTTGCGGCGCTCGCCGAGTGCAGCGTGCGCCTGCTGGAACCGGAAGCCGCGCAGCGCCGCCACTGTCGCCCCCGCCCGGTCCAGCAAGAAGAATGAGGCCACGATGGACTGTCGGCCGATCCGGTCGATCCGAACGTGGCACTGGACCGGCACGGCGGCGTCGCGCGCCACCGCGACATGCTCGACGCGGTATGGCAGATAAGGCCCGCGCTCCATCGCCGCGGAGTCGCCGCTACGCCGGACGGCGAGCGCAATCAGAGCCTGAAGAGCGCCGTCCAGAATATGGGGCGGCAGCACGGCGCTGGACGGGGAGAGATCGGCACCCTCCTCGGGCGAGCGTAACCATGCCCAGGCCTCGTCCTCCCCCAGCATGAGCGACTCGATCACCTGGAAAGCCGGGCCGTAATGGAACCCGGCGGCCCCGGCCACCGCGTAATGCGCGGCGCCTTCCAGCATTTCTCCTGCCGGCTCACCGGAAGCACCGGGCATAATCGGCCCCGCATTCCCTGCAGCGATGCGCCCAAAGACGCCGGGGGTCCACGGAAGGTCTTCGCCCATGTTGTGGGAATCGATGTGGAACCGACCGTCGTCGGCGTCGAGCACAAACCGCGCCCGCCGGGTCGTGCCGGTTTCGATGACGAACGGCACGCGGAACTCCACGTCCTGGAGAACCAGATTCGCCGTGTCGCCGCTCAGCCGCGCGGCCTCCAGCGCCATCTCAATGAACCCGGCAGCGGGCAGGAGGATGCCGTCGCCGACGCGATGATCGGCCAGCGACGGGAAGCGTGCCAGGTCCATGTCCTGATACCATATGGTCAGGCCGGGCGCCTCGCGGCTGCCGAGAAACGGACCGTCCTGCACGCGCGGGACCTCGCCGAAGGCTTCCGGCGAGCGCGGCGCCCTGAATTCCTTGCGCTCCCAGGCATAGGATGGCAGCCAGCGAGGAAGGCCGGCCGTTGGGAAGAAGCGGTTCAGTGCGCTGTCATAGCCCGACGCATGCAGGGCGGCGAGCGTCCCGCGGACAGCATCCGGCGCATCCGCGTCACGCGTCATCGTCGCAATGGGGGCAGCACTCACCCCTCGGCCCCGCATGATCTCCGAGAGGTAGCCGAGCAGGATGCCATGGGCGCCGATCTCAACGAAGGTCTTTATCCCGTCGTCGATCACGCGCTCCACGGCTGCGCCAAACCGCACCGGGGCGCGCACGTTGCGCCACCAGTACGCCGGCCCGAGCGTCCTCCCCTTTATCACATCGCCTGTCACGGTGGAGGCCAGGGGAATTTTCGGCACATCGGGATCGAGCCCGTCCAGCGCCTTGATGAGGGGCCGCTCGATGGGATCCATGAATCGGCTGTGGAAGGCGTATTCGAGGTCGAGCAGCGTCGTCCGAATGCCGTCCTCCTTGAGCACGGCGACTAGATCGGTGAGCTGGGCCTTGTTGCCGGACAGCGTGACCGAATGCGGGCTATTGATCGCCGCCAGCTCGATCGCGCCGTCGAACGGCGCCAGAAGCTCCATCATTTCGTCGGCGGCGAGGTCGACCACCGCCATGCACCCCTGCCCCCTTGTGCGGCCCTGAGCCATGCTGCGCTCGTAGATCACGCGCACGGCCTGTTCCAGCGTCAACGCACCGGCGACATGCGCCGCCGATACCTCGCCGACGCTGTGACCGAGCACGGCGTCAGGAGCCACACCGTAACGCTCCAGGCTAGCGGTCAGCCCGAGTTGCACTGCGAACAGCAGCGGCTGTGCTACCTCCGTCTCGGCGAGATGGTCCTCGCTGTCGAAAAGCCCATCGACCAGCGACCATCCGGCGCACTGGCGGAACGCCTCGTCGGCGCGCTCAACCGCGGCGCGGAAGGCGGAGTCCCCGCGGAACATGGCCCGGCCCATGCCGTGCCACTGGCAGCCGTTCCCCGAGAACACAAAAGCAACGCGGCCGTCACCCCGGCCCGGGTCGACGGCAATGGCCAGCGTTTTGTCACCCCGCGCGAGCCGGCCGAGCTGGCCCACCAGCCCCGCGCGATCCTCGGCAAACAGCGCCGCGCCGTGGGCCATGCGCTCGCGCCTTGTGGCAAGCGCCCAGGCGGCATCGTAGAACTCACGATCATCGGCGGCCTCGACCACCGGGGCGAGCGCGCGGGCGTAGTCGCGCAGCGCGCCTTCGGTCCTGGCCGACAGGAACAGCGGCACGGGTCCTTTCGGCACGCGCCGCCTGCGGCGCGGCGTGGGACCTTCCTCCAGCACCACATGGGCATTGGTGCCGCCGAAGCCGAAGGAATTCACTCCCACCATCAGCGGCCCGTCGTCATCGGCGAGCACGGTCGGCTCGGCTGCGACGCATAGGTTCAGGTCGCCGAACCGAATATCGGGGTTGGGCTCGCGGAAATGGAGCGAGGCCGGAACCTGATGGTGGCGAAGGACCAGCAGCGCCTTGATCAGCCCAGCCATGCCGGAGGCCGGCTCCAGATGGCCCATATTCGTTTTTATGGACCCAATGACGAGCGGCGAATCAGGGGAACGCGCCTGTCCGATGAAGCTGCCCAGCGCCTCGGCCTCGGCGGGATCGCCGACGCGCGTGCCGGTGCCGTGCGCCTCGACATAGGCGATCCGCTCCGGCGCGATGCCGGAGCGGCCGTACACCTCCTCCAGCAGCCGGCGCTGATACCGCGCGCTCGCCATGGCGATGCCGTTTGTCCTGCCGTTGGTGTTGATACCGGCGGCGCGGATGACACCGAGGATACGGTCGCCATCGCGTCGCGCCCGATCGAGCCGCTTAAGCACGACCAGCCCCCCACCCTCCCCGCGCACATAGCCGTCAGCCGCCGCATCGAACGCTTGGCAGCGTCCCGTTGGGGACAGCATCGAAGCCTTGGCGAAGCCGATAAACGGATAGGGCGACAGCAGCAGATGCACGCTTCCCACCAGCGCCATTTCGCATCGCCCCGCCTCCATGGCCGCCACGGCCTGCGACAGCGCGACTAGCGAAGACGAGCAGGCCGTGTCGACTGCGAAGCTCGGGCCGTGGAGGTCGAAGACGTAGGAAAGCCTGTTCGCCGCGATGCTCAGCGTGCCGCCGGTCATGAAATAGGCCCCGCCCGACCAGCGGTCGTTCATCCGCATGTTGGCGTAATCGGTCGCGCTGATGCCGATGAAAACGCCGCCGTCGGAGCCCCGCAGGCTGGCAGGCGGGATATTCGCGTCCTCGAGGGCCTCCCAGGCAAGCTCTAGCAGCAGCCGCTGCTGAGGGTCCATTTCCACCGCTTCGCGCGGCGAGATGCCAAAGAACGCTGCGTCGAATTCGTGGACGTTGCCCAGGACGCCGGCGCGGAAGGTATAAGTCTTGCCAGGCTCCGCAGGGTCGTCGCTCAGAAAGAGAGATTTGTCCCACCGGTCGTCCGGAATCTCGGTAACGGCGTCGGTGCGGTCGGCGAGGAGCCGCCACAACGCATCAGGAGAATGCACTCCGCCAGGCAGCCGGCACGCGCAGCCAACGATTGCTATCGATGATTGTCTGGCTCTCATACACTCTCCCCGCCCCATCTCCGCTGCGGGGCCGACTTACCACGCATTGCTAATTATCAACCCTCTGTCGCGTCCGGTGCCTCGAAAGCCCGCCGAATCATCCCCGCCGCGCACAGCCTGTAACGACAGGATTCCCCAACTCCGATTTTCGAAAACTATGATCCATCATAATGTCATACAGCGTTACGCAAACGAATTGTCTCGATTATCCGAGCAATATTGAGGAACAGCCTCCCGCAAGGTGTAGCCCTACTTCCTTGCCTTCAGGCGTTCTGATCATCCGGCTGATCGCGTTCTCCACGCCGACTGCAATGTCCTCGAGCATGTAATAGTTACCATTGATCTGAGTATGGTGCACCAGCACCCGAAGGAACGCATCCAGCAGTGCCATATCCGGCGGGATCGGATCCTGCCAGAAGCAGTCCAACCCACGCCGCTCGGTAAGCCCGTCTAGATCGTACAGGGCCTTGCCCAGCGCGATGACGGGCCGGCCCCGTTGCAGCGCTGACAGACCGACCGTGCTATTCACGACCACGACACCAAGCGCATGGTCCATAAGCTTGTTGAGATCGCCACCGTCGAGGAATTTGACCCGGGACGCAACACCATGCGCCCGCGCGTAGTTCGCGATTAGCCCGCGATAGCTGATCATCCCGTTGTCCAGTGGATGGTTCTTGATGACCAGACCCGCCTCATCGTGCGCGTGGGCAGCGAAGGACGCGATCACCGCCTCGATCGCGGCTGGCACATTCCGGAACGGAGAGTGGATACGGATTTGAACGTCCGAATCGAGCTGTAGCGGCAGAAGATAGTACGGCAGCGCATCGCGCAGCAGCGCCTCGGTGGCACGGCGCGCGCTCGCATTTTCCCAAGGCTGGCGCACCAGCCTGCTTATCCATGAGCGGTATTCTCGCCAAATCGGATAGGGCCGGTGCGTGCGGTAGCCGGGGTAGCGATAGGGTGGCAGATAATTGGCGACGTTGTAGGCGATATCGTAGGCGACCCGCCGGCCGAGACCGGCACGAACGGGCTCGGCCGTGGGCACGGCGGGCAGCGACGACGCCTGAGCACGAAAGAAATCGGCATTGCGCATGAGCGCAGAGTTTCCGTTTACCCCCCCCTCCTCCAGTGTAATCCAGCCCGGGCGCAGGTATCCCTCTTCGAACACCCAGCTGCGCATGCCGCGCTCCCGTGCCAGCGCCATGGCCGGACGGTGTATCGGCCGGCAGTCGCCGAACAGAACGATGTCGCTGACCTGCCGGTCGTCGTAGACCCGAGTGTAAAAGTCGGGCAGCTCGTCCACGCGCCCGCGGAATGCAAGAACGTCCGACCCGCGCCAGTAGAGCGCGTCGCCCTGGCAATAACTGATCTTCCCGACCCTATGCCCCCTGCGGGCCAGCCCATCGCCCAGACGCCGGAAAAATGGACTAGCGATGGTCTGCAGGAAAAGAAACGATCTTCTCGACATGCGCGCTAGCCGGCATTTTCTGGTTCAAAAGAAAGGCACCTCGGAAAAAAGGATCCATTCATGCCGTACGAACGCATGTATCTGGCAGGTAGAATGGAACCTGCCATCCCCCGTCACCCAAGCTAATCCTCCGGCACCGCCACATCATTCAACTCTTTCCGTCTTTTGCATGGAAAGCACCCTCCGCGGCGCCTTATCCCTCCTGCGCGGCCGCATCATCGGTCGTTGAGAGTGCCTGGGCGATTTGGCCATTTCCCTTCCTAGGCGCAGGCACGATGACGGTGCCGGCAAGCACCTTCGCCACGGCCAGCGGAACTTCTCTTATATGGCCTTCATCCTTGAATCGGGCTGAAACGTTGGTCGGCAGAACATCGGGGTGTAACAACAGGCGGCGGATCTCATCATGGTCAATCGGGGACTCCTGCTGGGAGTTGTATTCCCTGTCGATTTGCCGAGACTTGACGTTCGAATAATCGAATTTAACGCTGTTGTATATATTCCTGAACGCAGGCAACACGGCGAACATGTTCTCCAGCTCGACCGTGCGCCTGATTTCCTCATCGTTGATCAGTTCCTCGTAGAATTTCTCGCCGGGGCGCGCGCCGGTTTCCCGGATCTCGATCTCGGACGGATCGAAGCCATAGACCGGTGCCACAAGATCGACCAACACCTCAAGCAAATCGGCGACCCTGACCACCGGCATCTTCATCACGAAGACTTCGCCGCCACAGCCCACTTGGATTGCCTCGATCATAAGGCGCACCGCCTCATCCAGCGACATAATGAACCGCGTCATCTCACTATCGGTCAGGGTAATCGGGCCGCCCCGCTCGATCTGCTTGCAGACCAGCGGAATGACTGAGCCACTCGACCCGGCTATATTGCCGAAGCGCGTCGACAGAAAGACAGTACGGAGTGGATCGCGATCGACCGCATTCGCAGCAGTCATCAGCCGTTCGCCCATCAGCTTGGAGGTCCCCATAACGTTGGTGGGATTCACCGCCTTGTCGGAGCTAGTAAACAACACTTTCTGAACACGGTTCGCCGTTGCCGCCTGGATGACATTTTGCAGACCGATTATATTGGTTTGAATCGCCTCGATGGGGCTTCGCTCACACAGCGGGACATGCTTCAGCGCTGCAGCGTGGATCACGTAATCCATGGAACGAAACATGTCATTCAGTTTTTCACTGGACCGGATATCACAAAGAAAGGCGTGATACCTGTCGTCATCCCCGTAAAGTAAGTCGAGATCCGCAAGCTCGCTTTCGCCATTGTCGAGGGCCCGAACCTCTGCGACGTTCAGCTTCAAAAGGTGATCAACTATTCCCCGTCCCACGGTGCCAGCTGCACCAGTTATTGCAACACGCGCCCCCTCCAAAATATTCATTCTCCTACTCCTGTCCGTCGTCAAAATTTTTGGGCCAGTTGATCGTCTGATTTAACGGAGGATCTGGCTCTCCTTGGTGGATATTAAGCGGCTTGCCGCTGATGATTCAAGCGGCGGTTTTTGATGGTGAGTTCCTTGATCCGTTTTCTCCTTTCGATAATGGCGGTGGCGCGGCCGACGTGTCCGTCGTCAAAATTTTTGGGCCAGTTGATCGTCTGATTTAACGGAGGATCT
>Ga0181594_10002434_pt1 | contig 17078 bp, 9 predicted proteins | sample 071ome_18_FD_145603 | JGI IMG/M metagenome (GOLD analysis project Ga0181594, IMG submission 145603) | Coastal salt marsh microbial communities from the Groves Creek Marsh, Skidaway Island, Georgia - 071413BT metaG (spades assembly) | ecosystem: Environmental > Aquatic > Marine > Intertidal zone... | reverse complement strand
TGGGGGGACATCGATCGCAAAAAAGAAACCCGCGGAGGTCCACTCCGTTCGATACAGCTATGAACGGCTCAGTAAAATGAGCGCTGAGGGGCCTCAGAAACGCTATGTGCTGATGCCTCAGCCCCTCCGCGTACCTTTAGAGCGTTACAAGACCGCCAAGGACAAATACCGCGCTCACTTTGACGCACTCAAGGCTAGCAAGTCGAGCAACTACGGTAAGACAGGGTTCAACACCTCAAAGGAAGATGAGGACGTCGTCCAGATCTTCTTAGACAAAGATAAAAAAACGAACCACCCCTTCATCATGGCTGAGGTGATCTACACGATGATAGACGCGGGGGCTAAACATGTAGAGTTCCCTCGCTCCAGCTTCAGTGGTCGCCCTTACACGAAGGCGGACGTCAGCTACTCCGCTTATCAGCTCACTCTCCCTTATTGGGAGGGCCTCCCCCCTCAGACCGTCAGTGGAGGTCTCTTAAGCTTCCCTGACGGGACGCTCGTAACGGCTCAGGCCCTCGGAGAGCTCCTACAGTCTAAGGACAGCAAGCTCCTTAACCATATGATCTCAAGCCTAAAGAGTGGTGATCTTGAGTCTGTGAGCGCCATTGTCAAGGCGACCGAGGCGCTCAGAGGTCGCGGGGTCACCCTCGAGGAGCTGGCGCCCGGCTTCACCCCACTCCTCAGCGCAGCGAGCAAACCAATCAGGCTCCTCGCCCTACGTGGCTTGGTGGGTATCGACACCAAAGAGGTGAACGAAAAGCTCCGCGCTGTGATGGACGAAGACCCAGAGGCCGACGTCCAAGCCCAAGCGGCCGCTCAGCTGTCTCAGTCTAAGGACCCCAAGGTCTCTGAGAGCGCTCAGTTCTTTGCGCTACGCTCTAGCTCTCAGGAGGCGATTATCGCGGCGGCGCGTGGCCTCGCGACCGCTAAGACGCGTGAGGCGACCGCTCGTCTCCTCCTCGCCCTCCCTCACGACTCAAAAGAGGTCCGCGCTGAGCTGATTCAAGCGCTTATTAAGCGGAGAGCGCAGGGTGAGCTCTTGAAGGCCTTAAGTGGCGAGCTCGCCCTCGCTGTAAAGATCGACATCTCAAGCGCGCTCATCGATGAGAAGGACAACAAAGTAAAGCAGAAGGCTTATGAGTTCCTCGCTCGTCAACCTGACGGCTCAGCGGCCGCGAAGGCGGCGTCATCGCTCGCTAAAGTGAAGAAGTTTAAGCCCACCCTCTCCCTCTTGGCAGAGCTCTGCGCGCACCCAGAGGCTGTCGCTCGCTCAGCGGCGCTAGACGCCCTCAAGGAGCGTGGTGGTGAGGACGCACTCAAGGCCGCCTCGAAGGCGGACATCAATGACCCTAAGACCGGTCCTCTCGCCCACAGCACCCTCCGAGCGATCTACGGGTCACTTAAGGCGACCGTAGCCCTTAAAGCTGTGGCGTCCTCAAAGGTAGACCAAGCCCTCAAGAGCGCGGCGGTGGGGTCGCTTGGTCGCCTTTATCAGTCAGAGAAAAAGCTAAGGAAGAAAATCTTCAACGTGCTCAAAGGGCTCGTCAAAGATCCAGACCCCATCACCCGCGCTGAGGTCGCTCGTTCGCTTGGTGATGTCCAGAGTGATGACGCGAAGGCAGAGCTCGTGACCCTCTCCACTGAAGACGCGATCGAGGTGAAGCGGCTCGTCGCCTTCGCCTGGCGTAGCTATGATGAGGAGAGCGCTCGTGAGACCCTGTCGAGCAACCTTGACACGCAGGACACGACCTTGCTTGTCAACAGCCTTGACAGCTTAGGTCTGCTCGGCGCTGTGGGTAGCCTCTCAAAGATCCGAACAGAGCGCTTCCTCAAGCATAAAGACGTCAACGTCCGTCGCGCAGCGGTGGGCGCGCTCGCTGCGCTCGCCCCGAAGCTCGAAGGGAAAGAGCGCGCGGGGGTGGTCTCCTTCACCTCCCCTATGATTAAGGACCCTGACCAAGAGGTACAGCTACGGGTGGTTAAGGCGCTTGGCGCGTCGCCCAACTCTGAGTCTGAGTTTGCGCTCGCAGCGAACTTCGAGTCTGGGAGCTCCGAGCTGACGGTCGCGATCGTTCAGGCGCTCATTCAACATCAGACGGTGAGCGCAGTAGAGTCGCTGAGCGCGGTCATCGAGATCAGTAACCCCGAGGCGCGCCGTGTCATGTACAGCGCAGGCGCGGAGCTGAAGAGCGACGAGCTCAAGGCCGCGCTCAAGGAGGTGCTCACTAAGGCCCTCAAGCGAGAGCAGGACGCTACGCTCAAGGACCTCATCGAGACAGAGCTTAAGAGCCTGTAACCCCTTGAAGGGATAGAGCCGCGTGAAGAAAGCGCCCTAGAGGGTGGCGCGCCCATGCAGTTAGTGCTAGGTATAGGCCACAATTCGCCATAGACTAAAACTACCGCTCGACCCCGTCTCCTCCGCGAGGGTCGAATTTGAGGAGTGCGTATGAAGATAGGGATCCCAGTGGAGACCATGGAAGGGGAGCGTCGCGTCGCCGCGACCCCCAACACGGTCCAGAGACTAATCAAGCGAGGCTTCGAGGTCGTGGTCGCCTCTGGAGCGGGTGAGAAGGCCCGCTTTAGCGACACCTCATACCGTGAGGTCGGCGCTGAGATCTGGAGCGCTGAGCAGGTGTGGGCTGAGTCGGACCTGATCCTCAAGGTGTGCCCACCTAGCATAGAGGAGGCGCAGTCGATCCGTGAGGGGGCCGCGTTGATGAGCTTCCTGTGGCCCGCTGAGAACGCAGAGCTCATCGAGGTCATGAGGGCACGGAACGTCACCTCGATCGCGATGGACTGTGTCCCTCGTATCTCACGCGCTCAGAAGCTTGATGGGCTCAGCTCAATGAGCAACATCTCTGGGTATCGCGCGGTCGTCGAGGCCGCGAGCCACTTTGGGAGCTTCTTCAGCGCCCAGTTCACCGCCGCGGGTCGCGTGGATCAAGCGAAGGTCCTCGTGATCGGCGCGGGGGTCGCGGGGCTCGCTGCGATCGGCGCAGCCAAGGGCCTCGGCGCTCGCGTCAGGGCCTTTGACGTTCGCGCCGCAGCTCGTGAGCAGGTCGAGAGCATGGGCGCGGAGTTCGTAGAGGTTGACATGAGCGAGTCGGGTGAGGGTGAGGGAGGCTACGCTAAAGAGATGAGCGAGGCCTTCATCGAGGCTGAGATGGCGCTCTTCCGTCGCCTCGCCCCCGAGACAGACATCGTCATCACCACCGCGCTTATCCCTGGCCGACCTGCGCCTAAGCTCTGGATGGATGACGCCCTCGACTTGATGAAGCCCGGCTCTGTTGTGGTTGACCTCGCCTCAGAGCGAGGCGGGAACTGTACACAGACCTCCCCTGGTGAGGTGATCGACTACAACGGCGTCACGATCATTGGCTACACCGATATGCCAAGTCGCCTCGCCCCAACAGCGAGCCAGCTCTTCGGGATGAACTTTGTTCATTACCTAAAGGACATCGAGTCGGGTGAGGGTGAGGTCAACTTTGACCTCGAAGACGTCATCGTCCGCTCCTCGATCGTCACCCATCAGGGTGAGGTCCTCTTCCCTCCTCCTCCGCTCAGCGAGCTCGACCCCTCCTCCGTCTCGAAAGAGATGAAGCCAGCGAGCGAGAAGCCCGCGAAGGCAGAGGCCCCAGCGGAGGACGCCCCTGCGGTCGCCACAAAGGCTACGCCTAAGCCTAAGAAAAAGGGTCACGGTCACGGCGCCAAGCCTGCGGCCCCGAGCTCACTCGACAAAGAGCTCTTTAAGCTCAACAATATGCCTGTCTCACGTCGCCTCGCGATGTGGTCAGTGATCGGCTTGATCTGGGTGATCGCCCTGATCAAGGCGCCCGCGGAGGGCGCCTCTCCCGCGACGATCAACTTCCTAAACCACCTGAGCGTCTTTGCCCTGTCCTGCTTTATCGGCTGGCAGGTCATTTGGAATGTCACCCCCGCGCTCCACACGCCACTGATGAGCGTCACGAACGCGATCAGCGGGATCATCCTCGTTGGAGGGATGCTCCAAGCGCACGGTGACCTGTCCTCCTCAAGCGTTGTGGGGGGCGTCGCGGTCCTCCTCGCCATGATCAACGTCGTCGGTGGCTTCGCGGTCACTGAGCGCATGCTCAAGATGTTTAAGAAATAAGGTAGTCGACGATGGAACAGACTCTATTACAGCTCGCTTACCTCGCCGCGAGCATCTTCTTTATCCTGTCTCTTCAGGGCCTCTCTAGCCAAGAGACCGCTCGTCAGGGGAACCGCTTTGGTGTCATCGGGATGTCGCTCGCCGTCATCGCGACCCTCCTCAACAGCCACGTTGACCAATACCTGACCCTCATCCCGCTCCTCCTGATCGGAGCAGGTATCGGGTTCTGGCGCGCGAAGGTCGTTGAGATGACTGAGATGCCTCAGCTCGTCGCGCTCCTCCACAGCTTTGTCGGAGCGGCGGCGGTCTTGGTGGGCTTCGCGAGTGACTTGAGCATTGGACACGAGGGTGGGCACGCCCCCTCAGGTCTATATGGCGCTGAGGTCGCGGTAGACATCATGATCGGCGCGATCACCTTCACCGGCTCAGTCGTCGCCTTCCTCAAGCTCCGCGGTGGGATCTGGCATCCAACCCTCAAGAAAATCCCTTATCTTCAAGAGATCGCAGGTAGCAAGCCCCTCCTCCTTAAGAACCGACACCAGCTCAACGCCGGCGCCGCGATCTTATGCCTTGTGCTGATCTGGGTGTATGCGAGCCAGCTAGGCGCTGAGGGCGCAAACTCGGGGAGCTTGCTGTTGATCAGCTTGATCACCCTGATCTCAGGTGCCCTCGGTGTCCACCTCGTGGTCGCGATTGGTGGCGCTGACATGCCAGTCGTCGTCTCTATGCTCAACAGCTACTCAGGCTGGACCGCCTCAGCGGCGGGCTTCATGCTCAACAATGACCTCCTGATCATCACTGGAGCGCTGGTGGGGTCAAGTGGCGCGATCCTCAGCTACATCATGTGTCGCTCCATGAACCGCTCGATCTGGGCGGTCATCTTCGGTGGCTTTGGCGCGGAGCCCGAGGCGGCCCCTGCGGTCAGCTCAGATGAGCCTCAAGAGGAGCGCGCGGTCGTTGAGATCGACGCCGATGGCCTTACAGAGGCGCTCAACGGCGCGAGCTCAGTGATCATTGTCCCTGGCTATGGGCTCGCACAGGCGCGCGCTCAGAACGACGTCTATGGGCTCACTCAGCTCCTGCGTGAGCGGGGGGTAGACGTCCGCTTCGCGATCCACCCTGTCGCTGGCCGTCTACCCGGCCACATGAACATCCTGCTCGCTGAGGCAAACGTCCCCTACGATATTGTCCTTGAGCTTGAGGACATCAATGAGGACTTCCCTGAGACAGACGTCGTCTTGATTATCGGCGCGAATGACATCGTCAACCCGCTCACTCAAGAGGAGGGGAACCCCATCTCTGGGATGGAGGTCCTCGAGGTCTGGAAGTCTAAGCTGACGGTGGTCTTTAAGCGTAGCCGTAACGTAGGCTACGCAGGGATTGACAACCCCTTGTTCTATAAAGAGAACAACCGGATGTTCTTCGGTGACGCGGCTAAGAGCGTCAGCGAGGTCGTCACGAACTTGAAGGCCTGATCGCCTCCTCGACCCACTCGATGGCCTGTCGTACGGCGGGGAAGCTGATCAGCTCCTGCTCCCCAGAGACAGGCTTCGCGTCATCTGCGTATACAGTCCAGCTGAGGGTGGCGCCCGCCTTAAGCTGCGCGACGTTGTTCGCGTGAACCGCGAGCCACTGGCAGAGCCCGTAGACCTCTTGGCTTGGGAACAGAGGAGCGGGGTGGTAACGAAAGAAGCTCACCTCACCAGGTCGTTGCGTGTAGTGCGTCTCGCCCATGCTCGCCATGCGAGCGCGAACAACTTTACCGATCAAGGGGCGCGGGAGGGTGAGCTCGACCCCTACGTGACGCCCCATGCTCCGTCCATGGTTATGGATAAAGGCCCGCAGCAAGACAAAGACCTGCATCCCGCGTGGGTCCGAGTCGTCTCGCTCGAGCTCCCCATAGGGGCCGAGCTTAGAGAGCGTAACGCGTGGGGTGGTGTTACGCCGGAGGACGTCCTCGACGTGCAGGTGACTCATCGGGCGAGACTTACCCGCGATCCGTAGGTAGTATCGGTGGTCTCGTGCTTGATGAGGCGCCTCTTTACTTGAGGGGAGCTCAATGATGTACACCGCACGACCGACCAAGGGGCCCCCACCCCCTGATGTCTCTGTCTCACCCTGCACCTCATACACGTTAAAGTGTGACAGGGAGGGAGTCACAGACTGCATCACGACGTCCTCGAGCCATGAGCGTAGCCCACCCCGCTTCAAGTCAGTGGGCACACCTTCGTCTAGGGTCCCGTCATCGTTTACTCCGATAAACAGATGACCACCCGCGCCATTGGCAAAGGCCGACACCTGCTTAGAGAGGTGATGAAGAAAGTCCGCCTGTTGCTCTCCCTTCTCGCTGATCAGCCAGGCGCTCGACTTAAACTCTTGAAAGTCATGCTCGTCGCTCTCGAGGGCACGTAGCCTGTGTAGGGTCCAGCTTGTCATCAGACGCCTCCTGTTCACGATGCCTATGATGTTACCTTGATCAGGCGAGAGCGCCACCCTCTTGCGAGCTTAGGTCTAGATACGCTATGAGCCACACCTGTCCGTTTGAGGAGGGCTAAGGCATGAGTGATGAGCTGAGCGATGAACCAGAGGTCTTTGAGTTTAACCTACACGCAGGGACGAACGACTTCTATGAAGACACGACCTACTATGATTATGAGTTTAAAGACCGCCGTGAGGATGTCCGCTTTTATGGTGAGCACTACCTTCAGGTAGAGGAGGGGTGGGCGCTTGAGATCGGGGTCGGCACCGGTCGGCTCGCGATCCCGGCCGTACGGAGAGGCGCAAAGGTCTTTGGCTTAGATCTCCATCAGGGGATGCTCGACGCCGCAGAGCGACACCGGCTCCGCCTCCCCTCTAAAAAACAAGACAACCTCAGACTTCAGCGCGCAGACATGAGGAGCTTTGAGCTTGGTGAGCGCTTCCCGCTCATCACCTGCCCCTTTAATGTACTACAGCACATGTACGAGAACGAGGACTGGGAGCAGGCGCTCGCTCAGGTGAAGGCGCACCTTGAGCCAGGTGGCCTCTTTATCTTTGATGTCCTGTTCCCTGATCTAGAGTACCTCAATCGCCCCCCCTTCCAGCGCTTCAGGGGGATTGACTTCAAGCACCCGACCTGGGGCTGTTTATATAACTACAGCGAGCAGAGCGCCTATGACCCGGTTCGCCAACTCAACCATATGTTCCTCTATTATGAGAAAATTGACCCAGATGGGCAGGCCCCAGCTGGCGCGCCTGACGAACATAAAATTCAGCTATCTCACCGATACGTCTTCCCACAGGAGCTTGAGTCTATGCTCCAGAGGGCGGGCTTTGAGGTCCTCACCCGTCATGGGGGCTTCGAAGGGGAGCCACTCGGCCAGGGTGAGTCGATGCTCTACCTCTGTGGGCACGCCTCTCAAGCGAGCGACAGCTAGGGCCTGAGCTGTCTTGAGATCCGGGTGCGCTTACCACGCCACCGGAGCCAGACCTCTCCATCTCTCCCCGTGTGTACGTGAGGCGGGGGCTTATCTCCCCGCTCAAGCGCCTCCTTCATCTCATCCGTCAGCGGTGGGTTTGGGTCATCGTGGAGTGAGCCAAGGCAGGCCTCAGGGCTTGGGGCCCGCTCAAGCCCCTGATAAGCGCCCCGGGTCTGTAGCTCAAGGATCTCTTCATACGAGGAGATACAGAAGGTCTGCAGGACCTCGTCACGTAACGGCCACGCGTACGCGATCCAGCCCTCCGCTCCCCACTGAGGGGCAGGGGCGAGGGCATAATAATATTGGCCGAGCTGACCGACCTCCGACCACCGACCCTCGTCAGGGCTCCTGAGTAAGCGCTGGAGCTCAGCGGGTAAGAGCGCGGTGTGTAGGCCCTCGGGGGGGCGCTGGCCATTCATCTCGCTAAGCAGACAAGGCCTCTTCACAAGCGGTGAACACTGCTGTTCAGCCCACAAGAGCTTCCTTAGGTTAGAGACCGCGCCTCGCGCAGAGAATTTTTGAGCAGAGCCTACGATGTTCGCGACCCCAAAGAGGGCCATATACAGCGCGATCAGGGTGAGGCCACTCAGAGACCAGGCGCCCCACCTCACGCCACTCCGGGGGCTCACATACAGCGCGACGCTCAGGGCGAAGAACCCACTCAGGCTGAGCCACAACGCGAGCTCAGGACGCTGAGGGGTGAGCGCGAGCCCTAGCCATGGCGCTAAGGTTAAGATCACCCACAGCGCAGGGTTCGCGAGGAGCTTGATTATTGGGCTGTCTCCGCTCATCTCAGCATCCTTTCCATGATGATAGACGCACCTACGTTGATTAGAGGTGCTTGAAAGACAGGAGAAAGCGTCGATATGCGCACATAAAGTGCGTCAGCTCACCCGCCTCTAGCTGACGTTGACCGTCATAACAAGGCGCGAAGCCTTGCATCCAATGTGTCCCGTCCACGTGGGGTGAGGTGGACATGACATGCTCTTCATCAGGAGCGAGGATCAGGTCATACCAAAAGATAAACCCATCAGCTCTCCCTGCGCGCTCAACTGTTGTGCTCAGCACCGCCTCACCGAGCTGAGAAAACTCACCCTCAAAGTCAAAGCTCGCCGCGAGGCATGGCGCGGTGAGAGGCGTGTAATCAAAGCGACGGAGGTCGAGCTGTAACACTCGTGGGTCACGTAGCTGATTAAAGGGGCTCAGGTCAAAGCCCTCAGCGCTGTCGACGTGATAGCGAGCTCTGAGCTCATCGCTCTCAACCAGCTGACACCACACGCGCGCGCCACAAGGGATGATCTTCGCGCCCTCTTTGAGGAGGCGTCGCTTCGCGTCCTCAATCGTGTTCAAGGCGTCCTCGCCGAGCAAGCTCACGTCGAAGATCTCACAGACCAACATGTCCAGTCGCTCAGGGAGATCGACCCCGAGCTGCATCTGTGTCGAGCGCTTAGGGATCACACGGATCACGTCCTCTAGCTCATTGAGGCTGATCACCTGTGTCGCGACCCGTGAGACTTGAGGTTCACTCTCACACGCATACACAGCCTCTGCGCCTGCGCGAGCCGCGATGAGCGACAGGAGACCCGAGCCACACCCAATATCTAACACCTTGGTCGTAGCGCTCATGCGCGCCTCAATCGCCGCTCGAAACGCCTCGTTACGAGGGAGGTCGTTCATCATAGGGAAGTGCCACGTTGGGACCTTCGCGCTGAGCAGTCGGTCTACGCGAGACAGCGCGTCTTGATCGCTAGGTTTGAGCGCGCAGACCGCGCTGTACGCTTGAATCGCCCGCATCTTGTCACCCAGCGCGGCGTGCACTGCGCCTAGCGCGCGGAGCAGCTCAAGCGCGCGAGGGAAGCTCCGCTCTGCCCTCTGGAGGACCTCTAGCGCCTCGTGATACCGCTCCACCTCACACAGCCCCTCGCTGACCTTGAGGTACCGCGTCAGCGGTGGGCGACCCACCTTGAGGCTCTTTAAGAGAAGCTCATTCGCGGTGACGTGATCATTTAAGGCCTGAAAGGCTTCCGCCGCCTCAATCAAACATGAGGCCGCCCACTCAAGACCAAAGCGTTGCCGTTCAGGGTCGAGCTCGGTAGCGCAGACCGCGAGTGAGGTCGCCGCGGCCTGGGCCAAGAGCGTAGCGCCCTGGGTCGGCTCTCCGAGCTCCCCCATACACAAGCCGACCAAGCGGGTGGCGTTTGGCTCCTTTGGCTGACGCTCTAAGATCGCTAAAGCCTCTGCGAGCGCTACCTCATAACCGCCTCGCGCGAACGCGTCATGCGCGCTTTTAATTTGATCTTTTATCGCGTCTGACAGCATCGGTCACTCTACCTCTATCGCGTCATCAAAATTGAGCTCTCCCCCAGTGGGTTCAGGGTCTCCCTTAGGCGCCTCTAACGGCACCTCCTCAGGGCTTTCAATGACAGGCTGAGGGGCAGGCTTAGGGGGAGCTTGAGGCGCAGATGTGGCGCTTGAGCGCTGAGGGATCACCCCAAGGCGAGCGAGCATGAGTGGCGCGCTCACCCCTAAGCCCACTAACAGGATCGCGACGACCGCGTACAACAGCCATGGGCGGCTCGCCGTCGCCTCCGACTCACCCTCTTGTGGAGTGACCCGAGCGCCTCCCGCTTGGAGATAAGGGTCCACCGCAGGTTCAGCGCTCTCCCCAGTGAGGGGGTCACCCGGTTGAGGGGTCACGACCACCCCAAGCCTAGGCGCCTGATAGCTAGACTCGGTGCTCGCTGAGACGTGTTGCTCTGTTTGTACGGGCTGTAAACGCAGGCCCGCCGCAGGGGTCGGCCTCCCGCCACCATGGATATGAGGCAGAGAGTACTCCTCATCGATCCCAAGCTCAGCGGCCCAGACGCGTGGGTCCTCAGCGTTCGGGAGCGCGGGCCGGTGCGCGTTCATGTCCTCCTCCGCGACCGTTCGGAACTGCATCCTTTGGAGGTCCTCAAGAGAGGTAAACTGAACGAGCTGCTCCTCAAGCACCCCAATGTCATCCATCATTGAGGGGTTGATCGTGTTATCAATCGCGCGCTCCGCCATCGTCTGTTCGATCAGCGAGGCGATGTCGTAGCTTGTCACGAAAAGGCGCTGATCACAGAGGTATTTAGCGAGGGCCTGAGCGAGCTCCTTAGCGGTAGAGAAACGCTCATCGGGCTCTCGAGCGAGCGCGCGCCTGAGGATCCCCATCAGCTGCGCGTCGACGTACGGGTTATACGGCTCAAGAGAGGGGACCTCTGCCTCGCGTACCATCAGCACGGTCTCCTTGTTGCTCCGCCCCTCAAAGAGCTTTCGACCCGCGATCATCTCCCATAAGATCGCGCCTACCGCGAAGATGTCTGCGCGCTCATCAACTGGCTTGCCCCAGGCCGCCTCAGGAGACAGGTAACTAAATTTCCCCTTGATCATCCCTTGATCGGTGCTGAAGGCCTGAGTCGCAGCCTTAGCGAGCCCAAAATCAACGAGCTTCACCTCACCCTCACGGCTGATCAACACGTTTGGAGGGCTGACGTCTCGGTGCACAATGTGGAGAGGCTCACCGTCTGGCGTCGAGCGCCGGTGCGCGTGATAGAGCCCCTTACAGACCTCGATGGAGATAAAGATCGCCTGCTCGATTGGGATCCGAACCCCGCTCATCGCGAGGCTCTCTAGGACCCCCTTCAGGTTGATCCCATCGACCCACTCCATGACGATAAAATAGGCGTCGTCGGAGGAGCCCACATCAAAGGTCTGTACGACGTTCGCGTGGTTGAGGTGGAGCGAGAGCCTCGCCTCATCTAAAAACATCGTAATAAAGGACTCTTTTTTTGCGAGCTCAGAGAGGACGCGCTTAATCGCGACGAGCTTCTCAAAGCCACGCATGCTCGTCGCCTTACCCTTCCAGACCTCTGCCATCCCACCAGAGTCGAGCTTATTGAGGATGCTATACTTTTGCTGTGCCATGTGGGGAGACCTCTCCTCGAGTCGGTTGGATCATCAGCCGTGGGCATTTAAGACGATCTGAGCGAGAGACGCAAATGGGGCCTCACGCCCATTGATCGAGTACCATAGCGGGCATGTTTATGATATGTGATTGTGTGTGATTCTCTCCGTCCTCTCTACACTCAAGACCTGGAGCATGACATGACACGCGCTCATCGCCGAGTAAGGTTGTACTCACTAGGCACAGCGCTCATGTTCTTAGCGGGCTGTGGTGGCTCGGAGCGGGGCGCGCGCTCAAGCGAGGCGTGCCCAGAGGCGCTCCGCGGCTATCCCTCAAGCACACACATGGTCGCTACAGGGGGAGGCGCTACGCTTAAGGACGCCGAGCGCGCGGCTCAAGCTGAGCTCGCGAGTCAGATCAGCGCTCGCCTCAGCGCTGAGCTAACCATCAGCGCCTCACAATCAACGAGCGGAGCAGAGCGACAAGAGGTGACACAAGACCTCCGCGTCTCAAGTAGCTTTGCGCACGCAGAGCTCATGAAGACAGCCCCCGCCTGCTCTCGTTGCTCCACGAACGGCTGTGAGGCGACCGTCACGCTCGACAGGGATGAGGCGGCCACGCGGATCATTAAAGAGCTTGGACCTGACGTCGATCGGCTCACGACCGCGCTCAAGGACCTGACCCTCTCGAGCCCACTCCTCACCTTCACGCCCGCGTGGCATGTAGCGCGTGGCGCGTACGAGCGCCTGCGTCCGCAGCTCAATCAACTTGAGGTCATCGGCCGTCTGCCTAAGGCGTTAAGCGGGGTAGACAGCGCGCTCAAAGCGTCTCAGAGGACTAAAGCACAGCGACTTCAGCGCCTCGCGGTGTGGGTGTACCCGCTCCAAGCGATGGGGGACACAGGCCCTCTAAGCGCTGAGGAGAGGGCGCCGATTGAGGCCGCCTTGCGTGAGCGTCTCAACGCGTCTATCGAGCAGGTCGGCCTACGGGTCTGGGGACAGTCGCGCTGTCCAACAGGTCTAGACCTTGAGGTGCTGGTCGTGGCCCCCACAGCGAAGCAGAGCTGTACGCTTGGGTATGTAGGTCCTCAGTGTGCGCTCGAGCTAGCTGTTGAGCTCAGCCTGTGTCCATCTGAGGCTGAGCCCAGCACGAGGTCGCTCAGCTCAGCGGAGTGGTCAGCGCTTAAGCTCATTGGTGTCCACCCTCAGGATGAGGCAGAGGCCCTCAAGCGCCTCGTCGCTTCGATCACGCGCAAGGACCTCACCCCTCACCTCGCTCGCCTCCTCGCGCCGTTTGTCCCCTTTTAAGTCAGGTCTTGCTCATGCTGCTGTGTACTCCGCGTCAAGCGCCTCGCGCCCAGCGTCTTCTTATTTTAACGCTTGTCCTAACGCTGACGGGGCTGAGCGCGAGCCTCGTCAGCGCGCTCCCACCGAGGAGCAAGCTCTTGACTCAGACGAGCACCTTAAAGCTCGACGCTGAGGTCCCATGGGTAGCGGGCTGGGATCTAGACGGTCAGGCGCTTGGCTTGGGGGACATCATGTCACGAGGCCGGAGTGGCTTTGTCTTCACGCTCACCAAGCCCGACTGCCTCCGCTGTGAAGATGGGCTACGTTATCTGCTCAGCGCTCAAGATCGGCTCGCCAAGCGAGGTGTCCAGCTCGTGGTGGTGTTCATCGGCGACCATCACCCTGAGGACCTGAAGTCTTGGCTCAAGAGCCGAGGGGTGTGGGGAGCGTCAAGCGACGCGAGCTGGCAGCAACAGAAACCGATCTTCCTGATCGACCGCTACGGGGTCATCGACGAGCGAATGGGGACTGAGAGCCAGCTCCCTCGAAGCTTTGTCGTCGGGAGGCAAGGCAGAGTCTTGAGGATGATTGGACAAGAGGGCTATGACCTCATTGACCTGATCATCAGCTCAGTGACGGGCCAAGCTGAGAACTGAGGGTCACGGGCTTGTCATCCAGCCCGTGTAGACCGACCCAGCTGTGGCGTAGTTCCCGAGCCCATATTGAGAGCCCACCGCGACCCAGACCCGCCCCATCACCTCAATGAGATCGACCTGGTCTCCGAGCTGAGCGTCAGGGTTCTGTAGCTCACCTTGGAACACCCCCACAGGGGTCGGGTTGATCCCTGCCTCCTCTACCTCAAAGAGGCGCGCTTGTCCCGCTCGGCTGACGTCAATCCTGCCCCAGTAGGGAGCGCTCACTAAGATCAGACCGTCGAGCGCCTTAACCTGCCAACCAAAGCGCTCAAGGTTCTGCTCACCTGCCATCCACCAGGCGCTCTCTGCGCCAAAGTAAGCGTTAAGGTTGTGAACGACAAGAGCGCTACCCAGCGCGCGCCGTGGGAGGCTCGTCACCCACTCCCCTTTCACCACCCAGAGCGCTCCCCTGCGCTCACCGCCCACCGAGGCGTTAAACCCTGAGAGCACGAGCTCATCTGCCCCCAAGCCGTCAAGCTGTGCGGAGGCGACGTCAAACCCAAAGCGGTCCTCACGAGCCCCCACAGAGAAGCTCGTGAGCCAAGGCTGTTGGAAGCAACCATCCCCGCCCCAGCCATAGATCAGGTGCGCGCTCCCCTGGCGTTGCGCGCCCTCAACCGTCGCCCTAGGCTCGCCAATCAGGGCCTCATCACAGCCGTCACCGTTGAGGTCTCTGACCCCCGTGACAGCGCGCCCAAGGTTGGCGTTCTCCTCGTGTCCTGTGAGCCTGAGCGCGCTCGCGCAGATCGCCCTTGTGACCCCCTGAGCGGGGCTCGCCTCTCCCCAGTAGATAGAGGCGACGCCGGCGTCACGACCCGCCTCGTCAGACAAGCGACCCCCTACGATCAGGTCATCACGCCCGTCACCGTTCAGGTCCACAGCGCCCGCGAGCTCGAACACCTCATCCCTGTTCACGCCCCCATAAATCACGAACCGAGGCTCAGGAGACACGAGCTGGTCCCCAGTGACGTCAGCGCCAGAGAAGATAAACACGGCGCCTGTCTGGGAGCCAGCGCTTGGGCAGGCGGGGTCAACCTCAATTGTAGGCGCGAAGGTGTTGGGGCGCTCATCGGCGCGAGACGCGATCGCGAGGTCTATGTACCCATCCCCATCAAAGTCACCGATCTCACGCGCCCCCTCTCCAAAGAGATCATAGGCCGTGTGTCCCTCATGACCCTCGACGCTCTGGGCGAGCTCAAATCGATCTTGTTGATGACGGTAGAGCTTCGCGCTCCCCGCCCTCGTACTGTAGGAGTCAGCGCGAGGTGAGTAGGGGGCGCCAACCGCGAGGACGGGGGCGCGCTCACCCCCACCTTGAGGCGCGCTAGGGTCACGCCCCAGCGTCAATGAGACCCCAAAGCGCGTCCCACCGACGTCGCCGGGGAACGGCAGGGCCTCTGTGAGGTAGGCTGACTCACCCTCGACCTGCTCCTCAAGTGGGAGCGTCGTGAACCAATAAGGGCGCCCCAAGTTGACCCCAAGGCTGTCGTCTTGAGCGGCGTAGCTGACAACCTGCCCTGCCCCCGCCAGCGCGACCGCCTCACCGAGGTTGTCCCCGTTTGTCTGCCCCTCAACCTCTGCGAGCGGTGTGGTGTCTAATGAGCGCTCACCCGTGTTGAGGTACAAGCGTGCCATCCCTGTGCCGTTGTTACCGGAGCTCTCCGTGTTATACACCCCAATCAAGAGCTCTGGTAAGCCGTCCCCCGTCACGTCACGAGCGTCAAGCGAGAGCCCGAGGTTGTCATAATTCCTTGTGCCACTTACCTCCCAGAGCGCCTCATCGGTGGTCGCATATTCTGTCGCGGGGGCATCTCCGCTCAGCGCCTCGCTGAGGTCAAAGGCATAGACGCTCCCTCGATCAGGCCCCCCCGTGTGGCTCCTCACCTCACTCACTAATAGCTCATCCACCCCATCTTGATCTAGGTCCACAGCGAGCGAGCGCCAGCCGAGCCGACCGTCATGGTTCGCCTCCACGCCCTCGATTACATGGACTGGGAGCGTAGAGAGCCCACCTAGGGTAAGAGACGAGCTCGGGGCGCCCTTGTAGAGATAGACACGACCGTCTTGTCCACTCTCGTCAGCGCCTGACGCGAACGGAGCGCTGACCGCGACGTCACAGAGGCCATCCCCATCGAAGTCCCCCGCGCTCACGTAGTTGCCGAGCCTCAAGTTCGCGTCATCCACCCACACGCCACCGATTAAAGACCTCCCAAAGAGCTGTTGATCGGGCTCCTCCGCGTACGGGGTCGTGGCGGAATTCCCTTGATGAAGGTAGACGCGGAGCGCCCCTTGGTTGTTCGCTGACGCCGTCGGGTCCTCAGCGGCGATCGCCCCTACGAGCAGATCTGTGAGCTGATCTCCGTTCACATCGCAAAAAGCAAAGCTCACCCCATGCTGATCCCCGTTTCGGAGCCCACGTAAGACCTGAGTCGGCGTGGGGTCAAAGGTCCCATCTCCCACCCCTCTAAAGAGGTAGACGCCACCGTTATCCACACCGCTCACGTCTGCGGTGTGCGCGCTCACGCCCAGGTCCATCACCCCATCATGGTCCCAGTCAGCGGTAGCGACGGCGCGACCAAAGCGCGCGAAGCGCTCACCTGTAAACAGGGTCTGAGCGAGCGCCCGAGAGGCGCTGTGATAGACATAAACCACCCCCGACTCTGTGCGGCCTTGATCCATCTCGCCGACCCCGAGGATCACCTCATCCACGCCATCTCCATCGGCGTCAGGGACACGAGCCATCTTCGCTTCACGGTGAATTTTACCGATCCTCGGCGAGTCATATTGGACGCTCTCCATCACCTGTAAGCGTACAGGGAGCTCTGTCCCGAGGAAGCGATCTTTCACCCAAAGGCTCCCCTCGCCCGCGCCCTCCGCCAAGATGGAGAGGCGCTCCCCATCGCTCAAGACCTCTACCGCTGGAGGTGAGGTCACCTGAGCCCCTGACCTGAGCTCAAGGTCATACACCCCGCTCCCCCCTGACGCCTGAATGGTCGCCTCAGAGCCGAGCGGGAGCCATAAGACCTGGGGGCTCACGTCCAGGCGCGTGACCGCGACGACACGGATCAAGATTAAGGTACGCTCACCAGTCTCTACGTCGCTCACCTCTACGCGGTCTTCACCGAGGGTGTCCCCTGAGCGATAGAGGCCCTCTGTCGTGACGCTCCCCCCGCTCCCATCAGTGACTAACGAGAAACTAAACGAGCCTGACCCACCCTCCGCCTGAAGCTGGATCGTCTGACCTCTCGCGACCTCTGGTCGCCTTGGGAGCACCTGGGTCGGGGTCACGACACGCAGGTCGGCGGTCGCCTCTCCAAGGCAGGTCTGATCTGTGAGCCGGACCTGATCCACTTGGCCCACGTTGGGCCCCGCGAGGTAGCTCCCCGTCGTCGGGTTAATCAGGGCTCCTGAGCCCTCGGTCAGGAGCTCAAACCGGTACGCTCCCCCTCCCCCAGAGGCGCTCAAGCTCACTAAATCATAAGGGAGCACAGCGCGCGACATAGGGCTCAAGCTGAGCGCCGGCTCACAAGGGAGACGCTCAGGGGGCTCAGCTCCACCCTCTGCTCCACCCTCTGCTCCTCC
>Ga0181594_10002433_pt1 | contig 17087 bp, 12 predicted proteins | sample 071ome_18_FD_145603 | JGI IMG/M metagenome (GOLD analysis project Ga0181594, IMG submission 145603) | Coastal salt marsh microbial communities from the Groves Creek Marsh, Skidaway Island, Georgia - 071413BT metaG (spades assembly) | ecosystem: Environmental > Aquatic > Marine > Intertidal zone... | reverse complement strand
GAAGAACTCCAGTCCGTCCGCCACGTGTTCACAGCCACATTCGTGTACGCGTTGCTGTACAGCGAGATCACGTCCGCCTCGCTCTCCGTCGGCGTCGGTGCAGCCGCCGTCGGCTCCGTCGCCGGGGGCGGGGGAGCCATGCCGTCGTCATAAAAGAAGAGATTGTCCACGTAGACCGTGTTCGGATCGCCGGAGATGACCAGCTGAGCGATGTTCGCAGTGCTCAACAGACCTGCGAAGTCGGCAAGCGGCACATCGAGCGAGATCCACGATTCCGTAGCCAGCGCAGGCGTGGTGGTCGCCGAGAATGTCACCTCGTGTTCCGAGTCGTCGCCGCCGCCGAACGCATCGTCGGCACCGAAGTCGACGAGTTTTACCCGAAATACGGCAGGCGCCTCAGTCGCGTCCGGCGTCCAGATGTCCATGCGGAAACGCGTCATGTTCGACGCATCGATCGTGGACGATGAGAACTCGACACCCGCGAATACGAGGTCAGAGTAAATTTTGACGTCGTCCCCAAGCACCGTGCCATCAGCCACGCTCACGCCGTCATTCCCGAACTGCAGCCACGAATCGACTGTCACGTTCGAAAACGCGTTACTGAACAGTGAGATCACGTCAGCTTCGTCCTGCGTCGGGGCCGGTGCAGCTTCGGCTGGGGGCGCATTGACCTGGAGGGTCACGGTTCCTTCCGCGGCGACCGAAGCCAGCTGTGCCGTAATCGAGGCCGTGCCTGGTCCGACGAGCGAGACGGTGCCCTCATCATCGACGGTCGCGACGGCAGGATCCGACGAGGCGAAGTCGAAGTACGCGGGGGACGCGTCCATCACCACGTCCACTCCATCTGCGTTCGCCACGAATTGCGTACCAGGCACCGGGAACATGGCACCGACGGCCCCCTCGACAGTCGTCTCCGCGATGTAGGCTCGGGGATTGACCAAGGTTTCCAGTGACTCGAACTGGATATCGTCGAACCAGATGTTGTAGGCCTCAGTGCCCTCCGCGCTCTCCGCGAAGAAGAAGAGTCCTGCCTCCTGCTGGAGCGCCGAAGCATCCGGGATGGGCAGCGTGTACTTCGCCCAGGTCGACGTCAGCGCCAGACCTCCATCAACCTCGGCCATGTAGAGCGACATGCCGGTGTTGTCGTTGCCGAGGCCGGCCGCGTTGAGCGAGATCGAAACGCTGGATTTGGCCCAGAAGGTCAGCGCGTTGAAGCCGGTCAAATCCCGCGGAACGCCCGCCACAAAAGCACCACCCGCAAATCCTTCGTTCGGATTCCCGGGAGCGGGCACATCCACGCGAAGCGAGGCCTCACCATTCCGACGCTCCGTGGCGTCGATGCTCACCGCATCGAGCTTGGACCCTTCAAATGCCTGGAAGTCGACGGAGGCCCCAAAACCGTCGGAAAAGACTTCAGCTTCCGGCGGGAATGGCGCAGGTCCGGTCGGATCTGAACCGCGCTCACAGGCAGCCACGAGAACAGTCGACGCAATGACGGTTAACGCCAGCGGCGCTCTTGCGAACATGGGAGATTTCTCCGACGAGTGAATGACAAGTCCGGACCTGTTCCGGTCAAGACGTTACCTGATACTTTGTTCGACAACCGAACAAAGTGTGCAGAAGGAACATCGAACTGTCAACCAGCCTCGAGACGCGGTTGGACTCGAACCTGAACAAAGGGTGTGCAATGTCGGATATTCTCGTGGCCATGGATGTGGGTGCGTCCCGAACACGCATTTGCTACGCAGACATGACCGGTCCCTTCCCGGGGCTCGACCCTTACATCAGGAATGTCGGGTCCGTTCAGGCCCTCGAGGAATTCCTGATTGAGATTCGTGAGAGCCTGCCCGAAACGGGACGTGTACGCCTCGTGGCTGGGGTGGCCGGCCCAGAAGTCACAAGCGGTACTCGCGAGATGACGAACTGGGCTGGAAAGTCCCTGGTGAGTGAGGACAGTCTGGCCCGGATCGGCTTCGACGACGTCGCACTCATGAACGATCTGGAGGCGTCGGCCCATGGGCTGATTGCCTTTCTTGAATCCGACCCGCCGTCGGAGACACTCATCGCGTTCAACGAAAGCAGTGTGCCAGCCGAGGGTAACCGCGCGCTCGTCCTGCCCGGGTCAGGACTTGGCTCGGCCGGCATCATCGACCGCGGGCCCACCAGCAAGGATCGGTGGCATGTCGTGGCCAGCGAGGCAGGACATGTGCTCGCCTCCGGGACGGGAAAGGGCGTGCTGACGGCGGTGGAGCGGCGCCAGGGTCGCCAGCCCACTTGGGAAGACGTGGTCTCCGGCCCGGGATTGGAGGCTCTCTGGGTCGCGATGGCGGCGTCTCACAATGACGATCCTCTCAGTGCTCCGGAAATCGCGTATCGGGCGATTCACGGCGACCCTCGGTGCCAACGAGCGCTGCACTACTACTACCACTTCGCAGCCCGATTCTCTCAGTTGCTGACGCTGGCCTATCTCAGTTTCGGGGGGCTTTTTCTCGCTGGGGGAAGTACGCGATCGAACGCACCGCTGATCCGTCGGGAGGAATTCTTGACGGCGTTCTGCGACAACGATCGGATGGGGCCGATCCTTAGGCAGATGCCAGTTTTTCTCGTTCTGGCGGAGATCACACTCCTTGGCTCGTGGACGGCAGGGCGTCAGCGCTTTGAGGCGCGGGCTCAGAGCACCTGAACCCGATGCTCTGAGCCCGAATCGCAGGTGCGGTGTGCAAGCCGGCCTCATCCCGACCGTCAATCAGGGCAGAGCATCACGAGCAGTACGGCTCGCGCCCATTCGACGAGGAGGCATGCGTCGAGGCATGAGACGGCGGTACCGCGAAGGTTGACACCATTTCCGCTTCCGATCCCCGGGTTGTCGAGCAACGTCGCGATGTCGGTGAGCGCCGCATTTCCCGAAAGCCACACCCGTGAGAGTTCGGGCAGATTCAGGAGCTCCGCATAGCATCCTACCGAATCGAGGCGCCTACTGCCCAGCCGGCGGGCTCCATCGTCCTCCGCCGAACCACCCAGCCCAGCTCAGATCAGGCCTCGACAGTCGGTCGCATCACGAGCATCGGCACCCTCGACTCACGCAGCACACGATCCGTCACACTACCGGCCATCAGCCGACTCAGACCCGCGAAGCCGTGCGTCGCCATGGCGATCAGGTCTGCGCCACATACCTCGCCGACCAAGATGATCCCGCGCACCGGATCGTTAGCCGACACGACGAGCACGTCGACATCCAGGCCTTCCGCCCTGAGATCGTCTGCCAACTCCTCGAGATACTCCGTCGCCCTGAGCTCGTCTTCATGCGGCGCTTCCGGGGTAATCGGAGGAATCTTCGGACCGAACACCACCGGTGTCACGATCGACGTCAACGTGACCCGAGCGCCCATCGCCTTCGCCAGATCGATGACGGGCCCGAAGACCGTACCGGCGAGCCTGGACCAGTCCACCGGAACAAGGATATGGTCGACGTGTCTGGGCGCCTCGACATCGCGCTCACCCGGGGACGGATGGACGATGACGACCGGCAGGTGAGAGCTCCGGAGCACACAGTCGGCCACGCTGCCAAGCGCCACGCGACGGATACCGCCGCGCGCGTGCGAGGTGAGGAAGATCGCGTCCGCGTCGACCTCACGCGCATAGGCGCAGAGCTGCTCACTGACATCTCCCTCTTCAAGGAGCGCCGAATCGACCTCGAGCCCGTTCGTACCCACGCGCGCCTCGACGTCGTACAGATACTCCTCCTCTCTACGCCGGTCGTTCCGATCGTACTCGGACAGGTCGACGCCTTCCCAATGAAAGGATGTGTTGCTCAGAAGCCCGTCCGGCTCGTGAGGTACATGAACCCGGGCGAGGTGGAGAGCCGCCTTGCTTGCCCTCGCAACTTCAGCCGCGAGTGGCAGGCTTCGTTCACTGAACGGTGTACCATCAAGAGGCACCAGAATCGACCGCAACATCTCCTCATCTCCTCCGTCCACTCCGGGACAGAATCGGGATCAACGAAACAGCGGCGAGAGGGTCTTGTGTCGGAAGCTACCCGCGGCCCCAGCGCCAAAGGATGGGGCAATCCCCCCGACGGCTCGTAGGGCAATTCGGAAGAGTTCCCGAGCGGGCCCCGGCCGATGCCCCCCCGGGTGTCGCGCATCCGGTCGAGTCTCTAGTCTCTGGGCTCAGTCGAAGCCACCGCCACGGTCGTCGCATGCCTCGTTCCCCGTCCCCACCACTCTTCCTTCCGGACATCCTCGAGGAAATCTGGAAGTCTCTCGTCGACGGAGCCGCGCATGCACGCGATGCGTTCCACGCTCCCACTGTCGGCACGACCAGGGACGGGATCGCTCAACTTCGCACCGTCGTGCTCCGCTTCGTCGACCGTGATGCCGGAGAACTCGGCTTCCACACCGATGCCCGAAGTCTGAAACGAACGGACCTGACCGCCTCCCCACACCTCGCATGGCACTTCTACGACCGGAAACGGAAGATCCAGCTGCGGATCCTCGGGCATGCGTCGACCCACACGGACGACGAGGTGGCCGACCGTGCGTGGCACGGCGTGACGCCGCTCGGACGACGGTGTTACGGTCAACTGTTGGGTCCAGGCCAGTCCACCGAACAACCGGACGTTCCGCTCCCGCACCTCGGCGACCTCCAGACCGGTGATCCGCAGACCATCGCCGAATGTCGACAGAATTTCTGCGTCGTTCGCTGTCACCTCACGGAAATCGACTGGCTCCACCTCCGTTTCGAAGGCCACCAGCGCGCACGGTTCACCCGCGAGGGATCCGAGTGGTCAGGGTGCTGGATCGCACCCTGACCGTCTCAGCCGATCGAGCAGGTCGCACCCGTCGCGTCGACCATCGGCAGTCGAGCGTGGCCCCACGCCTCCATGCCGCCCGTGACGTTGTAGAGGCGGGTGTAACCCTCCCGCAGCATCAGACCGATCGCCGTGCTCGAGCGGTTGCCGGTCGCGCACGTCACGGCGATGCTCGCGTCCTTCTCGAGACCGAGGTCGTCGAAGCGAGGAGGTCGGCCGAGCTGTGGCGCCAGCTGTGTGTACGGCATGAGCACCGCACCCTGGATGTGGCCATCGTCCCATTCATCCTGCTCACGAGCATCGAGAACACGCATACCGTTGGTCACGAGGCGCTCGTTGAGGGAAAAGACATCCATCTGAGGGGTGGTTCGGACCGGGCGTCCGGAGTTCATCCAGGCCGATAGGCCTCCTTCGAGAAAGCCGGCCACGTGCTGGTCGAGACCGACGAAGCCCATGTTGTACAGGCACGACTGAGCCTGCGCGTCCTTGTCGGTCAACAGGATGATCGGTGAGTCGTCCGGAACGACCCACCCCACGCGCTGCTCGAACTCCGAGCTGCTCATCTGGACGTTGATGGAGCCGGCGATGTGACCTCCGCCCCACGCGGCTGAGGAGCGGGCATCGATCAGATAGTGCCCATCGACGAGCATGGCCTCCACGTCGACCGGACTGAGCGCCTTCGCTCTGGGGACGCCCCGGGTCAGCTCCCGCCTGCCCTGATTGATCGCCACGATGTTGAGAATGTTCGCCGGCTTGATCGGCTGATCCTCGTCCATGTAGGCAGTGAACCGTTCTCGGTCCTCGATTCTGAGCGCGTCGTTGAAGCGGCGCTCGTACCCTACGCTTGTGACAACCTTGCCACTGGATACGCGTCCTCAGGTGGAGCCGGCCAGGTGACCTGGATACACCTCCACATGATCTGGGAGGTCGAGAAACCTCGGGATACTGACGTCGAACAGGACGGGAGCGCCGTGCTCACCCTTCTGGGCCAGGTCAGGTCGCGCGACGTCCCCGACCATCACGAAGTCGGCCGTCAGCACGAACCACGGCTCGTCACCGCGAGGGTAGTCGTAGACGACGAGGTTGATCTGTTCCGGGCGGTGCCCGGGAACGTGCATGATCTCCAGCCCCACTCCACCCATGCACAGCAGATCCCCGTGCTTCACCCGGGTCGCTTCATAGGTGATGTCGGCGAGCTCGGGCAAAATCAGTTCTCCACCCGTCTCCTCGGCCAGCAACCGGGCGCCGGATACGTGGTCGGCGTGGCTGTGGGAGTCGATGACGTAGCGGATCTTCGACCCATGCTTCTTCGCCATCGCCAGATACGGCTGGATGTCCCACAGCGGATCGAAGACCGCGCACTCATTCGTGCGCTGGCACCCGATCATGTAGGCCGCGCATCCGGTTTCCTCCCGGATGATGGTTTCGAACCACATGCGTCACGCCTCCAGGGGCAGAGGTTCAGAATGGAGTCTGAGTCTTGATTCGTATGGGCTCTCCCACAAGTCAGTCCGCACGCCTCGAGGCCACGAAGCGCTTCAGCCTGCTCATCGCCTCGGCCAGCTCGTCGGGGGACACACACGGATAGACGACCCGAAATTGACCGTGTTTCGAGTGCCCGAAACCCACACCGGGCGTGAGCAGAACGCCTGACTCATCGAAGATCTCGCGCCAGAGGCGCATCTCTCCGTTCTGGGTCTCCTCGTCGAGAAACTCGGAGAGGTCGACCCAGAGAAAGAGGCTCCCGCGACTCGGCACGTACGGAACCCGCATCGCACTAAGCGCACGCGCGGCGATCGCGTAGGACGACGTCAGCCGCGCACGATTCCGAGCGATGTAGCCCCGCAGAAAGTCGTCCTCGATCAGGAGTCTGCTCAGGAGCCACTGTGTATGGTTCGAGATCGAGTGCGTCAGGTTGAGGTTTTCGTACGCCTCGATGACGTCGGCGTTCAGCGACCAGAGACTTCCCACCCGAAAGCCGGAGATCCCGAGGTCCTTGGAGAGCGCGTACCAGAGGTGCAGATACTCGCTCTGTCGCTCGACCATCACCTGAGCGAACGAGTCGAACTTCAGCTCTGCTTCGTAGTCGCCGCTGATGTCGGGGTGTGCGGTATCGACGAGTGACAGACCGTAGATCTCGTTCACCACCAGGTGGATTTCATGCTGGATGCACCAGTCCGCGATGGCCCGAAGCCGGTCGATCGTGAAGATCCCCCCGGTGGGATTGTCGGGTGAGGTCAGAATCAGCATCCGAAATCGGCGGCCTGAAGCGATGATCTCCTCGCGGGCCGCGTCCAGATGCCCGGTCGAAAGGATCGGGCCGGCCCCGATCTCGAACGGTTCGTGATGCGTCACGAGATCGAAGCGCTCTACCGCGGAAAAATTCCCGAGATCACGCTCGTAGACGGGGTAGCTGGGTGCCGGGATCACCGCCACCTCTCCCGCCTCCGCGAGGATGAAGGCCGTCATCTCGATGACGCTCGTCGCTCCGGCCGAGACGACGAGGCCACCCGGGTCGATCGCACACCCGGTCAGGTGCGTCTCGAGGAAGTGTGCAAGTGCCTCCCGGAACGGCGGCGCGCCACCCGCCGACGTGTAGCCCGGGACCCAGTCGGGGATCGTCTCGGAACGCGTGAGCTCTTCGATCTTCTCGCGCAGTTCGGGCCAGCTCAGGCGGTTCTCCGCGATATTGAGAGGGATCCGGCCATCTGGATTCTCGACCGGGTGATACCGATCCCGCTCGGTCTCCTGAAACGCGTCGTAATCGATCCGCAGCGGCGTGGACGCCGCCCGTCGACCTCGCGCGGAGAGTGAGTCGCTCATCGCCGGACGTTGCTTCGCGTCAGGTGATACGTTCTCGGCCATGCGGTGACGAAGGGCGTCATGTGGCGTCGGGCGAGCAGAGCCGATGCAGCTGTGGTCTCGGAGCGCAGGAATCCATGCGTCACAAGGTACGCGCTCGGAACGGTTCGGGCTCGTGAGCGCGCCCGCCCGCGACATCGGACCATCACGTTCCTGTAGTCGCGACCCACGCGCACCCGTAGCTTCTCCCGGCCGCAATCCCCCTACGAGCACGGAAGATCGCTGATGGGCCTCACCTTCGTCGATGGGATCGCCTTCGTCGGCTTTCTGTCGGCGGTCATCGGTATTTCCCTGTACGCATCGCGTGAGGAAGACACCGGAGAGGACTACTTCCTCGCCGGACGCAGCCTGACCTGGTGGCTCATCGGCTTCAGCCTGATCGCCTCGAACATCTCGACCGAGCACTTCATCGGGATGGCGGGGTCGGGCTTCGGGGCGGCAGGTATGGCGATCGCCTCGTACGAGTGGATCGCCGCGCTTTCCCTCGTGATCGTGGCCTTCTGGGTCCTGCCGCTCTTCCTGCGGCTCGGGATCTTCACGATGCCCGAGTTCCTGGAGCACCGGTACGGAAACCCAGCGCGCACGATCATGGCGCTGTACCTCATGGCGGCGTACGTCGGTGTCGCGATCGCGGGCGTCCTGTACTCGGGCGCGCTCGGCCTGCAAACGATCTTCGGCCTCGATCTCCTCCTCGGAATCTGGTTGATCGGAATTCTGGCCGGTGCGTACACCGTGTACGGTGGGCTCAAGGCGGTGGTCTGGTCCGACCTCCTCCAGGGATCGGCACTGCTCATCGGCGGCTGCATCGTCACGTACATCGGGCTCGGCGAAGTCGGCGGCCTGCAGGCGTTTCTCGACACGAACGCGGACAAGCTCCACATGGTACTGCCTGCGGACGATCCGGAACTGCCGTGGACGATCTTCCTGCTCGGGATCTGGATCCCGAACATGTTCTACTGGGGCTTCAACCAGTTCATCACGCAGCGCACCCTTGGCGCAAAATCCCTCGCTGCCGGTCAGCGGGGCATCGTGTTCGCCGCGGGACTGAAGCTCATCATCCCGTTCATCGTCGTCTTTCCCGGGATCATCGCCTTCCAGTTGTACGGGTCGGCGATCGGCGACGGGGACCAGGCGTACCCGATGCTGATCCGGGACCTGCTCCCGGCCGGGCTGCGCGGTCTCTTCTTCGCCGCGCTCTTCGGAGCCGTCATGAGCAGCCTCGACTCGATGCTGAACTCTGCGTCGACGCTGTTCACCATGGATATCTACAAGCGGCACATGCGACCCGACGCCGACCCCCATCGGATCGTCCGCGTGGGCCGGATGTCGACCGCGGTGTTCGTGATCGTGGGCTGTCTGCTCGCACCCTTCCCGGGGCAGTTCGAGGGCGTGTACGCGTACATGCAGTTGGTGTGGGGCTTCATCTCACCGGCGATCACGGCCGTCTTCATCTTCGGCCTTTTGATTCCGCGGGCACCCCTGTCCGCGGCAGTCGGTGGACTCCTCGTGGGTCCCGTGACGTACGGCGTCCTGAACTGGCAGCTGCCCGAGGTCGCCTTCCTCAACCACATGGCGTTCACCTTCCTCACGGTGGTCGCCGTCATGACCTTCTTCACGCTGCTTCGGCCCCGTACGGAGCCTGTCGTCTACGAGACGGCCTCGGACATCGATCTGACTCCGAGCCGGGGAGCCCGGTGGGGCGGCGTTTTCGTGGCCCTCACGACGGTGGCGCTGTACGTCGTCTTCTGGTGATCCCGTGCTGATCCTCAGCTGATCGGCCGAGTCGCCGGCCCCCGAATCCACCGTCCCGGCTTCTCACCGGTCATCGCGCCGCCCCGGATGACCGGCACCCCGCTCACGAGCAGGTGCTCGATCCCGACCGAGTATTGATGCGGCTCCGTATACGTCGCCATGTCCTGGATCACGTCGGGGTCGAATACCGCCACGTCCGCGAGCATGCCGACCTCGATCACGCCCAGGTCGTCCTGACCGAGCCAGCGGGCCGGCATCGAGGTCATTTTCATCACGGCCTCCTCGAGTGTGATCACCTCCAGCTCACGGACGTACCGGGCCAGCACGCGGGCAAAGGCACCGTAGCTCCGTGGGTGCGGAAACCCCTCGCCAAAGCCGACGTTGTCCCCGTCCGTCTCGATCATCGCAAGCGGGTGCTGCATGATCCGAATCACATCGGCCTCGTCCATGATGTGATAGATGGCGCTGAAGCCCCCGGCCGCGTGCAGCTCGATGGCCAGGTCGATCCCGGCCTCGATGTCCATCCGGTCGAAGCCACGGTCCTCCGCGTAGTCGGCCAGTGTCTTCCCGTTGTAGTCGGGATCGGAGGGGAGAACTCGGAACTGCACCCTGGCCAGGTCGTCTCCACCCCAGTCGGTGCGCCAGATCGCGCGCATCTCCTCTTCCATGCGGGCGCGCGTCTCGGGATCCGCCACCCGCTCCCGGAACGAGTCAGGCCCTCCGGACAGCGCCCACTGGGGGAACAGAACAGATGACCCGGTGCTTCCCGCCGTATACGGGTAGAGGTCGTGCACCACCGTGAGCCCCGCGGCGTTCGCGGAGTCGATCATCGCGAGGGTCCGCTCGCTCCATCCCCACTGCCCCGCTCCCGCCGCCTTGTGGTGATTGATCTGCGCCGGGATATCGGCCTCGTCGGCAATCCGGATCACCTCCGCGACGGACTCGAGCAAACCGGCCCCTTCTCCCCGCATGTGACTCACATAGATGCCGCCGAACTCACGGGCGACCTTCGCGAGTTCGATGACCTCCTCGGTCTTGGCGTAGTTGGCCGGTACGTAGAGCAGCCCGGTGGACAGCCCCATCGCGCCCTGGCGCATCGACTCCCGAACGAGCTCCTTCATCTCCTCGAGCTCGGCTGGAGTCGGGTCGCGGTTCTCGTTGCCCATGACCTGGCGTCGGGTCCACGTGTGTCCGGCCCACCACACCATGTTCGGGGCCATCTCGAGCGAAGAGGCGAAGTCCTCGAGCGGCCACGGCTGGCCACCTGAATGGAGTGACGATGAAAGCGTGGTGATGCCCTGGCGAAGGAAGTTCTCCGACAGCGGGTAATCGGCGATCGACCGCTGCACGTGCGCGTGGTTGTCGATGAAGCCGGGGGTCACCACCCGGCCGGTCGCGTCGATGACCGTGTGAGCCTCGGCCGGATCGATTCCTTCTCGCGACACGGCGACGATGCGGTCCCCGGTGATCGCAACATCAGCACGAAACCGCTCTGCTCCGGTTCCATCGACGATATCGCCCCCCGTGATGAGAACGTCGTACGGCTGGGCAACCGCCGGATCCGCGAAGCCGATGAACGCTACGGCAGAAGCCACCGACAGGATCGTACGCACCGTGGACTCCCATGCTGGAGTGACCGCGCCGACGGCGCGAAGTGGGGCAACGTGTGCGTTCGATTGTGCACGAGCAACTCGGCGCCTGTAAGACAACGCCTACAGCTTCAGTCGCTGCCGCAAACCCCGTCCGCAGGGAGAGAAATCGTGAACTGCAGACCACCGGATTCCGCGACAGAGGCCCAAATCTTCCCGTCATGCTGCTCTACCAGGCCACGCGCGGAGGCCAGGCCCAAGCCTGTTCCCTCGCCTTCCCCCTTGGTGGTGAAGAAGGGGTCAAACGCTCGCTCGAGGTCCTCAGGTGACATGCCCGGACCGGTGTCTCGAACGCTGATCTCGACCTGAGCTGCGCTTTCCAAAGTCCATCCCTTGACGGAGGCCTCGAGAAACAGGTCACCGGACCCCTTCATGGCGTCACGCGCGTTCGTTGCGAGGTTGAGCAAGACACGTCTCAGCGTGGGCGGGTGGACTCGCATGATTGTGTCGTCACACGAGATCCTGCGATGCACCGTCACGGTCTTCGGGAGCAGTCGTGTTACCGTGTCGAAGGCGAGCGATACTTGCTCGGTTGCGTCCAACCACTCGGGTTCAATAGACGCGGATCGACTGACCCCCATGAGGTCACTGACAAGCGCCGCCCCATCCTCCACTGCCTCTCGAGTGTGCTGATAATGGCGACTGACCGACCGGATCGCAGCTATTCAGCACGCAACAGCCCGGTACGACATCCGACTGAAGCTCGAGCAGATCGCACGCTGCGAACACCGACGGGAGGCCCTTCCAGGCCATAACTCAGGTGTTGAGAAGACCGGCATCAGTCGGGGTGGTGAGATGCAGCCCTCGGGGTCACTCCTTCACGGAACACTCTGTCGACGGCGGAGACGAGCTCGGCGGGGGAGAACGGCTTCGGGAGAAACGCGCTGGCTCCCAGGCGCGCGGCCGCTTGCCTAACCTCGTTGAAAGACGCGGAGGACATGAGAATGACCCGCATGTCCTCATTGAGGACGTGGGCGTGCTCGAGCAGTTCTAAGCCGGACATCCCAGGCATGTAGATATCGGCCAAGAGAAGGTCGTAGCCCTCGTTTTCCAGGAGTTCCCGTCCGGTGTCGCCGTCGGTTGCCTGAACTACGTGGAATCCGCGCTCTTCAAGGACTCTTGCCATCAGAGTCAGCAGGTTGTGGTTGTCGTCCACCACCAGAACCTTCAGTATGTTCGTCGACCTGTTTGGATTCGTTGATCCAATCATCGCTCGACCGAGTGGCTGCAGTGATCGGCAATGAACCCGACTTCATGTAGGATCTTGAAGGCGCAACCCGTAAGCCGATTCTTACTTCGTGTGTTCCGACTCAACGGACTGCGAGTAAAGGGGCCCGGAGGCCCTCGACTTCATGGTGATATCCTCAGTAATTGAGGGGCGAACGCCCTCAACCCCAGACCCGCCATGATGTCTGCCGCTCGCCACGGGACTCTTCTACTCACGGGAGCCACCGGTTTCGTGGGTCAGAATGCGTATCAGGACTTGAGTGACGCTGGCTGGCATGTCCGTTGCGCAACTCGAGATGTGGAACATGCCCGTCAGCGCTGGCCGGAGCGCGAATGGGTCACATTCGACGTCTCGGACGGCGCATCGGTTTCAGACGCCCTCGATGGATGTACGGCCGCGCTCTACATGGTCCATGGGATGGCATCGCACGAGGAGGATTACGCCGAGGCGGAGGTACGCCAGGCACGGGCATTCGCCGACGCCGCCGACGCCGCCGGACTGGAGCGAATCGTCTACCTGGGCGGGGTCGCCGCGCCGCGTGATGCATCCGACCACCTCCGCAGTCGAGAAGCGGTCGGAGAGGCACTCCGGGCCGGCTCAGTGCCTACGATAGAGTTGCGGGCCAGCATGATCGTGGGCCACGGAAGTTTGAGCTGGCTGATCGTAAGAGACCTTGCGGCGCGCCTGCCTGTCATGATTCTCCCGAGCTGGCTGAAGTCCCGCACCGAGCCGGTCGCGATCGACGATGTTGTCGCCGCACTCGTCGGAGCCCTCGAACTCAAGATCGAGAAGAGCGAGTGGTTCGATATCCCCGGGCCCGAAGTTCTGTCCGGACGGGGGATCCTGGAGCGAACCGCGGACGCACTCGGCGTCCATCAGGCACTCATGATTCAGGTTCCCTTCCTGAGCCCGCGGCTCTCGTCCCACTGGGTCCGCTTTGTGACCCGCGCGCAGTGGTCCGTCGCGCGCGAGGTCGTGGTTGGGCTCAAGACCGACCTCATCGCGCACGACGATCGCTTCTGGACAAGGATCGGTCACACAAGACGAATCCCGTTCGTGGAGGCCGCACGTCAGGCACTCGACGCCGAGCGAACCGATCCGCCAAGCGGAGTGTTCTGGCCCATCGTAGAGCGACTCATGCAGTGGGGCGTACCGGAAACCGGAAGCTCGATATCGGAGCCGTCTCCGAATGCGAACGCCCCGACTGCCGCGGCCGACATCCGAGCCGTCGCCTACGCGATGCTCTGGGCGCTCGCGGCGTATTTCTCCCGGTCACTGGGCCTTTGGACCGCAGTCGGTGCGATGGCGCTGCTCTTGGCAAGCTCAGCGCTATTCTTCGAGCGAGGCACGCTTCTCGGGCGAGGCCCGCACCTGCGCATGCTCCTCCTCGGTGGTGTCGCCGGCGTAGCTATGGCCGCAGTCACACTGGGTCTCTACGGACCGGTGACGGCCGCGGTGCCGATACTCGAGCAGGACGTTGCCCGCCTGTACGAGGCGTTTCAGGCTCCGGGCGTGGCGTTCGCCGTCCTCCTGATGCCCATCGTCGTAGTTTGCGAGGAGATTGTGTGGCGAGGAGCCGTGCACGGAGCGCTCGCACGCCGGATGTCCTGGCTACCGGCGACCCTGACTGGAACGCTCGTGTACGGGTTGGCCCATGCTCCCTACGGCTCACTCGCACTCGTGCTCGCCAGCCTCGGAGCCGGGCTGTGCTGGGCCGCCCTCCGGGCGCGGTCCGACAGCTTGGCCGGCTCGCTGGCCGCACACTTCGCGTGGAACGTGGTCGTCATGGTGCTCTACCGGCCGATCTGAAACCCGGGGGACGCGCACAGCCTCTATACGAGGCTTCGGCTCACTCAGCCATCCCCCGTCAGCGGCCGGCTCAACCGTCCGCTTCGAAGGCAGATTGGAAGCTCACCAAGCGATCCCGACCCGTGCGCTTGGCGTGGTACAGGGCCCGATCCGCCTGCTTGTAGAGATCTCCGTATTGAACGGGCTCCATGGCGACGGTGAAGCCGATCGACGCAGTCAGTTCCCTGTCCTGCACACTGCATGACGTCCGTATGGTGTCCAGAACGCGCTCGAGCGCCATGGATGCTCCTGCACCGTCCTCTCCGACATCGGACAGGAAGATCCCGAACTCCTCACCGCCGATACGCCCGGCGAAGTCCCCCAGGCGGATGCTCTGGTTCAGCGCGGCGGCAACCTTCTTGAGCGCCTGATCACCAACGTCGTGCCCCAGGTCGTCGTTGATTCTCTTGAAGTAGTCGACGTCCAGGATCGCAAGTGCCATCGCGTCTCCCTTCCGCTGGTTTCGCGCGATGGCCCGCCGACACTCCTGCTCAAACGCGCGACGGTTCCACAGTCCGGTCAGTACATCCGTGCTCGCCAGCTCATGCAGTGACTCACGCAGGGCAATCGTCGAGAGTGCGCCGGAGATGGTCTGAGCCACCGCCGTGATCTGAGACATTCCCGTTTCGAAGCGCTCCTCGGTGAGCTCGTCCCCGGACTTCGGCGGAAACGTGATGTGCATCAGGGCCACGACGCGCTCGAGTGAGACGAGGGGCAGACACCACGTGCTCGACGCATCCGACCCCTGAGCGTGCTGACAAAGCGGCTGGTGTCCCCCGCTCCACCAACCGTGTACCCGCCGTGAACGCAAACCCCAGCACGCCGGGTCCATCGTGTCCTGAATCGGAGCCGAATCCTCCCATCGATCTGCGCGGCGAAGCGAGACCATTGTCTCTTCATCCGATTCCAGAGCGAACAGAGTGAGGTTCGCCTTCGGGAAGAGGCGTTCCATGGAAAGCGCGATCACCTCCATCCCTTCCTTCACACCCTCCGAGTGCTGAAGCAACTCCACACACTCGAAAAGGATCTCGTTCACCCGTTGCTGTTGCCTTAGCTGTTTGACCCGTTCCGTCAGGCTGGTGTTTTCAATCCGGGACTCGTGTAGCTGGATCTGCTCTGTCAGGTCGGCGGCCGAAATCAACAGCCTCGCGGAGCCATTGTTCGGTACGGGCAGGACCGCGACCGATAGTTCGAGCTGTCGTGGCTTGAGCTGCTCATCCAGAACAGTCGCCCCTCGAACGGCCGGGGTGCCATCGGCGGACTTCCACACACCCGCGAGCCAGGCGCGATCGTCCGCATGAGGGAAGAGCCGAGTGAAGGCTTCGCCGATGCTCCCGAAGGATCCGGACTCGGTCGCCGCCCCGACCCCGGTGAACACTTCATGAGCGCGTCGATTGGCAAGCACCAGATCACCATTCGCGTCAATCGCGAGGAACGCGGCATCCGAAGCCTCGAGTACCCGCTCGAGAAAGTCGTTCGAGGAGCGCAGCTGGCTCAGGACCTCCTGACGCTGGGCTTCCAGATCAGAGTTCTCGAGAACGGCACTGAGCATGGCCAGCACCGGACTCAGATCCTCCACCAACTCTTCAGAATAACCCGCCTTGCGGTTCGCGAGACCGACCAGGCCGATCATGTTCCCGCGACTGAGGACAGGGATCCCCGCAAAGGTCTCGAGCGGCGGATGTCCATCAGGACGCCCACCGGCACGGCCATCGTGGGCAACGTCGTTAGAAATGAGCAGCTGCCGCTCGAGGATCGGTCGACCGAACAGAGTCTCCATGTTGCGGAAGACCAGGCCTTCGGGGCTGTTCTCCTCGTAGAAGCGCCGAGTCGCTTCATCCCAGGCGATGTTCGTGATGGCTTCCGTCTTCAGGAACGGGCCCTCATCGTCCTCGTGGATCCGGCCGATGAAGCCGTACTCACTCTTCGTAAGCTCCAATAGCTGCGACAGGGCGGAGTCCCACCAGGCCGCGTCGACGCCATGTTCCAGCAGTTCGTTCTGAGCCTCCTGAATGAGTCGCAGGGTCGCGTTGGTCTCCCTGAGTTGCTTTTGACCTCGCTCCAGATCGATCGCCTGCTTAAGGCCGACGATCTGCTGTACGGCAAGACTGGCCAGGTCTCTCAACTGCTCCAACTGCTGGTCGGAGAGACTTCGGGGCTCATAGTCCTTCACGCACAAGGTCCCCAGGATGGCCCCCTCCGGGGCCCGCAGGGGAACACCCGCATAGAATCGGACCTGCGGATCACCCACTACGAGCAGGCTGTCCGCGAACCGCTCGTCGCGAAGCGCGTCCTCGACGACGAGTTCCTGCTCCGACCTGACGACGACATCGCAAAACGCGACGGAACGCTCCGTTTCGTCCACGTCGAAACCGCGACGTGCCTTGAACCACTGTCGTTCCTGGTCGACGAGCGACACGAGCGCCGTGGGCGCCCCGGTCAACCGGCCCGCGATTCGCGTGATCGCGTTCAGCGAGGGGTCTTCTGGAGTGTCGAGGATCTCGTAACCCCGGAGGACCTCGAGTCTCTCACTTTCCGACAATCCGCTGTTTCCCACGGAACCTCCGGGCTAATAGGACACCGAAGCCCTGACACAGAGGATGGCTTTCCCGCACGGAATGTGCCGGGCTGCATGGCTGAGGAGCAAGGATTTCCCTCGGTGTCCAATCGCAGCAGGCCGCCCGTTGTTGGGTACGTCGGGGGCCGATCCCAGCGCCGCACCAGGGGCGGGATCGCAATGGAGTCGGTCTGGCCTGGTTGCTCGGGGGGCGCACGAGAGGTGCAGATTGGCGATACTCTGCGCGTTCGTGCCTGGAGCCCGGACTTCGAGGCCCTCACAGAGAGTGTTCGGGCATGCGCGCACGGAATCGTGACAGGAAAAGGGGCCCGATACCGGGGACACGGTCGCTACGTTGTTCTTCCAGACCGACCCTCTCCG
>Ga0181594_10002432_pt1 | contig 17091 bp, 23 predicted proteins | sample 071ome_18_FD_145603 | JGI IMG/M metagenome (GOLD analysis project Ga0181594, IMG submission 145603) | Coastal salt marsh microbial communities from the Groves Creek Marsh, Skidaway Island, Georgia - 071413BT metaG (spades assembly) | ecosystem: Environmental > Aquatic > Marine > Intertidal zone... | reverse complement strand
CTGGGCGCTCGCCCTGTTCGTGAAGAGCGACTACGCCAAGGTCGGTATTCCGATGATGCCGGTCGTCGCCGGCGAGGTTTCGACGCGCCGCCAGATTCTCGGCTACGCCGCGCTACTCCTGCCACTCAGCATGGCGCCGTGGTGGATCGGCGGGACTGGCGCAGTCTATGGCTTGTCAGCGCTCGCGCTTTCGCTTCTGTTTCTTGGCCTGTCGGCGCGAGTAGGGCTGCGCTCGGTTCCCGAGGGCGACTCGATGAAACCGGAAAAACAGCTCTTCGCTTTCTCGGTGGTCTACCTGTTTGCACTGTTTGCGGCGCTGGTGGCGGACCGGCTAATTCTGGCCTAGATAGGTGGCATGACCGAAAACCTTTCTCCTGACCCCGAAGAAGTGGCGCGGATCCGTCGCAGCCGAAATGTAGTTCTCGGCTTGCTGCTGGGGGCGTTCGTGGTGCTGGTCTTCTTCATCTCGATCGCCAAGATGGGCGGATAGTCATGACCGCGACGACGATCGACCATCGCAATCGCAAGACCGCGCTGATCTTTGCCGGGGTTGCCGCCGCCATGCTCGGCTTGGGCTTTGCCTCGGTTCCGCTCTACCGGCTGTTCTGCCAGGTCACCGGCTTCGGTGGGACGACCCAGAAGGTGAGCGAGGCCGAGGCGACGACTTTCACCGCGACCGGCAAGACCATGACCGTGCGTTTCGACGCCAACGTCGAACGTGGCTTTCCATGGGAGTTCCGACCTGCCCAGGTGAAGGACACGGTGACGATCGGCGCGCGCGACATGGCAATCTACACGGCGAAAAATCTTTGGGACAAGCCGATTACCGGCACAGCCACGTTCAATGTCCAGCCGACCTACGTCGGCAAGTATTTCAACAAGGTGCAGTGCTTCTGTTTCACTGAGCAGACGCTCTTGCCGGGGCAAGAAGTACGCATGCCGGTGCTCTATTTCATCGATCCCGCAATCCTTGAGGACGAGGATGCACAAGACGTGGAATCGATCACGCTAAGCTATACATTCCATCCGATTGCGGGCGAGACGGCGAAGGGGCTGGACCGCACCGGATCGGGGAGTTAAGGGGCGGGGCAACCGCAAATTTGCAGACGGAACTTTCAAGGGACCAGGGGCACATGGCCGGAAAAGTAAATCACGATTATCACATCCTGCCGCCTGACATCTGGCCGGTGATCGGCGCTCTTTCTGCGCTGTGCTTCACCAGCGGCATGGTCTTGTTCATGCACGATATGTCGAGCTGGCCGATTGTGATGGGGCTCGGCATTGCAGGCCTGATCGCTACCTTCTTCTCGTGGTTCTCCAACATCGTGAACGAAGCGCATTCGGGCCATCACACTCCCGTGGTGCAGCTCCATCTGCGCTATGGCATGATCCTGTTCATTGCCTCCGAAGTGATGTTCTTCGTCGGCTGGTTCTGGGCGTTTTTTGATTTCTCACTGTTCCCCAGCACAATATCCGAGGCCGTTGGCGGGCAGTTCCCGCCCAAGGCAATCGAAGCGGTGATCGATCCTTTCGATCTTCCTTTGGTCAACACATTGATCCTGCTGTGCTCAGGCACCACGGTGACCTGGGCGCACCACTCGCTGATCCACGGCGACCGCGAGGGCCTCAAGAAGGGCCTGTGGCTGACGATCCTGCTAGGTCTGCTGTTCACTTCGATCCAGGCTTATGAGTACAGCGTCGCCCCGTTCGGCTTTGGTGAGAACACCTACGGCTCGGCTTTCTACATGGCGACGGGCTTCCACGGCTTTCACGTCATTGTCGGCACGATCTTCCTGATCGTGTGCCTGGTACGCGCCTACAAGGGACACTTCACGCCGCGCCAGCACTTCGGCTTTGAAGCAGCTGCGTGGTACTGGCACTTCGTCGACGTGGTGTGGCTGTTCCTGTTCGTGGCCGTCTATGTCTGGGGCGGCTGGGGCGCGCCCATCCACTGATGAGCGACAATTCGCCGGATACGAAGGGGCAGCCGGGCATAGCCGTGGCTGCCCTTTTCGGTTTGTGCCCGCAGTGCGGTGCGCGCACGCTATTCGACGGGCTGGCGAAGTTCGCGCCGAGGTGCCGTGTTTGCGGGCTTGACCTTGCACAGTTCAATGTCGGTGACGGACCTGCCGCGTTCCTGACCATGGTGGTCGGCGCGCTTGTGGTCGGGTTGGCGCTGTGGCTGCAACTGGCGGTCGAGCCGCCGTTCTGGGTCCATGTCGTGCTTTGGGTGCCGCTGACCGCCTTGGCAGTCGTGTGGGGCTTGCGCGCGGGCAAAGCGGCGTTGCTTGCGGCGGAATACCGACGCGGCGCAAGGGAAGCGGGCGGTAGCGACCTGCGCAGCGAATGATGGGCCATATTCGTCGCTTGCCGGTCTTGCCGACGATCATTGTGCTGATCGCGATTGGGGTGATGGTGCGCCTCGGTGTCTGGCAGCTTGACCGCAAGGAGCAGAAGGAAGCACTTCTGGCGCGCTATCAAAGCGCGCAGGCCATGTCGGCCGATGTCGCATGGCCCCGCGATGCCGCGGAGGCCGACAACCTTCTGTATCGCCACGCCCGGATCGATTGCGCCACGGTCGTAGCCGCAACCACCAAGTCTGGCGCCAACGCCGAGGGCAAGGCCGGAATCGCCCATTATGTCAGCTGTCTTCAGCCCGACGGTTCCAAAGCCGATGTCGTGCTTGGCTGGTCGATCGATCCTGAACCGCGCGAATGGGGCGGCGGCGAAGTGGCGGGCGTCATAGCGCCAGGGCCACGGCTGGTGGCCGATCCGCCGCTCATTGGCCTCGACGCTAATGCCAGGCCCGATCCTTCCGACCTGCCGAACAACCACCTGTCCTACGCCGTGCAGTGGTTCCTGTTCGCAGGCATGGCACTGGCGATCTACGCGCTTGCTGTGCGCAAGCGGCTTGCCGGAGCCGGACGGGACGTCTAACCGCCCCGCTCATGGAATACGTTTCCACAAGAGGTAGCGCTCCGGCGCTCGATTTCGAAGGCGCGACGCTTGCCGGTCTAGCCTCTGACGGCGGACTGTATGTGCCGCGCGAGTGGCCGCAGTTCAGTGAAGCTGAAATCGCCGCGATGGCTGGCCTGCCCTATGCCGAACTGGCGGCGCGGGTGATGACGCCTTTTGTCGGTAATAGCCTCTCACCCGCGCGTCTGCGCGAACTGACGCAGGAAGCCTATGGTCGCTTCGCGCATAAGGCGGTTACGCCGCTGGTCCAGCTCGACGAGCGGCAATGGTTGCTCGAACTCTTCCATGGCCCGACATTGGCCTTCAAGGACGTGGCGCTGCAATTGCTCGGCCTGCTGTTCGAAGAATTTCTCGGGCGCTCGGGCAAGAATCTCACGATTGTCGGCGCGACTTCGGGCGACACCGGCTCGGCGGCGATCGATGCCGTGGCCAACCGCGACAACGTGACGATCTTCATGCTGCATCCGCATGGCCGGGTGAGCGATGTGCAGCGTCGCCAAATGACGACGGTGCTCGCACCCAACGTTCACAATCTCGCCATCGAAGGCAGCTTCGACGACGCGCAGGCCATGGTGAAGCGCATGTTCGGAGATGCGGCGATGACAGAGAGGTTCGCCATCGGCGCGGTCAATTCGATCAACTGGGCGCGGCTGATGGCGCAAGTCGTCTACTATTTTGCAGCGGGCTTGCAGCTAGGCGCACCGCATCGGCAGGTGGCGTTCTCGGTGCCGACCGGCAATTTCGGTGACGTCTTTGCCGGCTATGTCGCGGCGCAGATGGGCCTTCCGGTCGCGCAGCTGATCGTGGCCACCAATGTCAATGATATCCTCCACCGTGCTCTCTCAAGCGGTGACTATTCGCAAGGCACGGTGACACCGACTGCCGCACCGTCGATGGACATTCAGGTGTCCTCCAATTTCGAGCGGCTGCTGTTCGAGTTGGGCGGGCGCGATGGCACGGCGCTGGCGGACCAGATGGCCGGCTTCGAGGCCAGCAAGGCGATGCGATTGACCAACGCTCAACAGCAGGGTGCCGCGGCGCTGTTTTCGAGTGGGCGTGCCGACGCCGCCGAGATGAGCGAAGCGATCCGTTGGGCCTGGGAAAATTGCGGTGAACTGATCGATCCGCACACTGCCTGCGGTGTCAGCGCTGCACTCGCAAGCGATTTGCCCGCTGGCGTTCCGATTGTCACACTGGCGACCGCTCATCCGGCCAAGTTCCGCGACCCGGTTGAACGCGCTACCGGCAACCGCCCGGCCCTGCCCGCGCGGATCGGCGACCTGTTCCAGCGCGAGGAACGCTGCGTTGAATTGCCGGGGGACTATGCGGCGGTGGCGGACTACGTGGCGAGCCACGCGACTGCGAAGGCCTGATGGCCGAGCTGGCGCAGCAGCCGCTGATCCTCGCCAGCCAGGGCTGGGAGGAATACGCGCTTGCTGATTCGGGTTACGGTCGCAAGTTGGAACGATACGGACAATACAGCTTCATCCGCCCAGAGCCGCAGGCGCTGTGGTCGCCGCGCCTCTCGGATTGGAACGCGCACGGCGAATTCGTGCCCGGTTCAGACGAGGATGGCGGCGGCCGGTGGCACTTCGATCAGCCGGTGCCGCGTGAAGGCTGGCCGCTGGCATGGCGCGATGTGCGCTTCACCGCACAATGTACGCCGTTCCGGCACCTTGGTTTCTTCCCGGACATGGCCCCCGTGTGGGACTGGATGCGCAGGCAACTGGAAGGCAAGGCAGACGCAACCAGCCTGAACCTTTTCGGCTATACGGGAGTTGGTACGCTGGCGCTATCAGCCTGTGGCCCGGTCACCCATGTCGATGCCAGCAAGAAATCGGTGGCGCAGGCGCGCCAGAATGCTTCGCTCTCAGGCATGGTAGAGCGCCCGGTGCGCTGGCTGGTCGACGATGCGGCCAAGTTCGCCGCGCGCGAGGTTCGGCGCGGCAAGCGCTATGATGGCATCATTCTCGATCCGCCCAAATTCGGGCGCGGGCCGGACGGCGAGGTCTGGCGGCTGGAGGAAGGCTTGCCCGGGCTCATCGGGGATTGCCGCAAGCTGCTCGACGCGGAAAGCCGGTTCCTGTTTCTCACTGTCTATGCCGTGCGGATGTCTTCGCTGGCACTTGCTGGACTGCTTGCCGAGCATTTCGCCGACCTACCCGGCACTATCGAACATGGCGATTTGGCGGTGTGGGAAGAAGGAGAAGGAGCCCGCATGCTGCCGACGGCAATATTTGCGCGCTGGTCGAACCGCTGAGGCGCGTCGGTATGCTGAGATCGGTCAGCGGCAATGCCATCGCCTTAATGCGAAACTTGTCCCGACGATCAGCAAGGTTGCTAAATGGAAGACCACGAGTGTCCAGAGATACGCGATTTGGTCGTCGCTCCTCGCAAACTCAACCGGGACATCGATGACCCAGTTTCGAAACACGGTGTAGAGTACGATCTGGCTTGCAGCGGCTACGACGAACAGCACCAACCCGACATGTGGGCGGATCAGGAGTCCAATGACAACGCCCAGATCGAGGACAAGATAGGAAATATCCAGAAGGCGCCACTTCAGAGGAGCGCTTGCCCAGTCGAAGCCAGACAGGTCAGCCATGTTTGCGACGTGAACTGCCGCTCCATAGACGTAGGCTAGAGCAGCCCATAGCGGATCACTGGGTGAACGGGTGACATGCCCGCGGAGATATTACGAATTCGGGTTCTGGTCGCCTTGCGCCGGGATGGCCGCGCGACGCTCATGTGCGAGAGCGTTTCAGTTATCCCGCAACAGTGTGTAAACGCGCCGCTATGGCCGATTCGCTCATCCTTGAGGTTGCCAATTTCGAAACAGATGTCCTCACCGGCATCTATTCGGAAGAGACCGGCAAACCGCAGCCTTTGCGGATTTCGGTGTCTGTGCGGCTTACGCCCGCTGAGCGTTATGAGCCTGCGACGCCGCTCTCGGCCAGCAAGAATTACATGGATTTGAAGTTTGCAGCGACCCAGGCCTTGCCAGACGGTGTACATTTCAAACTCATCGAGGCAGTGGCCGATCATATCTGCGAGACGCTGTTTCTTCAGGACCGGCGCGTCGAGGCGGTAACGGTCAAGATCGTCAAGCTCGCGATCAGCGAGAAGGGCGAAGAGATAGGTATTACCCTGCATAGGGACAGGCGCTGAGCGGTGCTTTACCTCATCGAATCCCGGCCGGAATCAGCGCTCGATGCGGCTGCTGCATTCCATTCCGAGGTGCTGCCAAAAGTGCGCGATGCACTTTCCAGTTCCGGCGGCGATCTGCTTTTGGTCTTCGCAACGGCCACCCACGAGCATCGCGCATGGCGGCTCGCCGCGGTGCAGCAAATGGCCCGCGATTATGCGCCGAACCGCGTCAACGCGCTCGAAGCGGACGATGACGCTGCCATTAAGGCAGTCAGCGCCTATCTCAAAGAGGCGCCTGGAATGACCGGTCAACTGCTGAAACTTGATGGAAACGGCGCACAGGCGCTATTATCTGAATCGCAATGACGAATAGTGCACCTCTCGTTGACCAATTCGCCCGCCGCATCTCCTATCTGCGGCTGTCGGTGACGGACCGCTGCGACTTGCGTTGCGCCTATTGCATGCCCGAGCGCATGACCTTTTTGCCGCGCAAGGAGGTGCTCAGCCTCGAAGAACTTCACGACATGGCGCTGGGCTTCATCGCCCGCGGTATCACCAAGATCCGCCTCACCGGCGGCGAGCCGCTGGTCAGGCGTGATATGATGGAACTGGTCCAGGCGCTTGGCCGCAAGATCGGATACGGCCTTGAAGAGCTCACAATGACCACCAATGCCACCCGCTTGGCTGAATTCGCCGAAGGCATCGCGGCGGCAGGGATCAGGCGAATCAATGTTTCGCTCGATACGCTCGACCGCGAGCGTTTCGCCAAACTGGCGCGGCGTGATTCGCTGCCGCAAGTGCTGGAAGGCTTGCAGGCGGCCAAAGAGGTGGGGCTGGCGGTCAAGATTAACACCGTGGCGCTCAAGGGCATCAACGAGGATGAGATTGCCGACCTAATCGCTTGGGCACACGGGCAGGGCTTTGACGCGACGCTGATCGAGGTCATGCCGCTCGGTGAAGTCGAGGAAGACCGTTTCGATCATTACCTGCCGCTCGCCGCGGTGCGTGACCAGCTCGAAAGCCAATGGACGCTCACTGCCAGCGATCACCGCACTGGGGGACCGGCTCGCTATTTCGATATAGCCGAGACTGGTGGCAGGCTTGGTCTTATCACGCCGCTCACCAACAATTTCTGTGACGGTTGCAATCGCATTCGGGTTACAGCGACGGGTCAGCTCTATGCCTGCCTTGGCGGCAACGAGCGGGTCGATCTTCGCGCTGCAATGCGATCGCCCGATCTGCAGGCAGCGCTCGACGAGGCGCTCGACGCAGCCATGAAGATCAAGCCTGCGAAGCATCATTTCGCCATCGACGATCGCGGCCAGGCTCCGGCGCTGGCGCGCCATATGTCGATGACCGGCGGCTAATGTCGCTAAATCTGGTTTTCCTTGGCCGGCTTGCCGATGCGGCAGGCGAGGGCGAGCGCAAAGTTTCTACTGTTCCGTCGATAGCCGCGCTGATTGCCGGGCTGGAGCCGGAGCTTTCTGCGGCGCTTGGCAGCCCGAAGGTCAAGATCGCGGTCAACGGCAAGATTGTTTCCGACCGCGCCATCTTTACTCTGCGCGATGGCGACGAAGTGGCGTTCCTGCCTCCCGTCAGCGGAGGCTGACATGATCGACGTACGCCTGTTGGCCGAACCTTTCAGTCCCGGAGATTTCGTCGGCCCCTTCAGCAACGCGCATCCCGGCCTTGGCGGTGTTTGCACATTCGTAGGCGAAGTGCGCAGTGGGCAGGGCGTCGAGGTGCTTGAATTGTCGCACTATGAACCGCTTACCCTGCCAGCGATGGAAGAACTGGCCCAAACGGCTGTCGCGAGATTCGATCTTATGGGCATCCTGATCGTGCATCGCACCGGCCAGATGATGCCGGGCGAGCCGATCGTGCTGGTCAGCGCGGCCGCTCTGCACCGTCGCGAGGCGATCGAAGCAGTCGATTTCGCGATGGATCACCTGAAAGGCGATTCGTGGTTTTGGAAACGCGAGAAACGCGAGGATGGCTGGCACTGGATCGAGCCGCGCGAACGCGACCATTCCGATCTGGCGCGGTGGCAGTGAAAAAGTCGACAAGTTGACAGAAATCAAGGCGAAGCTGGACTGAAAGGGCCATTGAGTAGGCACGAAAGGAGCCCGTTTCATGGCCGAACATATTTCCCAGCAAGATCTCGCCCGCGTGGCTACGGTAACTGACGCGCCTGCGCGCACCAGAGTGGATCGCACCTTCGGCTTGCCGACCGGCCTCTATGTCGCGACTGCGGTGGCCTATATGGCCTTTATCGGGGTTATCGCAGTGACGCTGATGAACCCCGGCCTTGTCATGCCGCTCGCGATCTGCGCGCTGCTCCTCGTCGCCGCGTTCACCGTACCGTCGCTGTGGGCGCGGATGAATCCCGAAAATGACAGCCGGGCACTCACGTTCGACCAGTTTCGCCATCGCGGGATCGACACCCTTTCCGGACGACTCACCGCGGGTGAAGCGACCGTTCAGGTTCTCATCCTGCCGGTGCTGATCCTATCATGGGGTCTGACCTGCGCCGTGATCATTGCGCTGACCTGAAACGTCTCTCTCTCATTCTGCCCAGGCAGTGCGATGATGAAGCCTCCCCTCCGCTCACAGGGGAGGCTTCTTACATTCAGATGGCACTAGCTTCGAAGCTGGCTTGCAAGCCTCGCAATGGTGCCGTTCTGTTCTTCGACCCAGCCATCGACTTCCTCGCGTGCCCGGGCCAGAGCTTCGGCTGTAGGGCTGATCGAACCTGGCTCGGCCAATCGCTCTTCGGCGAACATCAGATCGAGATCGGCCTGCGCGATGACGGCCTGGCTACGCAGGCCCTGGAGGCTCGCAAGAGCGAGCTGCGCGGCGATCCATCTATCAGAGGGCGGCGTGGTGCCTCGCGCGGCGTTGACCGCGTTAGTCGCCGTGCCGGTTCCTGCGACAAACGAACTGTGAGCCTTTCGCGCCCGTTCGAGCGACTGGGCAATGCGTTGGCTGGTCTGCTCGGACAGCGGAGCGGGCGGCGGCTGCAGCGCCGCTTCGACAGGCATGGCGCTGCCAGACGCGCGCTCGACATCGCGTATCGCCAGAGAGGGATATTCTCCGCCCAAGCTTGTGCAGGCGCTCAGTGCGAGGCAGTAGACCAAACTCAAAGGGCAAAAGAGTGCGCGGGGCATGTCGCCAGCATTAGCACGGCAACCGGCAATGGCGAGAGGCTGATGAGCACCATTTCACTCCACGCGCAGGTTGACACCAAGAAGGCCTTCGACTAACGGCACCTCTCTTTCGGATGGCCTGCGAGTTTGCAGGCGGTTCGATGCTTCGCCCGACGGGCGCCGATTTTGGTTGGCAGGCCGTGGAGCGGGCGATTTGAAAAGACTATACGGGTAAGGACACCATGTTCGCTGTAGTGCGCACGGGCGGCAAGCAATACCGGGTTGCCGCCGGAGACAAGATCGCGGTCGAGAAGCTGGCTGGCGAAGCCGGTGACGAGATCACGCTGGGCGACGTTCTGATCGCTGGTGAGGACGGCAAGGTGACCGATGCCTCCAAGGTTTCTGTGTCTGCCGAAATCATCGCGCAGGCCCGGGGCGAAAAGGTTACCGTCTTCAAGAAGCGTCGCCGCCACAATTATCGCCGCAAGCTCGGTCATCGTCAGCAGATGACATTGCTGCGCATCCTTGCCGTTGGCGAGGAGAAGAAGAAAGCGTCGCCGAATAAGGCCGCTGCGCCGAAGGCGGAAAAGCCCGCCGAGGACAGCGCCGAATAAGACCGGAGTAGCACGAGATGGCACATAAGAAAGCAGGCGGCTCGTCGCGTAATGGTCGCGATTCGCAAAGCAAGCGCCTCGGCGTGAAGAAGTTCGGTGGCGAAGCCGTGGTCGGCGGCAACATCATCGTTCGCCAGCGCGGTACCCGCGTCTATCCGGGCGTCAATGTCGGTATGGGCCGCGATCATACGCTGTTCGCACTCACCGATGGCCATGTCCGCTTCCACAAGGGCAAGCTTGGCCGCAAGTTCGTCTCGGTGGACATGGTGGCAGAAGCAGCCGAATAGCCGGACGCTCGATAAAGGGCCGTCCACACGGGATGGCCCCTTCCGGCATTTACGCCGGAAACAGCGAGGGAGAGGGGCCAGAACCCGTCTCCCTTTTTTGATTCTCCCTCTGTCGCGGTCTGGATGGGCTTTGTCGAAATCCAGATCGCACCGATGAAACGACCCTGTAATAAAAGCGCTGTAGAGGCGCGGCGCGGGGCGAACGATGGAGAGAGACATGTTCATTCGCAGCGAGAGGCTGTTCCTGAGGCTTGGTTGGCCCGAAGACTGGCAGGAATTATTTGGACTGATCCGCGATCAGGGCATCGTGCGCAATCTCGCACGTGCGCCATGGCCCTACACGCCAGAGCACGCCCGCGAATTCGCCGCGAGGGTTCAGGTTGGGGCTTGCCGACTTTCTTCATCACGCTGCCGGGAGCGCAGGGAGCGAAGCTGATAGGCTGCGCTGGGCTCGGCCGTGATGGAGGCGAAGTCGAACTAGGTTACTGGATCGCGCGCGATCACTGGGGCAAAGGATACGCGACCGAGGCTGTGCGTGTCGTGCTGTCTGTCGCGCGCGCTCGGCCACAGGCGGATTGTGGCCGCCCACTTCCTTGATAATCCGGCCTCCGGTCGGGTGCTCGAAAAAGTGGGTTTCACAAGTGTCGCGGGAACGACCCGGCGCTTCAGCCTTGGACGTGGCGAAGAGGTGCCGAGCCGTCGATATGAGATTTCGCTCGATCGGTGCGGCGACGATCCCGACGATGACTGTGACGCGGGAAAGCCGCGCATGGCGGCGTGATCTTCAGGCCCCTGGCAGCCAATCGGGTCGCCAGTCTGGCTGGATGTCCCCGGCCCGCAAATGATCGAGCGCCAGCCCAAGATCCGGCCACGCCACGCGCTGGCGGGCCGGATCGGAATTGTCGAGAGGCACCACAATGAGGCGGCGGTTGACCTTCTGACGCCAGTTCATCCGCGCGGTATTCTCCTGCCCGATGTAACAACCCTTGGTGAAACTGACGCCATTGAGCTCGGCGGCATTGCATTCCAGCCACAACGTTTCGCCGTCGCCCAGTTCTGCACGGCCCTCCGGCACACCCAGCGAAAGGCGGTGCGCGCGCCATACTTCGTCGGCGCGCTCATCTTCGTCCGAAACCGGAGCGATCCAGCGCTCACCCAGTGCGGGAAGGCGGGGATCGTTGCCTTTCAGGTCCGCGCGCCAGTTGACCGCGAGCGAATCGTCGCGCGAAATGTCGATGGCGCGACGCAGACGATAGAGTGAGAGTCGCTTGGCAAGCGCATCGGCGGCCCCGGCTTCGCAGTCGATCAGCGCGTCGTCGCCGTCCCGCCACACGAGAAAATCGAAGAGCACCTTTCCCTGTGGCGTCAGCAGCGCCGCCCAGACTGGCAATTCGCCCGTCACCTCGTTGGTGACGAGACCTTGCAGAAATTCGAAGATGTCCTCGCCCGTATCGCGAGGCGAGATGCGCAATATGGCGCGTTCGAAAAGGCGGGTGGCACTCATGTGTGCCAAGGTGGGAGCAATCGTATCGCTTGGCAACTGTCCGTCAAAACCGATCACAGTCATCGGCGATCACTTACGTGGCAAGCGCCTCTTCGGTCCCCATATTGCGAGTAATTCGCGATTTCCTCGCGATCAGGAGAACCCTGACATGATCGATATTCGACCCTTTTCCAGCCTCGGCGCGGCCGATCACGGCTGGCTCGATGCCCGGCATCACTTTTCCTTTGCCGACTACCACGATTCCGAGCGGCTCCATTGGGGCGCGCTGCGGGTGTGGAATGACGATACCATTGCGCCGAAGAGCGGGTTTCCGCTGCATCCGCACAGCGACATGGAAATCGTCACCTATGTTCGTGAAGGTGCGATCACCCATCGCGACAGCCTCGGCAACGAGGGTCGCACCGAAGCGGGAGATGTGCAGGTGATGAGTGCAGGGACCGGCATTCGCCACTCTGAATACAATCTGGAAAACGAGGAGACGCGTCTGTTCCAGATCTGGATCATTCCCGACCAGCGCGGCGGCGAACCCGGCTTGGGCATGCGCCCCTTCCCCAAGCAGGATCGGGCCGGTCAGTTTGTCACGCTTGCCTCGGGCATGGCGGGCGACGAGGATGCCTTGGCGATTCGGGCCAATGCCCGGGTGCTGGGCGCGACGCTCAAGGCGGGCGAAAGAGTGACCTATGCAACTGATCCCACGCGCCATGCATACCTTGTCCCCGCCACGGGGCGTGTGAAAATCGACGGGCTCGATGCGGCCGCGCGCGACGGCGCAGCCATCACCGGCCTTACGAGTTTCACAATCGAAGCGATGGAAGACAGCGAATTGGTGCTGGTGGACGCAGCCTGACCGGCTTGGCATTGCGCGCCAATCAAGGAGAACAGAACTGATGACCGAACGCAATGAGGCCCATCCCAACGTGCTCGATGCCATCGTGGACCGCTGGTCACCGCGATCGTTCGATGGGGGCGCGATCCCGCAGGAAGACCTCGACGTGATATTCGAAGCGGCGGGATGGGCGCCTTCCGCTTTCAATCTACAGCCTTGGCGATTCCTCTATGCACATCGCGGCGATGCGAATTGGGAACGGTTCATGTCGCTGATAATCGATTTCAACCAGAGCTGGGCGAAGTATGCTTCTGTACTGGTGTTCGTCGTGTCAGACAGCCTGCAGCGCAAGGACGATGGCAAGACGAGTGAGAACCACTCCCACAGCTTCGATGCAGGGGCGGCTTGGGTGCTCGCCGCGCTGCAGGCGACGGCGATGGGCTATCACGCGCATGCCATGTCCGGCGTGAAATTCGACGAAGCCAAGAAGGAACTGGAGATTCCCGAAGACCACAGGCTCGAGGCGGCCTTCGTAATCGGCACCAAGGGTCCGAAGGAGAAATTGCCAGAAGGACTTCAGCAACGCGAAAAGCCGAGCGGTCGGAAACAGGTGAGCGAATTCGCCTGGCCGGGGAATTTTCGCTGACGCGGATGGCTGCTGTGTTTATAGGGCGAGGCGATGACTGCGCCAAATAGCATTACAATCCGCAAGCCCGACGATTGGCATGTGCATCTGCGTGACGGTGAGATCCTGGCGGGTGTGCTGCCATTCACCGCGCGCCAGTTCGCCCGCGCCATCGTGATGCCCAACTTATCGCCCCCGGTGGTCTCAGTGTCCGAGGTCGCCGCCTATCGCGACCGGATTCTGGCGGCCATTCCTGAGGGCGCGGACTTCACCCCGCTGATGACATGCTATCTCACCGATGCTTGCGATCCCGACGAGATCGAGCGCGGCGCGGCGGAAGGCGTGTTCACCGCCGCCAAGCTCTATCCGGCCCATGCGACGACCAATTCGGCTCACGGCGTGACCAGCATTGGCGCAATTCGCAAGGTGCTGGAGCGAATGGAGAACGTCGGCCTGCCGCTGTGTGTGCATGGCGAGGTGACCGACCCAGCGGTCGACATATTCGACCGCGAGGCCGTGTTTATCGAGGAAACCTTGGAGCCGCTTGTCCGGGACATGCCCGGCCTCAAGGTCATTTTCGAGCACATTACCACTGCCGAGGCGGCGCAATTCGTGGCTGACGCCCCCGATACTGTCGCGGCGACGATCACACCACAGCACCTGCACATCAATCGCAACGCTATGCTCGTGGGCAGTATGCGTCCGCACATGTTTTGCCTACCGGTCGCCAAGCGCGAGCACCATCGGCTGGCGCTTCGAAGCGCGGCGACTTCGGATTCGACAAAATTTTTTCTCGGAACCGATTCCGCTCCGCATGCACGTGAGGCCAAGGAATCGGCCTGTGGCTGCGCTGGGATTTTCAACGCGCCTTTCGCGCTTGAAAGCTATGCCTCCGTGTTCGCCGAAGAGGACGCGCTTGACCGTTTCGAGTCCTTTGCATCGGTGAATGGCCCCCGCTTTTACGGCCTGCCGCTCAACGAAGGCACGGTAACGCTCAACTTTGCGCCCTGCGATGTGCCCGAACTGATTGACGTGAATGGAATATCCATAGTGCCGTTCCATTCTGGAGAGACGCTTGCCTGGCGGCTGGAGTCCTGACCCTCAGCCGACGGCGACCTGCACGCGCCGCCGAGTAAAAAGATCCCAGCTGAACAAGCCAATCGCCATCCAGATCAGCACGAAGCAGACGAGCTGAACCGTCTGGAGCCGTTCTTCGAACACGAACAGACCGATGAAGAAGGCCATCGTCGGCGCAAGGAATTGTACGAATCCCAACAGCGAATAATCCATTCGCCGCGCAGCCGTGGCGAAAAGCAACAACGGCGTCGCGGTCATGATGCCGGTTCCGGCAATCAGTAGGGCACTGACCCAGCCATGATTCATTGCGCCGCCGTCTGGTCCGGTCGCGTGCCAACCAACGATGGCGACCGCGATTGGCATCCAGATCAGCGTTTCGATGGTCAGGCCGGGCAGCGATTCGACTGGTGCCAGCTTGCGCACCAGACCGTAGGTCCCGAAGCTGAAAGCGAGCGTCAGGCTGATCCAAAGCGTATCGAGTGCGCCGAAAGCTAGAATTGAGACTCCCGCGCCCGCCAATGCAACTGCAATCCATTGCACACGCGTCAGTCGCTCGCGCAGAAACACCGTGCCCAGCAGGACGTTGACCAGCGGATTGATGTAATAGCCAAGGCTGGCAGAAAGCACATGGCCGCTCTGGACGGAGTAGACATAGACCAGCCAATTGGTACCGATCAGCGTTGCGCTCGCAACCAGATATAGCAGAACCTTCGGATTTGTTATTGCGAAGCGCAGTTGCCGTCCCTGACGGCGGGCGATGACAACCAGCAGGCAAACCGGGAGTGTGAAGATCACGCGCCAGCCGATCAATTCCAGCGCTGGAACGGACAGCAGGAAATAGAAATAGAGCGGCAGTACGCCCCAGATCGAATAGGCGCCCAGTGCGAAGGACAAGCCGTCAGCTTTCCCTACTGGCAGTCGGTTGGTCATGGCTTACGAAATCCGGGTGCCGGACCGATCGGCGGGATACGCGATGTCGGCTAGAATGGTTGGAGATTGGAATCCAGCCGTATCGATAAAATGGCGCGCCGCACTGCAGAGAGAAGCTATTGCAGTTCCGGACTGTATCAAGCCCGGCAGCATCGGTCCCGTGTCGTTTCCCGGGGGGCAGCTATTTTGGCGGGCGCTCGACTGCCCCGACCCACTCTGCTTTGTAATATTCAGCCTAACTTTTCTGAACAAATCACATCAACCGGGTCGCAGCGAGTTAATCATTCTCTCGCTAAGTCTGAACACAGCAATCCGGCTGTTCGCTCCCCATTGATGGACAGCACGGATCGTCAGGTCCCGACGCGTACGGCGACGCGGCGGGCGGAGGTGCGGTGACGCGGGTCGCGCATCGTGCCGGGGGGTGCTTCCGCTGTTCGGGAGCACCCCTTTTCCTATTTCGCATTCGCAACTTCCGCCTGCGCTGCCATCCCGATTTGGCACGCCTGCAACAGACAGGGTGAGTTAACCATCTCCGGCAAGATTCCGTTAACTCTTGCCCGCGAAAGCTAATGACACGTTAAGCACGATTGCATCCGCGCAGCGTGCATTGATCCGCGATCAAGGGAGCCTGTAGCCGTGCCAAAGACCCATTTTAGCCGTCGCGTTCTCACCGGCTTTGCAGCAGTTGCCCTTCTTTCCGGTTGCGGCGAGCCGGACAAGGATGCGCTCGAGGAAGGTGCCGATCCGGAACTGAGCGGCGCTCTGGATGAAGGGGCAGGCGCCGATGGCGCCGGACTGTCCGAAGAACAGCGTAGTCCGGAGGCGATCGCAGCTGCTCGGCAGGATGCAGCCCGAAAGGCCGGCGGTACGCTAGAAAGCGCTTCGCAGGCGTCAGGTGGCGAAGTGACGTTGCTATTTGAAGGGGCAGCGAAGGCGGCCCAGGTTTCGGCACAAAGCCGGGCTGATGCGATCGACTGTGCCGCGAAGGCTGGATACTCGCCAAGTTGGGCTGACCGTTTGCCAGACGCTCTTTCGGTCTATCCGCGCGCCGCGGTTCAAGAAGCGGCTGGAATTAATTCAGACGCCTGCAAGTTGAGCGTCGTCACGTTCGTAACTCCGGTCGGTGCCAAAGACGTGATCGACTATTACTACACGCGGGCGCGCAAGGCTGGCTACGGTGCCGACTATCTCGTCGAGGGCGGCGACCACGTGCTGGGCGGCAGCAACGCCGCGCGCGCCTATCTCGTTTCAGCCCGGAAGCTCGATGACGGACTTACCGAAGTGGACCTGATCGCCAGCGGCAAATAGTATCTATTTGAGGCCGATGCCGATCGCGGCGCGCGGCTGTTCCGCTTCGCCTGAGGCGACTGGATAGGCGCAATAGTCCGCAGCATAGTGACCATATGGTCGGTGATTGCCCGAAAGGCCGATGCCGCCAATCGGCGCGGCATGCGATGGGCTGATCGTTGGACGGTTCCAGTTGACCATGCCGGCGCGGACATTTGCCCAAAAGCGGTTGTACTCTTGCGGCTGGCCACCGATCATCGAGGCAACTAGGCCGAAGCGCGTGTTGTTGGCTTCGCTAATTGCCTGGTCCAGATCGTTGACTTTCACAACTTGCAGGATCGGGCCAAACAGCTCTACGTCGGGGCGATCCTTCATCGCAGTCATGTCTATGATCGCAGGCGATAGAAACGGTTGTTCTTCGTCCGGTCGGACGAGATGCTTGATGGCCTTGCCGCCATTGCTCAGCAGGTAGAAGAAGCTGTCAGTAAGACCGTCGGCGGCGAAATTGTCGATCATCGGGCCCATGAACGGAGCCGGTTCCTCGAACGGCGCGCCGAAGATGATGCGATCAGCCAGCGATTTCACCTCTGACATGACAGAATCGTACATCGATTCCTTGATGATCAGACGGCGCGCGGAGGTGCAGCGTTGCCCGGCGCTGGCAAACGCGCT
>Ga0181594_10002430_pt1 | contig 17094 bp, 12 predicted proteins | sample 071ome_18_FD_145603 | JGI IMG/M metagenome (GOLD analysis project Ga0181594, IMG submission 145603) | Coastal salt marsh microbial communities from the Groves Creek Marsh, Skidaway Island, Georgia - 071413BT metaG (spades assembly) | ecosystem: Environmental > Aquatic > Marine > Intertidal zone... | reverse complement strand
GACGTTCTCGGCGGATGACGCCTGGGGATTTACCCCGTGGGATCGCGGCCGCTGTCGCGAGACTATCGAACAGCTCGACCATGGCTCGATTTACACCCCGATCAGTCAGCGTGGCACGGTGCTCTATCCGGCGCCCACAGGCGGTAATAACTGGGGCTCGCCGGCGGTCGACCCGACCCGCGGGATCATGGTCGCCAGCGCGATGCGGGTGCCTTTCGTGGCGCGCCTGACGCCGCGCGCTGAGTGCACCGGCCGCGGTCGGGAGATGCCGCAGACGGGGACTCCCTACTGTGTCCGTATGGAGCTGCTGCGCTCGCCCCTCGGGGCGCCCTGTTCGGCGCCGCCCTGGGGCACCCTGGCGGCCGTCGATCTGCACAGCGGAAAACGTCTGTGGGAGGTGCCGCTTGGCAGCTTCGCCGGTGTCGTTCCCTTGGTGGGTGGTCTGCTCAAGGGGGCGCCGGGTTTCGGGGGCTCCCTGCTGACCGCTTCGGGACTGATTTTCACGGCCGCGAGCAGCGATCCGGTCCTGCGCGCTTTCGACGTCGATACCGGTGTGGAGCTGCGGCACTGGGATCTGCCGACCCAAGCGGCTTCCGTGCCGATGAGCTACCGGGTGCGGCCCGACGGCCGTCAGTTCATTGTGCTGGCAGCGGGCGGCCATTGGACAGGAGCGCTTCCGCCCGGCGATCACTTGATGGCCTTTGCGCTCAGACCCCGCTGAGCGCGAGGCGCAGCGATCAGCCTGAGCGGCGCAGCAGCCGGCCCGGTCGCGCGCCCGTAGGTACGCCATCACGCATCACGAAGCGCCCGTTGACCAGAACATGCCTGATCCCGGCCGGGTAGCGGTTGGGATCGGCATAGGTGCCGGTGTCGATGATTCCCTCCGCCTCGAACAGCACGAGGTCGGCCCAGGCGCCCGCGCGGACCACGCCGCGGTCGGTCAATCCGAACTTGCGTGCCGGGAAATCGGTCATGCGGTGGACCGCGGTCGGCAGGTCGAGCACACCGAGATCCCGCGCGTAGTGACCGAGCACCCGGGCGAAACTGTTGTACAGCCGTGGATGTGGTCGACCGTTGAGCGTGGGGATACCGTCTGAACCGATCATGGTCGACGGATGGCGCATCACCTGCTGCACGTCCGCCTCGCTCATCATGTGGAGCACGACGGTGGTGTCCGGAGCCTTTTCGAAGACGGCCTGAGCGGTCGTGAGTGGGGAGCGGGCGAGGCGTTTGGTCAGAGCTGCTATGGTCTTGCCTTCCCATTCACTGACGCCGGGGCAGGAAGCAATGAGTACATCCTCGGCCGCCAGCGCGCCGACGCCGCCCGGACTTCCTGGCTGAAACGCGCCGTTATCAAGAATGGCGGCCAGCGTCGTGCTGCCGGCGGTGTAGGGGTACTGATCGGCATGGACATTCAGGCCGCGAGCCTGAGCCGCATCGATACGGGCCAGCGAGTGCCGAACGTGCCCCCAGTTATCCCGGCCCGCCGCCTTGTGATGCGAGATCTGCACGCCCACCCCGGCACGCTCGCCAATTTCGATCGCTTCGTCCACGGCTTCCAGTAATCCACCCGCCTCGTCGCGCAGATGGGTTGCGTAGAGTGCACCGCTGCCGCGCATTTCCGCGGCCAGGGCAATGAGCTCTTCGCGGGCGGCGTGCCGTCCCGGGGCGTAAATGAGCCCACTGGAAAGACCGAGCGCGCCGGCATCCAGCGCCTCGCGCAGCAGGCTCTGCATCTGCCTGAGCTCGCTGGGCTCGGGTGCGCGCGCAGCCTGCCCCATGACCGCCAGGCGCAAAGTGCCGTGACCCGCCAGGAAGCCGATGTTGACTCCGGGTTCTGCTGCCTCAACAGCGGCGGCGTAACCGGCATGCCCGTCATAGACCGGCGGCTCTGCGCCCGGGGTCAGGGCACGCAGCATCTCGCACGCCGCGCCGTACGGCGCCGGCCCGAACCCGCAGTTACCGACGATGCAGGTGGTGACACCCCCGCGGGATTTGAAGCTCATGTCGGGGTGCCGCAGCGCGGCGAAATCGTCGTGGGTATGAACGTCTATGAATCCGGGGCTGAGCGCCAGTCCACGGGTGTCAAGTTCCTCGCATCCGGTGTCCTGGCCCAGGTCGCCGACTGCAGCGATCCGCGGGCCTTCCAGCCCGACGTCGGCAGCGAACGGTTCGCCGCCGAGACCGTCGACCACGGTGGCGCCGCGCAGAATGAGATCGAATGTCATCGCGCCAGGTTAACCGCTAGGTCAGCGGTCGGCCCGTATGCCGCGGGCAGTGAGTCTGTCGTGTGGCTAGAGGTGTCACGCGCTTAAGACAAGCGCCCCGTGACGTCGGCGAGTCGCTCGGCAAGGATACCGCCCAGATTTCGATACAGCTGGGCTGCGATCTTCGGATACCGCGCCTGGATGCGTCGCAGGGCGGTTTGATCGAGGCGCAGCACGCGCACCGGCGTGTCCGCCGCGACATTGGCGGTGCGCAGACCGTGGAACAGGGCGACCTCGCCGATGAGGTCGCCGCGGGTCAGGTGACGAAGCAGCCGCTCCTCGCCGTCTTTGTCGAGAAAAGCCCGCGCCTGTCCCTCGATCACGACGTGAATATCGCTGCCCGTCTCGCCCAGCCGGACGATGCCTTCCCCGTCCCTGTAGGTCCTGATCTGGCCCAGAATCGCTGCGATCCGCGCCTGCCGGTGAGTCAGTCCGGCAAACAACGGGATGGTCTCCTGGGGTGCGGTACCGAGGTCGACGCTGAGCACTTCCCACAGCGTGACGAAGCGCAGCCGACTGGCCAGCGCCGGAGTGAAGACCAGGTCGATTATCCAGGCCAGAAACAGCGTGGCAGCGGCGAGCGCGCCGAATTCGACCTGGCTGCGCAGCTCTCCAAGGGTAAGGGTCATGAAACCCAGACACAGCGCCGCCGTGGTGAAGGTGACCGGCCGGATGACCGCAACCATCGCGCGCTCGATCCCCTCGTTTTCACTCGCGGCCCGGCGCGCTTCTGCATTAAAGCGCGACAGAAAGTGCATCGTGTCGTCGACTGCAATCCCGAGGACAACGGCTGCAACCAGGCTGGTTGCCAGATTCAGCGTGATGCCGCCCAGGCTGAGGATGCCGAAAAAACAGGTGATAGGCAGAAGGTTCGGCAGCAGCGCCAGAAAGCCTACGCGGGCAGAGCCGAACAGCACGACCAGCACGACATAAATGACCAACACGGCACCTGCCAGACTACTCAGCTGGCCTTTCACGATATCGTCGAGCGTCTGTGCCAGCAGGGCTGAGCTGCCTGTCACCTCTCCGCGCACGTGATGCGGCAGTTTTGCCAGCTCGGCATTGATGCGCGCTATCAGGTCAACGAGCTCGTTGGTCGATACGGCTGAAGTGCGCACATGCATCAGGGTGTGCTGCCGGCGCGGATCGAGGAAGCGCTCTATCTCGTCGCCGCCCACCAGAAACAGCAGCTCATCGACGTCTGCTTTGCTTGCCGGCAGCGCCCCGGCATCCGGATTACCGGCTTCGAATGCCGTATGCAGCTGGCTGATCAGATCGACTGCGCTGGTGACCGAACCAATCTCGGGCTGGGCCTCGAGCCAGCTCTCGAACTGTCGCAGGTTGTTCAGATGTAGCGGATCGGCGAAAGCGTCTTCGGCCTCGGCGGTAAGCAGGATCTGCAGCGGAATGACGCCGTCGAATGCGGTCCGGATGCGCTCGAAATTGGCCCTGATCGGGCTTTCCTTCGAGAAATTCTGCAGGTAGTCCGTGCTCACTTTGACCTGGCTGACCGACGCCACCCCGGCCAGCGCGACAAGCGCCCCGACGATCAGGATCAGCCGGCGATGGCGCATGTCAAAACGTGCCAGCGGCAGCGCCAGTCGCGCGAGAAATCCGCTGTCCGACAGCGTGGAAGGACGCGCCGGTGCGTAACACAGGATCGCCGGGATCACGGTGAGCGCTGATGCCCAGCAGAGCAACGTACCGAGAGATGAAAAAGTACCGAACAGGCGGATCGAGCTGATCGGGCTGGTCGCCAGCGAGGCGAAACCGAGCGCGGTGGTGAACGCGGTCAGGGTGAGCGGCACAAACAGCTCGTCGAGACTGCGGCGCAGCGCATCTTTCCTGTCGCGCCCGGGTCGGTAGTGGTGATCGAATTCGCTGACCACATGGACTGCGAACGCAAACCCGATGACGAACACCACCGGCGGCATGATGGCAGTGACGAAATTGAGCGCGTTGCCGAAATCAACGAACAGCGCCAGGGTGAGCCCCAGGCCCAGTCCGGTGGAGAGTAAGGGGAGCACGACACCGCGCAGGTTGCGCAGCGCGACGGCAGCCACGATTACAGTTGCCAGGATGGCAAGCGGCAGCGCCTGACGGATGTCGCGGAACAGGACCCGGCTGATCTCCAGGCGCGCCTGAATCGGGCCGGAAACGAACTGCTCGATGTCGCCGGCGGCCTCTTGCGAGGCCTCGGCAATCTCGGCGACTGCACGTTCCACTGCTGAAGACGCGAGATCCGGGTCGAACTGGATCGCGAGCAGGGTGCCGCGGCCGTCGGGTGAGACGAACTGCCCCTGGAACAGCGGATTGTGGACCGCACGGTTTTTCAGATCCTCGAGCGCCGACGCGGAGCGCGGGACGCGCTGCAGCAGCGGACTGATGTGAATATCGCCGTCGCGCGATCGGATATCGGCCACGGTGCCAAGGCCATCCACCTGCGCCACACCATCAATGCGCCGTACGCTGCGCGTAAAGCGCTTAAGGCGGGACAACAGGTCGGCGGAGAACAGCTCATCGTCGAACCACGCAACAAGCAGGATGTCGTCACCAGCGAAGTGCTCGCGCACCCAGGCGTAGGTCTCAAGCGCCTCGCCGCTGTTCGGCAGCAGCCCGGTCAGCGATGCATCGACCGGGACCCTGAGGCGTTCCTCTGAGAAGTCGACCAGACGTGCTAGAGCGAGGCTGGCGCACAGAAGCGCGACCGCGAGAACCCAGGGCGCGCGCTCAACGCCGAGTAAGCGGGGATTCAGGCCCCGGCGGAGCAGCACCGCTCAGCGGCCGCGCTTAAGGGAAGAGCGCTGGAACAACCGGTCTTTCATTTCGGGATCAAAAACGACCTTGTCGATCACAAGCTCGGTGCTGGTGCCGTCGGCGAGGTCTTTCATCAGCAGGCGGTGCGCGACCCAGCGCTCGCCCTCAGGGCTGATGTCACTCTCCGTGGCGCTGAGCTCTTTGCGCAGTTCGTCGCCTTCTTCATAAAACTGGGTGAGGAGCGGTACACAGCGCTCCGCGTCGAGGTTGGTGACTATGCGCGTGTAGGTGGCGCCGTTGTCCATGGCGGCATCGAAATCGGTCGGTTCAGACTGAAGCACAATCGTCCGGTGACCGTCACGCTCGCCGTCTTCCAGGCGGGTGATCCTGATGTCTTCATTGGTGCCGTAGAAATGCGAGACGTCCTCGTAGCTGAAGTTTGAGCCGAACATCTCGCCGGAAATCGCACTCACGGTAATCAGCCTGTCGCGCCGTTCCCCGGGGGTGTAGAGCACGACTTCGGGGTCTGCGGTGGGTTCACCCGCCTCGGTTTCACGCTCGGTCAGCAGTACCACGGTGCCGCTCTGGTTAGGCGGATTGGTGAGGTCAATCCGGGCGCGGGAGCGTCCATCGTCAAATCGCTTCCAGCGCAGTCTGGCGGAGAATTCGCCCAGCGTGCCCTTGTCATCCCGTGCGCTCATGCGGATCAGTTGTTCCATCGCGTGCTGTGGCTGGTTCTTCTCGCAGCAGGCTCGCGCTTCCTGATCCTCTATCACGTTGCAGCCGGCCGCCGAGGCCTGTCCGGCGGCACAGAGGGTAAACAGCGCAAGTATTCCCGGGGCCAGAATGCGGTTCATGAGCCTGCCCTCTTTGCTTGGTAACTGAACCTCATAGTAAGGCGTTTGCCCGAGGAACGCTTTTGTTTTCCAGGCCTGCGCATCCAGTCGAGGCGGTTTCTCCGGCTAGCGGATGCGATGCAGCCCGGGGTGCGGGATCCGCGACGCGGCAGGCCGTGTCGAGCATGGACGCTGCGACGCCGAGGTGTGGAGCTGGCGCCGGATAAGGAATCGCTACTCACGCTCCAACGGCCACAGTGCCTGCGGGCCTGCGATGCCGCGTTTGAGCGAGGAGCGACGGAAAAAGCGATCTTTGAGCGCGGGCTCAAACGCGCTCTTGTCGACGGTCAGGACCGTGCTGGTGCCGTCGGCGAGATCATGCATGAGCAGGCGCCGTACCAGCCAGCGTTCGCCGTCACGGTAGATGTCCGTCTCCGCGGTCGTGAGCTCCTTGCGCAGCGTATCGTCCTCAAAGAAACGGGTCAGGAGTGGTACGCAGCGCTCAGCATCAAGGTAGGTGACGATACGGGTGTAGGTTGCGCCCTGGTCGAGCGCGAGCTCGGGGTCTGCCGGCTGCGACTGCAGGACCAGCACGCGATGGCCGCCTTGCTCTGCGTCTTCCAGGCGCTCGACCGTGACGTCTTCATTGGTCCCATAGAAATGCGCAAAATCTTCGTAGCTGAAGTCGGTGCCGAACAGCTCGCCGGACAGCGTGCTGACGGTGACCAGCCGGTCGCGATGCTTGCCTGGTTTGTACAGCACCGCTTCCGGCTCTCCGGTCGAGGCACCTGACTCGCTTTCGCGCTCGGTAAGCAGAACGACGGTGCCGGACTGCTGCGTTGGCTCCTGTAAATCGATGCGTGCCCGGGCCCGGCCGTCCTTGAAACGTTTCCAGAACAGCTCGGCGCGGATTTCGCTGAGTGTTCCCCGATCGTCGCTGGCGCTCAGTCGAATCTTCTGCTGCAGGCTTTCCCTCGGAGCGTTATGCGCACAGCACGCCTGCGCCTGGGGATCTGTGATCGCCGCGCAGCCCAGGGCCAGCACCGGGCTCGGGATTGAAATAGACAGCAGCGCCGCCAACACTGCGCCGCATAACCTGACCATATTGCGTGCCTCGTCTTGTCGCTGCCCGGCATCATAGCTACCGTCACCGTTGTAGCACACGCGCTTGCCGCCGGCTCCGACGCCTCGCCATAATCCGGGCGCTCTGAACCAGGCGGAGAACAGGCATGACGGCATCGGTCGGCTTTATCGGCACCGGGACCATCGGCGGGCCGATGGCGATGAAACTGCTGGAGCACGGACACCCGCTCACGGTATTCGACGTCAACTCGGCGGCGACGGCTGCCCATGTGGACCGCGGCGCGGCGCAGGCTGCAGCGGTATCAGAGCTGGCGCGCGGATGCCAGACGATATTCCTGTCTTTGCCGGGACCGAAGGAAATCGAACAGGTCATGCAGGCGCCTGACGGCATTCTGGCCCATGCGCGGCCGGGCACAACCGTTGTGGATCTGTCGACGAGTTCGGTCCAGCTCAGTCGCGCTATGGCGGAACGGGCTGCAGCGCGGGACATGGAGTACCTCGATGCCCCGGTCTCCGGCGGCAAGCAGGCAGCCGAAGCGGGGACGCTGGCGGTCATGGTGGGTGGGCAGGCGGCGGCGTTCGAGCGCGTGCGTGCGCTGATTGCCTGCTTCGGTGAGCACATTTTCTACATGGGGGACTCAGGAGCGGGCACCCTGACCAAGCTGGTGAATAACCAGATCTTCCTGTCGGCGAGCGTGCTCATCCAGGAAGCATTTGTGATGGGTGCCAAGGCCGGTATGGATCCCGCCGCTCTGATGGAAGTGCTGAAGGTCAGCTCGGCTGGTCCGTTGCTCGCGCCGGCGCCCCTGGTGCTGTCACGCAAGTTCAATCTCGGTGTCTTTGCGCTGAGTATCGCGGCCAAGGACGTGGGGCTGGCGCTGGAGTCGGCGGCAAGCGCGGGCGTGGAGATGCCGATGGCGCAGGCGGCGCTGGAAACTTACCAGGCAGCACTGGAGGCCGGGCTGGCGCAGGAGGATTTTTTCGCCACGCTGAAAACCGTCGAAGCACGGGCCGGCGTAGAGCTGCAGCCCCTGAAACGCAGGAAGAACTGATGTCGAGCCCTGACGGCGCGGTTGATCTGTCTGACGGGCAAAGCTTCGCCCGGGGGTTTCCGCACGATTTCTTTTCCTGGCTGCGCGCCAATGACCCGGTCTACTGGCATGAGCCAACTGCAGCCACGCCGGACGGCGAGGGCTTCTGGGTGGTCAGCCGTTACGCGGATGTCGACGCGGTGTTCATGGATCCGGCGACGTTTTCCTCGGATAAGGCGGGCGGGCGCACCGCAGGTGGCACTTCTATCAAGGACGAGCGCACGGCTGGCAAGGTGCTCAATGAGACGGACGATCCACAGCACCGGCGTCTGCGCGAGATCTGCAATCGCGGTTTCACCGTCAAGGCCGTGGCAGCGCTCGAAGATGAGCTGAAACGGCGCACGGCGGCTCTGATTGATAGCCTCGAGGTCGGTGAGCGCTGCAATTTTGCGCTGCGTGTGTCGCGTGAGATCCCGACTCAGGCGATCTGTATCGTGCTTGGGGTCCCGGAGAGCGACCGGAAATATCTCTGCGACCTGGTCGACGCGGGTGTCGAACAGGCCTCTGGCTCGGTCATGGCGGAAGGTCCGGTGCACGACATACGTCGCTACGCGCAGGCCTTCATCGAAAGCAAGCGGGCAAATCCCGGGAACGATATTTTTTCGACCATCGTGCACGCCCGCATGCAGCCCGACGGCGACGCGCTCAGCGATTTCGAACTGCGATCATTCTTTGCGCTGCTGTTCCCCGCGGGCGCCGAGACGACGACGCGCACCATCAGCGGCGGCATGCTCGCGCTGCTCGAAAACCGCGATCAGTGGCGGCGCCTGCGCCACAATCCCGGGATGCTCAAAACGGCGGTAGAAGAAATGGTGCGCTGGGTAACGCCGTCGGTCTACAAGCGACGCACCGCGACGCGCGACGTGCAGCTGCACGGCCGGCGTATCCGTGAGGGCGACAAACTCACGGTGTGGGAGATGTCGGCGAATCGGGATGAACGGCAGTTCGCTGACCCGTTCACGTTCGATATTGCGCGAGCGCCCAACAAGCATCTCGGTTTCGGGATCGGGGTGCACTTCTGCCTCGGCGCCGCGCTGGCCCGACTGGAGCTCAAAGTCGTCTTCGAGGCGCTGGCCGCATCGGCGCTTGATTTTGAGCTGGCGGGCCCTCTGGAATGGACCGCAAACAACCGCCTCTGCGGGCTGAAAGGCCTGCCGCTTGCGGTGACCGCGCGCGGCGCCGACTGAATCAGGCGTCGTTCCTGACCGCTTCCCGGGTTGTCGCCGGGACCAGGTTGATCATCGCTACCCCGACCGCGGCGACCAGCATGCCCAACATCTGCTGCACGCTCAGCGCTTCGCCGAACAGCAGATAACCCTGGAGCGCAGTCGCCGGCGGGACCAGGTAAAACAGGCTCGACACCCGCGCGGCGGCGCCTGCCCGAACGAGGTACAGGAAGATCAGGATTGCACCCATGGAGAGGACCAGGCACAGCCACGCCAGGGTCAGTCCCAGAGTCAGATTCCATTCAAGCCGACCGTCCTCGAACAGCCAGGCATAGCCGGTACACAGGATGGCCGCTGTGCCGAACTGAACGACGGAGCCAGCAATCAGGTCGGTGCCGACAACGAAACGTTTCTGGTAGACCGTGCCGATGCTGATGGCAAACAGCGCCGTCACGCACAGCAGTAGGGGCGTCCAGTCCAGGGTACCCAGCTGGAAGCTTTTGCTCACCACAAGCGCGATACCGGCGAAGCCGATAGCGAAACCGCACCATTGGCGCGCGTTGAGGCGCTCGCCGAGCATGGGCAGGACCAGGACCGCGGTCAGCAGCGGCTGCGCGCCGGCGATAAGAGAGGCGACGCCGATATTGATCCCCATGCCGACCGCGCTGAAGACACAGCCGATAAATACCGCATGCAGCAGCGTGCCGCTGACCATGAGGTGCAGCCACATGACGCCGGAGCGCGGCAGCGGCACGCGGCGGACGATGCTCAGCAGCGCGAGAAGTACGGTCACGATGCCGAAACGCAGCGCGGTAAAGGTGATGGGATCTGCGTAGGGCAGGCCAAAGCGCGCGCCGACGTATCCCGTTGACCACAGCATGACAAACACCCAGGGCGCGGATGTGATGAGACGGGTCAGTACGGTCTGCTGCACCATGGCGCGCGCAGTGTATGTCGTTTTGTTGCCCTCTATGTTTCTGGTCGATATGCGCGGTACTTGCGCGGCGCGTTCGATGGACTAAGGTTGCGGATGAACAGAACTACCCGCCGACAAGGCGTTGCGAGGGGAAATACACATGTCAGCTGTTGAAGAGGACGTTCTTGGTCGTTTCCTGGCACAACCACCGCAGATCAAAGGGCCGGTTACGGCGTCCCGGCACCGACGCAATGCCGTGGTCTACCTGCTGCTGGTGCTGTGCGGCCTCGCGCCCACCTGGCTTGGCCTGAGCCCGTCCTGGCAGGCAGCCGGGCTGGGTCTGCTTCTGCCCGGAGGCGGCTTTCCGGTTGCCGGTGGCGCGACGGTGCTGCTGCTGCCGCTCACGCTGGCGGTGTTCTGGCTGGCCTGCATTGCCTGGTTCTGGGCCGGTATGGTGATTGCGCCGGTCGGCATATGGCTGGGCGCTGCGCTGCTCGCCGCGCATCTTGCGGGCGCTGATGCGTGGTCCGGCGCCGCATGGCTGACACCCGGGCTTGCCGTGGCCGTGCTGGCCTACTATCAATATCGGGCCAGCCGACGTCAGCGCCTCGACCGGGCGCAGTTTGAATTCCGTCAGGGCTTTTTCACTGCATCCCGCGCTGAGGTCAGCGAGCGCGCCGTCGCGCGTGCCGCCGAAGGCGAACGGGAGCTCGATGAGGAGCAGCTGAAAGCACTGCGGTACGTCTTTGATCGCGCGCTGCAGCCGGTTGGTGAATATGCCGGCTACACCATCATCGATCAGTTTCAGCCCGCTGCACTGCGTTACCAGATCAACCATATGGGGTTTGCGCTGGCGATTGCCCAGCGCCATTACGCGCCGAGCTTCAGTGGCTATCTGCTGGATGCGCAACAGCGCCTGGTCGAGACCTATCTGGACCCGAAGGTGTGGAGCTACTGGGTGCTGGAGTCGATGTGGGGGCACCTCAACTTCACCAATTTCGATCCGGCCGCCAAGGACAACATCATGCTCACAGGCTGGTACGGCATGCACGTCAACGGCTACCACAACGCGACTGGCGATCGACGGTACGGCGAAGCGGGCAGCCTGACCTTCCGTCTTAACGAACGGCAGTCGTGGGCGCATGATGCGCATACCCTCGCGCAGTCCCTGGCGGTTAACTTCGACCACTCGGACTTCTTCCTGTATCCGTGCGAGCCCAACTGGGTCTATCCGATCTGCAACATGTACGGCATGGCGTCGCTGGCAGCGCACGACGCCGTCTTCGACAGCGATTACCTGCAGCGCTTTCTGCCCACCTGGCTCGAACGCCTGGAAAGTGAATTCACCGACGGTAAAGGATCGATTATCGGGTTGCGCTCCTACTGGACCGGACTTGAAGTGCCCTTCTACGCCGGCGAGGCTGGCTTTGCCTTCTTCGCCAACGTGTTCTCCCCGAGTCTGGCGCGGCGCCTGTGGGCGGTGGGGCGTAAAGAGCTCGAACTGTGTCTTGCGACCGGTCAGAACGGTCAGCCGCGCATTTCCATTCCACGTGAGGCGCTGGCCTTCATCGATACCATTGATCCGGGCAACTACCGTCCTGGCTCTCTGTTCCCCTACGCCGCGATCGCAATCAGCGGACGGGAGTTCGGCGATAACGAGCTGGCTGAAGCCGCGCTGCACTCGATGGATGAGGATTGCGGACGCGAGGAGGTCGATGGCGTGGTGTCTTACCGTCAGGCGTCGACGCTCGCCAATGTGTGGGCGGTGGAGGCGAAACTGCTGGGCACGGAGGATTTCCGTAATGCATTCGTCAAGCCGCTGCCGGACGCTGTCGCGCGCGGTCCGCGGCTGGCGCAGGCCGCCTACCCAGAGGTGCTGGTGGCAAAAGCGTACAGCGACGGGGAACAGCTGGACCTGGTGCTTTATCCCGGGCGCGCGCACGGCACGCAGCCGTTGACGCTCGAGCGTCTGCGCCCGGGTCGCACCTACCGGATACAGTTTGCGGACGGCACGTCCGAACTGTGCGCGGATGGGGCGGGTACGGCACGGGTCGACGTTGATCTCCGCGGCCGGACTGCGTTGTCCATCGCGCCTGTCTGAACTTGGGTAAACGCATACTTCGGAAGGTTTGACGATGTCTGAACAACCACGCAGCCGACGTCAGTTCCTGAAGCTCGGGCTGGCCGCGGGGCTGGCGCCAGGAATCAGCGCGCCGGCGATGGCGGGGAGTGGCGCGCGTGCGCGGGTGACGAGCTATCGCAGGCTGGGCCGGACCGGTCTCGAGATTTCCGATATCTCCTTCGGCGCGAGTCGTTTGCGTATGGGGCAGGAAGATCTGGTGCGCCACGCGCTCGATTGCGGGATTAATTATTTCGATTCAGCCTACGGTTATACCGGTGGAAATTCCGAAACCGTCCTCGGCAATGTTCTCGCCGGGCAGCGCGACAAGGTAGTGCTGGTCTCCAAGGTCGAGGGGACCGCCGCGTGGAGTGCGGCTCAGATGATGGTGCATCTCGACGCATCCCTGAAGCGCCTGCGCACGGACTACATCGATATTTACATGGCCCACGCCGTGAATGACGTTGAGCGTCTGAAAAGTCCGGAATGGCATGCGTTCGTCGAGCAGGCGCGGCAGCAGGGCAAGATCCGTTTCGTCGGAATGTCCGGCCACGCAGGACATCTGGTGGAGTGTCTTGACTATGCGCTTGACCAGAACATGGTCGACGTCATCCTGTGTGCTTATAACTTCGGCCAGGATCCTGAGTTCTACGCCCGCTTCACCCGCTCGTTCAATTTTGTGGCGCGGCAGCCGGACCTGCCCCGGGTGCTGGCCCGGGCAAAGAGCCAGGGTGTCGGGGTGGTAGCGATGAAAACATTGATGGGCGCTCGTTTGAACGATATGCGTCCCTTTGAGACGCGAACCGACAGCACCTACGCCCAGGCGGCGTTCCGCTGGGTCCTGTCTAACCCGGATGTCGATGCGCTGATCATCTCCATGACCAGCATTGAGCAAATTAACGAATACCTCGGCGCTTCCGGCGCGAGCGCGCTCGCTGCGGGCGATGTTGAGCTGCTGTTCAAGTACGCCGCGCTGAACGGCGCGAGCTACTGCAAGCATGCCTGTCAGGAATGCGAGGGGGCCTGTCCCAACGGCGTTGATATTGCCGACGTGCTGCGCACGCGCATGTACGCCACCGACTACGGTGACCTGGCGTTTGCGCGCGAGTCCTATGCTGCGCTCGGTGTGAACGCGTCGGCCTGCGCGGACTGCTCGGGAAAGCCCTGCCAGGGTGCCTGTCCGCACGGTATTCGCATTGAGCGCTTGTGTGGTTCAACCCATGCGCTGCTGTCCTGAGCGCGTCGGCTGTGGCATGAAAGTAACAGTAGTTGTCACCCGCTCGATCTGGTTCCTTTTCGAAGACGACTGTTAAGGTCGAGCAGAACTACCGGGTTGACCCTCAAGTCGCGAGTGTCAGACCGCACGCACCCGCGCCGTGTCGAATGCAGGAGATCGACTATGTCCGCCGTCATGAAAGAACACAGCCAACACAATGTCCGCGTGATTGCCGGCGCCGCATCTGAGGCCGGCTGGTGTGACTGCGGCCCCGGCATCCAGGTCAAGGTGCTGGCCATCGATCCGGATAATCACAGCGTCGAGTATCTGGCTCGCACCCAGGCGGGCCACACCACCGGACTGCATCGTCACTATGCGGAGGCCTACATATTCATCCTGCAGGGCAGCGTGACCAACGCGACGACGGGCTGCGAATTCAAGGTCGGCGATTTCTGCTACCAGCCGGTTGGCGATGTGCATGAGGAGCTCACCGGTCCGGATGGCGCGATGGCTTATGTATCTCAGCGCGGCAGCTCTGACCTGATGGCAGAGTTCATGGACGAAAAGGGCGAGGTCATCGCCCGCTATACCTTGTCTGATTTCGCGGACATCATGAACTGAGCGCGTGCCGGCGCCGGGACGCACTGAGCCATGACCTGCTGCATCGTCGCGCTGGCGTTGGCCTGGCAGCTGATTGCCTTATGGCGGCGCCTCAAATCATGGCTAGGCATCGCAGAGCGCCAGCGTAAAGCGCCTCGCTCCCTTGGGGTGGCGGCAGCCAACGCGATCGATTTTTTCCGGCGACCCGCGGTACGCGGTGCCGTGCTGGTGGCTCTGGCACTTGAGGCCGGTGCAGCAGGCGCCTACGTGTTCAATCATCGGGTGCATCTGGTCAATGAAGCCCGGATGGCGGTGTACGACGTGACCGGAACTGCCTGGGACCTGTGCCGGGGTGTCGCCCGGGATTAGGACGTATCTCAGGCGTCTGCGCCGCGCAGCTGAAAGGGGGATGGCTTCATGTCAGTGATTGAAAACGATGTGCTGGGTCATTTCGGTGCGCTGCCCGGGGCGAGCACAGGACCGGTTACCGCTGCGCGGCAGCGGCGCAACCTGGTGGTCTATGCGACTCTGCTGCTGGTAGGGCTGCTGCCCGGCTGGCTGGCTTTGTCGCCTGGCTGGCAGGCAGCCGGCCTCGGCTTGATTCTGCCTGGCGGCGGTTTCGTATCCTGGGGCGGGGCATGGCTGTTGATGGTGCCGTTCACGCTCGGCCTCATGTGGCTGGCCTGCATCGCCTGGTTCTGGGCCGGTATGGTCGTCGCGCCTCTCGGCGTGTGGTTCGGCATGGCGCTCCTGGCGGCCGGGTTCGCCGGCCCCGATACGTGGGCACCAGCAGCCTGGGTTACTCCGGCTGCCGCCGGTCTGGTGTTGGCCTTTTTTTACTACAAGGGATATCAGCGGACGCTGCGTGACCGGGCGACTTATGCTCAGCGGCAGGGCTTTTTCGAGACCTCACGTGCTGAGGTCAACGAGCGTACGCAGAGCGTCTCGGAGGAGGGCGCCCGCGAGCTGTCGCCGGATCAGCTGAAAGCGCTGCGCTACGTCTACGACCGAGCGTTGCAGCCGATCGGGGAGTACGCGGGTTACACCATCATCGACCAGTTCCAGCCTGCCGCTATTCGTTATCAGATCAATCACCTGGGCTACGCGCTGGCGATCGCGCAGCGACACTATGCCCCGAATTTCTCCGGCTACCTGGGCCAGGCGCAACGCAACCTGATTGAGACCTACCTCGACCCGAAGGTCTGGGACTACTGGGTGCTGGAGTCGATGTGGGGGCATTTGAATTTCAGTAACTTCGACCCGGCGGCTAAGGACAACGTGATGCTCACGGGCTATCTCGGGCTGCAGGTCAACGGCTATATGAATGCCAGCGGCGACCGCCGTTACGCAGCGCCGGGCAGTCTCACCTTCCGGCTCAACGAGCGGACCAGCTACCCGCACAGTGCGCATACGATTGCAGATTCGGTGCTGCAGAATTTCGACCGCTCAGATTTCTGCCTGTTTCCCTGCGAACCTAACTGGGTTTATCCGGTGTGCAACATGTACGGCATGAGTTCGCTTGCCGCGCATGACACGGTGTTCGGCACTCAGCATGTGCAGCGGGTGCTGCCGCGCTGGTTCGAATATCTGGAGCGCGAATTCATCGACGAGAAGGCGTCCATCGTAGGCCTGCGTTCCTATTGGACCGGGCACGCACTGTCGATCTTTGCCTCGGAAGCGGGTTTCGCTTTTTTTGCCAATATTTTCTCAAGCGCGCTCGGCCGGCGTCTGTGGGCTGTGGGGCGGAAAGAGCTTGGCTATTGTCTGGCCACCGACAGCGAAGGACGGCCGCGCCTCACCATCCCCCGTGAGGCCATGTCCTTTCTCGACACCATCGATGTCGGACATTACCGCCCGGGCATGCTGTTCGCCTACGCCGCTGTCGCGATCTGCGGGCGTGAGTTCGGTGATCATGAGCTGGCGGAGGCTGCGCTGCGCTCCATGGATCAGGACTGTGGTCTCGTCGAGGAGGACGGTGTGGCGTACTACGCAGATGCCTCCGGCATGGCCAATGCCTGGGCGGTAGAAGCCAAGCTGCTCGGCACCAGTGACTACCGCAACACCTTTACCTCGACGCCACCAGAGTCGACCCGGCAGGGGCCGCTGCTTGCGGAGGCGAGCTACCCCGATGTGCTGGTGGCAAAAGCTTTCAGTCCGGACGGAGAAAGCCTGGAGTTGGTGCTCTTTCCTGGCAGCGGGGCGACCCGGCAGACGCTGGGCTTGGAGCGCCTCGCGCCCGGACGCTCCTACCGGCTGGCTGACGGTCAGGGCGAACGAGCCATGCAGGCGGATGCGCGCGGTTGCCTGAAATTCGATATCGAGCTGACCGAGCGTCTGCAGCTGACGGTGACCCCGCAATAGTCCAGGCATCGCCGTGTGGGGCTGTAGCGTCCCTCAGCGATGGAAGCCAGGTGGGAGTGCGGACGATCCGCACCAGCCCTGGCCGTCATGGACAACGTGCCGGGGACGGCCTTCTGTATAGCTCAGGTAGTGGACCAGAGCGTCTGCCTCAGCATCCCACTGAAGCAGGGTCACGGCCGGGTTTTCCATGCACACCGCCATGCCTGGTGCTGGTCCAAGGTCCAGCGCGATCTGATGCGCGGTCGATGGACTGACGGTCGTGACCGCCCCGCTGAACGAAGACACCAGCGGCTGATGCATGTGCCCGCACAGAATATGTCGTACCTGAGAGTGGGTTTTGACGATCTCCGCAAACGGGCCCGGCTCCAGGAGACCCATGCTGTCCATCAGCGTGTGGCCGCTGCGGAAAGGCGGGTGGTGCATGAAAATCACGGTCGGGCGCTCTGGCGAGCTGTCGAGGGTGTGCTCAAGCCAGGACAGGCGCTCTCCACATAATTCGCCGTGCGAAGCCCCTTCGACCTGGGTATCGAGGCCGATCAGGCGCAGCGGCCAGTGTTCGATGGCGTAATGCAGGAATCCGTTTTCAGGCAGGTAGTTGTCGCCCGCAAAGGCGGCCCGCATGCGCGCGCGGTGGTCGTGATTACCCGGGATGACGTAAACCGGCGCGGACAGCTCCGAGAGG
>Ga0181594_10002429_pt1 | contig 17098 bp, 15 predicted proteins | sample 071ome_18_FD_145603 | JGI IMG/M metagenome (GOLD analysis project Ga0181594, IMG submission 145603) | Coastal salt marsh microbial communities from the Groves Creek Marsh, Skidaway Island, Georgia - 071413BT metaG (spades assembly) | ecosystem: Environmental > Aquatic > Marine > Intertidal zone... | reverse complement strand
TGTTGATTGCAACAAATTCGGCAAAGTCCAGCATGTCAATTTTTTCAAGTTGGCTGGCGGCGCCAAACTCGGGTGTCATGACATACAACGGCACATCCACCAGCGGCGCAATGGCGGCGTCGCCTTGTCCAATGCCACTGGTTTCCACCACCACCAGATCAAAGCCCGCGCACTGGCAGGCGGCGATCGCATCTGGCAGGGCTTTGGAGATTTCGCTGCCAAAGTCGCGCGTGGCCAAGCTGCGCATGAACACCCGCGCGCCATGTTGCCAAGGGCCAATGGCGTTCATTCGAATACGGTCGCCCAGCAACGCGCCGCCGCTTTTGCGCCGGCTCGGATCAATCGACACCACCGCCACCCGCAGCGCGTCGTGCTGGTCCAGTCGCAGGCGTCGAATCAGCTCGTCGGTGAGGCTGCTTTTGCCTGCTCCACCGGTGCCGGTAATGCCCAGCACCGGCACACGCTGTTGCTGCGCCCGTTGATGCATGGCTTGGCGCCAAGGTTCTGGCACCGCACCCGCTTCGAGTGCCGTGAGCAGCTGGGCCAACGCACGCCAGGCCTGTTCGCTGTGCCCTGCAATGGCGTTTAAATCGGCAGGGGCATGGGCGGTGAGGTCCAGGTCGCAGCGCATCACCATTTCGCCAATCATGCCCTGCAACCCCATGCGCTGGCCGTCTTCGGGGCTGTAAATGCGTGTCACGCCGTAACTTTGCAGCTCGGCTATTTCGGTTGGCACAATCACGCCGCCGCCGCCGCCAAATACTTGAATGTTGGCGCCACCGCGGGCGCGCAACATGTCCACCATGAACTTAAAGTACTCAACATGCCCGCCCTGGTAGGAGCTGATCGCAATGCCTTGCGCGTCTTCTTGCAGCGCGGCGGTTACGATTTCGTCCACCGAGCGGTTATGCCCCAAGTGAATCACCTCGGCGCCCATGCTTTGCAAAATGCGGCGCATGATGTTGATGGCCGCGTCATGGCCATCGAACAAACTCGCGGCGGTCACAAAGCGCACCTTGTGCTGGGGTTTGTAATTGGCCAGGGCTTGGTATTCGGCGGCGAGTTGGTTCATGGCAAGTGGGCGCGCAGCAGGCGGGCGGACACGCTGACGTTGACGTAAACGTCAATTAAATCACAAGGCGCAGCGGGCGTGTGGCCCGGCGGCATAATGCCGCGATGACAATTTTGGCACTCGATGTCGGCAACACCCGACTGAAATGGGCGCTTTACCCCGAGCCGCGCATGGGGGCTGAGGCGATCGCCCATGGGGCGCAGTTTCTTGACCATATCGAGCGCCTGCCCGAGTTGGACTGGGCCGATTTGCCGGCGCCGACCAAGGTGATCGGCTGCATTGTGGCGGGCGTGCCGGTGCGCTGGCGGGTTGAAGAGGCGCTTGAACTGTGGGACGTGCCCGTGCAGTGGGTGATCCCAAGCGAGGCCGAATGCGGCGTGCGCAACGGCTACGACCACCCCGCGCGGCTCGGTGCCGACCGTTGGGTGGCGCTGATTGGGGCGCGCGCCCGGCTGGTGCAGCGCCCCACCCCAACACCCTGTGTGGTGGTGATGGTGGGCACGGCGGTCACCGTTGAGGGCATGTCGCCCGATGGCGAGTATTTGGGCGGTTTCATTTTGCCCGGGCACGGCATCATGCTGCGCGCCCTAGAAAGTGGCACTGCCGGTTTGCATGTGCCCACCGGTGAGGTGGTGGCGTTTCCCACCAACACCAGCGATGCCCTAACCAGCGGCGGCACCTACGCCATTGCCGGGGCGGTGGCGCGCATGGTGGAGCACGTAACCCAGCGCTTTGGCCAAGCACCGCTGTGTTTGATGACCGGCGGCGCGGGCTGGAAGATGCTGCCCAGCCTCAACCACCCGGTGGAATTGGTCGAGGGGCTGATTTTTGAGGGGTTGCTGGCGCTGGCGCAAACACGCTTTGGCGCCGGTAACTAACGCTTTAGGCGCGCGTGTCGCTGGCCAACCAGCGCTTAACCAGCTCAACCCACACGCTTGCACCCAATGGGATCAATTCGTCGTTGAAGTCGTAGCTGGGGTTGTGCAGCGTGCAAGGCCCCAAGCCATGTCCTGCTTGGCGGTGCGTGCCCTCACCGTTGCCAATAAAAAAGTAGCAGCCGGGTTTGTGCTGCAACATATACGAAAAGTCCTCGGCGCCCATGGTGGGCTCCTGCGGCATGACGCCTTGCTCACCCACCACATCGGCTAACACCTGGCGCACAAACGCGGTTTCGGCCTCGTGATTCACCGTGGGCGGGTAGTTGCGCACAAACTCAAACGCCACCTCTGCACCATGGGCCAGCGCGGTGTGCTGCGCAATGGCTTGCATGCGCGCCTCCACCAAATCCAGCACCTCGGTACTGAAGGTGCGCACCGTGCCTTGCAGCTCGCAGCTGTTGGGGATGACGTTGGTGGCGTCGCCACCATGCACCATGGTGACAGACACCACCGCGGCGTCGATGGGGCGCACGTTGCGACTGACGATGCTTTGAAACGCCAAAATCATTTGCGCTGCGACTGGCATTGGGTCCACGCCCAGCTGCGGAATCGCCGCGTGGGTTCCCTTGCCTTGGATGGTGATTCGAAACTCGTTGCTGCTGCCCATCACCGGTCCCGGGCTGGCCCCGATCTGCCCCACTGCCAGGCCTGGCCAGTTGTGCATGGCAAACACCGCTTGCATATCAAAGCGCTCAAACAGCCCATCTTTGATCATTTCGCGCGCCCCGCCGCCGCCTTCTTCGGCGGGCTGAAAAATGCAGTACACCGTGCCGTCGAAATCACGGTGCTTGGCCAAGTACTGAGCCGCGGCCAACAGCATGGCGGTGTGGCCGTCGTGTCCGCAGGCGTGCATTTTGCCGGCGTGTTGGCTGGCATGGGCAAAGGTGTTGGCCTCTTGCATGGGCAGGGCGTCCATGTCGGCTCGCAAGCCAATGGCACGTCCGCAGGCGCCACCGTCTCGGCCGTGAATCACCGCCACCAAGCCGGTGGTGCCCAAGCCGCGGTGAATTTCTTCAATACCAAAACCTTGCAATTGGGTGGCCACCACCTCTGCCGTGCGATGTTCGTCGTAACACAGCTCGGGGTGGGCGTGAAGGTCGCGGCGCACAGCCGCCATGGCTTGGGCTTGGCTTAGGATGTCGTCGATCAGTTTCATGGCGTAGGGGTGGGGTGAATCAATCAAAGAGCCATACTAACCGCAGCCGCGCCCACGCGTAAAGCGGTGCACAATAAACCCATGAACACCGATACCGTTACACCCATGGTGCGCGGGGCTTGCCCACACGATTGCCCCGACACCTGTGCGCTGCTCACCGAGGTGCAAGACGGTCGCGCCGTGAAGGTACTGGGCAACCCGGCCCACCCGTTAACGGCCGGGGTGCTGTGCACCAAAGTGTCACGCTACGCCGAGCGCGTTTACCACCCCGAGCGGTTGTTGCAGCCGTTGCGGCGGGTGGGGCCCAAAGGGTCGGGTCGCTTTGAGCCGGTCTCGTGGAACGACGCGCTACGCGACATTGCCCAACGTTTGGCCGAGGTGGCGCGGCAAGACCCGCAAGCCATATTGCCCTACAGCTACGCCGGCACCATGGGGCAGGTGCAAGGTGAGGCCATGGCGAGTCGCTTTTTTGCCCGCTTGGGCGCTTCTTTTTTGGATCGCACCATTTGTTCAAACGCCGGCAAGGTGGGCCTAACCTACACCCACGGCGCACCCGTGGGCATGCCGGTTGAAACCTTTGCCGAATCGCGTTTGATATGGATATGGGGCAGCAACGCCATTGGCAGCCATTTGCACTTTTGGCGATTGGCGCAACAGGCCAAGCGGGCCGGGGCCAAGCTGGTGTGCATTGACCCGCGCCGCACCGAAACCGCCGACAAATGCGACCAACACGTGGCCTTGCGGCCAGGCACCGACGCCGCGTTGGCCTTGGGCATTGCGCACCAGTTGGTGGTGAACGATTGGTTGGATCACGATTACTTGGCGGCACACACCGAGGGCTTTGAGGCCCTGCGCGAGCGGGCGCTGCAATGGCCTGCGGCGCGGGTGGCCCAGGTGTGTGGCATTGACGAGCAGGTGGTGCACGAGATGGCGCACGACTACGCCCATATTCAGCCCGCCGGTATACGCGCCAATTACGGTATGCAGCGCGCACGCGGTGGCGGCAACGCGATGCGCGCGGTGTTTGCGTTGCCCTGCCTGACCGGCGCGTGGCGTCACACCGGCGGGGGCGCCTTGTTGTCCAACTCGGGATGGTTTCCGCGTCGAGCCACCGACGAGATCACACCATTGTTACGCGCCAGTTTGGGGCAAAGGGCGCCGCGGGTGATCAACATGAGCACGATCGCCGACGATTTGCTGCGCGAATCGTCGCCCGAGTTTGGGCCAAAAATTCAGGCGCTGGTGGTATACAACAGCAACCCGGTGGCGGTTGCGCCCGATTCGGCGCGGGTCGTCAAAGGCTTTGCGCGCCAAGACTTATTCACCGTGGTGTTGGAGCAATTTCAAACCGATACCGCCGATTACGCCGACTACGTGCTGCCCGCCACCACCCAGCTTGAGCACTGGGACATCCACGCCAGCTACGGGCACACCGACATCGTGCTCAACCAGCCGGCGATTGCGCCGCAAGGCCAGGCCAAGCCCAACACCGAGGTGTTTCGTGCGTTGGCTACGCTGTTGGGCTTTGACGAACCATGTTTTGCGCGTGACGACCTTACGCTGTGCCGCGACGCCTTTGAGCTCAACGACGATCAGTGGCAACAGCTGCTGCGCGATGGCTTTTATCGCTTACCGGTGCCGGCGGCGCCGTTTGCTGAGGGTGGATTTTTTACGCCGTCGGGCAAGGCGGCGTTAAGCAACCCGCACATGGCCAACCACGGACTGGACCCCACGCCCGACTACGTTGAGCCAGCCGAGGCCATGGGCAGCGCCGCTTACCCATTGGCCATGATTTCACCGCCAGCGCGCCATTTTTTAAACAGCACGTTTGTCAATGTCCGCAGTTTGCGTGACATCGAAGGCGAGCCACTGCTTGAAATTCACCCTCAAGACGCGGCCGATCGCGGCATTCAAGACGGCGACGAGGTGGCGGTGTTTAACCAACGCGGCACCTATCACTGCACCGCGCGGCTGAGCACCCGAGCCCGTCCCGGGGTGGTGCACGGCTTGGGTATTTGGTGGCGTAAGCTGGGCCGGCGCGGCACCAACGTCAATGAGGTGGTCGGCACCGGGCTGACCGACATGGGGCGTGCGCCGTTGTTTTACGACGTGGCGGTTCAGGTGGCCAAGGCGTCGTAACGGCCAAGGAGTTGCTCCAAATGCTCGGCGTTGGGTGGCCACGCGTAGGGCTGCAGCAACGCCAACACCTGCGCCGCCGCGTGACAGACCGCTTGGCTCTCGGCCTCGGGCTCCAGCGCCTGACGCGGCGCGCGGGCATAGGCAAAGCTTAGGCCGTAGGTTTGCACCACCACCATGGCTTGCGCCAAGCGTGGCTTGGTGTGTGCCCCAAGTTGCAACACCGCGCTGGCGTGCAGCGCCTCCAGCATCACCCGCATCGCCTCTAGGTGGGCCTCAATCAGCGCTTTAACGTGTTGTTCAAGCCAACGGCTGCGGCCTATCAGGTCGTTTTGACTGCGATACACAAAACGCGCTTGCCACATCAGCTCGGCCATGCGGTGCAAAAAAAACCATGCCGCTTCAACATCGATCACCTGCGCGGCGGTGGCCAGTAACGCCCGCATGTCGCGCTCGTGGGTTTCAAACAGTGTTTGTGTCAGGGCGTCTTTGCTGGCAAAGTGGTAATACAGATTGCCAGGGCTGATGCCAACCTCGCCCGCCACTTTGTTGGGCGACACATTGGGCTCGCCAAGCCGGTTGTACAGGCCAAGCGCGGCTTGCACAATGCGCGCCCGGGTGTGTCGCCCAGGCTCGCGGCGCGGCCTGGCCATGGCTTAGGCCGCAGGCTTTCGTGCCGCTCGCCGTTTCGGGGTGGTGGCAGGCTTGGCTGCGGCCGCGCCTTCAAGGGTGGCCACGCGCTGCTGCAGCGCGTGCACCTGCGCTTGCAACGCCTGTACCTGCGCCACCGATGGCATGCCAATGGCCTGCAACGCCTGCGCCACGCGCTGCGCAAACACGCCCTCTAGGCCAGAGCCGGCCTGCGCCGATTGCGTGAGCTCTTGCCATTGCTGCTGGGCCTGTTGCTGCCAGGCCACGGTTTGTTGCGTGATTTGCTCTAGGGTTTGCGCGCTGTGCTGTTGCGCTTGTTTCAGCGCCTCAAAGCCGGCATGCCACAGTTGGGAGGGATCGTGAGGGTTCTGCATAGGCTCTAACTGTACGCTTGAGTGCCTTTGACGGCAAGATGACACCGGTTTCAGGCACAATCAGGCGCAGTAAGTCCTTACCCTTGGTTGGGGTTGTCGATGAGTCAAACAAACACGCCATCTGCCGCGCAACAAAAAGCCGATCTACTGGCTCAGGCCCTGCCGTACATCCGCCGTTTCCATGGCAAAACCATGGTCATTAAGTACGGCGGCAACGCCATGACCGACCCCGCGCTGCAAGCCGCTTTTGCCGAAGACGTGGTGCTGCTCAAGCTGGTGGGTATCAAGCCGGTGGTGGTGCACGGCGGGGGGCCTCAAATCGAAACCTTGCTGCAGCGTTTGGGTAAAAAGGGCGAATTCGTGCAGGGCATGCGCGTCACCGACGCCGAGACCATGCAGGTGGTGGAGTGGGTGCTGGCCGGCGAGGTGCAGCAAGACATTGTGGGCCTAATCAATCAGGCCGGTGGCAAAGCGGTGGGTTTAACCGGGCGCGATGGCGCCATGATCCACGCCAAAAAGCTGGCGCTGCCGGATGCGCATGACCCCCAACAAACCCACGACGTTGGGCAAGTGGGTGACATCACCGGCATCGACCCGCGCGTGGTGCAGGTGCTGCAAAACGATGCCTTTATTCCGGTGGTGAGCCCCTTGGGGTTTGGCGTAGACAACGTGAGCTACAACATCAACGCCGATGTCGTGGCGAGTAAATTGGCCATGGTGTTGGGTGCCGAAAAGTTGCTTTTGCTCACCAACACCCCGGGCGTACTGGACAAAAACGGGCAGCTGCTCACCAACCTCAGCGCCCGAGAGATCGACGACTTGTTTGCAGACGGCACCATTTCGGGCGGCATGTTGCCCAAAATCGCCGGCGCCTTAGACGCCGCGCGCAGCGGCGTGAACTCGGTGCACATCATCGACGGACGGGTGCCGCACGCCATGCTGCTTGAAATTTTGACCAACGAGCCTTTTGGCACCATGATTCGTTCACACTAAAAGCCAGCCATGTCCGAGACGCCACTTCCACCCTCATCCAGCGCCGAGCCCGACGCGGTATCGGCACCACGGCGCCCACGTGCCAAACCCGGCGAGCGCCGTATGCAGGTGTTGCAGGCGCTGGCCGACATGCTGCAGCAGCCAGCCGGAGAAAAAATCACCACCGCGGCGTTGGCCAAGCGCTTGCAGGTAAGTGAGGCCGCGCTCTACCGGCACTTTGCCAGCAAGGCGCAAATGCTCGAGGGGTTGCTGGATTTCATTGAAGACAGCCTGCTGAGTTTGGCGCACCAGGTGCAAGCGCGTGAGCCCGAGCCGCAGCGGCGTTGCGCCCGCATGGCCCAGTTGATTTTGGAATTTGCCGCCACCAACCCCGGCATGGCACGTGTCATGGTGGGCGACGCGCTGCTGCACGAGCACGAGCGCCTGCAGGCCCGGGTGGCGTTGATGTTCGATAAGCTTGAGGCCTTGCTGCGCCAGGAGTGGCGCGCCCATGCTGAGGCGCAGCGGCACCCCAGCCCAACCGCGCAAGCCCATTTGCGTGCCGCCGGGCTCATGGCGTGGGTGCAAGGGCGGCTGCTGCGTTTTTGTCGCAGCGGCTTTAAGCGCAGCCCGGTAGAAGGGGTGGACGACACCCTAAACTGGTTGTTGGGCGATGGCGCCGGAGGGGCGCCATGACCGGCGACGCAGCTGAGGTGTTGTCGCACCTCGAGGGCGGGGTGTTGACGCTGACGCTCAACCGTGCGGCACGTAAGAATGCCCTCACCGAGGCCATGTACCGCACCCTGGCTGATGCACTAACCCATGCCGCCACACAAGATGAGGTGCAGGTGGTGGTGCTGCAGGGCCAACCCAACGTGTTCAGCGCCGGCAACGACGTGCAAGACTTTTTGCAAAGTCCGCCCAATCACCCGCAAGCACCGGTGTTTGATTTTTTACGCGCCCTTGCCACTTTTCCTAAGCCGTTGCTGGCCAGTGTGTGTGGCCCGGCGGTGGGCATTGGCACCACCATGTTGCTGCACTGCGATTTGGTGTTCGCCGGCGACAACGCGTTGTTTTCCATGCCTTTTGTGAACCTGGGGCTCTGCCCCGAGGCGGCCTCCAGTTTGTTGCTGCCTAAACTTATGGGGCACCAACGCGCCAGCGAGGTGTTGTTGTTGGGCGATCCATTTGCTGCCGAGGCGGCGCTGGAGATTGGCTTGGTCAACCGGGTGCTGCCCCCAACCGAGGTCAACGCCTACGCGCAAACGCAAGCGCAACGCTTGGCGGGCAAGCCAACGGCATCGGTGCTGGCGACCAAGCGACTGCTGAAGGGGCAAACCGAGGCGGTGTTGCAACGCATGGAAGAAGAAGCCGCGTTGTTTGGCCGCATGCTCACCGAACCCGCCGCGCGTGAGGCCTTTGCCGCGTTTTTAACCAAGGGCTAGGCCCTTGCCCACACGCTAGGCCACGATGTAGGTGCCGTTGCCCGTGGCCAGCAGTTTGTTGCTCTCATTGGTAAAGCGCATGGCCGTGGCCGCCACGCGTGAGCCCAACCGCACCAATTCGGCGTGCACCACAAAGCGCGTTGCAATGGCGGGGCGCAAATAATCCACCCGCAAATCAATGGTGCCCAAATGGGCAAAGCGCGCCAAGCGCTGGTGCGGTGTTTCGTCCATGTGCCTGGCCCCCAGACCAGCCAGCACCACCAAGCCACCCAGGGCGTCCAACGAGGCGCTGATGACACCGCCGTGTAACCGGTTGTAGGTGGGGTGGCCAATCAAATCCTCGCGCATGGCCAGCGTGGCCTCAACCCGCTGCCCATCGAGGTGCACCAAGTGAATCCCCAGCAATTGGTTAAAGGTAATGTGCCTTTCAAAAAGTGCGCGCAGACCCTCAACAAATTCAGGTTCAAACGAGCGCCCGGGGGTATCGGCTGCGCTATTCACGGGGCGGGGGCCTTACCAATGGCGCGCGGCCGGCCTTGGCCATCGATGGCCACGTAGGTCAGCGTGGCCTCGGTTACCTTCAGGTACTGGCCTTGCCAATCCAAACGCTCGGCCCACACCTCGACCGCGGCGCTGACCGAGGTGTTGCCCACGCGCGTGATGCGTGAATAAAACGACAAAATATCGCCCACCCGCACCGGCTGCTTAAACACAAACTCGTTCACCGCCACCGTGGCCACGCGCCCGCCCACGCGTCGCACCGGCAGCACCGCGCCAGCCAAGTCCACCTGGGCCATTACCCAGCCGCCAAAAATGTCGCCGTTGGCGTTGCAATCGGCGGGCATGGGAATCACCTTCAGCACCAGTTCTTGGTCGGTTGGTGGTTGGGCGGCGGTGGCAACGGACATGGCAGATGGCAAACAGGCACAATACAAACAGTCGGTTATTACACCATGCGCGCGCTGTCTTCCCCTCCTCTGCCATCGTCTGCTTCGGCCAGCCAACGCCGCGCCGACTGGGGTGCGCTGCGCCGTTTGTTGCCGTATTTGTGGCGCTACCGTTGGCGTGTGGGCTTGGCCTTGGCCTTAATGGTGGCGGCCAAAATGGCCAACGTGGGTGTGCCGGTGCTGCTCAAGCATTTGGTAGACGCCATGAGCGTGCCCACCGACAGCCTGCAAGCACTGTGGGTGGTGCCGGCGGGCTTGATTGTGGCGTATGGGTTGTTGCGCTTAAGCACCACGTTGTTCACCGAGTTGCGCGAACTGGTTTTTGCCAAGGCCACTGAAGGGGCAACCCGGCACATTGCGTTGCAGGTGTTTGAGCACTTGCACCAGCTCAGCTTGCGCTTTCACTTGGAGCGACAAACCGGCGGCATGACGCGCGACATCGAACGCGGCACGCGCGGGGTGCAATCGCTGATTTCGTATTCGCTCTACAGCGTGCTGCCCACGTTGATCGAAGTTGGCATGGTGTTGGTGGTGCTGGGTACGCAATTCGATGCCGGCTACGTATGGGTGACGCTGCTGGCGCTGGCTTGTTATGTGGTGTTCACGGTGGTGGTAACCGAGTGGCGCACCAAGTACCGCCGCGAGTTGAACTTGCTTGATTCCGAAGCGCATACGCGCGCGGTGGACTCGTTGTTGAACTACGAAACCGTGAAATACTTCAACAACGAAGCCTTTGAGTCACGGCGCTACGACGAACGCCTGCATGCGCTGCGGCGCGCCCGTATCAAAAGTCAAGTCACGCTGTCGCTGCTGAACGTAGGCCAGCAAACGGTGATTGCGTTGGCGTTGGTGGCGCTGCTGTGGCGTGCCACGCAGGGGGTTATTGACGGCCGCCACACGTTGGGCGATTTGGTCATGATCAACGCGTTCATGATTCAGCTGTACATCCCACTGAATTTTTTGGGGGTGTTGTACCGCGAGATCAAGCAATCGTTGACCGACTTGGACCGCATGTTCGCGTTGCTCGACAAACACCGCGAGGTGGCCGATGCACCCAACGCGCCGCCCTTGGCGCTGTCGGCGCAGCCATCGATAAGCTTTGAATCGGTGGGCTTTGCGTACGACCCCAAGCGCCCGATTTTGCGTGGCGTGAGCTTTCGCATTGAAGCGGGTCAAACGGTGGCGGTGGTGGGCGCATCGGGCGCGGGCAAGAGCACCTTGGGGCGTTTGTTGTACCGCTTTTACGATGTGCAACAAGGCCGCGTGCTGATTGATGGGCAAGACCTGCGGTCGGTGCAGCAAGACACTTTGCGCCAAGCCATTGGCATCGTGCCGCAAGATACGGTGTTGTTTAACGACACCATTGAGTACAACATTCGGTACGGCGCGCCGGGGGCCTCGCACGAGGCCATGGTGGATGCGGCCCAACGCGCCCATGTGCACGATTTCATAGTGGGGTTGCCGCAAGGCTATCAAACCATGGTGGGTGAGCGTGGCTTGAAGTTGTCGGGCGGTGAAAAGCAGCGCGTGGCGATTGCCCGAACGTTGTTAAAAAATCCGCCGGTGTTGATTTTTGACGAGGCCACTTCGGCCTTAGATTCCGCCAACGAACGCGCCATTCAGGCCGAATTGCGTGCCTTGGCCGCGGGCAAAACCACCCTGGTGATTGCGCATCGTTTGTCCACTGTGGTGGATGCCGACATGATTTTGGTGCTGGCCGATGGTGCCGTGATCGAGCGCGGCCGTCACCCCGAGTTGCTGGCCCAACAAGGCGCGTACGCGCGCATGTGGGCGTTGCAGCAAAGCCGCAGCCAAGCCTCTTCATCACCTTCAACCCAGTCATGAGCCAAGCCAGCGACACCCTTACCCTCATCCAACCCGACGATTGGCATTTGCACGTGCGCGATGGCGCCGCTTTGGCCAGTGTGGTGCCGGCCACCGCGGGGCAGTTTGCGCGTGCCATCATCATGCCCAACCTGCGGCCGCCCATTACCCAAGCCGACGCTGCCTTGGCGTATCGCCAGCGCATACTGGCTGCGGTGCCTGAAGGCGTGGCGTTTGAGCCGCTGATGACGCTCTACCTAACCGACCGCACCAGCGCCGACGACATTGCCCGCGCCAAAGACGCGGGTGTGGTCGCCGTGAAGCTCTACCCCTCGGGCGCCACCACCCACAGCGACGCCGGTGTGACCGACTTGCGCCACGTTCACGCGGCCTTGGAGGCCATGCAACGGGTGCGCATGCCGCTGCTGATCCATGGCGAGGTCACCGACGCCGAGGTGGATGTGTTTGACCGTGAGGCAGTGTTTATTGATCGTCACTTGCAGGCCCTGCGCGGCCACTTTCCCGAGTTGCCCATGGTGTTGGAGCACATCACCACCCACGAGGCAGCGCAGTGGGTGGCGCAGGCCAGTGGCCCCACCGCCGCCACCATCACCGCCCATCATTTGCTCTACAACCGTGGTGCGTTGTTTGTGGGCGGGCTGCGACCGCACTGGTATTGCCTGCCGGTACTTAAGCGCGAACACCATCGGCAGGCGTTGGTGGCCGCCGCCACATCGGGCAACCCGCGCTACTTTTTGGGCACCGACAGTGCCCCGCATCCGGCGCACCTAAAAGAGCACGCCGCGGCTTGCGCCGGGTGTTACACCGCGCCACAGGCCATGGCGTTGTACGCGCAAGCGTTTGAAGACGCCGGTGCGCTGCACCACCTGGAGGGTTTTGCCAGTTGCCATGGGCCAGATTTTTATGGCTTGCCGCGCAACCCGACCCGCCTAACGCTCAAGCGGCAAGCGCAGCAGGTGCCCGAGTCGTACCCACTGGGTGAGCACCACATCAAGCCGCTGGTGGCTGGGCAAACCTTGCGTTGGCGCGTGGCCTAATCCCTATTGGGGCAGGGGATTATTGGTGGGCTTGAAGCATCGCCTGCGCGCCCCCATATCATGTCACGCCGGCGCCCCAGGGGGTGACGCGTTGGCGGTTATTTAAGCGAGGAATTTCATGAAGCGCATCGTGCTGTTTGTGTTGACCAACTTGGCCATTGTGTTGGTGCTGGGCGTCATGGCCAGCGTGCTGGGGCTGAATCGATTCATCACCGCCAACGGCTTGGACCTCACCACTTTGCTGGGGTTTTCGTTGCTGATCGGTTTTGGGGGCGCGTTTATTTCGCTGTTGATCAGCAAGCCGGTGGCCAAGTGGAGCACCGGCGCGCAGGTGATTGACCGCCCCAGCAATCAAGACGAGGCGTGGTTGGTGCAAACCGTGCAACGGTTGGCCAGCCAAGCCGACATCGGCATGCCTGAGGTGGCGATTTACGAGGGGGCAGCCAACGCGTTTGCCACGGGGGCGTTTCGCAACAACGCTTTGGTGGCGGTCTCCACCGGTTTGCTGCAAAGCATGACCCACGAAGAGGTGGAGGCGGTGCTGGCGCACGAGGTGGCGCACATCGCCAACGGTGACATGGTCACCATGACCCTGATCCAAGGGGTTATGAATACCTTTGTGGTGTTCCTCAGCCGCGTCATCGGCTACGCCGTGGATACCTTTATGCGCCGTGGCGACACGCAATCCAGTGGTCCCGGCATTGGCTACTTTGTGACCACCATCGTCATGGATATTTTGTTGGGTTTTGTTGCGGCAATCGTTGTTGCGTGGTTCAGCCGTCAGCGCGAATTTCGTGCCGATGCCGGCGCGGCCCAGCTGATGGGGCGGCGTCAACCCATGATCAACGCGTTGGCGCGTTTGGGCGGCTTGGAAGCCGGTGCCTTGCCCAAATCGGTGGCTGCGCTTGGCATTGCCGGTGGGCTGGGCAGTTTGTTTGCCACCCACCCGCCGATTGAGCAGCGCATTGCGGCGCTGCAGCAAGGGCGCTGAGTCAGGCGTATCATGCGCGGGTGATGCCAGCCAGGCCGTCGCTGGTGCATGGTGCCGAAAGGCCGCACTGGAGGAACGTCCGGACTGCACAGGACAGCGTAGGAGGTAACACCTCTCCACCGAAAGCCGCAAGGTATAAGGTGCGGATCAGAGCAACAGAGACGAGCCGCTTAAGTGCGGGTGAAACGGGCAATCTCTACGCGCAGCAATACCAAATAGGCTAACACGCGGCGGGCAACCGCTGCAACGCGTGGTCCGCGTGGCGTTAGCGGGTAGGTAGCACCGAGCCGAGTGGGCGACCCTTGGCCCAGAGGAATGGCGGTCACGGCGCGGCTTGCCGCGTCGCACAAAATCCGGCGTATCGGCTGGCTTCACATCTTTTTTTGCTGCGTGCCCATTCGTTGCAGTCGTTGCACGTGCGCCAACAGCGAATGGCGCGCCACAGGCCAAAGTGCCGCCGGGGTGTCGTTGTAGGCCAGTGGCAGCCAAGCGTCCAGATCCCCCTCGGGCAGGGCCTGCATGGCTTGCGCCACCTTGGCCTCGCGCGCCAAACGGTGGGCGCGCAGGCCAGCAATGACCGCCAAAGGCTGGTGCAGCACGTGGCCGTGCGCGGGCAAAATAAATTGCACCGCGTGCGCCTGACAGGCTTGCTCCAACAGTTGCAGCGACGTGAGGTAGTCGTCCATGTCGCCATCGGGCGGATGGATCACGGTGGTACTGCCGTTCAAAATGTGGTCGCCGGAAAACAGCAAGCCGTCTTCTTGTAACACCAAGCACACATGGTTGGCGGCGTGCCCCGGGGTGTGCAACACCCGCAGCGTGTGTTGCACCAGCGAATCTGCGCCGCGCAGCACCACGCAGGCGTCTGGCGCCAGCGTCTCGTCGGGTGTCCATTGACTGTCGGCTCGGGCATGCGGGCCGCTGGCCACGCCCAAGATCGGTGCCGGGGTGCCCAAGGCCAACTGCAACGGACGTGCGCCTGGGCTGTGATCGGGGTGCGAATGGGTGCACACAATGGCGCGAATGTCGCCGCCGGTGGCCGTGATCAGGCGGGCGCGGTGCTCGGGATGATCGGGCCCTGGGTCAATGACCACGTAACCGGTATCGGGCTCGCCCACCACGTAGGTGTTGGTGCCCGGGCCTGTCATGACGCCAGGGTTGCCCACGGTCAGACGCTGCACGTGACGCAGCAGCGGCACAGGACGCTCGTGCTGCCATTGCAGGGGATGCACGATTTGGCCGTCTGGACAGACCAAGGCCAATTCGCCGTAGGGCGGCTCGTGTTCCATGAACCTGGCCTCTTGGCCGTTGTTGAGGCCAGCACGCGGACAACTGACAAACAGAGGCTGCTCGCTGCCGCAAGCTGCCAACACCTCCTCGGCGCTGCTGTAAGCCTGCAGCTTTTGCAGGGTACGCACGGTAGGAAAAACCATGTTGAACGCACCTTGCGCGTGGCGCGCCAAGGCCTCGCTTGGCTTCACCCACTGCGGTTCAAACTGCTCTTGTTCATCGGCAATCGGCTGTTGGTTGGGCGGCATGAGCGCCACCCAAAAAGGCACGTCAAAGCGCTTGGGCAAGTCTCGATCGGTGATCCAGTGGGCCAGCAGCCATACCTTGTCGGCCGCCGGCGTAACCCCGTGCGCTTGGCATTGCGCGTAAAACGCCGCGTCACGCCGCCAACTTGCCAACGCCTTGGCGTCAACGGGCTGGCCATCGGCACCGTACGCCAACAAAATACCCAACTCCTCGTAACACTCGCGAATCGCGGCCAACGCCGCCGCGCGCCAATGCGGTGGATGACTGGGGCGAAACCGTGCGCTGCGTGCCGCGTCATGGTCTTGGTCGTCAACCACGCCACCCGGAAACACATACGCACCCGGGGCAAACGAGGCGTTCATGGCACGCCGTGTCATAAGAACTTCCAAACCTTGGCTGCCATCGCGCAGCAGCAGCACGGTGGCCGCTGGGCGCAAGGCGGCTGGGGTTTGGGGTGGGTGCAGCTGGGTGTGCGGTCTAACCATGGCGGCACTTTAACTGCTTTGGCTGCAAGCGTAGATAATGCCGGCATGCGGGTTAGGCTTAGCAAAATGCACGGGGCGGGCAACGATTTCATCGTGCTCGATGAAACCCGCGGGTCTTTGGGCCTAAGTGCTGCGCAACGGCGCTGGCTGGCCGATCGGCACCTGGGTGTGGGCGCCGACCAACTGCTAACGGTGCGACCGCCGTCGGCCGCAGACGCCGACTTTGACTACATCATTCACAACGCCGACGGCCAAGAGGTTGAGCAATGTGGCAACGGTGCCCGTTGCTTGGTGCGTTTTGTACGCGGCAAAGGCCTAACCAACCAACGCGTGGTGCGTGCCCGGGTGCGGCACACCACGTTGGTACTTGAAGAGCGCACCGATGGCTTGGTGCAGGTGGACATGGGCGCGCCGTTGTTTGAGCCGCAGCGCGTGCCGTTTGATGCACTGGGGCTCAACCCTGAGCCGATTGGCCAGTGGCTGCGCTGGCATCTGGATGGTGAGCCGCCGCTGCCTTGTGGACCGTGGGGCATTTTGTCCATGGGCAACCCGCATGTGGTGCAGTGGGTGGACGATGTGCAGCATGCGCCGGTGGGCGTCATAGGGCGCTGGGTGCAAGCGCATCGGCGCTTTGGTCAGGGGGTCAACGTCGGGTTCATGCAGCGTGTTTCGCGGCATCACATTGCACTGCGGGTATACGAGCGGGGCGTGGGTGAGACCTTGTCGTGTGGCACCGGCGCCTGCGCGGCGGCGGTGGCCGGCATGCGCTGGAGCGAATTGCAAAGTCCGGTAACGGTGGATACCCGTGGCGGGCGCTTACAAATTGAGTGGGAAGGGGGGCAGCGGCCGGTACGCATGGCGGGCCCCGCCGAGTTTGTGTTTGACGCCGACATCGACATTCCCGATGATGACCACCTGCCCGAGGCATTTCGTTAGCCCCATCGTTTCGCATGACAACTTCCAACAACCGCCCCCTAACCGAAGACGACATCGCCGCCTATTTGCTTGGCAACCCCGACTTCTTTGAACGGCACGCCGATGTGCTGGCCACGGTGCAATTGACCAGCCCGCACAGCCGACGCGCCATCAGCTTGCAAGAACGTCAAGCAGAAATGCTGCGCGCCCGAATACGCGAACTCGAGCTGCACGGTGCCCAAATGCTGCGTCATGGGCAGCACAACGAACGGGTTTTGGCGCAACTCGACGCCCTTACGCTGACATGGTTGGCGCAGCCGCAAGCCAGTGCCTTGCCTGAGCAAATCGAACAAGGTCTCAAGCAGGCCCTGCAATTGCAATGGGTGGCGTTGCGGGTGTGGGATATGCCAAAGGCGGCAGGCTTGGCGCACACGTTTGAGCCAAGCCCGGCGTTGCGGCAACACGTCAACGCCATGCAGCAACCATATTGCGGCGTGCGGCGCGACGACCCCACCATGGATTGGCTTGCTGAGCCCGAGGGCGTGGCCTCCATGGCCTGCGTGCCGCTGCGTTTGATATCAAGTGAGCAGGCGATTGG
>Ga0181594_10002413_pt1 | contig 17137 bp, 13 predicted proteins | sample 071ome_18_FD_145603 | JGI IMG/M metagenome (GOLD analysis project Ga0181594, IMG submission 145603) | Coastal salt marsh microbial communities from the Groves Creek Marsh, Skidaway Island, Georgia - 071413BT metaG (spades assembly) | ecosystem: Environmental > Aquatic > Marine > Intertidal zone... | reverse complement strand
CGCCGCAAACCCAGGGTTCTCAGGAGACTACACCTTCACCAATGGTCCTGTTATGCGGATGGTGATCGAGCTCAAGGACGGCGCGGTGAGCGGGCAGAACATCGTCCCTGGTGGCCAGTCGGGCTCAACGAGCTCGCCTCACTTTGATGACCAGCTCGGCCTGTGGCTCGCCAATGATGCGCTCCCGCTCCGCTATGAGGTCCATGAGGTCGTGCAAGGCGCCACGCGACGCTGGTCTTTTGTGGGGAGTGAGGAGTGAGCTGAAACGGGCGTAAGTGGGCGTTGTGCCCTCGATCTTTTAGAGATAACCTCGGCTTCTAAACATCCGTTAGATTAAGCCTAGGCTCTGAAGGAGCGACCATGAGCTCAAGCGCTACAGCGCCGACCCTACTCACGACAGGGAGCGTCCCAAAGCACTTAAAACGCCTCTTCCTCCCGATGGTGGTCGGTGTGTTCGCGATGATCTCGGTGAACCTCGCCGACACCTACTTTGTGGGCCTACTTGGCACCCAAGAGCTCGCCGCGATGAGCTTCACCTTCCCTGTGGTGGGGCTCATCATCAACCTCTGTATGGGGCTCGGGATTGGGGTCACCGCGACCGTCGCGCGCCTGATTGGAGCGGGGAAGAGAGAGGAGGCGAACCAGGTCGCTGGGCACGCGATCCTAATGGCGCTCGCGCTCTCAGGGGCGTTGGCCGTGCTTGGATTTATTGCCCATGACGCCGTCTTCTCATTGATCGGCGCGAGCGCTGAGCTCTTACCTCTGCTGTTCGAGTATATGCGCTGGTGGTTTATCGGGCTCCCGTTCTTGATCACGGTCATCGTCGCCAATGGCGTCTTGAGGGCGAGCGGGGACAGCAAGACCCCGATGCGCTTGATGCTCACCGCGGCGGGGATGAATATGATCTTAGATCCTGTGCTCATCTTTGGGTACCTCGGGGCGCCGGCGATGAGGCTCGAGGGGGCCTCGATCGCCACGATGATCGCTCGTATGACGACCTTCTCGGTTACGATGTACCTGCTCACGAAGCAGGGGGTCTTGTCGACGCAGAACCTCAACCCCCGTGGCCTGACCCGCTCGCTGAGGTCGGTGATGCAGGTGGGGGTGCCCGCCGCGCTGACGAACGCGCTCACCCCGCTCTCGGCTGGCTTGATCACGGCGCTGATCGCGCTGTATGGCGCGGAGGCGATCGCGGGCTATGGGCTCGCGGTGCGACTTGAGGGGCTGTTCTTGCTCGTGCCTATGGTGATGGGAGGCGCGCTGAGCCCCTTTATTGGGCAAAACTGGGGCGCGCACTTCACGCACCGAGTGGTAGAGAGCCTGAGCTTCGCGCGTAAGATCTCGCTCATCTGGGGGCTCAGCGTGTGGGTGATCGTAGAGGCGCTCGCGCCGACCTTGGCGAGCGCGATCTCAAGCGACCCTAAGGTCTGTGAGAGCTTCACCTTATACCTGCGAGTGATCTCAGCGAGCTACGCGCTTCAGGGGGTGATTTACGCCGCGAACTCGACCTTCAACGCGATCAATCGACCCCTCAAGGCGACCCTGATCTCGATGATGAACAGCCTCCTGCTCGCCCTGCCTCTCGCGTACCTTGGCCACCTCAGCTATGGGCTGTTGGGGGTCGTGAGTGGCCTCTTAATCGCGCGTCTGATCACGGGCGTGGTCGCCCACCAGTGGGTGTGGGGCCTCTTTGATGAAGGCAACAAGATGGTGGCGCTCAGCGACGCTGAGGTGAAGAGCGCGCTCTATCAAATCGAGCACGCGCTCCCTAACATCGCGCTCAGCCTTGAGAAACTGATCTCTCACCTTGCGCATTACCCGAGCCTTGAGATCAACCGAGCGCAAGGGGGGCGCCTCGCGTACCTGCTCCAAGGCCGAGAGGTCGCCTTGCTGTCAAAGGACAGAGGCTTTGAGGTCCGCTTACCCCCTGAGCTCCGCGACGCGGTGGTCCGAGCGGGCTGGGGAGAGCATCACAGCACAGAATACGAGGCGGGCTGGATCAGGCACCCTCTACAGACGGCAGAGGACGTAGAGGACTTAGAGCGCCTCATTCGGCTCTCCTATGCGTATTTGACCTGCGCGTATAGCCCTACGCCAGTAGAATCCGCGCTCACAGAGGTCGGGCGGCTCTGTGTCGTGAGCCGAGCCTATGAGGTGGATGACCAGCTCAGACAGCAACGACCTCCTCAGCCGATCTTTGACGCGCTCTTGAAGGCGATCGAGAGCGTCCGAAGGAGTGGAGAGCTGGAGGTCGCGCGTGCGTAACAGGCTTGACGGGTATAAACGCTACAGCATAGGCCTCTTGCTCTTAACGGTCACGCTCAGCGTGACGGTCGCCCACGCCCAAGAGGTTGGGCTTGATGACGGGGAGCACCTCCCGCAGCACCGTCTACAGCTGGGTGTGGATGGGAATTACTCTACAGGGAACCTTAAACAGCGCCGAGCGAGCGCGAGCGCGTCGCTCTTTAAGCGCTGGGGGGACCAGCTCGCGGCGCTGAGCAGCACCCGTTACTCGTACATGAAGAATGGGGACATCCTCTTTGCGGATGACCTCCGCTCGGTGCTCATCCTCACCTACCGCCCGCTCGCTACAGTCCAGCCGTACGCGATCGGCCTCTATCACAACAGCTACACGCGCTTTATCGATCGACGATGGATGGGAGGTGCGGGGCTCGCGTGGTCGGCGCTCCGCTCCAAGGATCAACAGCTTAAGCTCGGGCTCGCGGGCGCTCGTGAGCTGACGCGCTGGGAGAGCCGACCGCCACCCTTCCCTCCCTCAATGGACCCCGTAGAGCCTGATTGTCTGTACAAGGGAGAGGTCAATCGGCAGAGCTGTGAGCGCCAGATGTGGCGCTTGATCCCGAGGCTCGTTGGGCATCACAAGCTCGTCGATCAACACATCATCTTAGAGTATGAGGCGCTCTGGGTGGTCGACCCGCTCGACCTTGAAGATGAGCGGGTCTACGCTTCTCTGACCGTGACGGTACCCGTGCTGAGCTGGTTGAGCGTCTATACGCACTATGATGTCAGCTTTGAGTCAATTGTCCTCGATCATCGGGAGCGCCTTGACGCGCATCTCAGCTTGGGGCTTAAGGTCAGCGCGAGCGAGTGACGAGGTGGGAGACGACGGGCGACCCCCGACAGAAAAGCCTCGCTCCACAGGGCCTGAGTTGATATGGAAGAGGCGCTAAGCGCCTAGCATATCAGGAGGTCAGCGATGTCACAGCCCGCGCGTATCCACAGCCCAGAGCGCCCTTTGCGCCTCGCGTATTTGTTTGATCAGCGCCTGCCCTGCACCGCGACCGACACCGAGCAGGTGCTCAACACGATCTCAGCCCTCGCTCGGGCGGGCGTAGACGTGACCCTCGTCTTACCACGCGACTGGGTGAGATCGGATGTCAGCGCCGACGCGCTACGTGAGTATTATCAGGTGAAGGGTGACTTTAAGGTCGTCCGCTTGAGGAGCGTCTCCCCTGCGCCCCGCTGGCTCATGAAGCCCATACACGCGCTCCGCGCAACCTTGTATGCCACGCTCCGCTCGTTCGGCGCGGAGCCCTTTGATGTGCTCTACACGCGCAACGCGCCCGCCTTAGTCGCGAGCCTGCTCTTCCGGCGCAGGGTGATGTATGAGACCTATCGACCGTGGCCGGTGCAGGTCCCGATCTTGCGACCGATCTTTAAGTGGGCGATGAGCCGAGCGCGCTTCTTAGGGGCGAGCTTTCACTCGGACTACGCCCGCTCGACCTATGAGGCGCTCGGGGTCGACCCCGCCCAGCTTGACGTGATCCACAACGGCTTTGACCCAGACCGCTTCGCGGTTGACCCTGGGCGAGCGGAGGCGAGGGCGCGCTGTGGGCTGTCTGAGGTGACAGGGCCACTGATCACGTACACAGGTCGGGTGCATGTCAACAAGGGACTTGGGCTCGTGCTTGACCTCGCGGAGCGTCACCCTGAGCTGACCTTCGCCCTCGTAGGCTCAGAGGGCGAGGGGGAGGTTGAGCGGAGGGCTTCTGACCTCCCTAACGTGATCATTAAGCCTTGGATCACCTATGAGGAGCTTCCGGACTACCTCTTTGCCTCTGACGTCCTGCTGATCCCCCCCTCAAAGGGCCCGCTGGCGAAGGTGGGCAACACGGTCTTGCCGATGAAGCTGTTCCAGTACCTCGCGGCGGGCCGACCGATCTTCGCGCCTGAGTCACCCGACACTGCGGAGCTGTTGACTCATAAAGAGAGCGCCTACCTCGTGCCCGCCGATGAGCTCGACGCGATCTCTCATGGGCTCAGCGAGCTCTGCGCAGATGAGGCGCTCCAGACAGCGCTTGGAGCGCAGGCGAAGGCGCGCTCAGAGGAGCTCACCTGGGACGCCCGCGCACAGCGGATCATACGGTTCTACGAGCGTCTTCAAGGTTAAGCCTGCCTCAGTAGCCTTGAACGCTCGGCTCAGCGCGAGCATAGTAGAGCCCGCTCATCATAACCAAAGCTGACAGGAGGCTTTATGAGATCAATTAAGGCTAGGCTGAGCGTGCTCTTGAGCGCGCTTGTTTTCACTCTCACCCCGCTCATGAGCGAGGTGAGAGCAGAGGAGGGCGCGCTCAGCGGGGTGCCAGTAGAGACGCTCTACCTGCTTCACCTCGACGGGGCTAAGCTCAGGTACACGCCAGAGAAGTTCCTGGTGTCTGACCTGAATTCAATGGAGGCGGGACACCCACTCGAGGCGATGTTCAAGACGCTCTGGGCTGACCTGAAGACGCACATGAAGGCGGGGACCCTCGATCAGCTTGGACTTAAGGCGCTCAAGGAGTCTTCATACACCGTATACTCGCTTGGTTTATGGCCTGTGCTGGACATCCCTATCGCGAGCCAAAAGAAATTCGCGCGCTGGATCGCTAAGACCGCCAAGACCTCTAAAGCGAAGCTGAGCAAGGACGGCAAGCGTCTATTTTACAGCACGGACTACAATGGGACACCGAGCGAGCTGAGCGTCGCGCTGTACCGTAGAGATCGCGTGCGTATCAGCTGGTATCCCGCTGAATTTTCAAAAGGGCTCAGCCCGCACCTGATGGGTAAGGCGCCAGCGACCTCGTTCAGCTCGAAGTTTAAGAAACTCAGCGCTGAGTATCAGCTCAGCGATGGGAACATCTTTTGGGCCGACATCAAGGGGGCGATCGCGACGCTCCTCGGTCGTGGTGAGGGGCTCAACGCGGCTCATGGCCTCACGCGGGCTGACCGTCTGCAGCTCCCATCCGTCTGTGTTGATGAGGCCATTGAGCTCAGCGCACACGTCCAGTATCTCCTCTCGGGGACGAAGGCGACTCAAGGGGCTCAAGCCACAAGTGAGGACTATTATGCTGTGCTGAAGCTCTCCCCTGTCGTCGCAGAGGCGCTCACCGCGCTCAACGGTGAGCAGCTCTACCTCCCGACCTCCAAAGGAGCGGTGCTCTCACTAGGTTTAGGGGTGAACGTGAAGGGGATCTTAGGGGTCGCAAACAAGCTCTTGAGCTACTTGCAGGCGCGCTCGCTTCAATGTGAAGACCTCAAGCGCATGATCAACCCACAGGCCGCACAGGCGAAGCTCTCGATGCTCCCACCCTTCGCTCAACAGCTCCGTGGCTTTGGGGTCGCGCTCTATAGCATCAACAAGCCCAACCCATCAGCGATCATCCTCAGCGCTGAGCGTGCGCCTGCGTTGATGCAGGTGTTAAAGAGCATGATCCCACAGCTCCGCCAGCTCCAGCTCCCTGCGCCAGGCGCGCCTGCAGAGCCTGTACAGGGGCTCCCCATCCCACCTGCGATGGGCAAAGTGTTCGCTCAGCTCACCCAAGACGCGTTCGGCTTAGGGGTAAGTGAGCAGGGCGCTAAGGTCCTTAAGGCTACGCTAGCCGCCCCCCCTGCTCAAGGGCTCTTTCTGAGCATGCAGTATGATCTACAAGCCCTCCTCTCGAACTTTAAGCAGTATATGAATCGAGCAAAGCAACAGCGACGCGCGCTCGAGCTCCAGCGCGCGCGCTCTAAGGCGCTCGCTGAGGGCCGTGAGCCCCCAACCGAGCTCCCTGAGTCTAACGATGACCTAGATGACCTCTTTGAGAGCACGGGGGTTAAGGGGTTCTCTATGGAGTCGCGCTTTACGAAGCGTGGCCTCGAGTTTGACACGACGATGAGCTACCTTAAGTGATCGTTGATTCGTCACCTGTATGATGTGCTTTGGGTCGCTTGACCCTACCTCATCATGGGGTGACCTGTTACCTTGAATGTCCTTAGTGTGAGCTCAAATAAGGAGGGGCGTTCACGTGCGAGCCCTATCTTTTCATGTCGCGTTAGCGCTGGTGTGTGTCCTGTGCAATGGCTGCCTAAGGCGTGGCCTTGATGAGTCACCATCTCAAATGCATGAGGCCGACGCGGAGGTTGAGCTTGTAGCAGAGTGCTTGAACAACGCTGACTGCGGTGACCTTCAACGCTGTGTTGAGGGGGTGTGTTATAACCATGAGTGTGTCCATGGCGCAGAGCAAACATGCCAGACAGCGTGTGGCGTTGGTGTACGACTCTGTGTGGATGGAGTCTGGCGAGCGTGTAGCGCTCAAATACCCCAAAATGAACGTTGTGATACCCTTGAAGATGAAGACTGTGATGGGGTCGTAGATGAGGGCTGTGATCGCTGTGAGTTGAGCACGGTTGAGGCGGTGTGTTCCCCCGGTGAGGAGCAACAGGAGGGCTGTACACACTGTGGTCAACGTACGCGAAGCTGTACAGATGCTTGCCAATGGGGGCCGTGGGGGCTCTGTGAGGAAGCGGGGAGCTGTGAGCCTGGAGCGCTTGAATACCAGCCTTGTGGTAACTCGGTCTGCGCGACTCAGGAGCGCGTATGTAACGATCAATGTGAGTGGGGTGAGTTTGGAGCGTGTATCGGGGGTGGGTTTTGTGACCCTAGTGAGCCACCTCAGACACGGTCTTGTGGTAGTTGTGGTGTCCAATCAAGGAGCTGTGAAGCGAGCTGTGGATGGGGAGATTGGAGTGTATGCGAAGAGCCATTAGCGGCTTGTGTACCTGGGGAAGTCGAAACCGTGGCTTGTGGTGAGACGTCGGTTGGGCTCTGTATGCTGGGTGAGCGACAGAGAACGTGTACAGAGCAATGCGAGTGGGGCGGGTGGGGCTTATGTGATGGGGTTGTGATACCCACGATTGAGCTCTGTGGCTCTGGACTCGATGAGAACTGTGATGGTTACAGCGAGACGAGACCTGACAGTTATGAGCCAAACAACACCTGTGAGGGATGTTACTCCATTGATCAGCAAAACCCGGTGCTCACGATTTATGCGACTATAGACAATGTGAATGACGATTGGGATTACTATTGTGTACAGGTCTCAGATACCTTTAGCGCCTTTGGAGACGAGGTGAAGATTGACCTCACCAATATCCCATCAGGAGCGGACTATGATGTCTATTTATATAAAGAGGTCGAAGGCTGTAACGCACGTAATGAGGTCGATTCAAGCGTGAATGGGAGCAACTCAGATGAGGAGCTACGCTGGAATGAGAACCAGTTCTCTGATGACAGCGGGACGTATGTGATTGGCGTTAAACAAGTTGGAAATAGAAGTTATCATTGTGATCAAGCATATGTGCTCTCTATCGACTTCGATATTTAAGGAGAGCCTCACATAAGAGGCTCACATAAAAGGCTGTCCGGTGGCGCGTGGCGCCTCAATGTCTGTGTCCACGTCCATATTAAGCAGGTCAGGGCTCAGTCATGCTTGTGGCTCACACCCATACAGCGAAGCGATGAGCGGAGCTCATGCGCCGAGGTTCACGCTCGGCCTACTTGAGCTCAGCGCGATGAGTGACTGGACGAACACCGACAAAGAGCGTGGTGAGGTTTTGAGTCTACTGATGAGGCTTCAGAGCCCAACCCGCTCACTGTTGGCTGACGGCCACTCACTGTTGGCTGACGGTGTGGTACCAGAGGGGCGCGTACGTGTATCCATCAAGGGTCGTGACCGCCTGCTCAAACGCCGCTCGAGAGTAATAGGTCCCTTGGCCGGCAGTGTTACCCAAGGAGCCCGCGTACCCCCCCTCAAAGGTCTGGGCCCATGAGCCGGCGGGGTCATTCACCCAGTAGCCCTGCTCATCATAGCCAATCACTACCAACACGTGACCTGAGGAGGTGAACATCCCGTGGACGATCACAGGGCCAGCGCTGAGGCCCGCTTGGAGCCCCTCGATCGTCCCTTGTGTAGTGGGTGTGAGCCTCACTGACAGCCCTGCCTCACCCGCGAGGATGTTAAAGACCTCTGCGAGCCGCGCCGGGCTCTGCGCGTAGGCTCGCCCCCAACGCTGGGTGATTTGATCGGGGTTACCACGCCAACCATAATAGCCTAGCACCATCGCGATCGACGTGTTTTGGCATGTCGCGCTCGGGCTGATGGCGTTGTCGTATTGGTAAAAGTAGGGCACGCCCTCAATCGGCGCCCCTCGCCCATCTGTGCGCTGTGGCTCGGGCTGTGGCTCGGGCTGTGGCTCGGGCTGTGGCTCGGGCTGTGGCTCAGGCTGTGGCTCGGGCTGTGGCTCGGGCTGTGGCTCACCCTCACTTAGGCTACAATGGGTGTATATGTCTCCTGAGACCACACACGCGCAACGCCCCCACTCACAGCTCGCCTCAGCGTCCTGAGCCCCGACCGAGACCGCGTCAACCGACCACACGCAACCCTCAGCGCAGCGCTGTCCAGCTGACTGGCTTGGGAGCGGTTCAAGGCTTGGGTTGTTGGGGCTCACACCGCTCTGCTCAGGCTGGCAGAGGACGCCCACATCACCGTCTCGGACACAGGCACAGCCACCGCTTGTACAGGTAGATGAGGAGGCCTGAGCGCCTATCGTGACCGCGTAGGTTGACCAGATACAGCCTGGCGCACAGCGATCTCCTGCGTCTTGGGAGCCAGAGTTTTTCTCAACCCCCTCAAGGGAGTCGCTCGTGCCTAGATCTGAGCAACTGAGGATAAACATGAGTGATAAGGCATTGAAATAATTGCACTTTTGAATGAAGGTGTGTCTCATGAAAGCTCCATAAAGACGATCGCACACGCGCTGTGTGCACAGGGCCTCCCTTGATTTAAACCAAGTGTTCGATACGAATTCAACTGAATCACAAGGCGCTGAGCTACTTTGAGCACGACAGCGCTTGAGCCTTAGATTGTTAAGGGTACACCAGCTCAGATCGCTTGATCTTGACTCAGCCCCCTTGCGACAGCCTCCACATCCTGAGCGCGTCGTTGCCGAGGGCGAAGAGGATTAAAGATAAGATAAAGAGCACCCCTACGCTCTGGAGCGCGAGGCGGACCTTAATGGGGAGCCGTCGGCGGATGATCATCTCGATCGTCGCGATGAGGATGTGACCGCCGTCGAGCCCAGGGACAGGCAAGAGGTTGACGAGCGCGATGCTCATACTGATCATCACCATAAGGAACATGAAGCGCTCCCAGCCCGCTTCTGCTTCCTGTCCAGCGAGGTAAAAGATGGTCACTGGCCCGCTCAGGTGCTTAGGGCTCACCGCTCCAGAGAACATCCCCCCTATCATCTGTAGGCTTCGGGTGAGCTCAGACTGGATAAAGTCAGTGGTCTGATACCACGCGAAGCGGAGGCGCTGGCTGTCGTTGGCGAGCATCTGGGGGGGCCTGACGCTCCCCTCTCGAGTCATCCCAGCGAAGGTGAAGCCCAGACCCCAGTACGGAAGGTCACCGTTCAGCGGGTCATGATAGGTGAGCGACTGGAGCGAGAGCGAGCCGGAGCTCGTGACACCCTCACGGCTGAAGCTCACCTGCTTCGCCTGCTCAGGCTCATGACGCAGGCGAGTGTCGATGAAGCCTGGGAGCGAGTGCGCTTGACCCTCGACGGCGGTCAGGCAGTCACCCACCTTTAAGAGCTGGGCGGCGGGGCTGCTCGGGTCGATTGAGGAGACACAGCTCATCGAGCTCATCACCCCAAGGCGCTCCACGAGCGAGGCGCTAGACGCAGGCCACGCGCTTGGGCCGGCGACGTTGAGCGTGAGCGTGCTCCGTCGTTTAAGCGCTCGCCACTCGTCGTTAAGGTCACTGAGGCGCTCCACCTCAAGGCTTAAGCTCGTGGCGTCGCGGTGGGCGTGGAGGAGCTTCTCAAGGTGGATCAGGCTCTCAATCTGCTCACCATTCAAGCTCAAGAGGCGGTCGAAGGTCTGCCCGCCCGCCTGAGCGAAGGGGCCCTCTGGAGCTGAGATCGCCACGTCCGCTGAGGCGCTCATCGGCTGGAAGCCGATCCGATTATAGTAGTCGGTGAAGCCAAACATCGAGGTCGTCTCGATCCGCTCAGGCGTCACTTGGTACTCAACAGGGGTGTTCAGAGGAGGGCGGAGGGCCTTGATGTTGAGCGGGGGGTCGGTAGGCTCGTAGGCGCCCACTGCGTCGACGACCTGCCAAAAGGCCTCGATCGGCACCCCATTGATCTCGGTGATCAGGTCACCGTTTCGGAAGCCCGCTTGGTAGGCTGGGAGGCCTTGATCGATCACCCCCATCTGCGGGCTGATGACCTCGTCATAGCGCTGAGAGAGCAGGTAGATAGGAGGTAAGAGCGCGAAGGGTAAGAGCAGGTTCATCGCGGGGCCCGCGATAAAGATAAGCGCCCTCACCCACGCGGGCTTATCGCCAAGCGCGCGCCCCTCTTCCATGGGCTCCGTTCCGTGCTTGAGCTCGCGATTGAGCTCACCCTCTTCAGGCGCCTCTTGCTGGAGTTCACCAAACTCCTTCTCGATCCCGTCGAGCTTAACGTAGCCTCCAAGCGGGAGCCATGCGATCCGGTACTCAGTCTCGCCGACGGTCTTAGAGAGGATTGCTCGACCGAAGCCGACCGAGAAGGTGTGGACCTTTACGTTAGCGAGCTTAGCGACGATAAAGTGCCCAAGCTCATGCGCCGTGATCAAGACCCCAATGAGGACGATAAAGGAGATGAGGCTCAGCATCGACCCACCTCAGCTCGCGAGGAGGGGCTTGAGGTGCACCACATACAGCCAGACCGCCGGCGCTACGAACAGCAAGGCGTCGATGCGGTCGAGCCCCCCCCCATGGCCAGGGATCAGCGACCCGCTGTCCTTCACCCCCGCCGAGCGCTTCATCATAGACTCAAACAGGTCACCCAGCACCCCAAGCGGGACCCCAACCACCCCCAAAATGAGACAGTCAAGCACGCTCAGGTCCGCACAGACGCTGAAGCTCGCTCGAGCGGTGAGCGCGCCTGCGACGCCGAGCAGGAGCCCGCCCCCAAAGCCCTCCCAGGTTTTCTTGGGGCTCAGAGAGGGCGAGAGCCTCCGCCCACCAGTGAGCTTGCCTCCGAGCGCCCGACCCGCGAAGTAGCCTCCAGTGTCTCCACCAAAGGTGATCAGCATCGCTAACACCACCCAGCCCCAGCCCGCCTGCTCATCAAGGAGCCGAAGCTCGATCAGATAGGGGAGGGTGAGGCCCACATAGCTGAGCCCCATCAGGTCAACCGCGACCCGCTGAGCGCTCCCCTCGAGTGGCAGAGGTCGCCTCAGGTGTCCAAAGGCGACGGTCAAGAAGGCGCCTGTCCAGAGTAGCCCCGCAGGGATCGCGTAGCCAAGCTTCACGAGCGCAGGGCTAAAGACCAAGAGCGCGCCAAGCGCGCCCAAGGTCAGCCTCGCTGTGCTCGCCTGATCAGGGCGACCCATCCGCTGGAATTCATCGATCGCGACCCAGCCCATCAGCGCCGATAAGATGGCGAGCCCCCACCAAGGTGTATACAGCAGAACCCCGCCGGCGCCGAGCGCCATCACGACCCCTGAGATGACCCGAGTTAACATATGTAGCCTCCCTGTGGCTGTTTTTAACGATAAACAGTCTTAATTGAGCTCGCTAAGAGCTGACCTGCGCGCTGGTGAGCCCAAAGCGCCTCTGGCGTTGCGCGAAGTGCTCAAACGCCTCGATGAGGTCTTGGGCGCGGACCTCCGGCCATGGTCTTTCGAGAAAATAGAGCTCAGAGTAGGCGCACTGCCAGAGTAGAAAGTTACTGAGCCGACGCTCTCCGCTCGTCCTGAAAATCAAGTCAGGGTCAGGCAGGTCGGGGGCGTCGAGGGCCCCGCTGATGTGCTCTTCGGAGAGCGCGTCGAGGCTTAACGTCCCCTGTTGGACCTGAGCCGCGATCCGCTTCGTCGCCCGGAGGAGCTCCTCACGCCCCCCATAGCTGAGGGCGAGGGTGAGGGTCATCCCCTCATGCTGGGCGCTCTCTTGGATCAGGGCCTTGAGCGGGCCTCGCACGAAGCTCGGGAGTCTCGCCTCATCTCCAATCACCCTGAGGCGGATCCTCCGCTCAATGATCTCCTCGCGTTGCTCACGAACGTACTGTAGCAAGAGAGACATGAGCGCGCCGACCTCCTCCTCCGGTCGCCCCCAGTTCTGCTCGCTGAAGGCGTAGAGGGTGAGGTGCCTGAGGCCCCAGCTCCTGCACCAGCGCACCACGCGGTTCACCGCCTCAGTGCCCGCCCTGTGACCCTCGCTACGTGGGAGCCCCTGCGCCTCGGCCCAGCGACCATTTCCATCCATAATAATGGCGAGATGGAGCGGGAGGCTGTCCGCTGTCAGCCCACTTGGGAGCGCCTCATGTGTGGCGTCGCTCACAGGGCGCCCCCATGCGCCGCGAGCTCACGCTCGAGGACACGAACGACGTGCGCGTAGCAGTCGCTGAGCTCAAGGAGGGGCTCATGGGTAGGCTCTAAGCTCAGCGCGTGCTGGACACAGGCTTGAGCGTCACGCCAGCGCCCCATCGCTCTCAGGCGCTCCGCTTCCATCAGCGCCCGCCTGCCTTGCTCGCTATTCGCTTGGCTGACCGCCTGTAGCATGTCGCGCGCGACCTGCTCACGCCAGCGCACGACGCCACGAGCGCACATCAGGTCATAGACCTGTCGTTTGCTCGGGTCGGACAGCACTCGATAGGCCTCAAGGAGGCGTTTATACAGCTCATTTACCTTGTCGTAGACTTGAGGATAAGGGGCCTTGAGCGCGCGGTGACGGTCGGGGTGTAAGAGTAAGGAGCGCTGATGGAAGCGCTGCTCGAGCTCAGACTTTGAGGCCTCACTCGTCAGCTCAAGGAGCGCGTAGTAGTCTACCTGCTCAAGCTTCATCCACGCTTTATCAACCGCGGTCGCGAGCTGAGGAGGCAAGATGTTCCACGAGCTGACGGGGGTCCGCTGAGCGGTGATGCTTCGGGCGAGCCCAAGCAGGTCGTCACGGCCAAACGGATAGGAGAGGTAGGCGTCCGCGCCCGCCTCCATCACCGCGCCACGCGACGCCTCATCACCTTGCCCTAAGACGATCACCCCCCAAAACACCCTCTGTTGACGACTCTGGAGGTGGGCGCAGCACTTCACGGTGAGCTCCCCTTGGTCAAAGAGCACCCACATGCTCCCGAGCGGTGGCGTCTGTGTGGCGAGCTCCTGTGGGGTGTTCACGAGCTGGGCGCTGAAGCCAAGCGCCCCAAGGACGCTGGCGAGGGAGGGGCGCTGGGCCTCAATGGGGTGCATGATGAGCGCTTGTGCGCCGGGAGCGACGGCGCGTGAGAGGGTCTCTACTGTGCTCATGAGCGCACCACCGCGATGTCTGGCGCCTTGAGGCGCTCCTTCATAGAGCTGATCTCATGCTCGGAGTAGCCAGCAGACACCTTCACATGAGAGCCCTGCTCAACCCCTGTGTCGACGTCTCGGGCTCGAATCGAGACGAGCCCATCGGTGTCGATCTCAAAGGTCACCTCAACATGCACCGTCCCACGAGGGGCGGGCCTGATCCCAGTGAGGGTGAGCTCACCGAGCTTAATGTTGTCAGTCGCGACTCGGCTCTCCCCTTGGAGCACCTGGATCGTGACCTCACTCTGCTGGTCTCGGGTGGTCGTGAAGACTTTCTGGGTCTCACAGGGCACAGGGGTGTTCTTAGGGATCAGGATCTCGCAGATCCCTTGTACGGTGACGACACCGAGCGAGACAGGGGTGACGTCGAGCAGGAGCGGGCTCTTTTGTAGATGCTCGACCGAGAATGGAGCTGAGAGCATCGCCGCTTGGATCGCCGCGCCGACCGCGACGACCTCATCCGGGTCGATGTCGGTGCGGGGGCGCTTGCCAAAGAACTGCTCCACCATCTCACGGACGAGCGGGACACGGGTTGAGCCTCCCACTAAGATCACATCGTCAATCTCTTGTGGCTTGATCGAGAGCCTTGAGAATGCCTCCTCACAGATCGAGAACGTTCGCTCAACGATCTCAGAGCACTGTGTCTTAAAGAGCTCACGGCTGATGACCACGCTCAGCTCGACCGGCTCATCATACTCCTCAAGGGTGACCATCTCCGTGAGCTGGAGTCGCTCATAGGAGCTGAGGGCCTTCTTCATCTCCTCAGCGAGGTGCTTGATGAAGCCTCGGAGCTCGGGCTGGCGGTCGAGGTTAAAGGGGTGCTGTTTCTGAAGATAGACGAGCAACACGCGGGTGAGGCGGTTGTCGAAGTCATCTCCTCCGAGGTAGGTGTCTCCCGAGGTGGAGAGGACCTCAAAGACGTTGCCCGCGGCCTTGAGGACGGTGACGTCAAAGGTCCCCCCACCAAAGTCATAAATGGCGAGCGTAGAGTGGATCCCTTTACCATAGCCATAGGCGAGGGCGGCGGCGGTGGGCTCATTCAGGATCCTGAGGACCTCAAGCCCAGCGAGCTCACCGGCGAGCTTGGTCATCTGGCGTTGACTGTCATTAAAGTTAGCGGGGACGGTGATCACCGCCTTGTTCACCTCGCGTCCGAGATATTTCTCAGCGATGTCACGCATCCTGTGCAGGACGAGGGCTGAGATCTCAGGTAGGGCGTAGCGCTCCCCTCGGATCTCGATCATCGCGTTTTGGTCTTCGCCTCGGACCACCCGATAGGGTAGCTGAGCGCGGAGGCGCTTCGCCTCATCGCTGTCATAGGGCCACCCGAGGAAGCGCTTCGCAGAAAAAATCGTGTTGCGAGGGTTCTTGGGGAGCTCCTGCTTGGCCTCATCGCCGATGAGGAGGCTCCCGTCCTCAAGAAACGAAACCGCGGAGGCCTGAATACGTCGCCCCTCTTCGTCGGGGATCACAAAGATCTCACCGTTCATCATCACCGCGACACAGGAGTTGGTGGTGCCGAGGTCGATCCCGACTACAGGCTCCGCTTGTGGGCTTGGGGTAGGTGTTGTCGGTAGGGGAGGGGGTCCCATTGAGGCTGTGGTCACGTCACGCTCACTCGTCAGCTAGCTAAACCTAAAGAAGATCGAGCGCATGCGCGCCCGCTATGGGTGATTTAGAGTAGATCCTCTTGGGCGCGCACGCAAACGATTCGGGTGCCTCACTTCACGGCAGAGGACGATAGACGCTCGCCCGAGACTTAAGTAAGGTAGGCGATGATGATTTGTTTAGATCGACCCTTCGACGCGCAAAGGCCTCCACATGAAGACCCACGCTACGAGCCTCCCTACCCTGTTTAGTCCCTTGAGCACATCACAACCTGTGGTCATCGCGCTCCTCGCTAGCGCGCTCTGTGTCCATCTGACCGCCTGTGATGGTGAGGGCGGTGGTACCCTAGGAGGAGAGCCAGAGTCTGCCGGGTCTGCTGGCGTGAGTGGCGCGGGGCTCATGGGGGGCGTCGGGGGGAGCGCAGGGGAGGAGGGCGCGACTGAGGCAGGGAGCTCTGGAGGGGTGGAGATGGGTGGGGTGGAGCTCGGTGGGATGCAACCCCCACTCGACATGGACCCGCCGGATGAGGGGATGGAGGACATGGAGGTCGACATGACGCTTGAGCCTGACATGGAGGTGACCCCTGAGTGTGCTAACGGTCAAGATGATGACGGAGATGGGCTGATCGACTACCCTCGTGACCCAGGCTGTGTCTCCCCTGACGGAACACTTGAGGCTGACCCTGAGCGCTTCGCGTGTGAGGATGAGGTCGACAACGACGGGGATGGGCTGATCGACCTCGCAGACAGCGCCTGTAGTGGACCTCGTGACCCGAGTGAGGAGGGGAGCTGCCTTGGGCATGAGGGGATTGATGTCAGCGACAGCCCAAGGAGCGTCTATGACAGCGAAGGTTCACCCTCTCTGCTCGACACCTGTCGGAGCAACAACGCCTCTGAGCTGGTGTTCCTTTACACGCTCCGTACCCCGGTAGAGAGCCTTGTGATCAACACCCTCGGGAGTGGGTTTGACACCCTCTTGTCCGTCCGGCGAGACTGCTTAGGTGTCGACAGCGAGGTCGCGTGTAATGATGACGCTGGAGAGGGACGGACGAGCGCCGTGGTGCTGAACCGCCCCGCGCTCGGTGATTATGTGTTCATTGTGGATGGCTATGGCGCGGAGCAGGGGACGGTGGTGCTAAACATCGAGGGGCGCGTCGCGGAGGGTGACCCCTGTCCACCGGAGGGTGGAGTGATCCTCTGCCCGAGAGGTCAGGCTTGCAGTGAAGAGGGGGTGTGCGCGCCCGCCGTTTGCTCCGATGAGGTCGACAATGACGGTGACGAGCGTGCTGATTACCCTGCAGACCCTGGCTGTGAGTCTCCGGAGGACCAGGATGAGAGCAATGAGCCAGGCGCGACAGAGTGCTTTGATCAGCTGGACAATGACGGCGACAACTTAACCGACTTCCCCGCCGACCCGCAGTGCCTCTCTGCGTCTGATGACCGCGAGGGGCCGGACCCACAGTGCTCTGACCGAGCAGACAATGATGGTGACGGGCTCATCGACGCGCTTGACCCAGGCTGTGAGGGAGGCGAGGACAACAACGAGTATAACCCTCCTGCGTGCCGTGATGGGCTCGACAATGATGAGGACGGCTTCACCGACTTCCCGAGCGACCCAGGTTGCCTCTCGACGAATGACATCAGCGAGCGCACCCCGAGCCCCGCGCCTGAGTGTGGGGACGGGCTTGATAATGATGGGGATGGGCTCACGGACTTCCCAGAGGACATTGGGAGCTGTGCGTCCGCCTCTGACCCAACCGAGGATGACCCTTGTGAGCGCCGTGAGATCCGAGACGTCACAGGTCAACGGAGCGCTCGTGGCAACACCGACGGTGACCCAAATGACTTCAGCGCGAGCTGTGGAGGAGACGAGGGAGGA
>Ga0181594_10002401_pt1 | contig 17171 bp, 21 predicted proteins | sample 071ome_18_FD_145603 | JGI IMG/M metagenome (GOLD analysis project Ga0181594, IMG submission 145603) | Coastal salt marsh microbial communities from the Groves Creek Marsh, Skidaway Island, Georgia - 071413BT metaG (spades assembly) | ecosystem: Environmental > Aquatic > Marine > Intertidal zone... | reverse complement strand
CGGGGGCGGTTTCGGGCGGGGATGGTTTTAGGGACCCGCCCACGAACGCGGTGCCAACGAGACGGTGTGGCGCGCGGTCATCGTCAATTGCAGGCGACGGCACCTTCCGTGGTCGCCGGCGTTCCATTCGCCGGCGAGGCGCTTCCGAAGAAAACGCCGCAGGTGTCTGACAGTCCCGAGTGCGCCGCCGTTGCCGCCCACCCGGTCCCCGTGGATTCATTGATCGTGACGCTTACTGCGTCCGTCAGCTCCATGTCGAGCTGATCGATCGACGATGCGTAAGTGTAATACTGGTTCAGGTAGATCTCCTGCTGACTCGCGGCGTTCTTGAGATCAGAGGTGACCGCCGCCACATAAGCCCTCAACCGCATTTCGGAGAACCGGGGTATTGCGATCGTCGCCAAAATTCCAATGACGACGACAACGATCAGCAGCTCGATGAGCGTGAAACCCCGAGGGAATCGGTGCATCTCAGGCATCGCTGGAAGAACCTCCCACAACCTCTGGGTCAACGTCGAACTAAATAAACCAAACTTAAACTAATGTACTGTTGCAGACGGTATGCGCGGAAGTGAGTATGTGAAACGTTCCCCGGCAAGTCCTGCGGTGCGTGCAGGTTCATGATTGTTCGTACAATTCGCTGAACAGAGACAGGAATGGCTTCGATTCGGATGCGAAGGAGACCAGATGGCCGGTCATAACAAGTGGTCGAAGATCAAGCGGAAAAAGGGCGTCAATGACGCGAAGCGTGGTGCCCTGTTCACGAAGTTGATCCGCGAGATCACGGTCGCGGCGAGGGAAGGCGGCGGCAGTGTCGAGTTCAATGCTCGGCTTCGGCTCGCCGTCGAGACGGCGAAGGCGGCGTCGATGCCGGCCGAGAACATCGAGCGTGCGATCAAGAAGGGCACGGGAGAGCTCGAAGGAGTCGACTACCAGGAGGTGACCTACGAGGGCTATGGGCCGGGCGGGGTCGCGCTGTTCATCGAGTGCCTCACTGACAACACCAACCGAACCGTCGCGGACGTTCGATACGCGCTCTCCAAGTGTGACGGAAGCCTCGGTACCGATGGCTCCGTGGCATGGCAATTCGAACGAAAGGGACAGATCGTGATTGACGCGTCGAAACATTCCGAAGACGACGTATTCGAGGCTGCGATCGAGTCCGGCGCGGAGGACGTCGCGGGGGATGGCGAGGAGTTCGTCGTGACGGCGGAGCCGTCGGACCTTCAGTCGATCGAAGCAGGCCTCAAGGAGGCCGGGATCGAGGCTGCATCCGCCGCGATCACCCGAATCCCGAAGAATGAGGTGGCGGTTTCGGGCAGGGACGCGGAGAAACTGCTGAAGTTGCTCGAGATGCTCGACGAGCTGGACGACGTTCAGAACGTTCACTCGAATGCGGACATCGACGAGGCCGTCCTCGCCGAGGCGATGTGAGCCTGGTCCTCGGGATCGACCCGGGGACGGCCGTAACCGGGTTCGGCCTGGTTCGGCGCGGGAACGATGCCTCCGTGTCGCTCGTCGAGTGCGGGGTCATCCGGACGTCGGCCCGGGAATCATTGCCCGTGCGGATTCGTGAGATCTATGACGCCGTCGCCGCGGTCATCGTCCGCCATGCCCCGGATGTCGTGGTGGTCGAAGACGTCTTTCACGGCAAGAACGCACAGAGTGCTCTGAAGCTCGGCCACGCCCGAGGTGCGATTCTTCTCGCCGCGGCTCACCGCCACGTTATGATTGCCGAGTACGCTCCCCGGCACATCAAGAAGGCCGTGACCGGTACCGGTAACGCAACAAAGGATCAGGTTGGCTTCATGGTCAAGCAGCAGCTGAGGCTCAGCGAGGTTCCAAGCCCGGCCGACGCGGCGGACGGTGTGGCAGCAGCGCTGTGCCACTGCATGGTCGGAAGCTTCCCTCGATGATCTCCCGTCTGCAGGGCGTACTCCTCGGTCGTGAGGGGGAACGGGTGGAGATCGAAACCGGCGGAGGTGTCGTGTATGAGGTGGAGGCTCCTCTGACCGTGCTCGAGCGGCTTCCATCTCCCGGGAGCCCGATCTCACTCAGGACCGTTCAGGTCGTATCCGAAACGTCGGTTGCTCTCTACGGCTTCATCGATGCACACGAGCGCGCGTTGTTTCGGCGCCTGCTCACGGCGTCCGGCGTCGGGGCCAAGGTGGCTCTGGCCATGATGTCGACATACTCCTCGGAGCGGTTAGCCCGGGCACTCATCGAGAAGGATACCGTCGCCCTTCAGCAGATAAGCGGCATTGGCCGGAAGAAAGCCGAAAAGATCGCCCTCGATCTGGCGGACAAGGTCGCGGACATCGCCGTACTGTCGCCGTCGGCTGATGGCACCGCGCCGCCTGGCGGCGCCCAGGAGGCCGTGCAGGCGCTGGTTGCGTTGGGATATTCGTTCGGCGACGCAGACAAGGCCGTGCGCGACGTTCTCGAGGCCGGTATTCCCGAGACGACGGAGGACCTCATCCGGCGAGCCCTGGCCGGTTAGGAAAACCATGACAGAGCACACGCAGATCACGACGCCGGAGTCGCTCTCGGAGGACGTTCAGGCAGAGCCGTCCCTGCGGCCCAACCGCCTGGCGGAGTTTATCGGCCAGCCCAAGGTCCGGGACGCCCTATCCATTGCCATCGAGGCCGCGCGTCTTCGAAAAGAGCCGCTCGATCATGTGCTGTTTCACGGCCCGCCGGGTCTGGGCAAGACGACGCTCGCTGCCCTGCTCGCGCGCGAGATGGGTGTGAACATCAAGACGACCTCGGGACCCGTCCTCGAAAAACCTGCGGACCTCGTGGGGATCCTGACGAATCAGCGAGAGGGTGACATTCTCTTCATCGACGAGATCCATCGCCTGCGGCCCATCATCGAGGAGTTTCTCTACCCGGCGATGGAGGACTGGCAGGTCGACATCCGACTGTCCGATGGTCCCAAGGCTCAGACGATGACGATGAAAATCGAGCGCTTCACCCTCGTCGGCGCGACCACGCGGTTCGGCTCCCTCACCGCACCGATGCGCGCACGATTCGGGATCGTGCAGCGGATGAACTATTACCCTCCGGAAGAGCTGGTGACGATCGTTCGGCGCAGCGCCGACATTCTCGACGTCGACTCCACCTCCGAGGGGGCGTCGGAGATCGCTCGTCGCTCCCGTGGTACGCCCCGGGTCGCGAATCGGCTTCTTCGGCGGGTGCGCGACTATGCGCAGGTCCGGGCGAACGGCCGGATCGACGGGCCGGTCGCTCAGGCGGCCCTCCAACTGCTCGATGTCGACGAATACGGTCTGGATGAAATGGATGGTCAGGTGCTCAAGACCTTGATCGAGAAGTTCGAGGGAGGTCCGGTCGGCCTGAACTCTCTCGCGGTCGCGATGGGCGAGGATGCGACAACACTCGAGGAGGTCTACGAGCCTTTCCTCATCATGGAAGGGTTTCTCCAGCGCACGCCTCAGGGCCGCGTTGCCACTCCGCGGGCGTTTCGGCACTTCGGGTATACGATTCCGGGGTCGGAAACATCCCGTGGTGAAGATCAGGGCTCCCTCTTCTCGTCTGACGAGTAGCCGGAGCCGGGCAGTGAGCGATGAGTGCCCGTGAGCGGTCGTGTCTCCGACTACACGTACGACCTTCCGGATGCGCTGATCGCGCAGCGACCCTCGCGCCGGCGTGACGAAAGCCGGCTGCTTGTCGTCCCGTCGGCCGGCTCGTTCGAGCATCGTCGGGTTCGCGACTTCGTCGAACTACTCGATCCCGGAGACCTTCTCGTGGTCAACGAGTCGAAAGTCCTGCCTGCGCGTCTGCAGGGACGAAAACCCACCGGCGCCCGTGCAGAGGTACTTCTTCTGGCTCCGAGCGAAGTCGGGGGCAGCGACCGGTTGTGGGAGGCCCTCGTGCGACCGGGGCGCCGGCTGAAGACGGGGCACGAGATCGAGATCGCAGACGATCTCTCGGTGACCGTCGTGGACGTTCTCCCCTCCGGAAACCGGCTGGTACGACTCGAGACACCGCTGGACATCCAGGTTGCCCTGGAGCGCTACGGTACCGTCCCCCTGCCGCCGTACATCGGCCGGGCAGCCGACGAAGTCGATCGGGATCGATATCAGACAGTGTACGCACGTAACGGAGGATCCGTGGCGGCGCCGACCGCTGGACTGCATTTCACTTTGCAGATGCTCGAAGATATCGAGGCACGGGGGGTCGAGCGGGCAGCTGTCACGCTCCATGTGGGGATCGGTACCTTCCGGCCGGTAGAGGTCGATGATGCCTCGGATCACCCCATGCATCGGGAGCGCTACTTCGTGCCGCCCGACGTGTGCGAGGCAGTCCTGCGAACCAGAGCCCGTGGTGGTCGGGTGTGGGCGGTCGGAACCACGGCGGTGCGGTCCCTCGAGTCAGCAGCTCGCGAGGACGGTACGTTGCGGTCGGGCTGGGCAGAGACCGAACTCTTCATCCGGCCGCCGTACACGTTCCGGGTCGTGGGTGCTCTGCTGACCAACTTTCACCTTCCGCGCTCCACGCTGATCATGCTGGTTGCGGCCCTCGGCGGACATGAACGGGTCATGGGTGCCTATCGAGAAGCCGTTCGTAAGAAGTACCGCTTCTATTCGTACGGCGACGCCATGGCGGTGATGCCTCCGGCACGTTGAGCAGTCCATACGTTGCCGGTGAATCGTGCGGTGGCCGGATCCTGCCGTCACTTCGGTTAGATTGCTCGTATGTTCGACTTCGCCCTGTCTGCCGTGGATGGCTCCGCTCGAGCGGGCTCCTTCTCGACCCCTCACGGCGATGTCGAGACCCCATCGTTCATGCCGGTGGGAACAGGCGGCACGGTCAAGGGACTGGTCACGGAGGAACTGGAGGCGCTGGGTGCCCGCGTCGTCCTCGCCAACACCTACCATTTGTACCTGCGCCCGGGTCACGAACTGGTTCGAGATCTGGGCGGACTCCATGACTTCATGCGTTGGGATGGACCGATCCTGACAGACAGCGGCGGATTTCAGGTCTTCTCTCTCGCCGGGATCAGGCAGATCCACGACGACGGAGTTGAATTCCGAAGCCACATCGACGGGTCCCGCCACCGATTCACGCCGGAGTCGGTGATGGACATTCAGCGGACCCTCGGTGCGGATGTCATCATGGCATTCGACGAATGCCCTCCCGGCGGCTGCGACCGTCGAACGGCGGAGGAGGCAAACCGACGCACGCTCGCCTGGCTCGACCGTTGCCGATCGCGCTTCAGCGAACTCGGTCGTCAGAAGGATGTGCCCGCACAGGCGCTCTTTCCTGTCCTCCAGGGCAATGTGTTCGATGACCTGCGTCGCGCTCATGCGCGCCAGTTCATGGACATGTACGACTGGCCGGGCTTCGGGATTGGTGGTCTCAGCGTTGGCGAAGCCAAGCCCGACATGTGGCGAACACTGGAGCTTCTGGACTCCGAACTTCCGGCTGATCGACCCCGCTACCTCATGGGTGTCGGTTATCCGGACGACCTCCTGGAGGCTGTAGCGCGCGGATGTGACCTCTTCGATTGCGTCGCTCCGACCCGAAATGCGCGACACGGCTCTGCGTGGACCAGTGAAGGTGGCCAGATCAACCTGAAGGCAGCCAGGTTCAAGAGCGATAGACGTCCGATCGATCCCGGCTGTGATTGCTATACCTGCGGACGTTACGATCGAGCTTATCTTCGTCATCTGGTCTCATCGGCAGAGTGGCTGCCTTTGCGACTCATCTCGATCCACAACCTCCGGTTCCTCGTCCGGCTCGGTGAGGAGGCTCGTCGTCGAGTGCTCGACGGGACCTTCGATCCATGGAAGAGGGACTGGCTCGAACGCTACCGTAAGGAAGGAAGTTCGCCGTGACTCCTCTCACGTTGCTGCTGCAGGCCTCGCCAGATCAGAATTTCGGTCTGCGCATGATGCTCAACTTTGCTCTGATCATCCCGATCTTCTACTTCCTGCTGATTCGCCCTCAGGTGAAGGAGCGGAAGCGTCACGAGGCGATGGTGGAGGGAGTGAAGAAGGGCGACGAGATCGTCACGAACGGTGGACTCATCGGCAAGATCGTTCATGCCGACGGGAATCGTCTGACCTTGCGGACAGGCGACAACACTCGAGTCACCGTCGACCGGGGACGCGTTGCTGCCGTGCTCGACATCAAAGGCGAGCCGAAGGAAGAGTAACCCGGAGCAGCGTAGCCATGGCCATTCGAGAGATCGTTTATCTGGGGGACCCGGTTCTTCGGGTCGAGGCTGAGGACGTTTCGGTCTTCGATGACGATCTGCGCGCGCTCGTCCGGGATATGTTCGAGACGATGTATCACGCGGACGGGATCGGTTTGGCGGCTCCTCAAATCGGTGTCTCTACCCGCGTCATCGTCGTCGACCTGCGCAGACAGGACGAAGACGACCCGGAACCTCGGCGCATCGCTCTTGTGAACCCGACCATCACGTGGTCCAGCAAGGAGGTCGCCAAACAGTCGGAGGGCTGCCTCAGCATGCCGGGTCTTGAGGAGGTGGTCCAAAGGCCGGTGGCGGTGACGGTCGAGGGGAAGGACCCCTGGGGCAAGGAGCTGGTCATCGATGCCGACGAACTCTTCGCCCGCGCTCTTCAGCACGAGATCGATCATATCGACGGAATTCTCTTCGTCGACCGGGTCTCTCCGCTCAAGCGCCGGATGCTTCTGAAGAAATGGAAGAAGCTGGAGGCGGAAGCTCTGGCGGAGTCCGGGTGAAGATCCTCTTCTGGGGCACACCAGCGTTCGCTGTACCGTCCCTGCGGGCCCTCGACGACGAGGGTTTCGAGGTCGTCGGGGTCGTGACGCAACCGGATCGCCCTGCTGGCCGGGGACGCCGGCTCCAGGCTTCGCCGGTGAAGGACGTGGCTCTGGAACAGGGCTTTCCCGTTCTGACACCAGACGTGCCTCGGGGTGGTGAGTTCTTGGCGGCGATTCGGGCGCTGGAGCCCGATCTCTCGGTCGTCGTCGCCTATGGGCATATCCTCAGGCCGGAGGTGCTGGATCTGCCGCCCGGGGGTTCGATCAATGTGCATGCCTCACTTCTACCCGAGCTGCGCGGTGCAGCGCCCATCCACTGGGCCATTGCACGCGGATTCCCCACCACGGGTGTGACGATCATGCGGATGGTGGAGGGTCTGGATGCAGGGCCGATCATCCATCAGGTATCGGAACCTGTCGTCGACGACGAGACCTCGGGCGATCTGACCGTGCGGCTCTCAGAACTCGGAGCCGAGGCGCTGATCGAAGCGCTGGCGCTGCTGGCCGCTGGGGCGGCCGAGGAGCGCGAGCAGGACCACGATGCTGCGACGTTCGCTCCGAAGGTGGATCGCGCGGTCGCGCGTATCGACTGGACGCGCTCAGCGACAGCCGTGGCGGCACACGTCCGTGGGATGGACGCCGCTCCGGGGGCGTGGACCCAGCTCGGAGGCACGTCGGTCAAGCTGTTTCGGCCAGGTGTCTGGAGCGAGGAAGAAGTCGGGGCTCTCGAACCCGGGCGACTGCACAACAACGGAGGAGCGCCGACCCTTCCCCCAGAGACGAGATCAGGAACGGTGATGCTGGCGAGCGCCTCGGATGGAGTCGTGGTTCGTTGTGGACAGGGCGCGGTGGCATTTCATGAGGTGCAACCGCCAGGCAAGCGTCGAATGCCTGTTGCTGACTGGATTCATGGCCGTGGCATCGGCGCGGGGCAGCGCTTCGAGTGACCGCCGTGCCACGGCTTCACGTCGTCACGGACGATGAGGTACTGACCCGCTCCGACTTCGAGCAGCAGGCGCGAGCGCTGTTCGAGACGGCGGGCCCTGCCCTCGCATTCCATCTCCGTGGGCCGCGGACATCCGGGCGTCGGCTGTACGACCTTGCGCTTGCGTTGAAGACACCCGCCGACGAAGCCGGATCGGTCCTGATCGTGAACGATCGGGTCGATGTGGCGGTGGGCGCAGGCCTCAACGCCGTGCATCTTGGGCGCAGGTCGCTCTGCCCGACGGATGTCTCGAGGTTCGCCGGCCGGCTTCGGTTGGGTTCGTCCTGCCATGGCGCATGTGAGGTCGTCGAGGCTCGGGGCTTCGGGGCCAGCTGGATCATCCTGGGCAACCTCTTCGAGACGGCAACGCATCCGGACCGGAAGGGCCTCGGGGTCGATCGTCTCAAAATACTCGTGGAGGCGGCGGGTAGCGTTCCTGTGCTGGCGATCGGTGGCGTGACGCCAGCGCGCGTCGAAGCGGTTCTTCGTTCCGGGGCGCACGGTATCGCCGTCCTGTCGGGGATCTGGAGCACCGGGTCTCCGCGAGCCGACACAAGCAAGTACATTTCGGCGCTCGAGGCGTTCGCTGGGGGAGCCTGATGCTCAACGACACGACAATCGAGATTCAGCTGAATGGGAAGGTTCGCGCTTTCGATCGAGGGCTGACCGTGACATCGCTGCTCGAAAAACTCGACCTCCATCCGGGAATGGTGGTCGTGGAGCTGAATCGGGAGATTCTGGAGAGGGGCCTCTACGACACCACCGATGTCGCCGAGGGTGACACGATCGAGTTGGTCCATTTCGTGGGGGGGGGATGATCGCATGAGCGATACGATGATGACCGATGCTCTCAGGCTGGACGGACCTCTGCTCATCGGAGGCGAGAGCTTCCTGACCCGCCTGATCGTCGGGACGGGCAAATACGAGACGAATCGCGTGATGGTTGATGCGATTCGGGCTTCTGGAGCCGAGATGGTGACGGTCGCGGTGCGTAGGGTGGACCTCGACCGAACTCGAGAAGAGGCGATCCTGCATCACCTCGATCCGAACGAGTTCTTCCTGCTGGCCAACACCGCCGGCTGCTACACGGCGGAAGATGCTGTGCGATACGCGCGTCTGGCGCGTGCCGCAGGGTTCAACGAGTTCGTCAAACTCGAGGTCATCGGAGACGAGCGCACACTCCTGCCCGATGTCCATGCGACGCTCGAGGCTGCGAAGACGCTCGCATCCGAGGGCTTCAAGGTGATGGCCTACACAAATGACGACTTGATCACGGCGCTCCGTCTCGAGGACGCCGGGTGTGTCGCGGTCATGCCTCTCGCCAGCCCCATTGGAAGCGGTCTCGGGGTGGTCAATCCGTACTTCATACGGGAGATCAAGAGTCGCCTGGAAGTCCCGGTCATCGTGGATGCGGGTGTCGGTACGGCATCGGATGCGTGTGTCACCATGGAGCAGGGGGTCGACGGGGTCCTGATGAACACGGCCCTCGCTGCGGCAGACGATCCTGTGCGAATGTCCCATGCGATGAAACATGCCGTCATCGCCGGTCGACTCGCCTACCTCGCGGGCCGGATGCCGTCGCGGGAGATCGCCGTCCCGTCGTCTCCGACCGCGGGAATGCTCGACTGAGTCGAGTCACGCCCGGGCGGGCGGCCGCGTACACGGTCATCGTCGAGACCGGTCGAGGCAGGCGCCTCGACCGGGCCTTTGCGGGTGTCGCGGACTCACTGGCCTCTCGGGAGCGCGCGTTCGCGCACGAGCTGGCGTGGGGAACCATTCGGCTCCGAGCCCGGCTCGACGGACTCATCGCGCCGTGCGTGTCGCGCCGACTCGTGGAGATCGATGAACCGGTCCTGGATCTCCTCCGCATGGGTGCCTACCAGATCCACTACATGGATTCCGTGCCTGCGTACGCTGCCGTGTCGGCTACCGTGGACCAGGTGACCGCCGTCGTTGGGCGCCGGCCCGCCGGCTTCGTGAATGCCGTTCTCAGGAAGGTCGCAGATCTCGCACCGACCGCCCCTGAGCAGCTCGACTCTCCGGAGGTCCTGTCCGGTTGGGGCTCGCACCCGGAGTGGCTGGTCCGGCGCTGGCTTGCCCGGTATTCGAGCGATCAGGTTCGACAACTGCTGGACCACGACAACCGCCGTCCGTCGACCTGCGTGGTGCCACTCGGCATGGACGCGGAACAAGCACGGGACGTGCTCGCAGGTAAGGGGGTCGAGACGGAGCTGGCGGCCAGCTGGAGCCCATGCCTGAGACTCTTGGCCGGAGCCTCTGTAGCCGAGGCTCTCGAGGTGCTTCCCTCATTGATCGTTCAGGACCCGGCGGCGAATCTCGTTGTCCAGTACGCGGATGTTTCGTCAGGCATGATCGTTGCAGATCTTTGTGCAGCCCCGGGTGGTAAAGCGCTGGCAATGTCAGAGCGCGCCGCCCGCATGATTGCTGCCGATCGATCGGAATCGCGAATGCGCATGGTGAAAGAAAACGCCCTTCGGACGGGATGGTCTCTCGACCTCGTCGTTGCCGATGCGGTGCGTTCGCCGCTGCAGCCGGTCGACGCGGTGCTCCTCGACGTGCCGTGCACGGGAACAGGTACCCTCGCTCGACATCCGGATGCCCGCTGGCGGCTCCAGCCCGACAACATCGATGAGATGGCCGCCGTGCAGGCCCGCATGCTGGATGCGGCCGCAGACCTCGTGCGGCCCGGGGGGCTTCTCATTTACTCCACCTGCACGCTGGAGCCCGAGGAGAACGAAGACCGGGTCACCGAATTTCTCGCTTCGCACAACGAGTTCGTGTTGGAGCCCACGGGTGCCGTGGATTCCATGGTCGGTGACGAGGGCTTCGTCGACGCCTCCGGTTATCTGCGTGCGGAGCCGTGGCGGTCCGGGTATGACGGATCCTTCGCCGCGCGTTTGAGGAAGTTGGCATGAAGTTGGGCGACTCCCTCGAGAGAAACAGGAAGCGACGCAAGCGCGGCCCAGGGCCCCGCTCCGAGCCTTCTGACGATCGGAATTCCGCTGGTTCCTCTCGAGGCTCGAGTTCGAAGGCGACCGGTGGCTCGCGATCGCCGAGGCGGTCCCCGCGGTCTTCCGACCCGGCACGGAGATCACCATGGTTGAGCGGATCGGCTCTTCTCACGGGACTCGTGGTCGTTCTGGTTGGGGGCTGGGCCGGGGGCTACGCCTTGGCTACCCAGTTCTTTTTTCCCGCCCCGCCCCCTCCCGGAGACCTGTACGAGGTACCGGATGTGAGAGGGCTCGGACGTGCGAGCGCTGAGGAACGGCTCACCGGTGCCGGTCTCGAACTCGGGGGAACGGACTCGATCACGCATCCCTCGGTGGCCGCGGGTCTCGTCTTGGGCCAATCACCCCTGCCCGGTCAGGTCAGTCGACCCGATTCTCCCGTGTGGATCACCGTGAGCATGGGGCCGCAGCTTCGTTCCGTCCCGGATGTACTCCGGTTGGACGAGTCGCGTGCACGGATTGTGCTCGAGACCAGTGGGTTCGTTGTCGACGTCGACACCGTGGAATCGGAGGAGCCCGTCGGGCAGGTTGTCGACGTGGCGCCACCTCCCGACAGCGTCGTCGCCCTTCCGGCTGCCGTCAGGCTTGTCGTGAGCTCCGGTCCCCCGATGGTGCTGATGCCTCTGCTTCTCGGCCTTCAGCAAACGGCGGCCGAGATCGTGCTCGACTCTCTTGGACTCGAGGTGATCGATGTTGAGGAGGTGTTTCGCTTCGGTCGGGACCAGGGGATCGTGGTGGAACAGGAGCCTCCGGTCGACTCGGAACTTCAGCAAGGCAGTGGCGTGCGGCTGAAGGTGGGCCGGCGTGGAGGTGAGGGGGAACAATGACCGTGGCAGTCCGTAGTCGAGAACAGTCCCTTGAGCCCGCACAACATCCGAGATGAAGCGCTCATTTCTCCGTTCCCCCTACCTCTGGGCCATCGCCGCCGTGGCGTCCGTCGTGGGCGCCGCGTGGATCGGTCGCGCGAACTATCAACCCGTGATCACGGGCAGTACGGCGCCGCCGTTTACGGTGTTCGACATGGACGGAGGGGAGGTTCGTCTCTCCGATTTTCTCGGCGAGGAAGTCCTGCTGGTAAACGTCTGGGCCACCTGGTGCGGACCCTGCCTGACGGAGATGCCGTCGATGCAGCGTCTCTATGAGCAGCTTGAGGGGGAATCCTTCGAGATTCTCGCGGTCAGCATCGACGCACCCGCCGGGCAGTTCGATCTTTTCGGTCGGGCGGGTGGAGACCTGGAGGCGTTCGCCGAGCAGCTGGAGCTCACGTTCCCGATTCTTCATAATCCGTCCGGCGACATTCAGCAGATCTATCAGACAACCGGTGTGCCGGAGAGCTTCGTGATCGGCCGGGACGGCGTCATTTACAAGAAGGTCGCCGGCGACACCGAATGGGATGCGCCCGAGAACGTCGAGCTGATCCGCAGGCTCCTGTCCACCGACTGAGGCGGACTCTTGGCGACTCCGAACCAGGCGCTGGCGCACAATGGGCGCCTGAAGCTGGCGGCACTCGGCCTCTCGGTCTTTCTGTGGGTGCTGGTGCAGACCGAACCTTCGAATCAGGAGACCTTTGCGTCGGTGCCGGTTCTGGTTCAGGTCGCCGACACATCGTGGACTCCGTCCGGGGCCCCGAACCCATCCGTGGTCGAGGTCCGACTCGGTGGGCCGGCCCGTGAGATCATTCGTCTGGCTCGCGAGGGAGCGAGCTTGCGGGTCCCGATCGGAGCGGTGGGCTCGCAGGATACCCTGGTAGCTCTTCGGCGCGAATGGGTGGAACTCGGTCAGCGCTCCCGCGTGACGGTTGAATCATTGACGCCATCCTCCATCAGAATCTCGTTCGAGGAGGCGGAGACCCGACTGGTGCCGGTTGCCCCCCGCCTGATCGGTCGGGTGCCCGACCCGCTCGCGCTTGCGTCTCCCATCGAGGTGAGTCCTCAGATGGTGCGCATTCGGGGGCCGCGCAGCCGTGTGGAAGGGCTGGATTCCCTTCGTCTGGGAGCCTTCGATCTGTCGGATCTGTCTCGGTCCGGGACGTTCCTGGTTCGCCTCGATACGACCGGTCTGCTGGGGAGTTCGGTCGTGCCTGCCAGCGCAACGCTTGGGGTTCAGGTGGAGGACAGGATCGAGCGGGTGCTCGATGGGATTCCGGTAGAGTTGGACTCCGGATCCGACGAGCTCGGGGTTCTGGCTTATCCTCCAACGCTCCAGGTTCGTCTGACCGGCGCTCGGACTCTCGTGAGGTCCGTCGACCCGCAGCGCCTCCGCGCTTGGGTACCGTCCGGTGATCTGGACGGCATGGCGCCTGGTGAAGAGCGCATCGTCTTCATCCGGTTGGATGGCTTCCCCGGCCTGGTGACGGCCGTTTCGGACACTGATCGCGTCACCGTGCGACGGAGAACCGACGCACCGAGTCCGTCCGCCGGGACAGAACGATGATCCGCCCGGTCGTTCTGGGTGTGGAGACCTCGTGCGACGAGACATCCGTTGCGGTGATCGATGGTGCCAACAGAATTCTGGGACACGTCATTCTCTCGCAGGACGTGCACGAGGTCTTCGGTGGCGTCGTGCCGGAACTGGCTGCCCGAGCTCACTTGCAAAAGATCGACAGCGTCGTCGCGGAAGCGCTGACGAGGGCGGAGATCACGCTGGAGGATGTCGATGTCTTCGGTGTAACCGCCGGCCCGGGGCTCATCGGCGCCTTGCTCGTCGGTGTGTGCTGGACCAAAGCGACTGCGTGGGCGCTCGATCGCCCGTGGGTCGCCGTCCATCACATGGAGGGGCATCTCTTCGGCCCTGTCCTGGAAGAGCCCGAGGCCGAGCCACCCTTCATCGCCCTCCTCGTCTCAGGTGGACACACCCTGCTTCTCCATGCCACGGAGTGGGGAGAATACCGGCTGCTCGGACAGACGCGTGACGACGCCGCGGGAGAGGCTTTCGACAAGGTCGCGAAATTGCTCGGCCTTCCGTACCCGGGTGGCCCGGCCATCGAGAGGGTCGCCGCAACAGGTGACCCGAGTCGTCACCGCCTGCCGCGACCGATGCTTCGCGGGAGTCAGACCGTCGAGGACCCGGCCTTCTATGACTTCTCGTTCAGCGGCTTGAAGACGGCGGTCGTCGACGTAACTCGTGCCGTGGGTGAGAATGTGGACGAGCACGTACCGCATATCGCTGCAGCGTTTCAGGAGGCCGCCGTCGACGTACTGGTGTCCAAGACCCTCCGGGCGGTAACGGAGACCGGTTGCGGCCGGGTGGTCCTTGGAGGTGGCGTCAGCGCCAACACGAGACTCCGGCATGAGATGGCTAGGCGCCTCGAGGAACTCGATGCGGACACCGGCCCAAGACAGGTCCATCACGCCTCCCTGCGCCTGTCTCTCGACAACGGAGCGATGATCGCAAGGGCAGCCCGATTCCGTTTCGACCGTGGCGAGGTCGCGGGGCTCGATCAGCACGCATCTCCATCTTTGCCGTTCCCCGGGCTTCTCCAAGGTTCCCGGACGGCCGCGTCCTCACGAACTTAGGATCTCATGTATCCCGTCTTCTTCGAAATGCCCGCGTGGGTGCCGTTCCTCGGATCGCAGCCCATCACGTCGTTCGGCGTGTTCATGCTGCTTGCGTTCCTGACTGCAGGCTACGTGCTGCGGGCCGAGCTCGGCCGCACCGGTCACGATCCTGACCGCGCATGGGATTTCGTGTTCATGGCGGTCATCGGAGGAATCCTCGGTGCGAAGGGGTATTACCTCCTTCTGAACTTCCCGCGCCTCGTTGCGGACCCTGCGGGCATGATTCTCTCTCGTGGCGGCCTGGTGTGGTACGGCGGTTTTCTGCTTGCGACCGCGTTCGTCATCTGGGAGATCCGGCGGCATGAGCTGGATGTATCGTCGATGGCCGACCTCATGGCCCCGGCGCTCGCGCTGGCCTACGCAGTGGGAAGAGTCGGTTGTTTCATGGTCGGTGATGATTGGGGGCGACCAACCGACTCGGTCTTCGGCATGAGGTTCCCACAGGGGACGCCTGCCACGACGGTGCAGAATATCGAGCAGATGTTCGGGATCACCGTCGATCCTTCGCTGATCGAGGAGTATGGTCAAGTTGTCCCTGTCCACCCCACTCAGTTGTACGAAGTGGGCATGAGCACCCTGATTTTCTTCGGCCTTTGGCGGATTCGGGACCACGGGAACAAGAAGGGTTGGCTGTTCATGCTCTGGCTGATGCTCGCGGGAATCGAGCGCTTTCTCGTTGAATTCCTCAGGGCCAAGGACGATCGCTTTCTCGGTGTGCTGACCGTGGCGCAGCTGATCAGCATCGGCATCGTGGCCGTGGGGGTCTGGGGGGTCGCGAGGACCCGGGAAGCAGCGGAGCCCGCGTGAGATGCCCGCGGGTCTGACCGTACTGCACACGTCCGACTTCCAGTGCGGTGAGCCTTATCTGCCCCATGCGGGCGAAGCACTGGTGCGGATTGCTCACGACATCGCTCCGGATGTCGTGGTCGTTTCAGGAGACCTGACCCAGCGCGCCAAGCGACGAGAGTTCGAGCAAGCCCGAGAGCTGGTGGATCGGCTGGGGCCGGTTCCCGTCGTGCTGACGCCCGGGAATCACGACGTACCCCTCTACCGCGTCTGGGAACGACTTCTCGATCCTTTCGGCAATTGGAGGCGCTTCACGGGTGAAGAGTCTCTGGACTCCGTTACGCGGGTCGATGGTGCGACGATCGTCGCCCTCCACTCAGCCGCCCCGCGACGTGCCATCGTGAATGGGCGCATCGACGATGGCCAGGTCACGTTCGCGCGCCGTGCGTTCGACGACTGCGCTCCGAATGACCTTCGTCTTCTGGTCACTCACCATCACTTCGTTCCAATACCTCAGGGCAGGGCAGGTCGACCCCTGCCCGGTGCGGCCCGCCTGGCAGAGGCGTTCGGTCAAATGGGTGTCGACGTGCTGATGGGAGGGCATGTCCATCAGATCCATCTGCGTACGGCGAGCGAGATCGTCGGGTGTCCTCGTCGAGACCCACCTCTCCCGATCGTAACGTCCGGGACGAGCACATCCCGGCGGGGGCGTGGGCCCGAGGGTGGATTGAACAGCCTCAATGTCCTGCGGTTTTCCTCCACGGATGTCGAGGTGACTCCGTATCTTCGAAGCGCGGGGACGCAAGAATTCGAAGCCCTGGCGGCCCGTTCGTGGGCTCTGCGGCGTGGATCACGGACGGCGAGCTGATGCCCAGGTACCGCCGGATCCGTCTGACTCGGGGGCAGAACCTTCGGGCCTTGGCGCAATCTATTCTGACGGGCGTCGGCGTTGCTGCGGTGACGTACGCGATCACCCGGCTCATGATGCAACGTGAGCCCCTCGTGACGAATGTCCCGGTCGCAGGCCACGCGACCGCCGACTCATCCGACTCGACGCTCGCGCCTCGTGGCGGAGCCGATGTCTCTGCTCGACTGGCCTCGGAGGCCGTCACGGGGCGGCCGTGAAGCAGGGGCATCGGCGCTGGGGATCCCTTGCCGCTGCGGGTGTGCTCTTCCTTGCCTCTGCGTCTTCTGCCGCCGGCCAGCTTCGTGGACCCGAGGTTGCCGAGGTCGGATTCGAGGGCAACCAGTCGTTCCCGGCGGACTCGCTGGCGCGGGCCATTGTGACCCACGCGACGGCATGTCGTTCGCTGTGGTTCTATGTGCCACTGCCACTGTGCCCCCTCGGTGTGGATTTCGCTCTGAGCCGTTCGACTCTGCGAGAACGTGACCTGCCGCGTGATCGCGCGCGTCTGGTGCTCTGGTATCGACAGCGGGGGTTCCGGGACGTGCAGGTGGACTCGGCGCTCGTCGAGCGGCGTGGCACGCAGGCGAGCGTGACGTTCCGGATCTTCGAGGGTCGCCCGATCGTCGCTGACAGCATCGAATTTCTGGGCGCTGAGGAGTTCGTGGGTGACGGGATCCTTGAAAACCTCCCGATACGTCGGGGTGATCGGCTTTCCACGCTGGCCATGGATGCGACCCGTGATTCGATCATCCGGCGCCTCGGCGACCTCGGATACGCGTACGCCGACGTGTTTCGCAGGGTGAACCGGCCCGGTGATCCACCCTCGTACGATGCGACGGCGACGTTCGAGGTCGTGCCCGGGCCAGCGACGACCTTCGGGGACATCTCCGTGGAGGGGGTTGAGAACCTGGGCGTCGGGACTGTGCTGCGTACCGTCGCACTTCGAAGCGGTGACCTGTACCGTCGCTCGGAGGTCGAGGAGGCGACGACTCGACTGTATGGTCTCGAAATCGTGCGCAATGCGAGTATCGCGCCTGACACCGTCGCATTCGTTCAGGATCCAACCGTGGACGTTGCGATCACGGTCCAGGAGGGCGACGCGTATCGGGTCAGGGCAGGGGGCGGTTGGAGTACGG
>Ga0181594_10002397_pt1 | contig 17177 bp, 8 predicted proteins | sample 071ome_18_FD_145603 | JGI IMG/M metagenome (GOLD analysis project Ga0181594, IMG submission 145603) | Coastal salt marsh microbial communities from the Groves Creek Marsh, Skidaway Island, Georgia - 071413BT metaG (spades assembly) | ecosystem: Environmental > Aquatic > Marine > Intertidal zone... | reverse complement strand
CCAATCCCGACCCCACGGTTGGGCGCAGTTTCGACGAACTGAGTGCGCGCGGCCTGCGCATCGAAGCGCCGAACGAGTACTGGCAGGCTCATGTGTCGTACCGGGAATTCGGCACGCACTACGACCCGGCGATCGGGTTTGTGCCTCGCAATGGCTTCAAGCGCTTGGAACCCCGCCTTGCCTGGCGCCCACGGGTTGAATCGGTCGATTGGATTCGTCGGTTCACTTTTGATGTGCTCTACCGGCAGCTCGACGACATCTCGTCGGGGCAGTTGCTGGAGCGCACATGGGAGTTCGGTCTGTTCAACGTCGATCTGGAGAGTCAGGACAACTTTAGTCTTCAGTTGAACCGCACGTACGAATATCTCGACCGGGATTTCAACGTCGGAGGCCAGATTCCCGTATTGGCAGGCGACTACACCACCCTGGTGTGGGCCATGCGTCTGCAGACCGCGCGGTACCGCCGCATCTCTCTCCAGATGAATGCTGACTACGGTGAGTTCTGGGACGGTACGCGTTTCGGAACGTCGAGCGAACTGACGCTGCAGCCGCTCCCGGGCTATCGCGTCGGCCTGGAGTGGCAGCGCAACAGCATCTCGCTACCCCGCGGGGCATTTGACACCAACCTGATGCGCGTCAATGCCGGCTGGGACATCAGCCCTTGGGCTTCATTTTCAGGCAATGTACAGTACGACGACCTGAGTGAGCTGTTGGGTTTGTTCGGGCTTCTGCGCTGGATCGTGAAACCCGGAAACGAGGTGTTTCTCGTCTACTCGCATAACTGGCTGCGCATGGGGCCCGGTGGCGATTGGACCGATACCGATAGCGCCGGCGGGGGCATGGGCCTCGGGCCGCGTGACCGATCGCTCCAGACGCTCTCTCGTGGAGCCACCATAAAGGTCAATTACACGTGGCGATGGTAGGGGGAAAGACGGCGGATTGAGCTCCGTCGCGACTTGCGCGAGAGGCAGACTTCGGCCAAAACTCCCCGGCCCCCTCTAACGCGTACTGCTCCCGAGACCGAGTGCCTTGACCACACCACCCGCCACAGCCGTCGCAGGTCCGACTCCGTTGCAAGCGCTCATGGAGCGGCAAGGCAACTGGTTGTTTCGTTGGCGCAGTTACCTGCCCCTTCCACTGCTGGGTTTCTTGCTGGTGTGGGCGTGGTTCGCCCCGATCCTGACCTGGCCCGGCGTGCCCGAGTTCTGGTGGGAGGGTGGCTGCCTGGCGGTCGGGCTGCTCGGGCTTGGTGTGCGCCTTTGGGTCGGAGGGCAAGTGCCTTTTGGCACCTCAGGGCGGAACGTCCGCGCCCAGGTCGCCTACGTGGTCAATACGACAGGGCCCTATTCCCTGGTTCGCCACCCGCTCTATGTGGGCAACTACCTCATGTGGCTTGCACCAGCGCTGTTTGCTGGCGGCTTGCTGATGGTGGTGATCACGACCATCTACTTCGCCTTTACCTACGAGCGCGTCATGGTGGCCGAAGAGCGCTACCTGATGGAGCAATTCGGCGACGACTACGCACAATGGGCGAGTCAGACCCCAGCCTTCATTCCATCATTTCGCAATTGGCAGCCCTCGACGCTCGCATTCAGCCTGCGCACGGCCATTCGCAAGGAATACTCGGGACTGCTTGGACTCGTGGCTACCCTCTGCGTGCTCGAACTTGTGGCTGAGCAGTCGGCTCTGGGGGTCGTCAAACTCGACCCGGTGCTCGCACTGGCCCTCGCAGCGTCGACCCTCGCCTACGTCGTGCTTCGGGCCCTCAAGCGCCACACGACTCTGCTGCACGTCGAGGGTCGCTAAGCGTCAGCTTCGTTGGCTTCGTCGTCTTCAGCAGACCACTCGATCGACCCCAGTTCGGCAAAGCCATCGCCCGCCTCGAGACCCAACAACTCTTGGGTTTCGGTCTCGGGCAGCTGCTCGACCTTGGTGAGCCGCCGCTGCATGGCCCTCGTGCGCGTCTGCGCCTGATCGATCGTGTTGCTGGCGGTGTTGAGCTGCTTTTTGAGTCGATCGAGCACATCGCCAAACTTGCTGAACTCGGTCTTCACAGCGCTCAAGACATCCCATACCTCTGAGGCCCGCTGCTGAATCGCGAGGGTTTGAAAGCCCATGCGCAGGCTGTTGAGCAGGGCGGCAAGCGTCGTGGGGCCGGCCAGCAGCACCTTGTGTTTCTGCTGAATGTCGTGTGCGAGCCCGGGCTGACGAATCGCCTCGGCGTAGAGCCCCTCGGTCGCCAGAAAGAGAATGCCAAAGTCGGTCGTGGCCGGGGGGTGCAGGTACTTGTCGGCAATGCGGGCCGCTTCGGTGCGAAGCGCACGTGCAAGGGCATCAGAGGCACGTTTGACCGCCTCGGCATCGCCCTGCTCTGCGGCTTCATGAAGCCGCAAATAGTCTTCTTGCGGAAACTTGGAGTCGATCGGCAGCCAGACCGGCTCACTCGTCGGCCCATCGGCACCCGGGCCCGGCAGGCGCACCGCAAACTCGACGATCTCACTGCGATCGGGCCGCACGCGCACATTGCGTTCAAACTGCCCCGGGGCAAGAAACTGCTCGAGAATCGAGCCCAGCTGCACCTCGGCCCATGTGCCGCGGGCCTTCACGTTGGTGAGCACGCGCTTGAGGTCGCCCACCCCGGTCGCCAGCTCTTGCATTTCGCCGAGCCCACGCTGCACGCGCTCCAGGCGCTCACTGACGAGCTTGAATGACTCTCCGAGCCGGCGCTCGAGTGTGCCCTGGAGCTTCTCGTCGACCGTGCGCCGCATCTCTTCGAGCTTCTTTTCGTTTTGCTGCTGCAGCTCTTTGACGCGCATATCGAGGGTGGTGCGCACCGCTTCGACATTGGTCGTGATCGACCCGCCCAGCGTCGTGATCGCTTGCCTGATCTCGGTGCGGAGCACGCGGGCAGTCTCGGCATTTTCTTCACGCAGGCGCTGCGCCGCGGCGGCGGCTTCTTCGCGACCTTTGCGCAGGTCTTCATCAACAACGCGACGCACCGCGTCGGCGACCGCCGTCGAGGGGCGAAGCAGCAGCCACGCGATGGCCACCAGATTCAGGAGCGCCAGCACGATCAGCAGAACCAACAGGGTTTGTGAACTTTCAGCCATGGCGTAGAAAACCCGTGACCCTCAATGAATCAGAGAGATGGAACGACAAGCTTTGCAAGATAACTCGGTCCAGAGACAAGGGTGGCGGCAGCCGGGTCGATTGCGCCACCCCGACCGTCTCGCCAACATGACGCCATGCGTGCCTTGAACTTGCTGCTCGTCATCTCCCTCTGGGCCTTGGCCCTGTGGGGCTGGCCTCGCATTCCAGAGACCATCCCCCTGCATTTCGGGGCCGACGGACGCCCTGATCGCTGGGGTCCGGCCTCGCCCTTGAACTGGTTTCTCTTGCCGACCCTCACCCTCGGGCTAAATGCCTTGATCGTGTTTCTGGGTCATCGCATGGGGCGCAATCCGAAGCTGGTAAAGCTGCCCGGTGGTCAGACGCTCGCCGATCTCGAGGCGACGGCCCACCCGCGGGTTTTGGCGGCGATGACCGGGTTTTTGGGCATGGTTCAGGCGGAACTCAACCTCATCTTGCTACTGGTGCAATACGGCCAGCTGCGCGCGGCGCTGGGTGGTGACGCACAACCGGTGATCTGGAGCGCGATTTTGCTGGGGCTGCTCTCGGGACCGGCGCTCATCGTGGTCTATTTTTTGCGACTCCAGCGTGCACTCAGCCCCAAGCCCCCCCGCCCCTGAGGTGCCATGCGCTCGTTACTTGCAGCTCTACTGACCCCCGCGGCCCTGACGGTCGTGCTACTATGCGTGGCGCCGTCACAGGGTGCCGGGCAAACTCAACTCTCCCACGCCGATTCTGCGGCCGTGCTGCTCGAAGTGGCCCGACAGTTCGAGGCCGAGGGGAGTACTGCGGTCGCCCAAGCCCTCTACCAGCGCATCATCGATCGGTTTGGCAGCACACCGGTAGCGGCCCGCGCTGAAGCCGCGCTCACCCGGTTGGCCGAGCAGCTGGCCGAGCAGCGGGCACGTGAACCCGCGTCTGCAGCGTCTCGTGCGGCGAGCGCGGAGCCAGGCAGGCGGGCGTCGGTCGAACTCCAGGTCTGGAGCACGCTCTACGGCCTTTGGCTGGGCGTCGCGCTCCCGGCTTCGTTTGGCGCCGATCAGTCGGAACCGTACGGCCTCGGCCTGCTGCTTGGCGGGCCGGCAGGCTATCTGACTGGCCGGACCGTCGCGCGGCGACTCGACCCCTCGTGGGGGCAGGTACGGGCGATCACGTTGGGCGGCAGTTGGGGCACATGGCAGGGCTTCGGATGGCGTGAGGTGCTGGATCTCGGCGTCGAAGAGGTCTGCGTTTCTGACCTCGAAGACACCTGCTGGGAAAGTGATCAGGGCGACGAAGAGATCTTTGCAACGATGCTCGCCGGAGGTCTGGTCGGGATCGCGGCAGGTGCGCTGCTCGGGCGCAACGACGTGTCACCAGCGTCGGCGACGGGAGCCAATTTCGGGAGCCTCTGGGGCACGTGGCTCGGAACCGCCACAGGTGTGCTCGTCGATCTGGAGGGCGATGACCTGCTCGCCACTGTGCTCTTGGCCGGCAACGCCGGCCTGGCCGCTGGCGCCCTCGGCACGCCCCGCCTCGGCTGGAGCCAAGACCGCTGGCGTCTGGTCAGCATCGCCGGCGTGCTCGGTGGCCTGGCCGGCCTCGGGATCGACCTGCTGATCGAGCCCGACGACGAGAAGGTCGCCATCGGCATTCCGCTCGCCGGCAGTCTCGCCGGGCTGGGTGTCGGCATGGTGACGTCACGCGGCACCGATGCGGTCGCGGCGGCCGCGGGCCCGGACCGCCAACCTATGCCTGCCGCCCCGTCGGGCGCACTCGCGCAATGGCGGGACGGTCGGCTCGACCTCGCCCCCCCGGCCCCGGTTCTGCGTCGCATGGCCCTCGACACGCCGGTCGGTCCGCAGCTGCGCACCGTCGTCGGTATTGAGCTCTTTCGGGCCATCTTCTGAGCGCTTCAGCCAAGGCCGTGGCCTCTGGGACCCGGCGGGACTGGTTCAGCCTGCACGCTGCAGTCCTGCTCTTCGGGGGCTCGGGGCTGTTTGCCCGATTGGTCGATTGGCCCGCGACCAGTCTGGTGCTTGGGCGGGTGACCTTCGCCGCACTGGCCTTGGCGCTGTGGCACGTGGTGAGCCACAGAGCGCGTCTCCGGCAGGGTCGGGGTCAGAGTAAGGGTCAGACCACCGCCGACGCAGTGATCCGCACCTCTCCCCGCATTCCGCTTGCGTTGGGCGTGCTGCTCGCGGCGCATTGGGTCGCCTTTTTCCATGCGATTCAGATCAGCAGCGTCGCCGTTGGTGTGGCGGCGTTCACGACCTTTCCCGTCTTCGCAGCGCTGCTCGAACCTCTACTCCCGGGCCAGCGCCTCGACCGAACGGCACTGCTGGCATCGCTTGTATGCCTGGTTGGCGTTGTGCTCGTGGTGGTGACCCCGTCCGATACAGCCCCGGGACTCGCAGTCTCGTTATCTATGGCGAGATGGGGCTTTGATGCGTCAGCGCTTCAAGGTGCGATGTGGGGCGTGTTTTCGGGGGCTTCATTTGCCGTCTTGAGTTTGGCGAACCGCAACTTGGTGAATCGCCACGGGGCCGTGCGACTCTCCCTCTTCGAGACGACGGGGGCCGCACTGACCTTGGTCCCGGTGGTCTGGCTCACGGCCGACATGGGCGGCCTGGTGCAGCCGACCCCGAGAGATCTGGGCCTGGTGGTGCTCTTGGGCGTCGTCTTCACCGCCGGGGCCCACGGACTCTTCATCTTCGGCCTGCGTGGCATCTCTGCAGCACGGGCGGCCGTGATCACTTCACTGGAGCCGGTGTATGGAATTACACTCGCCGCAGCCTTGCTGGGCGAGCGCCCCTACCCGACCACCCTCATCGGGGCCGGTCTGATTCTGACCGCAGCGTTCCAAGTCAGCCGCCCCCGACGCGCGTCCAGACAAATGAGCAACCGCGACCTTCGCCTGCACCACGAGCTGCTGCTGCTGGCCCTGCATGACAGCAAGGGCACCAATCTCGCCACAGACCAACTCGACCTTACGCTGGCCGGCGCCTTGCTCTGCGAGCTGGTTCTCGAGCAGCGTGTTGAGCTGAAGGAAGCGGGCCGTTGGCGAGGCACGATGGTCGAGGTCACTGACACGGCATCGCTCGGCGACGAAGTGCTGGACGACGCACTGGCTCGACTGAGTACCGCGAAGCGCCGCGCCAATACGACCAATACGGTTCACAGGTTGTCGCGCGTACGGCAGCTGCGAGGGCGCACCGCGGTGGCTCTGTGTCGCAAGGGCATTCTTCGAGAGACTGAGGATCGCGTGTTGCTGCTCTTTCGCCGACGAATCTTCCCCACGGTCGACCCCGGTCCGGAGCGCGCACTCATTGAGCGAATTCGTCGTGCGGTCGAAGACCCCACGGCGCCGGTCGATGCCCGCACCGCGATCGTCGTGACGCTGGCTCAAAATGCCGGCGTGCTCGGGGTGCTCTACGACCGCAAGGCGCGGCGTGCGCACAAGGCACGGTTGGGCGAACTTCGCGAATTGTCCGGTGAGGGCACCGAGGCCACCCGGGCTGCGATCGAGGCGGTGCAGGCCGCCATGGTCGGCGTCATGGCCGCGACCGCAGCAAGCACGTCGGCATCGACCTGACCGCACCCTAGCCCGCTGCGACGGGGCATCGGCGACAGGCCTCAGCCGTCCGCGAGGGAGCCGGCGCCTGCGGCCCGGCACCTCCGCGACAGACCGGGGCCTCCGCCGGCACCCCGTCCTTAGCGACCCAGCAATCCTCGGAGATAGCGCCCGGTGTGTGACGCGTCGATCGCCGCCACCTGCTCGGGTGTGCCTGCGGCGACCACACTTCCGCCCCCCGCTCCGCCCTCCGGCCCCAGATCGATCACCCAGTCTGCGGTCTTGACCACCTCAAGATTGTGCTCGATCACGATCACGGTGTTGCCAAGCTCGACCAGCTTGTGCAACACCTCGAGCAGTACCCGCACATCTTCGAAGTGCAGGCCCGTCGTCGGCTCGTCGAGAATGTAGAGGGTGCTTCCGGTCTGCCGCTTGCTCAGCTCGGTGGCGAGCTTGACCCGCTGCGCCTCGCCGCCTGAGAGCGTCGTCGCCGCCTGCCCGAGGTGAATGTAGTCGAGCCCGACATCGTGCAGCGTCCGCAGTTTTTCGCGAATGCGCGGCACGGCGTCAAAGAACTCGACGGCCTCTTCAACCGTCATGTCCAGCACTTCTGCAATGTTGCGCCCTTTGTAGCGCACATCGAGCGTCTCGCGGTTGTAGCGCTTGCCCTTGCATACGTCGCACGGCACGTAGACGTCGGGCAAGAAGTGCATCTCGATCTTGACCAGGCCGTCGCCGCTGCATGCCTCGCAGCGTCCGCCCTTGACGTTGAACGAAAACCGGCCGGGTTCGTAGCCGCGCATGAGCGACTCGGGCAGCGTCGCAAACAGATCACGAATCGGCGTGAAGACGCCCGTGTAGGTCGCCGGATTGGAGCGCGGGGTGCGCCCGATCGGCGACTGGTCGACCTCGATGACCTTGTCGATGTGCTCCAGGCCCTCAAGGCCGCCAAACGCGGCTGGCACGCTCTTGGCCTTGTAGAAATGTCGGGCCAGCGCTGCGTACAGTGTCTCATTGATCAGCGTCGATTTGCCCGAGCCACTGACGCCCGTCACGCAGGTAAAGGTACCAAGCGGAAAGTCGACCGTGAGATCGCGCAAGTTGTTGCCGCGAGCCGAACGCACCCGCAACTGCCGCTCGGGGTCAATTGGCCGCCGATCAGCCGGAACCTCGATGCTGCGCTCACCACGCAGGTAGGCACCCGTCAGCGATTTCGGCGCCTTGAGCACGGCCTTCAAGTCACCCTCGGCAACCACCTCTCCGCCGTGCCGCCCGGCTCCCGGACCCAAGTCGACGATCCAGTCAGCCGCACGGATCGTGTCTTCGTCGTGCTCGACGACGAGCACCGTGTTGCCCAGATCGCGCAGCGCCTGCAGGGTGCCCAGCAGACGGTCATTGTCGCGCTGGTGCAGCCCGATCGACGGCTCATCGAGAATGTAGAGCACGCCCACCAGCCGGCTCCCGATCTGCGTAGCCAGCCGAATGCGCTGCGCCTCGCCGCCAGACAACGTGCCCGCGGCACGACCCAGCGAGAGGTAGCCGAGCCCCACATCGACCAAGAAGCGCAACCGCTCCCGCACCTCTTTGAGAATCGGGCCGGCGATCTCTTCGGGCAGATCAGGTGATCCCGCCTTGAGCGACTCGAACAGGGCCGAGACGTCATCGATCGATCCCTCGACCACCTCACCGAGGCGATGGCCCGCAACGGTCACAGCGCGTGATTCGGCGCGCAGCCGCGAGCCATGGCAGGCTCCACACGGCAGCGTCGACATGTACTCCTCGAGTGTGCACGCACCTTGAGCGACGTCGTGCTCGCATATCGCCGCTGAACACTGGCGACGACGCCCTCCCATACATCTTCGTAATGGCTGGTGTCCGCGCTACCCGCGGAACGCGCCTTGGGCCGGCCCCGAGCGCCCGTCGTCGTCGCGGCGCCCCCGCGATAGGGAAAGCGAATCTTCATGCTTCCCGAACCGAAGAGAATGGCGTCGCGCACGTCTTGCGGCAGCTTGCCCCAGGGCGTCGACAGCTTGAACTCGTAGGCTTCGGCGAGCCCGGGCAGTACCGAGTCGCGCAGATGCCCGCTCGGAGCGCCCCACGGCAGCACGACGCCTTCGAGCAGGGTCAGCGAATCGTCGGCCAGCAACAGGCTCGGATTGACCTCTTGCCGCGTCCCGAGACCGTCGCAGTCCGGACAGGCGCCGAAGGGCGAGTTGAAGGAGAACTGGCGTGGCTCCAGCTCGGCCAACGAGGTGCCGCAGCTCGCACAGGCATAGTGCTCGCTGAACAGATGCGAGACCGGCTCACCCGACTTCGGGTGCTCGACGACCTCGACGAGCCCATCGGCCGTGCGCAGTGCGGTCTCGACCGAATCGGCCAGGCGGGCACGATCTTCAGCCTTGATGACCAGACGGTCAACAACCACGGCAATGTCGTGATTCTGATTGCGATTCAGTGCGGGCGCGTCGGCGAGTTCAATCGTCGCGCCATCGACCCGGGCCCGCACGAAACCATCGCGACGGGCCTTTTCGAAGAGATCACGAAACTCGCCCTTGCGACCGCGCACGAGCGGCGCCATCACCTCGATGCGCGTGCCCGATTCGAGCTCAAGCAGGCGGTCGACGATCTGTGTCGCTGACTGGCGCAGCACAGGCTCCCCGCAACTCGGGCAGTGGGGCACACCCGCACGGGCCCAGAGCAGGCGCAGATAGTCGTAGACCTCGGTGACCGTACCCACGGTCGAGCGAGGATTGCGTGACACCGTCTTCTGCTCGATCGAAATGGCTGGGGAAAGCCCCTCGATGCCGTCGACATCGGGCTTCTCCATGAGTCCGAGAAACTGACGTGCATAGGCCGACAGCGATTCGACATACCGGCGCTGTCCCTCGGCATAGATCGTGTCGAACGCCAGCGAACTCTTGCCCGATCCCGAGAGCCCCGTGATCACCACGAGCTTCTCGCGCGGAATGTGAACATCAATGTCGCGCAGGTTGTGTTCCCGCGCCCCGCGCACGATCAGAGATTGCTGTGCCATGCCACTTCGTTATGCCGTGAGTTCGTCGGACAGGTTTCCGTGCCCGGGTGCCAGACGTTCACCCTCCGAGCCCAGCATCCGTTCCATGCACAGGCCGGATTGGTCTGACTTGCACTCAAGCGCGCGATCAGGCCACCTCGCCCAGACGGCGAATGCGCTCCTCCATGGGCGGGTGCGTGCTGAACAGGCTCATCAGCCCTGCCGAGCGCCCCGAAAGCGGGTTGACGATCGCCAGCTGTGCCGCCGCAGGATTGACCTGCATGGGAATGCGCCGCGCCTGCGCGTCGAGCCGTGCCAGCGCGCTCATCAGGCCGCGGGGCGAGCCCACGATCTGCGCCGCCGTTCGATCGGCCTGAAACTCGTTCTGGCGCGAAATCGCCAAGTGCAGAATTGTCGCAGCGAGCGGCGCCACAATCAGCAGGGCGAGTTCACCAATGGGGTTGTTTCGCTCGTTGCTGCGGCCGCCGGCAAAGATCGCCCCCCACATCGCCATGCGGGCCAGCATCGCCAAGGCACCCGCCATGGTGGCGGCAATGGTACCCACGAGCATGTGCCGATGCTTGATGTGGGCGAGCTCATGGGCAGCCACGCCTTCGATCTCATCGATCGACAGCGAGCGCAAGATGCCCTCTGTGAAGCAGACGACGCCGTTCTCCGGATTGCGCCCGGTGGCAAAGGCGTTGGGCTGCTCCTGCGGCGAAATCGCCACGAGGGGCATCGGCAGTCCCGCGCGCTCAGCCAAGCGTTCGACCATTGTGTAAAGCTCGGGCGCCTGCGCACGATCAACGACACGTGCCCGATACATGCGCAGCACGACGCGATCACTGAACCAGTACGAACCGAAGTTCATCACGGCCGCGACGACGAACATCATGACCGCGCCATTGGAGCCTGCGAGATACGCACCCGCTGTGACCAGCAGAAGCGTCAGCCCAGTCATCAAGCCAAAAACTTTGACCATCTGCATGATTGCCGAGTCCTGATCCGGCCCACCTGAAGCGGGCCTTTGGAGGTGCGTGGAGAGAGCTGTTCCCTTTTACACGGGCAGCTTCAGACGGGATCCTCGCCCGCCGCGCCTCAGTAGCCCCATTCGCGAAACAGGGCCAGACCATAGATCAGAAACGAGTTCAGCCCGAGATCTTGAGCACCGAGCGCGCCTACGCGCAGGAATTGGTCTTCGGCGAAGATCTCGAGATGGTACTGGTCACTGGCTTGCCATTCGATGCGTGCACCCCCGAGAAGAGACCCACGCGCACCCACCCGGGCCAGCGGTCGAAGCATGAGTGCACCGAAGTAGTCGCCGCCGCCGAAGTAGCGCCCCACTTCGATCTGTGTACCGGCAAAGGTCGAGAGGGCTGAGCCTTGCACGGCGGCTGTCGCGTCGACGGCCTGCGTGATCGAGAGGTAGTCCAAGAAGCCGGTGCCCTGAGCGAGGGCGGCCAGCGACGAGGTCAGCGTGCCCCCAAGGGCTGCAGCAGCGGCGGTGCCCGCCTGGCTCACCACGGCACCTGCATTTCCGGTGCTGGTCTGCGCCGACGACTGGCCAAAGGCGAGGTAGCTCAACAGGTCAGATTCGGCGACAGCCGCCTCGCTCGAGGCCAGCTCGACCGTCGGCTCGACCAGGGTGCCGCCGACGGTTGCGGTAATGTCGAGCGGGTCGCCGTCGCGCCGGCGCACCCGGGCCACGGCCTCGATGTCGAGATTCGGATTGATGCCTGGGATACCGACGAACTCGACGGTGCCCCGCTCCACATCAAAGGTGCGGTTGAGTACCTGATACTGCCCACGTACGGCCTGCAACTCGCCGACAAACACGACGTCGCGCTCACGCCGATCAAAGGTCAGGGACAGGTCGCCCTGCATCTCGACGTTGAGCTGAGGCGAGCGTAGCCACGCATTGCGTCGCACGCCCAAGTCGATGATGACGAGCAAGTTGTCCAGAAATGGGTTCCGGGTGCTCGCCAGCAGCGCCTGACTCTGAACGAGTGTCGTATCGATCGCAACGAAGCGGGGATCTGAAAGATCGACCACGCTGAGGCTGCGCTGGAATTCTTCTAGAAAGACGTCGCCCCGATCCACCTGAAGCCGGCCCTGAACAAACGGGGCGGCGTAACTGCCCTCCAGTTGGACGTTGCCACTCACAGCTCCGCGGATGTCACGTCGATCCACCGCCGTAAAGCGATCGAAGTCGAGCGTCAGATCGAGCTGCGGGTCGCGTGGCTGCTCGAGAGACAGTTCGCCACTGATGCGCACGTTGCCGTCGGCGCGTGCCCCGCCCTCAAGGGCGACCGTCAGGTCAGGATTCAGCGTGAGCTGCAGCTGCGCGTCGCTTTGACGAACGCCGATGGCCCCGACCGTCCAGGCTCCGCCGCTCAGCGTGAGCTGCCCATCGGGCTCAAGCCGCTCTGGCGTGCCACCGATTTCGACCTCCCCAGAAATCACGCCCTCGACGCGTTCGAGATCTTCCAACAGCGTCAGCGCATAGGCCGCCGGCAACGAGTCGACCGTCAGCTGGATCGCGGCAGGCGCCTGTCGCATCGAGCGACGAGACGCGCCCAGCGAGAGGTCGATCGGCCAGACACCCGACGCGGCAAGCAGCCGGCGGTCTTGCTGCCAGGCACCGAGTTCAAACCCGAGTTGCTGTGCCTCGTAGCTGAGCTGTGCGCTGGTGCGTCCGAGGTCGATCTCGTCGAGGCGCACATCGGTGCCCTCGAGCTCGACGGCGAGACGCGGCCGTTCGGCATCACCCCCCAGTTGCCCTGACATGGCGAAGACGCCCGACCAGGGCAGATCTCCACGCTGGATTACGCGCAGCAAGCGATCGAGGCGCAGGGCGTCGATATCAAACGAAAAGGCCTCCTCACCGCTGCGCGCCAGGCGGCCTCGTGCCCGAATGTGCACGGGATCGGCCTCGTTGCCCTGGATTGTAAGCGAGTCGAGCAGCAATTGTGACTCACTCCAAGCGAATCGGGCCGCGTGCGGCATCGAATAGCGCAACGAGTCGATGCGCACATCAAAGGTCTCGATATCAACGCGGGTCTCAGCCGAATCGAGGGTGAAGCCGCCACTGAGGCGGTACAGCTCCTGCTCTCCGCGGGCAAGATCGAGCGTTGCACGGCCGTTGGGGGCCGCAAAGTCCAGTGTGGAGCGCCCTCGTGTAAACGTGCGATCGAGCACCTCGAGGCTGTCGACCTCGAGCTCCACCGACAGCCCGCGATCCAGGCGCGGAAGACCCGTGCCGGCGACCCGCATGCGGGCACGACTCAGTCGACGGGGCCCCCATGCGATGTCGTCGAGGCGCAGCGACGCACGTGTATCAAAGCTGCGCACCCCTCCCGTAAGCACCACGACGCCACGTACCCGGCCCTCGGCTCGGGCCTCCAGCGCGCTGGGCAGGGTGTCGGCATCGATGCCCTGCAGGGCCAGCACTTCGCGGTCCAGCACCGACAGTCCATCAGCGACAACCAGTCCGTTGCCCCGCACCAGCGAGCGCAGGCCCGTGAGGGAGTCGGCGGCGACGACCAGCCGCAGCGTGCCTACTGAACTCGTTGAATCAAGCCCAAGCGCACCGGCACCCGACACTGTGAACTCTTCTGCAAACACCTCGACCGTATCGACCGCGAGCTGTCCATTGCGAAGCCCGGCGGTGAGCCGCGCCTGTGCCACATCAACCGGCCCCAGACGAGCGTCTGCGATTTCGACTTGCGCTGAGGCGACGAGGTCAGAAAGCGTTGAACCCACAGCCGAAACGTCGACCCGCCCTGACCAAAGGGATGGATCGGGTGCCCCGGCAAGTACCTCAGCGACATTTACGCCTCGGCCCTCGGCCTCGAGCCGAATGCCCTGCGCAGGCTCAAGCAGGTTGCCGGCCACGGCGAGATCGAGCTCACCACTCGGCAGCTGCAGCTCGCTGCGCAGTTCAAGCGCATCAAGGGCCCCACGCATGCGCACGGTTCCCGTCACCGCGCCTTGCAGGGGTGCTTGTGCGTCACTCAGCAATCCTTCGAGTGACAGGGGCGAGAGATCGGCCAGCATGTCGACGACCCAACCGCGCTCCACATCTCGACGCACGCTGCCGTTCATCAACACCCGGGAGTGCGGCTCGGGCGCGGCACGGTGCGCGGCATCAAGCTCGACACGCAGACCGTCGTTCAGGCGCCCCGTCGCGGAGAGTTGTACGGACCCGGGGCCCGCCAGTTCGAGTGCGGGCACGAATGACGACAGCGCCCGCCAGTCGAAGGGCGCGAGTCGCAACGAAAATCCTCGTACCCCCAGTCCGCCCGCACCCGAGAGAATCACGCCGTCAAATGTGGCGGCCGTCGGCCCGAGACGCTCAACGCTCCCAGGCGAGGCCGTACTCGACGGCGGATCAAGCGTCAGCTCGCCACGAGCTTCGAGCGCATCGGGAGGCCCTGCAAGGGAGAGTTGGCCCGAAATCGTGCTTTCGGGTGCAAGATCAAGCAGAGCCCCGTCGGCCCCGAATTCGCTCAGAACCGTCGACAAAGGAATGCGCTCGGCGTTGAGGCTGATGCCTTCAAAGCGCAGACCTGGCCCCGCGGCCGCGGCCAGCTGCAGCGCTGCCTCACCGGCCAGTGAACCCCCATCGACACTCGCATCGACCTCCGACAATGCCAAGCGTGTCGAGCCGGGAGCAAATCGCCCTTCGAAACGAGCACGGCCTGCAACGTCGGCCGACAGCGGAAGCAGCCAGCGCCACGGATCGATCTCGAAGCGCTGTACGTCAAAGGCGAGATCAGTCACGACTGTTGGAGCCGCCGAGTCTGCCGCCGCACGGTCGCGGGTCACGACCACCATGCCGCCCCCTTCGATCCCCGGGGCCTGCACGCGCTGCAGCGCGACCACCGTACGCGTAGCTCCGAGGCGTACCTGCCCCGCCAGCTCCTCGATCTCGACTGGCTGCTGAAGCAGCTCGAGCTGCCCCGACACATCTCTCAGGTTGATCCAGCTCTGCCCCTCGCCGCCCAACCGCATGCGGGGCAGCACGCCCTGCAATTCGTGGGCATCAATCGCCAAACGAGGGCCGACCGGGCTTTCTTCAAAGCGGAAGGTCGAGGATCGCAAAGACTCGCGGGCCACGCCCGTCGCTGACTCGGCTCCACGGGCCGGGCGCAGCAGGCGCAGGCGCAGGTCTCCGTCGACTACCCGCAGATCACTGAGGTTCAGCGTCGGACGCGGGGCCGCATCGGGCGCAGCCCCGGTGCTGCCTGCGGCGTCGTCTGCAGCATCGCCTCCCGCCTCGTCGAGCTCGGGAGCGTCAATGATGGCGTCCCCTCGCAGCCACCGGCCCAGCGTGGTGGCATCGGCGTCTTGTTCAAGCGTAACCCGTGGGGCCCAGATGGTGATGTCATCGAGGGAGAGCGCCCCGGTGAGCAGGCCCGGCAGACTCCATGAGGCCTCGAGAGAATCGACGACGACAAACGCTTCGCCATCAGGTGTCGTCAGCCGCACATCGATCAGGCGCGCACCCTTGAAGAGCGTAGCCGAGCGGATCTCGGCCACATCGAGTGTGCCACCGATGCGCGCCCGTGCCTGATCCAGCGCCCAGCCGAGCACGATGCGATGCCCCAGCGCCGTCTGCACCAAGAACCCGAGACCGAGTGCCAATGCAACACTTACAGCAGCGAGCGTCTTGGCCGTGCCGCGAATCAGCCGCCAGCGCGCCCGAAGCCGCAGCCCCTTGCCGTCGAGTTCGAGTCCGGCTCCCCGCTCGTCCATCAGAACGCCTGCCCAAGGGAGATGTGCAACTGCAAGCGGGAGAGAAAGCTGTTGGAGCCGCCGAAGGTTCGCGAGGGAAACAGAAAGTCGAGGTCGTCTCGGGTGACCCAGTCGATCGGCTCGCTGGAGCCGTCGGCCCGACGCACGACAAGGCGCCGGTCGGGGTCATCGGTCTGCGCGTCAAACGGACGCACGCGACTGACCGCTACTGGCAAGGACTCGGCGCCTCGGTTGCCGTACCCAAGATCGACGCGAATCGGCCCGATCGGGCTGCGGTAGCGCACCCCGATACCGGGCGACGTGGCGAGATCAGACCAGCCGACATCGGCCCGAGCGACCCACACCTGCCCGACGTCAAAAAATGCGACACCCTGCAGAGCCGGCGTGAAGAGCGGGAAGCGCACCTCGGCGTTGGCTTCGAGTACCCACGTGCCCCCAACGGCGCGAAAGGTGAACTGGTCATCGGCGAGCGGCGACGGATCGCAGGGCCCTCCGAAAGCCAGCTGCTCCGGCTGACACGGAGACACTTCGGCGCCGACCGGCACGCTGAGCACGCGCTCGACCGGCACGGTCAACACGCGCGGGCCGAGCTCGTTTTCGGCAAACCCTCTGACGCTGTTGGCACCCCCGGAGAAGAAACGCTTCTGAGGGTGTACGAGCGCAAAATCTTCGTTGCCGTCGGCGAGAAAGCGCCCACGACCCACGGCCCCGGCCCGTATGCGGGTGGCCAGCACGGCTGAGCCGGTCTGCAGGTACCCCGACGCCTCGACGACCGCCCGGTCAAACGAGAAGTCCGAGCCGGTCCAGCGCCGCGCGTGCTCGAAGTCGGCAAACCAGTAGTAGCCCGACGACGGATCCAGCAGGCTGTTGCGAAAGTCTTGCGTAAACCGAAAGCTGATCGGAGAGAGCCAGTTGGCCTCCCGAAAAATGCGCAAATCTGAAGGCAGGCACGCGAGAAACGACGCGCACAAGAAGACTTCGGCCGCGTCGAGCTGCGTCAGAGTCGGCTGATACCCGAGGGCGAGCGTGGCGCGGGCCCCGACGTTGCGGCTGGCCGCGAGGTTGAGCCCCAGCGCACGGCGAATGAACACGTTCGGAACGCTCTGGCGCTCGAAAAACGCACTGGCAGACAGCGAATTGCGGGGCGACAGAAACCAGGGCTGAAAGAGCTCGACCGCGAGTTGTCCGTTGAGGTCGGCAAAGCGCCCGCTCCCGGCCTGACTGCATGCGGTAGTGTTGAGTGGCCCGGCCAAGATGTTCGACACACGCCCCCGCACCGACAGCCGTCGTGCTCCGCCGGCAAAATTCCGGCTGGACCAAAGCGCCTCGGTGTTCAGGCAGTCGGCTGTCGTCCAGCCAAAGCCCGCCCGAACGCGGTGCAGCTGACCCTCGGCCACCCGCACCTCAAGGGGCACGATGGTGTCGTCGGGTTCAACCTGCTGTACGATGCGCGCGCTCTGAATCAGCTCAAGCCCGTAGAGATTGCGCTGGCCTTGAGCAATCTGGTTGAGACGGTAGACGTCACCCCGTCGAAAGGGCAGCATGCGCAAGATCGACAGCGAGTCGAGCTGCTCATTGCCCACAACCCGCACGGCTCCAAAGTGCGCCGGCCGGCCCGGGTACACGTCAAACGTCACCCGTGCCTCGTACGACCCACTCGGCACGAAATTGCTCACGAGCACTTCAGCGTTGACGTAGCCCTCGTTCTTGAGACGCACCTCAATC
>Ga0181594_10002393_pt1 | contig 17187 bp, 13 predicted proteins | sample 071ome_18_FD_145603 | JGI IMG/M metagenome (GOLD analysis project Ga0181594, IMG submission 145603) | Coastal salt marsh microbial communities from the Groves Creek Marsh, Skidaway Island, Georgia - 071413BT metaG (spades assembly) | ecosystem: Environmental > Aquatic > Marine > Intertidal zone... | reverse complement strand
TTCTTAGGGATATCAACCTAACTGTTCATCGTGGTGAACGCATTGTTATCGCGGGTCCGTCTGGTTCGGGTAAGTCAACATTGATCCGCTGTATCAATCGTTTGGAAGAGCACCAGCGCGGACAAATTGTTGTTGACGGAACCGAGCTGTCATCAGATTTGAAAAATATAGACAAAATCCGTTCAGAGGTGGGGATGGTGTTCCAACACTTTAACTTATTCCCACATTTGACGATTTTGGAAAACTGCACATTGGCCCCGATTTGGGTGCGCAAAACACCCAAGAAGGAAGCTGAAGAAACAGCGATGCATTTCCTTGAAAAGGTTAAAATCCCAGAGCAGGCTTTGAAATATCCAGGTCAGCTTTCTGGTGGTCAGCAGCAGCGAGTGGCAATTGCCCGTTCCCTTTGCATGCGCCCGCGCATCATGTTGTTTGATGAACCTACCTCTGCACTTGACCCAGAAATGATCAAAGAGGTGCTAGACACTATGATCGAGCTGGCGGAAGAGGGGATGACCATGTTGTGTGTGACGCACGAAATGGGGTTTGCGCGTCAAGTTGCAAACCGCGTGATATTTATGGACGAAGGCCAGATTGTGGAACAAAATGAACCAGAAGAGTTCTTTAACAATCCAAAATCTGATCGTACCAAATTGTTCTTGTCCCAAATTTTGGGGCACTAGCTCGCGCCAACTCATACTGGATATTGATATATTACATGCGTTTTATTGATAGATTGAAAGGTACACTACGACAGCGTTATTTGTCCAAAAGGACACCCGTTGAATTTTTTCTTCCTATGCCCATAAAAACAAATGGGGAGACAAACATAGCTTATCGGGTAAAGGTTCCAATCTTGAAGCAACTGTGAATTTGAGGGAAGTACTTCCTGCTATTTTGTCGGATTTAGATGCACAAAATTTTTTAGATTTACCTTGTGGTGATTTTTTTGGATTGGGCATGTAGACTTATCCGAGGTACATTATCTTGGTGGCGATATTGTACCAGAACTTATCGAAAAAAATATTAAATTATACTCTGTACCCAACATAAAATTTCAGGTTATTGACTTAATACTGGGGCCAAATCCAAAAGCTGATATTGCGTTTGTTAGGGACTGTTTTGTACATCTGTCTAATTCTCATATCAAAGCAGCACTTAGCAACATTGTGCGGTCTGACAGCAAGTGGCTCTTAACTACGATATTGGGCATTTGTGCACCTCAAGTTTAATTAGAGCATCACTTCAAGCATATGCATGCAAGTGAAGAAAAACCAAACTCAGTGCCCAGCGTCTCGGGCAGCGGTTTCAAGAGACTAAAATACTCGCGCGTCTCGATGAGGAAGAGAATGGAGTGAGTCTTGCCTCTATGCTTCAAAAGAATTTATATGAAAACCGAAGCAGGTCGGCAATCACATAACTTCGGTAATTTCTTGCCAGCGTTAAATAAGAAAAGGTATTAATAGGGTATCGTCGATGTCTCAACAGAAGTTTGTTCTAATGAATCACACCGATATGCAAGGTCATCATTTTGGTTGCACACGGGTGATGCGGCATATCGAACAGGCGTTGACTGATCGTGGTGGAGTCATTTGGGCACGTATCGATGGCAAAATGGATTGGCGAAAAGACCCGGCAACATTGCAGAAAATCGCGGATTGTGATGTGATCGTCATCAACGGTGAAGGCACACTGCATCATGGACGCAAGAAAGCAAGCTGGCTGATAGCTGTTGGAAACCATCCAGTGACACAAAGTAAAAAGCTTGCACTTATCAATACGCTGTATCAAGAAAACCCAGACAGCTGGGCACCGATGCTGAGAGGATTTCAGTATCTCTACGCGCGCGACGCTCGTTCAGCGAGAGCGATGTCCGAAAAGGTAGGGCGTTATGTCACTTGGCTTCCTGACCTTTCCACTGCGGCGGGTAGCGACCCTTCTTCTGTTCCGCGCCGCGGTATTGCAATCGGCGATTCTGTTTCCAAGACCGCGACCAACTTTTTGGCAAATCTGGCAATGGATCTTAACACCACCGAACCCACACGGATTCTGCCGTTGACCATTTCGCTGCGCGAAGAAAACCCATATCGACCTGCGCTGCGGCGGCGTTTGCGCCGATGGACCGTTGATTGGCGGCAAAGGCGGCAACAGCGAAACTTCCCGATCCTGACCTACCTTCGTAGCGAAAAGGACTATGTCGAAGCGATCAAAGCAACACGGCTCTCGGTCACAGGACGATTTCATGGGATTTGCCTAAATCTTGTTACTGCAACCCCGTTTATATGCATAACGTCAAACTCATGGAAGATTGAAGCTCTGTTTGAAGACGCTGGGATTGACCTACGCCGACTTGTCTCAATAGAGCGCCTGACTAAAAAGATGGTAATGGAGGAGGACTGGTCTTTTTCTGAGCGTGAACAAGAAAACATTAGGTCATACCTGGCCAGAAGCAGTCAACAAGCCAAAGCAATGTTTGACAGGATTACTGGTGTGGACGGACCCGAACTATGACGCCCAATAGCCGCGGCTTGGCTAGTGAAAATTGTCTTTGCCCTTGATCCTATACATAAGATAATTTGCGAAACCATAAATCCAAAGACTAAGATCTGCTCCGAGCCAGCGTAGCCCTCCAACCAGCTCCCTAAGATTGAGGGTTTTCGTTAGCATTTTCACATAGCGTCGCATTAAAAACTCGCGAGCATCTCTTTGTGATCCAAGCCACGCTCTGTGCTCGTGCAGCAAAATCTTGAAATATTTGGCGCGCAGCGCTGCAGGCGTGCCATTGGTCAGATGTGCCGCGGGCGATGCATGGTCGCGGACATAGATTGCTAATCTTGGCGAAAATACGCCCCGCGCTCCCGATTTTAATAGCCGAAGCGATAGATCTGTGTCTTCATTTACACGCAGCGCAGGGTTTATCCCACCTATAGAATTGAATACCTCACGCTTCACCCAAAAACCACAACCCAGCCCTCCAATCTGCTTCTTGAAAGATAAGTCTGCAAGGGGAACTTCTGTAACATCACCAGCGAGTTGAGCGACAGGCTGCGTACCATCCTGAAACCGCTTTATGGCTGCAAACCCATATGCGTATCCTAAAGCCTGCATCTCCAATACGAACCCGGGGTACGACGGGTGCATCAAATCATCATCATCCAGAAACAAGACTATCTGCCCCAAAGCCTCGGAAACGCCATGATTTCGCGCAGCAGCTGGCCCGTTACCCATATGGTTGAGAACAATTCTCAGGCGACCCTGTTCCAGATCTGTTTCAAACCCTTCCAAAATCTTGGTGGCGGGTGTGATACTGTGATCGTCAACTACAATTACTTCTCCCCTAATAGGCAAGGCGGCCAAAGCAGAGCTCACCGAGCCATACAACATCTCTTCTCGATTGAAGGTTGGGATGATGATGCTGATTTCTGTCAAGTTAGGTAATCCAGTTTAAGCTGCGTGTTGGGGCTGACCATGTAAACCATGGGTTTGACCAGTAACTTGTCAATATTATAGCCCGTAACCTCGTGTGCACTGGTGCGGCGCGCCCAAATTTACGTCTCTGTGATGATATGAACAAAGCAGGAGCTTTAAGTGCTAGGCCGGATGGGACTTCACTTGAATAATGATCGGTAGTGGTAAAATCCGTGAGAGCAATGATTTCAGCATCCGCTAAACTATGATTTAGAGTGAGCTCTCCATTACTATTCGTTCTAGCGAAAGTTTCGTTTGTGTTGAGTTTTTCAAATTCATTTCCATCAATTAATATCAACACATTCGCGAGCGGCCCCGTGTATACTGAAACCTTATACTTGTAACTTATGTTTTCAATATCTTCAGTTGATAAAAGCCCAATAATTCCATTATCTGAACGGGATCCGCTCAAAATAAGATTAAGGGGGGTGAAAGTTTTCAGTTTTTTTGTCTTGATCCGTCTCTTCTTTAAGTAGAGCGAATACGGTAGATTAGTCATTTTTTAGTTTCCATTTGTGCTCTGAAAACATGATCATAATAACAAAAATTGAGAGGCCGATTAAGGTTGGTAAATAAACTAGTGGCCAACTACTTGAGTTTGACCTTGTAATGTCGATTACTGCACTTTCTACAATTTTTACGTTCGCCAACAAAAAGATGGCCAAAACAACAAAACGACTCGTGCCATATCTACTTAAGTCTGCAGCATAGAGTGTTGCAAAACCAATTAGCGTCGCAACTAAGCACAGAAGTGCGTTTTGGATTCTGCTATGAAAATTTTCCAACACTTGTGCAAGAGTTTTATCCGCAGCATTCATTGCTGCAATTGGGTCGCTCCACAACAAATAAGTCGGTAATTGACCCAGCCCTATCTGAGATTCGTTATTTTTCTCGAACGCTTCAGAAAGGTCATAAGTCAATTCGTCAAAATTCGTTAATGATAGTAAATTTTGGTCGGCATTATGGATTTGGATCACTCCGTTAGTCAGTACAAAAACTGCTTTATTTTCTGACGCCAACAAATAAGCTTTTGCGGCACTGTAATTATATGTGAAAACGTCATCTCTACGATCGGAAATGAATACGTCGAGTAATTCACCATTAGTTGAAATATCACGAATGAAAAGAGTAACTCCTGATGACGGATGTTGAAATTTTCCAACTTTTAAAAATTTGCTAGCATATGCTCGACTCAACTCGAATTTCTTCTCGGACAAAAGTTTTTCTGCCTGAGGGGCTAGATATATGCTCATACTTAAGGCGAACAAAGTGGTGATTAATCCAAATATAAAATAGGGCTTCACAATTTGCCTTGGTCTAAGTCCAGCAGCCAACATTACTGTTAACTCACTTTCGTTGCTCAATCTAATTATGGTGAATACCGTTGCCGCGAATGCAGAAATTGGAAATACTCTGATGAGTATTTTGGGAATCGTTAGGGCGATTAAATCAACAACGGTAGCCACCGAATGGCCATCTCTGGCTAAACTTTCAATAAGTTCTATTGCTGCGTTGATCCAGGCAACTAGAGATAGAACTATTGTAAAGAAAAGAAATGACGTGAAACATTGTTTTAGTACATATTTGTCCAATATAGTCATGAGCAGTTGTTTAGCTAACGTGATGGGTTTAAGCGGTTAATTTGCATATTTTCAGGCAGTTTAAGTGTGACATTTTTCTATGCGACAGTCTACGCCTTACAGTCAAATGTTGACCTTTGGACACGTGGTACATGTGCAATAGTTTTTACGGCCAAACTGCATGAGTGGATGGTGGAGATAACTTTCAAGTTTTGTTCGGGATGTAAGGCATCCATTACCTTCTGATAAAATTGAGCCAGCATTTAGAGGCGGTGACGGATGTTTTGTAATAGCTAGTAGCAACCTCTGGTGTGCGGTAAAGTTGTATTTTGCTGCCGCTGCGAGTTAAATGTCAGTTAAATCTACACCTAGAAGATACTTTGGTATTACTATAACTGCAATTATTGGGTCTTCCGTTCGAAGCAACAATTTCTTTAAAGAGTTTGCTGTTACAGTCTCTTCAGGCTAGCATATTTAGTGTTCAAAGCATAAAAACATAAGCAATTTTATTCAGATGGTGCGATCCTTTGACATGTTGTCCCATTTCCTTTTTCTGCAAGTTGTTGTGCAACTCTATCCAACAGGCTAAGAGAAACGGCGAAGAACTAAAGGGCCGATCCACAAATGAAGAAACTGCTTTTCGTGACAGGAACACGTGCAGATTTTGGTAAGCTTGAACCGCTTGCCGTTGCGGTGCGCGATCATGGCTTTGATGTGAGTTTCTGGGTCACTGGCATGCATATGATGGAACGTTACGGCCTGACCAAGATCGAAGTTCAGCGCATTCAAGGTGTGGGTGTCGTAGAATTTTCAAACCAATATGAAGGCGACCCACAGGATGTGATCTTGGCCAAAACAGTGTTGGGGTTTTCCGAATTTGTGCGCGGCCATCAACCTGATTTGGTGATCGTACATGGCGATCGGATCGAGGCATTGGCATGCGCAATCGTTTGCGCCACAAATTATATCCGATGCGCACATGTCGAAGGTGGCGAAGTTTCTGGAACGATCGATGAGTTATTCCGGCACTGCAACACAAAGTTGGCCTTTTGCCATTTTGTAAGTTCGCACTCCGCAGCAGAACGTGTCGCGCGTTTGGGTGAACCCAGAGATTCTATCTATGTTATTGGCTCACCGGAATTGGATTTTCATTCAAAACCCTCTGGGGTATCGATTGAAACAGTGCGCGATCGATATGATATTCCGTTTTTTGATTTCGGCATTTGTACATTTCATCCTGTAACATCGGAACTTGATACGATGGCAGATCAGGCAAAAAATTTGTTTGGGGCGCTTGATGCATCTGGTAAAAATTTTGTAGTGATTTTGCCTAATAACGATCCGGGGTCAGACGACATTATGGTGGCAATCAATAAACTCCCGACGGATCGGTTCCGTATTTTACCATCGATGCGGTTTTCCCATTTTTCTGAATTGATGAAAAACGCAGCCTGCATCGTCGGCAATTCATCTGCGGGTGTGCGTGAGGCCCCGTTTTTGTCCATTCCATCCTTGGACGTTGGCACCCGTCAAAATGCTCGTGCTCAAAGCGCATCCATAACCAGTGCCCGCGCAGAAGAGCGGGAACGCATTTTCGCGTTCTTGGAAAAGGATTGGGGTAAACGTTATCCTGCGAATGATGATTTTGGACTAGGCAGTGCATCAGAACGCTTTGTCGAAATTATGCACCAAGACGCATTTTGGCAGGCAAAATTGCAAAAGGTCTTTGTCGATCATGTCTAGGACCTTGCCACTAGGTTTGTGGGGTGTCTACATTCGCCTGACAACACTGCTGCGCCCTTTGGTGCTTTGGAAAGTAAAGCGACGCTTGAGCGAGGGAAAAGAAGACGCGGCCCGTGTATGCGAGCGCTATGGTGTTGCAACGCATGAACGCCCTGCCGGCCCGTTGATATGGTTGCATGCCGTCGGTTTGGGAGAGGTGATGGCCCTGCGCGGTATGATCCCCATTCTGTCGCGCCACTGCCCCGATGCATTTTTTTTAGTTACATCAGGCACACGACAATCTGCCGATGTTTTCAATAAAAACTTACCTGATCGCACATTGCACCAATATTTACCACTAGATGTCAGAGAGTATTGCCAAGCATTTCTTGCCCATTGGAAACCAGATGTATGCATCTGGTCGGAACAGGAATTATGGCCAAACATGATTTGGAATATCGATCAGTTTGGCATCCCACAAATTGTCATCAACGCGCGGATGAATGCAGCTTCCTTTAGATCGCGGCATCGTGCCAAGGGGATGTTTTCGGATATTTATGGGCGCTTTTCACTGATTTCAGCACAAGATGGCCAAACCGCTGCACACCTTCGCGCGTTAGGTGCAAACGTGCGGGTTGATGGCTCGCTAAAACAGTTATCCCCAGCTTTGCAAGTTGATCAGCGTGAATACGAAACACGGAAAATCGAAATTGGTGAGCGCCCTGTGTTATGCCTGGCTTCATCGCATTCAGCGGATGAAGCAGTGGCGCTTGCAGCGCTGGATGCACTGGACCCTGAAACACTCTTGATCATTGCGCCACGGCGGGTTGAACGGAGTGCTGAGATTATCGTAAAAACCAAAACAGCTGGGTTCTCCCTATCCGTTGGGAATGGGTCCATCCAGCAAACAACACGTGTACATCTGGTGGACCAGGTGGGGCAGTTAGGGCTCTGGTATAGACTTTGTTCTTATGCCTTTGTCGGGGGTGGGTTTGACGAAACCCAAGGGCATAATCCATGGGAGGCCGTTACCCTAAATCGCCGTGTTATTCACGGACCAAACACAGCAAACTTTAGGCGCGATTATGAAAATTTAAATTCACTTGGGATTGCTTGCCAAATTACGAACGCAGCTGATCTAGTGGCTTCATTTGACACGGCACGCGCTGTTTTGGACCCAAAACACCGAAATTGGGCAGTTGACCAAGCCGGCAAGGAACTGGATAAGCTGGGTCGAGATATAATAGCCATAATGGAGCGCGAGCGTGCCTCATGATTTTCCTAGCATTAAAGTGACTGCCTTTATGGCGTTTTATCGCCTACTATGGTTGATACTGATGCCCTTGGTTTTGTTCTATCTGAAATGGCGTGCGCGCCGCGAACCTATGTACACTAGCAATATTAGAGAACGCTTTGGTTTTGGAGTAAAACAAACTGGTGAATGGGTTTGGGTGCATGCAGTTTCACTGGGTGAATTTCGATCTGCGATCCCATTGATTGACGAGTTGCTGGCGCGTAGTCAGCGGGTGTTGATCACGCATTTCACACCCGCAAGTCGTGAGGTATCGATGGATCATTACGGTGATCAGATTGCCGAAGGAATGGTGGTGGTATGTTGGATACCGTTTGATTACAATATGGCATTCAAACGGTTTTTTCGCCGTTTTTCCATCACCTATGGTTTAGTGATGGAGGTCGAGTTTTGGCCTGGAATGATTATGTCAGCGCGTGCGGCAAACATTCCACTGTTTTTATGTAATGGCCAGTATCCCAACAAAAGCTATGAACGTGACAAACATAGAGTGTTATCTTCTCGCGATATTGTTCCTGGGTTTGCAGGCGTCTTAGTGAAATCTAACCGCATGGCTGAGCCTTTTCGTGATCTGGGATTGGACAAAATCGCAATCACAGGTGAAATGCGATTTGAACAACCGATTAATCAATCACATATCGATGCTGCAGTGCGGGTGCGTTCCCAATTGTCCGGTCGTCCCGTTTTGACATTTGCTAGCGCAGTTAAGGACGAAGATGCGCTTTTCATTGCGGCAATTCAGTCATTGAAATCGCGTATGCCTGAAGCGCTGATAATTTATGTGCCACGTAAACCAGAACATTTTGATCGCGCGGCTGACATAATTCAGGCTTCGGGGTTGTCAGTGGCGCGGCGTAGTGCAATTTTTGATTCTGCGTTAAAACCCCATCACGCTTTGCATTGCGAAGTTCTGTTGGGGGACAGTTTGGGTGAAATGCATTTTTATTTGGCTCTTGCAGATCAGATTGTGGTCGGCGGTGGTTTTGTGCCGCAGGGTTCACATAATATTATCGAACCGCTCTCTCAGGGAAAGCCAACCCTTGTGGGGCCGAACACTTGGACGATTGATTTTCCTGCGATTGAAGCGATCGAGGCGGGTGTTGTGCGCCAGGTTTCTGCAAACGAGTTGGCGGATGCGCTTCTCGACTTGTCCGGATACGCATCTGCAGATGCGTTTTTGTCGTCAATGGGGGGCAGCGTTGCAAAAACGCTAGATGCGGTTTCAGATTTCCTGGAACAGTGAAGGTACTTGACCTTAGTATCACATACCCATAGCCATGGTTCAGACCACTACATTAAGGCAATATTTTTTGAAACGTGACAACCGATCCTTCGGCACCAATGCCGCACAATATGTAATTGCCAAGATTATTTCAGGTGTGCTCGCGTCCTTGCGTCTGGTTCCATATAAACAGAGGGTCGTGCTGGGTGGGGCGTTTTTTCAATATGTTATTTCCCCAGTTTCGAATAACAAAGCACGCATTTTGGAAAATATTGACCATGTTGTTCCCGAACTGGATCCTGTTGCGCGTGCAAACTTGATCGGAGGTGTGTCAGATAATATGGGGCGCACACTGACCGAGTTGTTTTTTCCAGATGGGTTTTTGAAAGTGATTGATAATTGCCCCTTAACAGGGGACGGATATCAAGTGTTTAAAACAGCACGCGTACATGGCCAGCCTGTGATTTTGGCGGCTGCCCATATTGGTAATTATGACGCAATTCGCGGTAAATTGGTTCTGGAAGGCCATTCAATTTGCAGTCTTTATAAACCAATGAGGAACTCTTTTTTTGACCGTCAATATGTCGATACGATTTCGCGCATCGGGTCCCCATTGTTCCCAAATGACGCAAATGGAATGGGTCAGATGATAAAGGCGCTGCGTCGCGGGAAAACGATTGCCCTTATGATGGATCAAGCGATGAGTACGGGTGTAAAAATCCCCTTCATGGGACGGATGTGCAATACACCCGTTTCGGCTGCGAAAATGGCACTTAAACACAATGCACTGTTAATACCATGTTTCGCGTATCGAAATGACGATGGGATCACGCATACTGGAGTGATGGAAGCTCCAATTGATCATACGGACCCAATCACAATGACGCGTCAATTGAATGATTTGCTAGAAAAACACGTGCGCGCGCACATGGACCAATGGCTCTGGACGCATCGCCGTTGGAAAGGCTATTATGGCCTCGACGAATGAATTGAGTCAGCCGTGGCCGCCGGCATCGACAGAATTCGCTAACGCTTGAATTATGAGGCTGCTCAAAGGTATTTTTCCTTCAATAGTAATTCAACAATTTTAAAGTCAAATTCTGTATCGATGTCCATACATCGCTCACTAGGCACGACATAGGGGATTACGTGACCATCATACAAGAAAGAAGCGCTGCGTAAATATTCAGGGTCAACAACGTAAACCACACCTACATGTTCGTAAACAATCGGCGCTTGTTGACGAGCGACGACGTTTCTAGGCAGTGGTTTTGATACTTGCAATGAACCTGTTTCATCTACCTCAACTAAATTGAAATATGGATTCTTGCGCGCATTACAACAGGACATCACCATGTCAGGTGCTTCTGAATTGAATAGTGTTAGCGCGTTGTTGATATCTTCGTCATCACGTAACGGCGAGGTGCAATCCAAATCCAAAAATGCGGTGAATGTTCCCAGTTTTTCTTCGGCGGCGTCCAGGGAATGTTGCCATACATTCCATTTTGATGCACTTTCAGTCGCTAATGTTTCAGGACGTAGTCCAATATCTAACGCGCCACGCTTTAATCCATGTTTGTAAATTTCTGGATCGTCTGTTGAAACAACAACAGCATCGATATTTTCATTTCGAAAAAGTTGATCAAGCGACCAGTCAATCAACGGTTTTCCAGCGATCGGTCGAAAGTTTTTTCCAACTACCCCCTTGCTTCCTTTACGTGCGCCAATGTGCCCTAAAATCATGTTTGACCTGTTCCTAATTGTATATTAATCTTTAGCATTTTCTATATCTTTGCATTGCACATTGCAGACGCTTTTCACGCTGTTCATCCGTGGGTTATGTGGTTTTTCATCCTTTGGCAAGCGATATGAAATCTGACATAAGATCTGAAAACCGTGTGTTTCGCTTTTGGTTTGAATTTTTCGTAGCAAGCTCATTTGTCAATAACATAGGTTTAATTGGCCTTGGAGTGTCGTATTTGTCTTCTTGTTCCCATCCATAGATGTGGTTTATCGAAGCAGCGCTATACTCAAATAATCAATTGCGATGCGTATATCGCGCCCGTTAGATGCTGTGAAATTAAATTTAGTTACAATACCCATGACTGCAAAAGTGGGATGCTCAATTGGTCTGACAAAGTATAGCGGCGCATTCGATGATCAGGGGCAGGCGCTACTTGCTTGTGGTGGCATTAACAACAACTGCCCGACCGTTGCAGGTTGCTGTTTCGGTAATGACGGCATCCAAATTTATGTCAAGCCATCTGTAATGTGTGAGATCCGCACCAAGCGTATTCAGGTTCTCGGCATGCCATCGTCCAATTGACCCTGATCCAATCAGAAAATAGCGAAGAGACAGGTCTGTATGCTTTACCTATCCAATTTATCAATGATCCTTTAGCTCTTCCCTAAGAGCGAGGCTAAGAACTGCCGAGCATTTACGATATGCTTGCTTTCAATGAGCGTGATCCTTATGTAGATCGAAGGTATTCAGGGAATAATATGCAATTGCAACACCAACCGGACAGCGGATATTCGATATCAAATGGTCGAAGATTGTTGCGCGATGCGCTTTCGCAACGTTGGAAATTGCTTGGTCTGTCCATCTTGTTTTTGATTGGTGTATCTGTTTTCACAGCTGGCCTAGCTGCATCCACTCGGCTGATTGTTAATGACGTTTTTGTTGCAGAAAACACCGATGCAGCAGTACGGGTTGCATTGATCGTCATTGGTGTTTCGTTTGGGAAAAGTTTGTTCCAGTATGCAAATACAGTTGCACAGGTTTTGTTGATGCGATCCGTTTCAGTCGAAATGCAAAAGCGTATATTTGCGAGGATGCTTCATCGCGATGTCGCATATTTCGTGGGTGGTCACGCCTCAGACTTGATGGCGAAAATTCGACTTTATGGTGGGGCCGCAGGAACGGCGTTTGTAACCATGACGAATAGGTTATTGACAGAAACTTTAACCATGATCGCACTATTTGGTGTAATGTTGTATCAAGATGCCTGGATGACGCTGTTTTGCATGCTTATATTACCACTAATCCTTGGGTTTGTTTCATTTCTGTCAAGCAAAATCCGCGCGGTTGCCTCTGAGGAGGCAACTTTAACTGGCGAATATTTTTCAATTGGATCTGAGGTATTTGCAGGCATTAAAACCGTCAAAAGCTATGGTTTGGAACAAAAGTCTATCGGCAGATTTAATGCCTCGGTTGATCGTCTTGAAAACCGTATCTTTTCAATAGCACGAATAAGTGCCGCAACTAAGCCCATCATGGAATTTGTTGGTGGCCTGGTGATTGGGGCATTTGTGGTTTACGCCGCATGGCAAACAATTACGTACGGAAAAACACCTGGAGAGTTTACGGCGTTTATCACCGCGTTTTTAATGGCCTATAAACCTGCAGAAAAGGTGTCCAACTACTGGGTCGAATTACAGCGGTCTTTGGTGCAGACTGGCAATATGTATGAAATTTTGGATGCACCTGCAGCATTGTTCACGGATGGCACGATTTCCAAGTCAGATATAGGAACAGGTTTGTCACTAGAAAATGTAGGGTTTTCCTATGGTGGTGGGAAACCTGCGCTTTCGAATTTGTCCTTCGATATTGCAGCCGGCGAAATATTGGGTGTTGTTGGGCGCTCGGGCGCTGGTAAATCAACCTTAATTGATTTGGTAATGCGCTTTTACGATCCAACGGAGGGGAGAATTGCATTTGGTGGGCACAACCTGCAAGATATTAAGCGTGCTGATTTAAAGGATGCAATTGCACTAATTTCTCAGGATGTGTTTCTGTTTGACGGCACAATTCGCGAAAACATCCGCGATGGTCATCCCGGGGCAAGCGATGCTGAAATTTCCCAAGCTGCGGAACGCGCTGCTCTTGATGTTGCATTGCGTGATCTGCCTAATGGTTTGGACACAATTGTGGGTGCCAATGGCGCAAACTTATCTGGTGGCCAAAAACAGCGCGTTGGAATTGCACGTGCCATTATAAAAGACGCGAAACTGTATGTTTTTGACGAAGCAACAAGCGCACTAGATGTCGAAAACGAGCGACGCATCATGGCAAATTTGGTCAAATATGCAAAAGATGCCACCGTTTTATTCATTACACACCGCCCAGCAACCCTAGAATATGTGGATCGCGTTCTGTTCTTGGATGATGGGAGGGTCGCAGGTTTGGGCACCTATGATGCCCTGTTAAGAGACAACTCTGCCTTCAAAACTCTTTTTCTGGGCTGATTTTCGGGTTCATTCAGTTTCCCAATGAATCAAGTGAAACAATGTAGAACAAAGTCAGTAGCAAACCTGAAGAGTTTTGGTTGCCAGCAGGCGGTAGGGTATTGCCCTCTGTAGGTTGATCGAAATAATCGATTATTCGAAAGGTTTGCGAAATGTAAAAACAAACGATTGCGGAAAAGTTTATGTTGCTTTTGGCAGCAATGACAACAATACCAACCACCGGGTTCGGTTTAATGTTATATTGCCTTGGGACAATTTTGCATTTCATGGGAAAGAGTTTTGGGTTGATAGAGTTTCAGTAGGTTCTTTACCAAAGATAACGATATAAATAGGTAGTTAACGCTGTGTTTGATAACCAAATCAAAGATGAAACAACCAGTGACAGAAGTGGCGTATCTAATAGACTTCACAGATGGTGTTCAGGCGCGTCCCTTTGGTAAGATGTGTACAGGACTTTAGAATATGGTTTTTGCTGGTCTCAATGTCTAATTCGATGCGCATGATGCAACACCTGAAATGTCTCGCGATCCCGCGACTCGCCATAGCTATCCTGTGAATGTCGAACAGGCGCATGATCTTGGTAGACTATTTTCGCTGGACTATGATCATACGCAGGTAGAAAAAAGCGGTTTCTTCCATCGGATAAATGCCAGCCGTGCACCCACATGATCTGGTTCACGAATGGGTATGCCATTTATGCGCGGATCATGTTCCGTATTTGATGGGTAAAGAATTCAATGGCGAAGATTGCGAACAGGTTTTGGGATCCATTCGCCTATTTAGCCGACTTTAATATTCATGATCGGCGGTTTTTATCGCTGACATTAGCTCAATCGCGTCGGGTGATCCCCAATCGGCATCTCCTAATAGGCGACCAATCTCCTTACCAGATTTTGATATAATCAAGGTCGTTGGTAAACCTAAAACCCCCATCGAACGGGATAAGGCACCATTCGGGTCGTTATGCTCCGACAGGTTTTGAACGTCGATCTTGTCGAAAAACGACTGAATGGATTTCGGACTGTTGCGCATGGTCGCAATCGTGACAACTTCGAATGTCTCGTCGCCAAGTTCGGTTTCTAGTTTTGATAGACTTGGCATTTCTTTCCGACACGGGGCGCACCAAGTGGCCCAAAAATTCAACACCACGGTTTTGCCGTGATAAGTCGATAAATCTGTTTCCAGACCTGCTTCGTCAAAATAGGTGACTGAGCTAACTATTGTATCGGATTTGGCCCAAGCCAGTTTGCGCATGTCTCCCGTTTTCAGAGCATCAAATTGTGATGTGTCGATGGCAAAAGCGGTATTTGCACCCAGACCCAAGGCCGTATAAAGAAACAGTGACCTAAGAAATTTCATAAATCCTCCGAAAGGCGTCAACATGTCTGATACATCCTCAAACCAAATGTGGGGTGGCCGCTTTGCTTCTGGTCCAGATGCCATCATGGAAGCAATTAATGCATCAATCGGTTTTGACCAGCGCATGGCGTCCCAAGACATCCAAGGTTCAAGAGCCCACGCCGCAATGCTTGCCGCGCAGGGTATTTTAACAGATAGCGAAGCTGAGGCCATTCGGGAAGGGCTTCTCACGGTATTGTCAGAGATTGAAACAGGAAAATTTGAATTTTCCGCCGCCCTTGAAGATATTCACATGAATGTCGAAGCGCGTCTGAAAACCCTAATCGGGGAACCCGCAGGGCGCTTGCACACGGCGCGGTCACGTAATGATCAGGTTGCGACCGATTTTCGTCTGTGGGTGCGCGACCAATATGATGCGCTGGACGATGCGATTACGGCACTGATCCGTGCCTTTTTGGATCAGGCGCAATCGGGATATGATTGGGTGATGCCCGGATTTACCCATTTGCAAACTGCACAACCCGTCACATGGGGGCATCACATGATGGCCTATGTTGAAATGTTGGGTCGCGATCTTAGCCGTCTGCGCGATGCGCGGGCACGTATGAATGAATGCCCATTGGGGTCTGCGGCTTTGGCAGGGACATCCTTTAATATTGACCGTCACATGACTGCTGCGGAATTGGGATTTGCACGGCCAACATCAAATTCATTGGACGCGGTTAGTGATCGTGATTTTGCGTTGGAATTCCTATCGGTCGCATCGATCTGCGCGATGCACCTCAGCCGCTTTGCCGAAGAATTGGTTATCTGGTCCTCGGCACAGTTCCGATTTGTAACATTGTCAGATCGGTTTTCGACAGGCTCCTCCATCATGCCACAAAAGAAAAACCCAGATGCGGCCGAATTGATCCGAGCAAAAATTGGACGCATTTTTGGGGCAAATGTTGCCTTGATGATGGTGATGAAGGGGCTTTCGCTGACCTATTCCAAGGATATGCAGGAGGATAAGGAACAGGTGTTTGATGCGGCTGATAACCTGATGCTGGCACTTGCTGCTATGGAAGGAATGGTCAAAGACATGACTGCAAATCGGGACGCATTGGCTACTTCCGCTGGGTCTGGGTTTTCCACGGCCACGGATTTGGCCGATTGGCTAGTGCGCGCACTAAACATGCCGTTCCGTGATGCCCATCATGTGACAGGATCATTGGTTGCCACGGCCGAACAGGCGGGATGTGATTTGGCCGAACTCAGCCTAGAACAAATGCAAACTGTGCATGCTGATATTAGTGAGGATGTTTATAACGTCCTTTCGGTCGAAGCATCGGTTGCGTCACGCATGTCCTATGGTGGCACCGCGCCTGCACAGGTATTGGTGCAAATCCAACGTTGGCGTGATCAGTTATGAAGCGGTTTTTGATGTCCCTTTCACTTGCGCTTTTGGTTTGTTCTTGCGGTGCGGACGGCGCGCCATATCTTTCGGATGCGGAAACAAGCGAATAATCCAATCACGTCGTAAAATCAGTTTTCATAAAAACAGGATCACAAAATGAGCACGCTACAATTTGCCAAGGGAATTTCACGTTTGGGAACCGAGTCTGCCTTCACGGTATTGGCGCGTGCCCAACAGTTGGCAGCCAGTGGACAAGACATCATTAACCTTGGCATTGGACAGCCTGATTTCAAAACGCCTGAACATATCGTGCAAGCGGGGATCAAGGCATTGCAGGATGGTCACCACGGCTATACCCCCGCAAATGGTTTGCCCGTCCTGCGCGAGGCTGTGGCCGCAGATTTGGAAAAACGTCACGGCGCGCAGGTGAACTCAGATAATGTCATCGTTGTGCCAGGTGGTAAACCAACGATGTTCTTTGCCGTTCTCATGTTTGGTGAAGAGGGGTCAGAAATCATGTACCCCAACCCTGGTTTCCCAATTTATGAATCTGTCATCAAATATTCAGGCGCAACCCCCGTGCCCATCGCCTTGAACGAGGAAAACGGTTTCGCCTTCGATGCCGATACGGTTCTGTCGCAAATCACAGAGCGCACGCGCCTGATCATTATCAATTCGCCTGCAAACCCAACAGGTGGTGTCACGCCAAAGGCAGAGATCGACAGACTGGTGGCTGGGTTAGCAAAACACCCTCAGGTTGCGATTTTGTCGGACGAAATTTATTCACAAATGTTGTACGATGGGCGCGAACACGTCAGCCTATTGAATTATCCTGAAATTCGGGACCGATTGATTGTATTGGATGGGTGGTCAAAAACCT
>Ga0181594_10002390_pt1 | contig 17203 bp, 13 predicted proteins | sample 071ome_18_FD_145603 | JGI IMG/M metagenome (GOLD analysis project Ga0181594, IMG submission 145603) | Coastal salt marsh microbial communities from the Groves Creek Marsh, Skidaway Island, Georgia - 071413BT metaG (spades assembly) | ecosystem: Environmental > Aquatic > Marine > Intertidal zone... | reverse complement strand
TGCGCTTCGATCCGGATGCGCTCACTATAGAAGTGTTTTTGCGGAGAATAAATAAAAATGATGGCCTCGTGATTACTTATCGGATGCCATGGCCTCTTCCGCTGCCGCTTGTGCATTTTCAGCCATATCTTCGGCGGCGTTTTGTGCCGCGATCGCCGCGTCTTTGCTTTGATCACGTGCTGATTCAGCCAGTTCTTCCAGTCGGGAGGCCATGTCTTCGGCCGTAGCCTTGAGAGAAGCGCCTTCAGCGGCGCTTCCGGCGCCATCCGGGTCAGCGCTGCAACCGAAGATAAGTAATGTCAGTGTGGCGAGTACGAGTTTCATAGGGGCTTCCTGATTGGTTTATCAGTACACCAGTGTAGTCCTGTTTGCCTGACATTCAGCAGAGATTATCCGCACTGACCTGAATTACGCACTCAGTTCTGACTCAGTAGCCGCAGCCGATCCACCGTTGGTTTGCCCTGGCTATGCGCTACCTCAGGGCAGACTAACTGGCCACGGTACACATTGAGTCCATTGAGCAGGTGACCATCCGCCATCAGCGCCTCGCGAATTCCCTTTTGCGCCAGTGCCAGCACAAACGGCAAGGTCGCATTATTCAACGCCAGTGTAGAGGTGCGGGCCACTGCCCCCGGCATATTAGCCACGCAATAGTGCACGACGTTGTCTTCAATAAAGGTCGGACACTGATGAGTCGTTGGACGAGAGGTTTCGGTGCACCCGCCCTGATCAATGGCAACATCAACGATTACCGCCCGACGCTTCATTGTTTCAAGATGACTGCGTTTAATCAGCTTAGGCGCTGCGGCACCCGGCAACAGAACGGCGCCAATCACCAGATCGGCTTTTGGTAACAGCTCATCCAGCGCGGTGCGTGTGGAATATTGAGTAGTGATGCGGTTGCCGTATTCGTTATCGAGTTCACGCAGTCGCGTCATGGACTTATCCAGTACCGTGACATGCGCCCCCATACCAACCGCTACCTTAAGGGCATTGGAACCCACCACACCAGCGCCCAACACCAGGACCTGAGCCGCGGCAACTCCCGGCGCGCCTGACAGTAACACCCCGCGTCCACCGGCTTCCATTTCTAACGAGTGCGCACCTGCCTGCACGGCCATCCGACCGGCAATCTCCGACATCGGAGCCAGCAGAGGTAAACGCCCGGCATCGTCGGTGACGGTTTCATACGCGATACATGTCGCACCACTGTCGATAAGCCCCTGAGTGAGTCCGGGGTCGGGCGCCAAATGGAGATAGGTAAATAAGGTGTGTCCCGGAGTCAGCAAGGCCACTTCGTGCGCTTGTGGCTCCTTCACTTTGACAATCAACTCGCTGGCGGCAAACACCGCAGCAGTATCAGGCAACACTTGTGCGCCGCAATTGAGGTACAGATCATCCGTAAAGCCAATGGCCTCACCTGCGGCAGTCTCAATAAACACGTCGTGACCGAGGTGAATTAACTCCCGAACGCTGTCCGGCGTCAGCCCAACCCGGTATTCGTGATCCTTACACTCTTTTGGTACGCCAATTCTCATCCACTGCTCCTGCATCGAACCTGTACTTCAGAATAGCACCAGAGCGAGCCAACACTCCAATAAGGCCAGTCAATATCAGGGACAATAAAAAAGCGCCGTTGCCGGCGCCTTTCTATTCGTCAGGGGTCATGTACGAGTTTTCGTCTGTCAGCGACGCTTGCGTGGCCCGGCTTTCTTGGTAGTGGTTTGCTTACCACCCGATTTGCCGGATGAGTTACCACCCGCCTTATAGCTACCCGCTTTTTTCGCCGTTGTGGACTTAGGCTTGAAGCCAGGACGTGCCGAACGCTTATTGGTCTCCACCGGGTCTTCCGCCGGAATCAGGGCTTTAGCACCGCTGCCAATCAGATCTGAACGACCGATGCGCTTAAGCTCCGTACGCAGTGCTGGCCAGCCTTTCGGGTCGTGGTAACGCAAGAAGGCTTTCTGCAAGCGACGCTCTTCCAGGTCGCGCGGGATGTGCATCTTCTTCGACTTGTAGCTCATGCGATGCAGCGGGTCGCGCTCGGAGTGATACATGGCCGTTGCCAACGCCATCGGCGATGGATAGAAGGTCTGCACCTGATCCACCCGGAACTTGTTGCGCTTGAGCCACAGTGCCAGGTTCATCATGTCTTTGGTTTCAGTCCCAGGGTGTGCCGCAATGAAGTACGGAATCAGGTACTGCTCTTTTCCTGCCTCTTTCGAGAACTTATCGAACATGCGCTTAAACGCATCGTAGGTACCCATGCCCGGTTTCATCATTTTGCTGAGCACGTTCATCTCGGTGTGCTCTGGGGCAATTTTCAGATAACCACCGACATGGTGAGTCACCAGCTCACGCACGTACTCTGGATCTTTCACCGCAAGGTCGTAGCGCAGGCCCGACGCAATGGCGATGCGTTTAATGCCCGGCAGTGCGCGCGCGGCACGATAGAGCTGTGTCGTGGCGCTGTGATCGGTTTTGAGGTTTTTACAGATTCCCGGATACACGCAACTCAGACGGCGACAGTTCTTAAGAATCTCTTCGCTCTTACAGGTCAGGTGGTACATGTTGGCGGTCGGGCCACCGAGATCCGAAATCGTGCCGGTAAAGCCCGGTACTTTGTCGCGGATCTCTTCGATCTCGTTGATGACCGATTCCTGCGAACGCGACTGAATAATGCGCCCCTCGTGCTCGGTAATCGAACAGAAGGTACATCCACCGAAGCAACCACGCATGATATTCACTGAGAAACGAATCATCTCGTAAGCTGGAATCTTGGCATCGCCATACGATGGGTGGGGTACGCGCTGGTACTGAAAGCCAAAAACGCTGTCCATCTCATCAGTTTCCAGCGGAATCGGTGGCGGATTCACCCAGATTTCCTGATGACCGTGCTTCTGCACCAATGGCCGCGCATTGTACGGGTTGGATTCCTGATGCAGGACTCGCGAAGCGTGCGCGTACAGCGCACTGTCGTTGCGCACCTTCTCGAAGGATGGCAAGCGGATCACGGTGCTTTCTGGGTCAAGGTCGGCTTTACGGTGCAATGGCATCGGCACGATCTTCACCGGCATGATGTCGTCGCTGTCGGAGGCATCCGCCGAGGCGTCGTCATCTGAACCATTAGTGCTGCACGACATCGACTCCGTATCTTTCATTTCATACGGGTTAGGAATCTCATCAATCCGCCCCGGCCAGTCAATGCGGGTCGAATCGATCTCCGTCCAGCCGTCAGGGGTCGCCGGACGCACAATGGTAGTGCCGCGCAGGTAGGTCATGTCGCTGATGTCACGACCTTGTGCCAGGCCATGCGTCAGGTCAACAATCGCGCGCTCCGCATTACCATATAAAAGAATGTCCGCCCCAGAATCGATCAGCACGGAACGACGAACCTGATCGCTCCAGTAATCGTACTGCGCGATGCGGCGCAGTGAGGCCTCGATACCGCCAATCACAATAGGCACATCTTTATAGGCTTCACGACACTTCTGGGAGTACACAATCACCGCGCGATCCGGACGCTTACCGGGTTCGCCGTGTGGTGTATAAGCATCGTCCGAGCGTACCTTAAGGTCGGCAGTATAGCGGTTGATCATGGAATCCATGTTGCCAGCGGTGATGCCGAAGTAGAAATTCGGCTTACCCAACTTGGTGAAGTCTTCAGGGTTGTTCCAGTCTGGCTGTGAGATAATGCCCACACGGAAGCCCTGCGACTCCAGCATGCGCCCCATCACGGCCATACCAAAACTCGGATGATCGACGTAGGCGTCGCCCGTCACCAGAATCACGTCACAGGAATCCCAACCCAGCTGATCCATCTCCTCCCGAGACATAGGAAGGAAAGGCGCCGTGCCAAAGCACTCGGCCCAGTATGGGTAGTTGGAGAACAGATGTTTGTTCGGCTGGTTTGAAGGCTGATTCATGGAAAACCGTAAAGACCAAGGATTATGGTCGGCTATTGTCTCAAAATCAGGCAGTTGGCAAAAGATGTAGGGAGTTCAGTGAGAATGTCTTTCATTCGGGAGGCGACTCCCAGCCGAAATCCATCCTCAGTGACCCGATTTGCACCATGGCGAACACTTCGTTTGTGAAGCATGCACTGTTGTGCACCACAAGACAGCATGGCCCGGTTCAAACGGGTGATCCGCACATCACGACCAGCGTGCACCACGATTTGGCAGATCGCTAACAAAGAAAACAATGTCATCCCCATAAAAGTGCAAAACAACGCGTTTATTAGTTTTTTCGCTGAGTTTTATCGTTTTTTCCGAAATTGGCACACCGCTTGTATTAACTCTTTCGTGATCTCAACGGCGAGGTCGCACGTTTTTCAAATTCAGTAATTTAAGCAAAGGCGCTTACAACTCCCGAATCTGTCGGGACAGTTGTCGCGCCTTTTTTTTGTGCTTCAAAGGGGAAGAAACATGCGAGGAATCAAAACGCTGCGCCGCACATTTGTGAAAAGCGCACTCGTTCTGGCCGCAGGTGTGGCAACGATGTCAGCGCCGCTTACGTCAGCTGAAGAATATGCAGAAAAGGAAGAGTTAAAGTTCGGCTTCATTAAACTGACCGACATGGCTCCTCTGGCCATCGCCTATGAAAAAGGCTACTTCGAAGACGAAGGCCTGTATGTGACCTTGGAAGCGCAAGCGAACTGGAAAGTTCTGCTCGACCGCGTCATCGATGGTCAACTTGATGGTGCTCACATGCTCGCGGGCCAGCCGCTCGGCGCAACCATCGGTTTCGGTACCCAAGCTCACATCATCACTGCATTCAGCATGGACCTGAACGGTAACGGCATCACAGTATCGAACGATATCTGGAGCCAGATGAAAGAACACATTCCTCACGAAGGCGGCAAGCCAGTTCACCCGATTAAGGCAGACAGCCTGAAGCCAGTGGTTGAAAAATACAAAGCCGATGGCAAGCCATTCAACATGGGCATGGTATTCCCAGTATCTACGCACAACTATGAACTGCGTTACTGGTTGGCCTCTGGTGGCATCCACCCGGGCTACTACGCACCACACAAAGGTGATACCTCAGGTCAGATCGACGCAGATGCACTGCTGTCTGTTACCCCACCACCACAAATGCCAGCCACCATGGAAGCCGGAACGATTTACGGTTACTGCGTAGGCGAACCATGGAACCAGCAAGCCGTATTTAAAGGTATTGGTGTACCCGTCATTACTGACTACGAAATCTGGAAAAACAACCCAGAAAAAGTATTTGGTGTGAGCAAGGACTGGGCGGATAAAAACCCAATCACTCACAAGAAAGTCGTAAAAGCGATGATCCGTGCAGCGGAATGGCTGGATGCGAACAACAACGCAAACCGTCCTGAAGCCGTGAAGATTCTGTCTAAGTCTCAGTACGTAGGTGCAGACTACGACGTTATCGCGAACTCAATGACCGGTACGTTCGAATACGAAAAAGGCGACAAGCGCGAAGTGCCAGACTTCAACGTATTCTTCCGCTACAACGCGACCTACCCATACTACTCAGATGCTATCTGGTACCTGACTCAGATGCGTCGCTGGGGTCAGATTTCTGAAGAAAAATCAGACGATTGGTTCATGGAAACTGCGAAGAAAGTTTACCGTCCTGACATCTATGCAGAAGCTGCAAAAGAGCTGATCAAAGAAGGCAAACTGGACGCAAAAGACTTCCCAGACTTCTCTACCGAAACTGGCTTCAAGCCACCACAGGCTGACTTTATCGACGGTATTGTTTACGACGGTACTAAGCCAAACGATTACCTGAAGAAGTTCGACATCGGCCTGAAAGGCGCCGACAAGATCTGATTTACCCGCATTACTTAAGCACTACCCGGGTGGGCGCAAGCCCACCCAATTAACACAGGTCACACAGCAACCTCGCTGACGACCGAAGGAGTTTTTATGAATATTGCGCTGTCGAACATTGCCTGGCTCGCCCCGATTGTTGGTATTGCCAAGGGCGAAGATGTCTCAGGAAATATCCAGACAATTGTCAAAACACTGGGCCTGCCACTGGCTGGTCTGTTCGTATTCCTGATGATCTGGCATGCCGCTGCGAGCAATATCAACACCTCTCTGGGCCAGTTCCCTGGACCCTCTGATGTTGTGACACAGACCAAAGGTCTGATTTCTGAGCATATCGCTGAGCGCGATAAAGCTGATGCATTTTATGAGCGACAGGAAAAGCGTAATGCGGCTCGTGTTGCTAAAGACCCGGACTACGTTCCGAAGATTCGCCCATATACCGGCAAGCCGACCTACATCGATCAGATTGGCACCAGCCTGGTGACCGTAATGAGCGGATTTATTCTTGCCTCACTGATCGCAATTCCATTCGGTATTGTGATTGGTCTGAGCGCGAATCTGTACAGTGCCTTCAACCCAGTCATCCAGATTTTCAAGCCGGTTTCACCGCTGGCATGGCTGCCAATTGTAACCATGGTGGTCTCTGCGCTGTACGTCTCTGATGACCCTATGGTGCCAAAATCTTTCGTGACCTCAATGATCACAGTCATGCTCTGCTGCCTGTGGCCAACGGTTATTAATACCGCGGTTGGTGTGGCATCGATTCCTAAAGATCTGATTAACGTGTCTCAAGTATTGCGTCTGAGCTACATGGAACACGTTCGTAAAATTGTACTGCCATCGTCTATTCCAATGGTATTTACCGGCCTGCGTCTGTCGCTCGGTATCGCCTGGATGGTACTGATTGCCGCAGAGATGCTGGCACAGAACCCAGGTCTCGGTAAGTTCGTCTGGGACGAATTCCAGAACGGTTCGTCTGACTCACTGGGCCGCATCATGGTGGCAGTCATCACGATTGGTCTGATTGGTTTCTTCCTTGATCGCATGATGCTGACCATCCAGCGTTACGTATCCTGGGATAAAGCAAGCACCTTGCGCTAATTGATACCAACAGATAACGGAGAAAGATTATGAATCCATTACTCGAATTAACAGATGTTGGTATTGAATTCCCGACACCTAAAGGCCCTTTCTGCGCCCTGCAAGGCGTGAACCTGAAAATCCAGAAAGGTGAATTTATTTCCCTGATTGGTCACTCAGGTTGCGGTAAATCCACCGTACTGAATATTGTCGCGGGCCTGTACCAGGCCACCCAGGGTGGCGTTGTACTGAGCGGCAAGGAAGTAAATGAGCCCGGTCCAGAGCGCGCGGTGGTTTTCCAGAACCACTCATTACTGCCATGGCTGACCGCATACGAAAATGTTGAGCTGGCCGTAAAACGTGTCTTTAAAGGTAAGAAATCCAAAGCCGAAATGAAGGAATGGATTGAGCACAACCTTGAGCTGGTACATATGAGCCACGCTTTGCACAAACGTCCTGATGAAATTTCTGGTGGTATGAAGCAGCGTGTAGGTATTGCACGCGCCCTGTCTATGGAACCACAGGTACTGCTGATGGATGAGCCTTTCGGTGCCCTCGATGCCCTGACTCGTGCGCATCTTCAAGACTCTTTGATGGAAATCCAGAAGGACCTGAATAACACCGTCATCATGATTACTCACGACGTTGACGAAGCGGTACTGCTATCTGATCGCATTGTCATGATGACCAACGGTCCGTCCGCCACCATCGGTGAAATTCTGGATGTTGAACTGGAACGACCACGTAACCGAATTCAACTTGCTGATGACCCAACGTACAACAAGTACCGTCAACAAGTGCTGAGTTTCCTGTACGAAAAACAGAGAAAACCGGATGTAGAAGCGCCCGCAAAGAAGGTGGAAAAATCCGAATCTGAAACTGAAAAAGTTGCTTAACCTGATTTAATCTGGCTTCGAAATAAGGAGAATGCCATGCAAGCTAAGAAAACGTTACTGGCGATCGCACTGGGGGCTGCTACTCTGGGCGCATCTGCGTATGAAACTGAGTACGGTAATGCCTACGCTGACATCAAACTGCGTTACGAGTCGAATGACACCGAAGGCGGTACTGATGCGGCAACCGCCGTTATCACTGATGCGGCACTGGGTTTTGAAACTAAAGATTATGAAGGCTTCAAAGCACTGGTTGAGTACGAGGTAGTCCTTCCTCTGGTTGATGAATATGCACCAGAAGATCCAACCTTCGATCCTGTGGCTGATCCAGAAGTAAAAGAGTGGAACCGTGCTCAAATCAGCTACAAAAAAGATGGCATCGGTGCTGTGATTGGTCGTCAGCGCATTATTCTGGATGGCGCGCGTTTCGTTGGCAACGTCGGCTGGCGTGCAAATGAGCAGACGTTCGATGCAGCAACACTGACTTACTCTAAGGATGATCTGTCTCTGCACTACTCTTTCATTGATCAAGTTAATGGCATTTTGCCGAAGTTCGACGCTGACACGACGAATCATTTACTGAATGCTGGCTATAAAGTCGGCACTGGTAAAATCAGCGCCTACGCATACTTGCTTGAAAATGACGATACTGATGCCTTCCTGGATACCTACGGTGTGTCATACACAGGCAGCACGATGGCTGACGACATCAAAGTCATTTACTCAGCTGAGTTTGCAACACAGAGCAACGATGACGTAGATGCGACTTACTTCGCACTGGAAGGTGGTGCAGTGGTTTCTGGTGTAACTCTGGCCTTGGGTAACGAAACTCTGGGTAGCGACGACGGTACCTACGGTTTCCAAACTCCGTTGGCAACCAAGCATAAGTTTAACGGTTGGGCCGATAAGTTCCTGAAGACTCCAGATTCAGGTCTGAGCGATACGTATGTAAAAGCCGCCACAAAAGTGAAAGGCGTTAAACTGGTTGGTTTCTACCACATGTTTGATGCTGTTGAAGGTAGCGAAGATCTGGGCAGCGAACTGGACCTTCTAGCCGTTAAGAAGATCGATAAGACCTTCACTGTCGGTGCAAAAGCCGCCTTCTATACCGCCGGTGATAACGGTGCAGATACCACGAAAATGTGGCTCTGGGGTCAGGCTAAATTCTGATAGAATAATCGCCTGATTGTGCAAATGGCCGGTCTTCCGGCCATTTGTCTTTATACGAGGTAGCGCATGAAACAGTTAATCATTATTGGCAATGGTATGGCCGCTAACCGGGTACTGGAAGGACTGGATACTCAGCATGAGTATGAGTCGATTACTGTACTCAGTGACGAGCACCTGCCCCATTACAACCGCATCATGCTCTCTCCTCTGTTGGCGCAGGAAACCACCCTGCCCGCCATCACACCGCATTCCGATGAGTGGTATCACGACCGCCGCATTCAGATTCGTCTCAACGACGCTGTGGAACGTATCGACACGCAACAACAGCTGGTATACACCACAGAAGGCTACAGCCTGGGTTACGATGAGTTAATCTTTGCGACCGGTAGCCGATCATTTATTCCGCCAGTTAGTGGTGCCGATCATCCCGATGTCATTGGTTTCAGAACCATGAGTGATGTCGATGTCATGGAAGAAAAACTCAATGCGATTCAGCATGCAACCGTCATTGGCGCAGGCTTGCTGGGCGTTGAGGCCGCCGTCGGCTTAACCCTGCGTGGAATTCAGGTCACTCTGATGCACCGCAACCCCGTCCTGATGAACCGCCAACTGGATGCCACCGCCGGTGACATGCTGGCCTCCGCTCTGGCAGAGCGTGGCGTCGACGTACGTACCGGGGTCAACCCGATGTCGATTCAGCACAATGATCAGGGCATCGAAAGTCTGACCTACCAGCGCGGTGATGATACCGTCACCTTGCCCACTCAATTAGTGATTTTTGCGACGGGAATTACCCCAAACAAAGAACTGGCTGAAGATGCAGGCCTTGCTTGTGGTCGGGGAATTCAGGTCAATGAACACATGCAAACGTCCTTACCAGGCGTCTATGCGTTAGGTGAATGTTGTGAGTTTGCCGGTGCCACCTACGGTCTGGTCGCACCGATTTGGGATCAAGCCGCCGTCGTCACCGCACAGTTACTGAATGACCAACAAGCGCCCCACTATATTGAACGGTCGCATTTAACCAAATTAAAAGTTTCCGGGTTGGATATTCACAGCATTGGTGAATTCAATACGCCGGACGATGCCGAAGAATTGCGCTACGAAGACCGTGAACACGGCGTTTATAAAAAGCTGATCCTGCGCGACAACCGCCTGATAGGCGCATTGTGCATTGGCGATGTCACGGACAGTGTGTGGTATTACGATCTGATGTCGCAAGAGACTGATATTAGCGCCATCCGCGCTAATCTGATGTTTGGTCAGGCGTATTGTGAAGACCATAACGCCGCTTGAACGCTAGCGGCGCAAGGACCCGCGCCGATCGCTTATTTATCGGACCAGACCGCAAATTCATTGCCACTAGGCTCAGTAAACTGAAAGCGTCGTCCACCGGGAAATGAAAAAATCTCTTTGATAACCGTGCCCCCTGCTGCTTCGACCTCGGCTTGCGTTGCTTCCAGCGTTTCACTGTAAAACACCAGTAAGGCACCACCTTTTTCACTCTCTGAGGTGAGGTCCGCGAGGTAAAACCCGCCCATCAACCCCTGATGATCAAACGCCGTATACTCCGGGCCGTAATCGGTAAACCGCCATTGAAATGCTTTTTCGAAAAAGGCTCTTGTGGCCGCCAGATCACGTGCAGCAAACTCTACGTAATCCAGCTTTCCATGTTGCGGAGTAGGCTTCGGGGTGTATTCCGTGCTCATTAAATTAACTCCTTGTCGACAGGTAAACCAACATTAAGCCTTCCACTACGGCCAGCGCACCTAAGGTTAAGGCGGCGGCCTTCCAGAAATTAACACCCGCTCGTGCGAGCAGAGGTTTTTCTTCAAAGCGACGCATCAAGGTGGGGTTTGGCCGACAAATGTCCTGCCAAAATTCAGAGTATGCCTGATGGCGCTCGGTCATGTCCGGATGACACGCCGTTTCTAAGGCGAGGTCAAGCCATTTAGGGATATCCTGGCGGTGCTCGCGAATCGATTGATAGTGCCACTCGTTAATGCTTTTTGCGCCACGGCGTTGCACTTTTTCCATCTGAAATGGCTGATTACCGCACAGCATTTCATAAACCATCACACCGGTTGAAAAAAGATCTGCACGATAGTCTGCGACGCCATCCACCACATACTCTGGCGCAATATAGTTGACCGAACCGACCGGGATGTCTTCCTCGACGGCCGATCCCACTTCCGCAAGCCCCTTTACATACATGGTGCCAAAATCGATGATTTTGATCCCACCCTCCGGCGTTAACATAACGTTCTCGGGCTTTATATCGCGGTGGACCATGCCCTGTCGCTGCAACGCTCTCAACCCGTGGATTACCTGCTCGATAATTTCACGAACGTCTTTCAGCGACGGCGAAGGATGATCATCCATCCATTGTCGTAATGACTGTCCATCAATGTACTCACAGAGGTGGTAGAGAAACCGCCCGCCTTCTAAGGGGGGCTCAATTCGCATGATATTCGGGTGATCAATACGGCTGCCAATCCACTGCTCACGAATAAAGCCTTCAAGATAGACCAGATCTTCTTCAAAGTTCAGCGACGGCGCCTTCAAGACATAGCGCTTGCCATCTCGTTGGTTTTTCACCCGGTATAAATGACTGCGCGTTCCGGAATAAATGACTTTTTCCACCTCGCACTGATCAATTCGCTGACCAATCTCAAGTACAGGAGGAATCATTCTCGCCGTTAACTGTTTGTGTGTTTCTTCAATGCTTTTTTCAGGCACCTGAGTGATGTTAATGATCAGTGCGGTCAGGTTGTCATCACTGCCATTGGCCAGCGCCTGATTAACTAAGGCTTCTGCACAGCGCTCTAATTGCGTCTGCTGAATGGAGGCATTATCTGCACCCTCACTCCATTGCGGCAGGGTCTCCGCCAGCAAGCTTTGTAGAGCCTTATCCACAAGGTAGCCATGAACGCCATCGGTGGTGCATAAAAATACATCACCAGCGGCCAATTCATCACTGATGTAATCAACCTCGAGACGGGTATCCATCCCCAGAGCACGGCTCAGATACTCTTTATCTTTACCTACCCGTTGAGTGTGATCCCGGGTCAGACATTCGAAGGTTCCGTTCCGTAATCGATACACCCGGCTGTCACCGGCATGAAACAAATGAAACGTGTTGGATTTAAAAATCAGCCCCGAGAAGGTGGTGACCAGCGCGTTGTGCTGGGCCGATGCTTGTTGGCCCTGATGGTATAACCAGGAATTCAGAGCGCTGAGTACTTTGCCCGCCGCGGTCTTTACATCCCAGGAATCGGGAGTGCTGTAATAATCATTAAGAAAATGCGTTACCGAGGTGGCACTGGCTTGTTGTGCATTTTCAGAGCAACTAACGCCATCAGCAATACAGCAACCAATCCCTTTGTAGCGCACCTGCCCCGCCGTGGGTTGCCAGGCCGCAAAGGCATCCTGATTTTCTGATTTCTGACCGGCGCTGGAGTAACCACCAAACGTCAGCTGCAATTGGGCAGTCATGATCTACTTCCTGAGGATTGAGTTGGTAATGTGCATAAAAAAAGTGGCCGAAGCCACTTTTTTGTTACACGGCTATGATCGCAAAACGCGGATCATTGTAGTGATCACTTAACCGCGATCATTTCTACCGAGCCATCGTCATTCACTTCAACCATGTGACCTTTTGGCTCTTCCATGAACAGCAGCGCAACAAAGCCAGCAACGGCCGTGGCAGCAATCACCAGGAAGAAGGTTGAGTAGTCGACCATCGACAGAACGGTCAGGTAAGTTACCGCACCGACGTTACCGTAAGCACCTGTCATACCTGCAATCTGACCGGTCAGACGACGCTTAATCAGAGGCACTGCCGCAAATACCGCACCCTCGCCCGACTGTACGAAGAACGAACATGCCATCGCAGCCACCACAGCCAGCCATACCGGCCAGGTGCTGTCGACCAGAGACATCACCAGGTAACCAACCGCCAGACCCGCAGTCAGGATCAGCAGCGTCGACTTACGACCAAACTTATCAGACAACCAACCGCCACCTGGACGTGACATCAGGTTCATGAAGGCATACGCCGATGCCACCATACCGGCAACAACAGCACTCAGACCGAAAGTTTCAGCAAAGAACAGCGGCAGCATGGAGACTACGGCGAGTTCGGAACCAAAGGTCGCGAAATACAGAACGTTCAATACCGCCACTTGCTTGAACTTGTACTGGTGCATTTCCGGTACAGGCTCTTTGAAAATGTTTTTGTTAACTTTCCAAACATGGCTGGTTTCATAGACGTACAGCAGAGCCAGACCTACGTAGCACAGCAGCGCAGTGCTTTCAGACAGCAGGCTGACACCTTTTGGAGACAGCTTCCAGGTCAGCAGCGCCAGTGCCGCGTACATAGGAATTTTCATCAGCAACAGGAAGAAGAAGTCACCTTTGCTGGTCACTTCCATGGCACCGATGTGCTTAGGCTTGAAGTAAGTAGAGCCTTTTGGGGTGTCCGTCACGCTGCGGTAGTACACCACAGAGAACATCAGGCTCATCACGCCCGTGACACCAACAGCGTAACGCCAGCCGTCGTCGCCACCGAACCACAGTGCAACCACTGGCAGAGTAAATGCAGCAGCAGCAGAACCGAAGTTACCCCAGCCACCATAGATACCTTCAGCCGTACCCAGTTCATTCGCAGGGAACCACTCGCTCACCATACGAATACCGATGACGAAGCCAGCACCAATGAAACCAAGCATGAAACGCGCAATAGCCGCCTGCTCGAAGGTTTCAGCCATGGCGAACATGAAACAAGGAATCGAACAAATAGCCAGCAACGATGAATAAACAATACGTGGGCCAAAACGGTCCGTCAGCATGCCGATAACAACACGCGCCGGAATGGTTAACGCGACGTTCAGAATCAGCAGCGTTTTAATTTCTGACGGCTCAAGACCGAGGCTACCGGCAATGGCTTGCAGCAATGGTGCGTGGTTAAACCACACCAGAAAAGTAATAAAGAAAGCCATCCAGCTCAGGTGCAAGACCTTCATTTTGCCGGTAAAAGATAACAGATTAAATTTTTCAGAAGACATAAGACGTCCTGAACCCTTCGTTCTAGTATTGTTTTAAATGAGAAAATTAAGCAGATGGACAGTGCCGCGATTACGCGGACACTGCAACCTCCACTTTGCCGTCACTGACACGTACGTCAAAGTGCTCGATCGACACGGTGTCGTCTTCGAGGCACTCGCCGCTGGTCAGGTCAAAGTGCTGCTTATACAGCGGAGAGGCAACCACAGGGCGGTCACCTAAAGAACCCACGATGCCTCGTGATAAGACGTTCGCCTTACCAAAAGGATCGTAATTGCTAACGGCGTACAGAGTGTCACCGCTGCCGAAGCGAAACACAGCCACTTGCTTCTCGCCTACGAGAGCGCAAATACCAGTGTCCGGTGTAATGTCGTTTAATGCACAGATGTCGACCCAAGCAGTCATAATGTTTCTCCTGTTAATTCGTGAGCGTAGTTAATTGCAGGTCACACTTTCTCTGCAGTGACGTCTTTAAGCGCAATGCGCTCTTCTTCTGTCGCCGGACGTCGCTGTCCACGCTCGCGGACATACAACAGGTTATTATCTTCCTGGTCGGCATTAATGTAGTGGGCAAAACGCTTGAGCTTCTCAGGGCTCTCCACGGTTGTTTTCCACTCACACTGATACGTGCCAATCACTTTGGTCATTTCGTTTTCAAGCTCGTCGTTAATACCAAGCTTGTTATCGATGACCACCTCACGAAGGTAGTCGAGGCCACCTTCGAGGTTTTCCATCCATACCGAAGTACGCTGCAAACGATCCGCCGTACGGATGTAGAACATCAAGATGCGGTCGATGTATTTCACCAGCGTTTCGTCATCGAGGTCGGTCGCAAACAGGTCGGCGTGACGAGGACGCATACCACCGTTACCACATACATAGAGGTTCCAACCGTTCTCGGTCGCGATCACACCAATGTCTTTCGACTGGGCTTCCGCACATTCACGGGTACACCCTGATACCGCGAACTTGAGTTTGTGTGGTGAACGCAGGCCTTTGTAACGCTCTTCGATGGCGATCGCCATGGACACGGAATCCAGTACACCGTAACGGCACCAGGTGCTACCCACACAGGATTTCACAGTACGTACTGATTTGCCGTAGGCGTGACCCGTTTCGAAGCCCGCATCGACCAGCTTTTTCCAGATATCTGGCAGTTCGTGCAGCTGCGCACCAAACAAGTCGATACGCTGACCGCCGGTAATTTTGGTGTACAGGTCGTATTCTTTGGCAATTTCACCCAACACAATCAGCTTCTCTGGGGTGATTTCACCGCCAGCCACACGAGGAACGATGGAGTAAGTTCCGTCTTTCTGCATGTTGCCCAGGAAGATGTCGTTGGTGTCCTGAAGAGACATCAGATCATCTTTCAAAACGTATTCGTTCTGGTAAGAAGAGAGGATGGAACCGATGGTCGGCTTACAAATTTCACAGCCGTGACCTTTACCGTGACCTTCCAGTACCTGTGCAAATGAGGTGTACCCTTTCACACGTACGATGTCAGCCAACTCAACTCGGGTGTAGGCAAAGTGCTCACACAGGTCGTTGTTCACTTCGACGCCCATGTTTTCCAGCTCGGCGTCCATGACTTGCTTCACCAGTGCAGCACAACCGCCACAACCCGTCGATGCTTTGGTGGCATCCTTGACGTCACCCATGGTGCAGCAACCGCCCTGAACGGCCGCGTTGATGTCGCCTTTGGTCACGTCGAAACAAGAACAGATCTGAGCCGTTTCTGGCAGCGCAGTCACGCCCAGGCCAACTGGCTCTTCGCCGTCAGAGGCTGGCAGAATCAGAGAGGCTGGATTGCCCGGAATATCCATGTCGTTCAGCATTAACTGCAGCAGTGTACCGTAGGCTTCTACGTCACCGACTAATACGGCGCCCAACAGTTTTTTGCCATCGGCAGAGACGATCAGACGCTTATAGACTTCCGCGATGTCGTCATTGAATACGTAGCTTTGCGCACCCGCGGTGTGACCGTGTGCATCACCGATCGAGGCCACATCCACACCCAGCAACTTCAGCTTGGTGCTCATGTCTGCGCCCTGGAAAGAGACGCTTGGATCTTCATGAGTCAGGAGAGACGCAACAATGTGCTCACCCGCTACTTTGGCCATTTGGTAGCCCGGTGCCACCAGACCGTAAATTTTGTTGTCCCACAGTGCACATTCGCCGACGGCATAGATATTTTCGTCGGAGGTCTGGCAGTAGTCATTAATAACGATACCGCCGCGCTCACCCAGATCCAGACCAAACTCACGAGCCAGTTCGTCTTGTGGGCGAATACCTGCAGAGAACAGAATCATGTCGGTTTCAAGGTAAGAACCGTCCGCAAAGTTCATGCGGTAACGGCAGTCTTCACCGGCAACGATTTCTTTGGTGTTCTTTTCTGTGTGCACAGACACGCCGAGATCTTCAATCTTACGACGCAGTAATTTACCGCCGCCTTCATCCAGCTGCACCGCCATCAGGCGTGGCGCAAATTCTACAACGTGTGTGTCGAGACCGGCTTCTTTCAATGCGTTGGCCGCTTCGAGACCCAACAGACCACCACCAACAACCACGCCTGTCTTGGAGACTTTGGCAGACGCTGAAATGGCTTCGAGGTCTTCAATGGTGCGGTAAACCAGACAGTGTTCCTGATCTTTACCCGGAATCGGTGGCACAAACGGGTAGGAACCGGTCGCCAACACCAGCTTATCGTAACCTTCGACACGGCCGCTATCGGTAGTAATGGTTTTGTTGTCAGCATCAATGCCAACCACTTTCTCATTCTTGAGGTAGGTAATACCTGACTCGTCGTACTCACCTTCTGTGGTCAGTGCGAGATCAGCGGCGGTAGCGCCGGAAAAGTACTTACTTAACTGAACGCGGTCGTAAGCAAGACGTGGCTCTTCAGAGAAGGTAATTAAATCGAGTTCTTCTGCGTGCTCGGAACTGGCGAGGGTAGCTAAGAAGTTGTGGCCAACCATACCGTTGCCGACAACTATGATGCGCTTTTTGCTCATGGCGATGACTCTCTCTTATTTGGACGTGAATCTGTGTCGCTTTAATAAGGGCATCGTTGCTCTACTGCCTGCCGCGCCGTTGCAGCAAAAAGTATCGAGAGTGATTTAGCAATGAGAGTGCCAACTTTGGCAAAACGCCTAGTTCAGAGTAAAAAAATTGCAAGAAACCCGTTTC
>Ga0181594_10002388_pt1 | contig 17206 bp, 5 predicted proteins | sample 071ome_18_FD_145603 | JGI IMG/M metagenome (GOLD analysis project Ga0181594, IMG submission 145603) | Coastal salt marsh microbial communities from the Groves Creek Marsh, Skidaway Island, Georgia - 071413BT metaG (spades assembly) | ecosystem: Environmental > Aquatic > Marine > Intertidal zone... | reverse complement strand
TTATTTTTTCGTCAAAATCACTCGCATCACAGCGTTTTTTTTCCTACAAGCTCTCAGCGAGCGCCCTCTGAAAAGGGTCCATGCAAACCTTAACTTAGCTAAGACAGGAGCTCGCATGAGCATCATCGCAGAGTACATTTGGATTGACGGAACACGTCCAACTCGTCACCTCCGCTCCAAGACCAAGATCATCCATTCACAGGTCACCGGAGATGACCTCAACGATGAGGGTGAGCTTAAGCTCTCATTCTTCCCTAGCTGGCAGTTTGATGGCTCATCTACGGCTCAAGCTGATGGCTCATCTTCCGACTGCCTCCTCACCCCCGTACGTGTCTACCCTGACCCGATCCGTGGGGGGGACGCTGTGCTTGTCCTCTGTGAGGTGAAGAAGGCGAACGGGGACAACCACCCCAGTAACACCCGCGCTCAGCTCCGTGAGACGCTCGAACGTGGCGCCGCTCAAGCGGACGGCTGGTTTGGCTTTGAGCAAGAGTACACCTTCTATGATGGCTCTCGACCGCTCGGTTTCCCCTCAGAGCGCCGTTTCCCTGCCGCTCAAGGCCCTTACTATTGTGGTGTCGGCGCTGATGAGGTCTATGGCCGTGAGGTTGTAGAGGCGCACATGGACGTCTGCCTTGAGGCGGGCCTCTCGATCCAAGGGATCAACGCTGAGGTGATGCCAGGTCAGTGGGAGTTCCAGATGGGTGGCCCCGACATTGACGCGCTCAAAGCGACCGACGACCTGTGGATCGCGCGCTGGCTCCTCTATCGGGTCGGTGAGGACTTCGGGATCTCGGCGACCCTCGACCCAAAGCCTGTCCCTGGTGACTGGAATGGCGCAGGGATGCACACAAATTTCTCCACGACCGAGATGCGCAAAGAGGGTGGGATTAAAGCGATCCACGCCGCGATTGAGCGGATCAGCCAGCGTGTCCCCGAGCACCTCGCCGCGTACGGCTCAGGCTATGAGATGCGCCTCACTGGCCACCATGAGACCTGCCGTTATGATGAGTTTAGGTTCGGAGTCTCCGACCGTGGCGCCTCGATCCGCATCCCCGCGAACGTCAATGAGGCGGGCTGTGGCTACCTTGAGGATCGACGCCCCAACGCCAACGCTGACCCGTATGAGGTCGCGAACGTCCTCCTTAAGACGACCTGCGACCTGCACTGAGCAAGAAAAGCACCTCTAAGGCGAGCGATCTTCGCTCTGAAGCGGGGCGTGTTGTGATAAAGTTGTAGTAAAAGGGCTCACTTGAGCCTTTTTTATGCTCTCTTGCGAGCTCACCTCGTCGCGCAAGGAGCTCTTATGTCAACCCGTCCCTACCACAGCCCACGCCTCTTTACTTATCTCTTTACTTATCTCTTTACTTATCTCTTTACTTATCTCCCGCTCACCCTGCTCATCCTGAACGCTCCTCTTTTGGCTCATGCGGAGGATGGTGAGGAGCCCGTGATCAAAGGTGAAGTACAGCGCAAGGGCCACGACCACAAGGGTCACGCTCACAAGGGCCACGCTCACAAGGGCCACGCTCACAAGGGTCACGGTAGCCATCGCCCAGCCCATCACCACAGCTTTGAGCCGGAGCGCTTCGTGAAGCGCTGGGAGGGCCCTACCCGAGATCATGAGCAACGCCCTCGTCAAGTGCTTAAGGCCTGTGGTGTGACCGCGGGGATGAGCGTCGTCGACCTCGGGGCTGGGACAGGCTACTTTTTACCCTACCTGTCTTCTGCTGTCGGTGACGCTGGCCAGATACAGGCCCTCGACCTTGAGCCAAAGATGGTGGTGTGGATGCAGGAGCGCATTAAGAAGGAGGGCCTCAAGAATGTGACTGCCCTTGAGACTCAGGCGAATCAGACCCCGCTTAAGGACGCCTCTGTTGATCGGATCTTGATCGTCAATGTGTGGCATCACATCGATGATCGCGCAGCGTATCTCTCTCATTTGGTGAGCAAGCTTAAGCCACGCGGGGCGCTCTGTGTCGTTGAGATTAAACGTGACGCGCCTCATGGCCCCCCGATCAAGCATCGCCTGAGCCCTAAAGAGCTGAGCGCTGAGCTGTCTCGTGAGGCGCGCCTTGAGGTCAAGATCGACCCGCTCGCGCTCCCAAATCAGCACCTTGTCGTCGCGAAGCTCAAGTAGTCAATCTCGACTCCAGTGCGCTCTAAGCTCCTCAAAGAGGGCCTCACTCGCCTCCTCTTCAAGCGCCCACTGCTCATCTCCTGAGCGCTCCTCGCCCGGGAGCGTACACTCGCTCACTGTAAAGAGCGAGTAGCCCTGGCTGAAGGCCTCCGCTGACCAGGCGCTCATCACGGCGCGCTGCGTCTCTGGGTCGACCCCTGTCCGCGTGAGCTGAGCGTAACTCACGCTGAGCGGTTTAGGGCGCTGAGTCGCGAAGCTCGCCAGCGCGTGCCCTCTCAGCCACGCGCTCCCAAACGCTGGCCACTGGGTCGGGCTCACAATAAAGCTACGTCGCATGTCGAGCGCGAGCCCCGCGACATTCGCGCTCAGCTCCCGCAGGTGATCCGCCCAGCGCCCGCCGAAGAGCCCCGACAAGAGCCCGCCCGCTGAGAGCCCTTCAAGCTGGGTCGCGTGCTCACCATATGGGGTCGGGTTACTGTCAAAGCCAAGCTCCCCTGTCCACTGGAGCTGATGAGGCGCGGCGCTCCCGATGAGCTCCGTCGCCTCCACTAAGAAACCGCTCACCTGCTGTCGGTCACTTGAGGTCAGCTCGCCCCAGCTTGGGCGATTCAGGAGCTCCCAGCCAAGGATCGCGGGCTCATCTCGATAAAATCGACCCGTGAGGCTGTTTTGACGTGCAGGGAAGAGGCTCATCGCGCCAAGCAGGAGCGCCCTCGCTTGCCCCACTCGATAAACCTGAGGCTCATCCTCCTCCTGCGGGCTCATCACCCCTGACCACCTCAGGTAATCCTCATATCCCACGAGCTCTCGAGATGGGTCTGCGAGCACCAAGATGAGCTTCACCCCTCCCTTTGTCGCGCTCTCAATCAGCTGATCAAGTCGCGCGACCCCCTCTGGGTCAAAGGACTGAGCGCCCGTCAAGGTCGCCCCCGGCCCCCGCGTCCAACCTACAAAGGTCCTGACATACTTCACGCCCTGACGTCTCAGCAGGGACCACAGCTCCTCAAGCGCCTCTACCCTCTCTGTAGCGGTCCTCGCCTCGAGCCATGGTAGGAGCTGTGGCAGGTCTACCCCTAACGCTCGATACGGTTGGCCTGCCCAGATGAGCTGCGCGCCCTGCGCGGTCACGAACTCGTCTAAAGTGACCTGCCGAAGCCCTTGCGCGCTGAGCCCAAACGCGTTGACCTCACCAATGAGCGTGACGACCCCTGCAGGCAGGCTCACCTCTGCCTCAAATCGACCTTGGTCGCCTACCTGAGCGTGGATGGGCTCACCTTGAGAGGGGCCCTCGAGAGCGCTGAGCCAGCGAATCGAGACGCTCACCCCTTGTGACGCCGTGACGAGCTCACCTCCATATCGCACCACTCCGCTGATCGTGTAGGCGTCGCTCAACGCGACGAGGCTCCCCTCTGCCGGTGTTTCCCACTCAACCCTGAGCTCAGGTGGAGGCTCACTTGCCCCCTGCGCGCCCGCCTCTCCTGCCTCGCTCGCGCCCTGTGCGCCTGCCTCTCCCGCCTCCCCGCTCCCCGCCACCAGCCCTCCACCTGACCCACCCCCACCTGACCCTCCGCTCAGCCCTGCTAGCGGGGGCTCCATATCCGACACCTCGCTCGCCTCAACACAGCGCTCTTGTACACAGCGCTCTTGTGGATAAAAACACAGCGTCGACCCACACGTGATCACGTCCTGCTGTTGAATGCACTCACCCACATAAATCTTGAGGTCACAGCGATAGCCCTCTCTACAGTCGCTGTCTTGCTCACAGCGATCGGGCTCATCATCACAGCCCATGTACATGAGCGGGGACACAAGACAGATAAGGGTGATCAGGTGTACCCCGAGCTGAGCGGGAAGGAGTGAGGTGTTGGCGCGCATGTGGGTGACTCAGATAGAGGTTATGTGTTGCCGTGAGTCTACATGATATAGTGCCCTTGACACGAGTGGTCCGAGCACATCTCAGCTCTAACGCCACCTGACCTCTCCTGTTGGAGCTCGCTATGGTTCTTAAGACACTCCCTATATATCCCCTCCCACGGGAGCTACTCCGCCTACTCTGTCTGACCCTGATCACCACGCTCAGCGCCTGTGATGGAGACACCTCCCTCGCGCCCCAAGCGGGCATGACAGGGGCGACCTTAGCGACCCCAAGTGATCAAGGAGCTCCACTTAGTGGAGCGACAGAGGTCTTGGACATGAGCCCTCCCGCGCTCGATCAATCACTGCCTCCACAAGCGCTTGATATGATGTCGCCCTTCGCAGGAGTGATGGGCGGTGAGATGGGCGGTGAGGTGCTCGGTGGGAGCCCCCCCCCTGCGGGCGCTGTGCCTCCCCGGCCCGCGAGCTGTGACCCTAGGCTACGCGCCCAGTCTTGTGAGGCAGGGGAGTCTTGTTGGCAGCTCCCTGGTGGCGAGGCGTATCAAGGTGAGTGTGTCACGGGTGACGGGTGTGACCCTCTACTGCAGATGGGCTGCCCTACCGAGGCGCCACTCTGTCAGCTCGATGGTCGCTCGACGCGCTGTAATCTCACCCCAGAGCCCCCGCTCGTTGAAGGGAGCCCCTGCCTCACCGAGGACAACAGAGCGCTCCCATGTGGGGAGGGGCTCATCTGTAACCTCAGCGTCTGCGTACCCGTCTGCGACCCACGCTCGACAGAGGTGACCTGCCCTGATGAGCGTCGCTGTGTTGACCTCAGCGAGCGGGTCGGACAGCCGGTTGGGTACTGTGGCCTACAGGGTCAATGTGACCCATTTACAGGGGTGGGCTGTAGCCCACAAGAGAGCTGCCGTTTCGCGCTCCGTCCAGATGACCAGAGGCTGGTCACCTACTGCATCGCTGAGGGGCTCGCGGGTGAGGGTGAGCCCTGCCTTGAGAGCAGCGAGGGGGCTCAGGGCTGTGGGACAGGGCTCATCTGCATCGGCTCAGGGAGTGGAGCGTTAACCTGTCGGAGGACCTGCGATACAGGCTCCTATGTAGCCCCTTGCCCTGAGGGTCAAGCGTGTCGCGAGCTCCTCTCTAGAGGTCCTAACCTCCCGATCCGCGGGGTTGGGATCTGTGTGGTTAACCCTTAACCCCCCTCAAGATGGGGTGCGCCCGATCATCAAGCGGGCTGATCGGTAGGTTCCGCATCACATGAACCGCCTCAATCGCGCTCCTCGCCTCTTCTAATCCAAAGCCCCCACCGCTCAGGATGTCTTCATACACTCGGGTGTGGAGGTCATCAAAGCCACTTGAGAAGTCAAAAGAGTCCTCACCGATGCTCAGCGCCCGGAAGGCGTGCTGCCCACGGCTCAGCGTCTCGGGAGGGAGGTCCTCATACCGAATAGAGAGGAACCAACGCACCTCCGCGTTCTTGAGAGACATATAGCCACCGATACGGTCATGCTCTCTCACAAACACCACCTGCTCCTCAGGCGCTCCAAAGATCCACAGCAACATGTCGAAGAAGTGAACCCCAATGTTCAGCGCGAGCGTCCCAGATTTATTTGGGTCACCCTTCCAAGACTGATGGTACCAAGGGCCTCTCCTCGTAATGTAGCTCAAGTCGATCTGAACCTTATCCGCGTCAGCGGGCAGAGCGTCAAATTTCGCCTTGAGCGCCTTCACCGCGTCATGAAGACGGAGCTGTAAGACTGTATAGACGCGCTGACCATGCTCCTGCTCTAAAAGCGCGAGCTGATCGATGTTCCATGGGCTGATGACCAACGGCTTCTCACAGATCGCGTCCGCGCCGGCCCTGAGCGCGAGCCGACAATGCGCGTCATGTAAGTAGTTTGGTGAGCAGACACTCAGGTAATGGATCCGCTCCTCCTCGCTCGCCCTGCGAGAGCGCTCTAGGTAGCGATCAAAGCGCTCAACCTCTGTAAAAAATCGACACCCAGGGAAGTATCGATCGAGGATACCCACCCCATCATATGGGTCACAGGCAGCTTTGAGCTGATGACCAAGCTGATGGATCGCTTGGAGGTGACGTGGGGCGACGAAGCCCGCTGCGCCAAGAATCCCAAAATTTTTCTTCATCGGGGTTTGCCTTATTGTACGTCGTGTCGCATCGTGTCTGCACATGATGCGTGATACCTTACCTACAGGAGAGGGCTAGTATGTGCCACACCAAATCAGTTCGTCAATCTCATCGTACGTGGCTCATGAGGGCGCCCGCCTTAACGCTGCTGATCACGTTGATGATGACCTTGGGTGTAGGCTGCCATCAAGAGCGCACTGAGTCGATCCGCTTGATGAACCAAGGGATCAAAGCCTACCGCGCGGGTCAGATCGACAGCGCGGTCCGCTCGCTAGAGATGGCGGGCGCGGTTGACCCAAGCAATTACAGCGCCTTTTACTATCAAGGGATGATCTTAAATGATCAGGCGAGCAAGACGCACAATGAAGCTCAATACCAGGAGGCGATCAAGGCGCTCCGAGGCTGTGTCGCCGCGAACAAGGAGCACGCTGAGGGGTACTATCAGCTTGGGCTAGCGCACTATGAGCTCAGCCAAACAGATGAGGCGATTAAGGCCTTTGATCAAGCGATTCAGCTCAAGGGGGGGCATGGTGACGCCTCGCTGTTAAAAGGGAAGGCGCTCTTGGTCAAGCGTGCCTACAATGAAGCTCAGCGCTCCTTCCATCAGGCGATCCGCATCAAGCCTCAGCTCATCGAGCCTTATCAAGCGCTCTCTATGCTCTATCGTAAGTTCCACCAGGCCGCAGCCGCCGCTCAGGTCCTAAAGAACGCCATTGAGAACCATGATGAGGTCTATGAGTTTTACCGTGACCTTGGTCAGATCTATGCTGGTCAAGAGCAGCTCTCTAAGGCGATCCCACTCTACGAGAAGGCCCTCAAGCTGAACCCGACCGCCTCAACCTTGATGTTCTTGCTCGCCCGAGCCCACATGCAGTCAAAAGACTACCGGCGCGCAGAGGTGCTCTTAAAGACCTTCATGAGGCGTGGGGTGACCGCAGACACTCGGCTAGAGCACAAGGCCGCCAAGCAGATGCTACTCGAGATTAAAAAACGCTAAATACGCCCACACTCAGGGCCTCCTTTGGTTGTCCCTCCACACTCTTACTGCTATCATCTCGCAGCTTAGTTACGCACGTCGTGCGATCATTGAGGAGTCATAATGACACAAGACGGCTTGGATCAGATCTCTACATTGATTGAGGATATTCAAGGTGGGCTTGACACCAGTGAGGTGATCGCCCGCTATTTAGAGCTCTCTGAGCAAGACCCTTCAGACCCTACCGTGTACTGGCAGCTCCGAGAGGTGCTCAGTGGCGAGGAGCTCTGTGCCGGGATCAAAGCAGGGCTAGACGCGCGCTCAGAGGAGGGCGCAGAGTGGGTCGCGCACGCCTCGATGTTCGCTGCCCGCTACCTCGGAGAGGATAAGGGCCTAGACTCAAAGCTCCGTGAGCTGTCGCGCAAGGGGGACGGTGACGTCTCTGAGTGGCAGGCGTACCGATACATTGAGCTCGACAAGTGGCGTAACATCCAGCAGGTCTACGCCGACCGTGTAGGCGGGGACCGAGCTGAGGGCGCGAGGCTTGTCGCCCAGCTCGCCAAGCATGTTCAGGCGCCCGAGGCGACACAGGCTGATTTTTGGAAGCAAGTCTATCAAGGGAACCGTGAAGATAAAGAAGCACAAGAGGCGCTCATCGCGCTCTATCCTGCGCTCGAGAAATGGAAGGAGTACGCAGAGGTCTACCTCCGGTTCCTTGAGGGCCTTGACGACTATGAGGTTGACGCGCGCCGTGAGGGGCTCAATCGCCTCATCGAGGTCTACACGAGCCACCTCAAGTCTGATCAGGTCCTCACTGACCTCTACCAACAGCTATTCTCCCTCGACCCAACAGACGGTGAGCTCGTCGAGCTCCTCAAGGCACAGTACGCGAAGCTCCGTAAGTGGCCTCTCCTCATCGACGTCTACCAAGCTCGATCAGAGGTGGTAGAGGGTGAAGAGCGCCTTGAGCTGCTCGCGGAGATGGCTGATGTCTACCTCAACCAGCTCCGCAAGCCCGCTGAAGCTCAAGACGTCTATGAGGCGATCTTAGATGAAGACCCGAGCCACAGAGCGTCTCTCCAGGCCATGGCGACGCTCTATGAGAAGAAGCGCGACTGGGAGCAGTGGGCTGAGCTCAGCCAACGGCTCGCCGAGACACATGAGACCCCAGAGGAGCGCTCTAACGCCTATCAAGAGCTCGCCACCTTCTCTGAGAAGAAAATTCGTCAAGCTGAGCTCTCCTTGTCTCTCTGGGAGCGGGCTCATCAGCAGAATGAGCAGGACCCCGCGCCTCTCCGCGCCATGCTCTCGATCTATGAGCAACAGAAGATGTCCCTCGAGCTCGATGAGACCGCTGGGCGCTTGATCGAGCTGATCACGGTTGAGGATGATGAGCGCGTTGAGGTGATCTTCAAGGCCGCCAGCCTCGCTGAGGACGCGGATCGAGCCCTAGAGTGGTGGCGGATGCTCTTGGAGATCGACCCTGAGCATAAGAAGGGCCAAGATCAATTTAAGCGAGCCCTCGTCACCGCTGGAGACTGGGACTCGCTCACAGACTTCTATGCAGAGCGTGATGGTTGGGCAGAGCTCGTCAAGACCCTTGAGGGTCAAGCGAACACTCAGGCCACAGATGAAGACAAGGTCTCCCTCTATTTCCGCGCGGCAGACATTTGGCTGAGCGAGCTCGGTCAACCCGACCGCGCGATCCGCGCGCTTGAGCGTGTGACCCAGCTCGACAGCCATCACCTAGAGGCCGCTGAGCGGCTCACCCCGCTCTATCAAGAGGCACAGCAGTACGCGAAGCTCGCAGGCTCACTCGAGGTGCTGGTACAGTTTAGTGCAGACACTGAAGAGAGCCTCTCAAGGGTTACTCAGCTCGTTGAGCTTTATGAGCGTGAGCTCAAGCGCCTCGATCAGGCCTTCGCTTGGGCGACGCGCCTCGTAGAGATGAGCCCCGCAGAGCCGAGCGGGTGGTCCTCTATTTCACGCATCGCAGCTGAGCTTAGACCCCCCAGGTGGTCAGAGACCTATCAGGCCCTCCTCTCTGCACGGGAGAGCGCTCGCCTTGAGCTCGAGACCTCACTGTTCTGCGACTTGACCCTGATGATCGCTGAGATCTCAGAGCGTCACCTTGAGGATGATGACGCGGCGCTGAGCGCTTACCAAGAGGTGGTTGACCTCGACCCAGAGAGGCTGTCAGCGCTTGACGCCCTCGAGAGGATCTATGAGCGACAAGAGCGCTGGGAGGAGGTCTTAGGGACGATCGAGCGAAAGCTCGAGGTGATCTCAGATGACGCTGACCGTGAGGCCCTATACTTCAAGCAGGCGATCCTCTGCCGTGACCACACAGAGGAGAGATCACAAGCGATCGAAGCGCTGAGCCATGTGCTCGCCATCAGCCCAGAGCGCCTTGATGCCCTTCAAGCGATCCGCGCGCTCTATGAGCAAGCGGGTGACCTTGAGCTTTTACATGAGATGACAGAGCGTGAGCTCACGCTGTCCGACGCAGAGGCAGAGCGACACAGCTTAGGGCTCGAGCTCGCCCGCCTTGAGCTGGCTGAGCTGAATCGAGTGGATGAGGGGATCGAGCGCCTCAAGGCCTTGCTCCAAGAGGCGATGGGCTCTGACATGTTGAGCGATCAGCCTGTCATTGAGGCCCTCGAAGTGGCGCTGTCTCATCCTGAAGCAGCGATCACGGCCGCCGAGGTCTTACGTCCACTCTATCAAGAGCGTGAGCAGTGGCCTGCCTACGTCACAACCCTTGAGGTGGGCCTAAAGGACAGCGTTGAAGAGGATGAGCGGAGAGACCTCTTGGAGGAGATCGTAGCGGTTCATCGCGACCATCTACAGGATCACCCCGCTACAGCCGAGGCGCTGTGTCGCCTCCTCAACGAGCTCCCTGAGCACCCTGACGCTGGGGGGGCGCTCTATCAGGTCTCTGAGCTGACCTCTGACTGGGCCTTGTATGTAGACACGATCGAGCGTGCCTTAATCGACACCGCAGATGGCGCGCTGGCGATCGAGCGGCTCCTGAGCCTCGCCTCTGTATATGAGGGGGCTCTAGAGGCTCCTAGCGAGGCCCTTGGAGCCTATGAGCGCGTGCTCAGCTATGAGCGCACACACCCCAAGGCCCTCGAGGAGCTCGACCGTTATTATCGACTCTTTGGAGAGTGGCATAAGCTCCTCGAGGTGCTCCGCGCCCGCGCTGAGCGTACAGAGCTCCCAGAGGAACAACAGGCCCTCTACACTCAGATCGCTGAGGTCTACGAACGAGAGCTTGAGGCGTACCAAGAGGCGATCACAGCTCATCAAGAGGCGCTCCAATTGCTCCCTGAGCATCAGCCTACCCTAAGGGCGCTCGCGCGCCTGTTCGAGCGACTTGAGATGTGGCCTGAGCTTGGAGAGTCTCTCTCTGCGCTCCGCGACCAGCTCGAGGGTGAGCAACACTTAGACCTCACCCTGCGCCTCGCAGAGCTTCAAGAGGGGCACCTCATGCAACCCGAGCTCGCCTTTGAGCTCTATGAGCAGGCGCTCACCGACAGCCCTTCACATGAGCGCGTCGTGGAGGCGATTGAGCGTTACCTTGACCACGCTGACTTCAAGGGTAAGGCCGCGACGCTCTTAGCGCCCGTGTTTGAGGCTACGCAGGACCTCGGTAGCCTCATCCGGTGTTGTCAGATCTCCGCTTCGGTCGCCCACGACGAGGGCGCGCTCAGCGAGGCGGTGTCTCATCTACATCGCGCCGCTGAGCTGTACCTGTCGGCCTCGGCTACGGTTGAGGCCTTTGAGACTTACACACACGCGTTCAAGATTGACCCGAGTGATGAGTCGACCGCCTCTCAGCTCGCGCAGGTCGCTGGGCAGACCGGAGACTGGAGCGCGTTTGTAGAGGTCTATGAGCAAGTCATTCACGACATTGATGACGACGAGGTCAAGGCGCGCAGAGCGAAGACCCTTGGCGCGACCTATGTTGAGCGCCTCAATGAGCTTGGGCGCGCGATCGAGCGCTATGAGCTCGCCTTTGAGCTTGATGATCAAGACGTAGAGACCCTTGACGCCCTTGAGCGGCTCTATGAGCCGGCGGAGCGCTGGGCGTCGCTATCGGAGCTCTATCTTCACCGCGCGAAGCTCGTAGGTGAAGCGCCCTCAGCGCTCTCTGATGATGACCTTACTGATGACCTTGACGATGGGACGCTCGTTGGTGATGAAGACCTCTCAGCAGAGGCAGGGCTCAGCTCAACGGACCGTCAGCTCGCGCGAGCTTACACCCTTAAAGCCGCACAGCTCATGGAGCAACACTTAGGTGAGGTAGAGGGCGCTATCGAGCTCTACCGTGGGCTCCTCGATGGCTCGACGCAAGACCTTGAGCTCCTCGACTCACTCGAGCGTCTACACGCCTCGCTCAACCAGTGGCCAGAGCTGATTGAGGCCCTCCTCAAGAGGGAGGCCTTGCTCGTCAGCACAGAGGAGCAGGTCGCCCTCCGCTTTAGGGTCGCTGAGCTCTGTGAGAGTGAGGCGCTCTCTACCCCGGAGCGCGCGATTGAGCACTACCAAGTGATCTTGACGCTTGATGGCTCAAACCTCCAAGCGCTCTTGGGCCTTGAGCGGGTTTATTATGGTCTCGCGAGCTGGGAAGAGCACAGCCAGACCCTTGACCGCCAGCTCTCCCTCCTCACTGGCCTAGACCGAGCCTCGACGCTCTATCGTAAGGCCGTCTCACAGCAGGTCAACCTCGATGAGCCCGCGCTCGCGATCGAAGGCTACCGTGAGATCTTAGCTCTTCATCCACCACACGAGGAGGCAAAGGTCGCGCTTGAAGGCTTGATCCAGGCTGGCGTTGAGGTCGAGGGCGCGATAGCGGTGCTCCGTGACAGCCTCCTCCAAACCGCAGAGCATGAGCGTCTTGTGAACGCGCTACGCGCTCAGCTCACCGTGACCTCAGAGCTCCCTGCGCTCGCCTCAATCTATATAGAAGTCGCTGAGCTCTCTAAAGACAAGCTCGGTGATCAAGCTGGGGCTTCAGAGGCCTACGCGGAGGCGCTCCGCTGTGACGCGGCGCGCGAGGGTCTCTATGACGCGCTTCATCAGATGATCGCGCCCCTGCAAGCTTGGGACTATCTCCATAACACGCTAGAGGTCGCGCTGTCGGAGTGTGAGGACGAGGCGGGCCGGGCGTTACTATACACCAAGGACGCTGAGCTCCTTGAGGTACACCTCGGCGCCCCATTTGAGGCGATTGAGCAGCTCTGTGCGCTCCGTGAGCTCAAGCCAGAAGACAGCGCGCCTCTGACCTCGCTCGCTCGACTCTATGAGCAGACCGCGCAGTGGGAGCCTCTCGCGGAGGTCCTCCGTACGCACGCTGATCTGCTCGAAGAGGCGACCTCGACGACCCCACCTGCCTCCATCAACGCTCAGCCTGATGACGAAGAAGAGGCGAGCCACTCCATTGAGGCGACGCTTGACCTTTCTACGAGCGGGAACGCAGACCCAGAAGAGCAACTAGACGACGAGTTCGAGGCAGATCAGACCTTCATCGCGGATGATGAGGAGGCGCTTGACCCTGAGCCTGACGCGCCTGACGCGCCTGACGCGCCTGACGCGCATGACGACTTCGGTGACGCTGAGCCCACCGCGATGATCGAGACCAGCGTCGCTCAAGACCTGGCTCCGCTACCTACACCCTGCTCAGAGGAACAGCCTGACCTGAGCTTCGCAGATGACGCAGGGTTCGCCGCTGACTTTGAGGAGCCTGACGCACAGGCCCCTATGACTGAGCTGTCGGCCCGAGCGACCCTACGCCGTGAGCTCCTGATGAAGCTCGCGGAGGTGTTCGCGACCTATCTTGAGGCGCCCCTTGAGGCGATCTCAGTCTATGGGGAGATCTTTAACATCGTTCGCCAAGATCCAGGCGCGCTCCATGGTCTACGAGAGATGTTCAGCGCAGGGGTCGAGCAGCTCAAGGTCGCGGAGGTCCTATCTCCAATCTTCGAAGAGATGGGCTCTTGGCGTGAGCTGTATGATCAAGGTCAAGCTTTGCTCCCTTATCGAGAAGAGGGAGGAGAGCGCCTGCAGGCCTACATCGACCTGGCAGGCCTCGCCCTCAACCGTCTTCAAGAGGTCCAGACCGCGCTCATGTGGTATGGCGAGGCCTTTAAAGAGGACCCCATGGAGGACGAGGCCCGCCTCGCGCTCCATGAGCTCGCGCTCTCGAATGGCTACATTCAAGAGCTCGCGACCCTGTATGGTGAGGGTCGCCTGAACTGTCAGGACCCTGTACGTCTCGCTGAGCTCAGCCACCTGATCGCGAGGATCGCGCTCGAGCAGCTCCGTGACTATGAGCTCGCTGAGCGAGAGTACCTCTATGTCCTTGAGCTAGACGCGCACGACGTACAGGCGCTCGAGAGCCTCGACCTGATCTACTCAAGTCAAGAGCGCTCCGATGACCTTGAGGGGATCTTACTCCGTGAGAAAGAGCTCGTCGATGCCGCGCAGAGAGACAACATCACGTGGCGCCTAGGGGAGCTCTATGAGGGTCGCCTCGCTGAGCCGTTTAAGGCGATCGAGCAGTTTGAAGAGCTCGCGAGCTCTGGAGATCGTCCTGACGCCCTAGCGAAGCTCGAACAGCTCTACGCTCAGGTGGAGGACGCGCCCGCTCTGTTCCATGTGTACGCGCAACAGGTTGAGCTCTCTGAGGGAGATGAGCTCGTCGACGTCATGAAGAAGCGAGCTACCCTCGCCGGCGGTGCGCTGAATGACCCGCTTGAGGCGATCAGCCTGTGGTCTGAGGTGCTCGAGCTCTCGACGGACGACCCTCAAGCGCTGAGCGCGCTCGAGGCGCTCTATGAGAGCCAAGAGAACTGGAGAGAGCTCGTTGATGTCATTGAGCGACAGATCCACTTAGCCCGTGGAGATCAAGGCCTAGAGGTCGCTCATTATACCCGCTTAGCGATCGTCTGGGGTGAGCGACTTGAGCGCACACAGAGCGCGCTGGACGCGTGGCGTGAGGTCCTTGATCGCTCCCCAGACGACATCGAGGCGCGCTGGGCGATGCGTCAGCTCTTCGCAAAAGACAGCCGTCACGCCGAGCATCTCCAGGTCAACCTTGAGCTCCTGGAGCTGATCCCACAGCCTAAACTTGAGGCCTCGAAGCTCATCGCTGAGCGGGCTGAGACAGGCCTCGAAGAGCGCCCTGTTCAGGTCGACCCGACGCCCCCACCAGCGCCTGCGCTCGATGAAGAGCCTACCCCTCGCCCAGCTCACGAGCTTGACAGCTCAGACCGCTCACAAGGCGAAGAAGGCGCAGAAAGCGGAGAAGGCCTCGCTCCAGAGGACCATGACTCAGACCTCTTTGGTGAGGAGGAGGCGACCTCTGCGCTGTCTATGAGTGAGGTTGAGGGTCATGAGCATGAGCATGGGCTTGGAGTGAGCTTAGAGGAATTAGAGGCTGAGGCGACCCCTGCGGGTGACCCTCAGCCCATCATGGAGCCACCTCACGCTGAAGAGCGAGATGACGCTGTCATTCAAGACTCCCAAAACCGAGACCGACGCTTCACCGTGTACTGTGAGCTTGGCGAGCTCTATGAGGCATTTGACGACCTCGAGAGCGCCCTCAGCGCGTGGGGCTCTGCCCTTGAGTTACACGCGAGCTCAATGGAGGTCGTCGACCGCCTGCTGTCATTGTACCAGCACGTTGAGCGCTGGGCGGAGTTCGCGTGGGCGCTGTCTCACAAGGCCTCTCTGCTCACTGACCCACTTGAGCGAGTCGAGCGTTACCTTGAGCTCGCTCAGCTCTATGAGTCGCCTCTAGAGATGCTCGACGAAGCGACCCAAGCGTATCAGTCTATCCTGAACCTTGACGCTACCCACGTAGAGGCGTTCACGGAGCTCGAGAGGCTCCTACAGACGCTCGAGCGAAGCGATGAGCTCGTCGCGCTCTATTTCTCACGGGTCAGCGTGACCTCTGATCAAGAGGAGGCTCAAGAGTTATACCTTAAGAGCGCCTCGGTCCTTGAGGCCCAAGGTCAGCTCCATCAAGCGCTCTCAACCCTCCTGCAGGCCTTCTCAATTAGCTATGACGATGAGCGATATGGTGAGCGCCTCTACACGCTCGCTGAGGCTGCTCAACTCCAGACGGAGCTGATCCAGCGCTATGAGTCAGCGATCCAGAGCATAGGAGCAGACACGCCCGAGACGATCCCTCTCCGCTTGAGAGTCGCGCGCTGGTATGATGAGGCGCTTCAACAGCCACAGCACGCCGTCACCCATTATCAGTTTGTTCAACACATTGACCCCCAAAACCCAGCGCCTCTCAGCGCGCAAGAGGCGCTCTACAAAAAGCATGGTCACTGGGCGCTCGCCGCTCAGATGGCGGAGCTGCGCCTCGAGCTTCTGTATGAGGATGAAGAGCGCCTAGTAGCCTGGCGCTCACTCGCGGAGCTACGTCAACAGCACCTCGGTGATATGGACGGAGCGTTGGTCGCCTATGAGGAGGTGCTCAAGGTCGACCCTGATGACCTAGAGGCCCTAGGTCAGCTCAAGCAGCTCTACACGATGAAGCAGAGCTTCCCACAGCTCGTGGACGTCTTACTTCGGGAGAGCGAGCTGAGTGATGACCTTGAGCTCAAGATCGAGAACCTCTTACGCGCCGCTGAGGTGCGAGAGGTGAGGATGAACGACGTCCTCGGCGCGATCGACGCCTATCGAGGCGCTTATGAGCTCGATGAGGGCTGTGTGGACGCGCTCTTTGCGCTTGAGCTACTCTATCGGCAACAAGGTAGCTGGGAGGAGCTTCGGGCGATCTATGAGGCGCTCCTGATCGCTCGACCAGAGGCGGTTGATCAGCTCAAGACCTACGGGAAGTATGCTCAGCTTCAACTCGAGCATCTCGGAGAGCGGGATGGCGCCATCGACAGCTACCGTCGTATGTTCCAGATTGACCCGACCCACAGCGTCGCGGTGAGCGCCCTCGATCAGCTCTTCCGTGAAGAGGGTCGCTATGATGACCTGAAGGCGCTGTATGACACCTACCTCACTCGGGTAGAGGACCCGCTACAACAGACCCCTATGAGGTTGGCGCTCGCTGAGCTGTCGAGCTTGACAGGGGGTACCGTAGACGACGCGATTGGATACCTCGCGCCTGTCGTTGAGGCTGACCCAACAAACGCTGAGGTCTTCCAACGGCTCACGGCGCTCTATCAGCAAGCAAACCGCTGGGGAGAGGCCGTAGACAGCCTCCGCGCTGAGCTCGCGCTGATCACCGACCGCTCCGCTCAACTCGAGCGGCTCTGTTACCTTGGCCAGCTCTATGTTGAGCCACTCAATGAGCTTGACCAAGCGATCAGCTGCTACCAACAAGCCCTAGACCTGTCTCCCCACTACACCCCTGCGCTCTCCGCCCTAAAGGACGTCTATGAGCGCAAGGAGATGTTCCATGACATGGTCCGTATCTTAACGATGATGGAGGCCAACACACGAGACTATCGTGAGAAGAGCCAACATTACTTCGAGATGGGGCGGATCTACGCTGACCTGCTCGGTGACATGAACACCGGAATCGACTACTACCAGCAGGCCATTGACCTCGATCCAAAGAACACCTCTGTCGCGCCACGGCTCGTGGATCATTACTTACAAGAGGAGCGCTGGGAGCGGGCCGAGCCCTTGCTCGACCTCCTGCTCTCCGAAGAGAACATCGAGGATCCGAACCTCCGTAAACAGCGCCACTTTGAGCTCGCTCAATGCGCCTTGAACCTCAATAATGACCAAAAGGCAGAGGAGCAGTTCTCTCACGCGTACCGCCTCGATAGCACGCACTTCCCTACCCTAAACGGGCTCGCTGAGATCTATCTGCGTCAAGAGCGCTGGGAGGACGCCTTCAACTTCTTGCAGGCGATCTTAATCCACTACAATGATAAGCTCCAAGATGAGGAGCGGATAGCCATCCTGTTTAAGCAAGGGAAGGCGAAGTTTAACCTTGGAGATCACCGTCGCGCTCTAGACGTCCTCACGCGCGTCATCGAGAGCCACCCAGAGCATCGTGAGGCACTCGACCTCTTGATTAAGACCTTTGAGG
>Ga0181594_10002387_pt1 | contig 17206 bp, 16 predicted proteins | sample 071ome_18_FD_145603 | JGI IMG/M metagenome (GOLD analysis project Ga0181594, IMG submission 145603) | Coastal salt marsh microbial communities from the Groves Creek Marsh, Skidaway Island, Georgia - 071413BT metaG (spades assembly) | ecosystem: Environmental > Aquatic > Marine > Intertidal zone... | reverse complement strand
AGCCCCCTGTCCAGCCCATCAAGAACACCGAGCCCCCATATCCCATAAAGGCGATCAGCCCCGCCATCCCGATAAACGAGGCCGCTGACATCCAATCTGCGGCGGTGGCCATCCCGTTCGCGATCGGGTGGATCCCACCGCCCGCGACGTAAAACTCCTTGGTTGACCCCGCCCGAGCCCAGATCGCGATCCCTAAATAGAGCGCGAAGGTCAAGCCAACGATCAGATAGGTCGTGCTCGTGAGGTCCATCAGCCCTCCTCCTTGACGCCTAGCGCCTTGTCGAGCTTCGCCATCGCTCTGCTGTAGTAGAAAGTCAGCCCGATGAAGGTGTAGATCGAGCCTTGCTGAGCGAACCAGAATCCGAGCTTATAACCGCCTAGCCGTATCTGATTCAGCTGCTCCACAAACAAGATCCCCGCGCCATAGCTGACGAGGAACCAGATCACACCTAGCCTCAACATTAAGGCTTTATTTCGACGCCAATACTCTTGGGCGTCTAGGGTAGGGGTCGACATCTCGCGCGCTCCTTAACAGGGTAAATAATATGAGCATCATCCCTGAAAAGGCCCCTTAAAACAAGCGCGCGCGCCCCCTTGAGCCACCTCTCGCTGTCAGCCCTCTTCACCCCCACCGAGGACGTTACGCTTGAGCTGGTCGCGCTCGATCGACTCAAAGAGCGCCTTAAAGTTACCCTCGCCGAAGCCGGGCTCTCCCTTACGCTGGATGATTTCAAAGAAAGCGGGGCCGATTAAGGTCTCAGTGAAGATCTGCAGGAGGAGGCGAAGCTCCCCCTCCTCCGAGGTGTGACCGTCCACTAAGAGCCCTCTGCGCTGGAGCTGATCGACAGGCTCCTGTTGGCCTGGGAGGCGCTCCTCAATCATCTCATAGTAGCTCGCGTTGGGCGCGCTCATGAGCGGGACCCCGTTGGCGCGTAGCTGGTCGATGGTGCTGTAAATATCGTCGGTCGTGAAGGCGATGTGCTGTACACCCTCCCCATTGAACTGCCTTAAGAACTCATCGATCTGACCCCCTTCGCTCCCCTCGGCCTCCTCGTTAAGCGGGATGCGAATCTTGAGGTCGGGCGCAGTAAGCGCCCTTGAGAACAGCCCTGAGTACTCGCCCTTGATGTCGAAGCTCCGGATCTCCGTGAAGTTAAAGAGCGAGCCATAGAAATCTGCCCACCGGTTGACGCCACCACGGTGTACGTTGTGGGTCAGGTGATCGACGATCTTGAGGCCCGTAGGCGCCGTCTCATCATCTGTCAAGCGCTCAAACCCCATCTCATAGGGGGTCTGCCCTTCCGCGATGAAGTAGATCTTCCCTCCCCCGATCCCCTTGATCCCCTTGTGACCAATCGCGTCGATTGAGGTGGCCTCTCCGCCACGCTTAAGGGAGCCCTCATAGGCCCCCTCGACGTCCTTTACATAAAAGCCAAGCGCAGAGACCCCTGGCCCATGCTCTTCAACAAAAGAGGCCGCGTCGAGCTCGGGATCACAGTTGAGCAACAGGTGCGTCTCCCCTTGATGGAAGTGAAAGACCTCTCGGTTGGGGAGCTTACCGACGCGCCTGAACCCAAGCTGGTTAAAGAGGCCACTGAGCGCCTCTGGGCTCCGGTCCGCAAACTCAATGAAGGCGAAGCCATTGAGGCCCGCAGGGTTCTCGCTTGTCATACTCTATATCCTCCATGTCACACGCACAGCGTGTATAACTGCGTGTCATCCTCTAACAGAGAATCATCGAAATGTGAACCAGAACAACCGCCTAGGCTCTACACACGTAACCTTTGGCGAGCTGGGCGCATAAAATTGACGCCCCCTCAAGCTCGAGTTAAGCTCTGCGACCTTAAGTATACATTGAGCAGAGGGGGTCTATCATGGCTCAAGAGCACTCAGCGGTCGCGCTTACCTTTAAGTATCCAGACATCAAGCAGAGCGGGGAGCCCTTTGATGGGGAGCTCCCACTTGAGGTCGCCCGTGAGGCGCTTGAGGGGTATATCGGCCCATCGGGCTACTGGGTGGACGCGCCTCTTCACGCCTCAGGGACGCTCTACAAGAGCCCGACTGGTGAGGTGATCGCCGACGTCCGCCTCAGAGGTGAGGCGCGCTTTGAGTGCGTCTCATGTGGCGCGGCCCGAACGCTCAACGTCGCGCTCCGCGAAGACCTCGTGATCGTCCCAGAGGGACATGACGCCGCGGCTGAGGAGGAGGCGCTCACAGGCGAGGGCGAGGATGTACAGCTCGACCCCGATGTATACACCTTCAAGGGCTCTACCCTCGACCTTGTCCCGATCCTCCGTGAGTCGCTCGTTTTAGAGGTCCCGCTTCACCCTCGCTGTGAGTCCGTAGGCGAGACCTGTGTACGCCTCGCCTCGCTCAGCGAGGAGCCCGAAGAGGAGGACTACATTGACCCTCGCTTCGCTCCGCTCCTCGCGATGAGAGACGCGCTCACGGCCAAGGAGGAGGGTGGCTCTGAGGGTGATGAGAGCTGAGCGCTCCCTGAGTTTTTCACGCCTCTCCCGTTGATTTCACTTGATCTTTTACTCAAAAAGAGCCACATACCTTCGCTCACATACACACTCCCCTAACTCGAAACTAGATCGACACAGCGTCGACCAGACCTAGCGGTCGCGCAGATCTCATGTAAGGAGCTTCATCATGGCAGTACCAAAGAGGCGTAAATCAAAAGCGACCCGCGACAGCCGACGCGCAAACCACAAGATCAGCGCAAAGGCATACAACGTTTGTGAGCACTGTGGCGCGCCACGCATCCCTCACCGCGTCTGTGGAGCCTGCGGAGTCTACAAGAACGAGCAGGTCATCAAGGTCCAAGAGATCGTAGAGGACTAACGTGACCTCACCCTCGGGCGCGTCGCCTCTCCCCGTCATCCTTGACGCGATGGGGGGAGATCACGCGCCGAGCGTCACGGTCGAGGCCGCGCGCCTCGCCTGTGAGCGCGGGCTCGGGCCCGTGACCCTCGTAGGTGACCCAGAGCGGGTGAACCTCGGGGCGACCGCGACCCTCCCTCAGGGCCTCACCTTCCTTGAGGCTCCAGAGGTGATCGGGATGAGCGAGTCGCCCGCCCGCGCCGCCCGCGCGAAGCCTCAGAGCTCGATGCACATCGGGATGCGCGCCCTGAAAGAGGGCAAGGGGTGCGCCTTTGTGACCGCGGGCAACAGTGGCGCGGCGCTGGCTGTAGGCCTCGTGCTACTTAAGCGTATCGAGGGCTGTGAGCGACCCGCGATCGCGAGCCTCATGCCCTCACTCAATGAGCCGATCGTCCTCCTCGATATGGGAGCGAACGTCACCTGTAAAGCCTCCCACCTCGCGCAGTTCGCGATCATGGGCGCCACATATGCCTCACAGGTGCTAGGCCGGACGCGACCACGGGTTGGGCTCCTCTCTAATGGCCAAGAGCCAAGTAAGGGCACCGAACAGCTCCGTGAAGCCCACCGGCTCCTCACCCGGGTAGACATGAACTACCTCGGATATGTTGAGGGGCAAGCCCTCCCGCTCGGTCAGTGCGATGTAGTGGTGACAGATGGCTTCGTGGGTAACGTCGCCTTGAAGCTCTCAGAGGGCGTAGTCGAGGCGATGACCCGACGCGTCAAGCGCGAATTTGAGTCTCGCTGGTGGACGAAGCTCCTTGGGGGCCTCGTCCGCTCGACCCTCGCCCCGCTCACAGAGGAGCTTGACTGGCGTCGCATTGGAGGCGCGCCGATCTTGGGTCTTAAGCACACCACCTTGATCTGTCATGGAGGGAGCGACGCTGAGGCGCTCTGTTCAGCGATCGAGCGCGCGCGTCGTTACGCTCAACATAAGCTCCCTCAGCTCTTACACAGCGCCCTAGAGCCACAGCCCTTCTCTGGCTCACTCAGCACCACCTCTGAGATCCTCTCGGGTCGAATTGAACTAGAGCGACGCACAGAGGAGCTCGACACCTCCTCCGTAGACTCAACCGAGCCCTGAGCGCTCGAGTGAGCCCGCGGTCCAAAGATGGTCAACCGCTTTAACACGGTCACGCAGTGCTCGCTCGCCCTCAGCGTCGGAGTAGGGCTATATGAGCTCGCGCGCTCGAGTGTGTTTATCTATTCGTTTCGCTTTGAGCCCGCGCACGTCACAGGGCTCCTCTGGTACCCGCTCCTCTTCGCGGGGCTCCCATTCGCGCTCAGCCGAGTCGCCTTAAGAGGCAAAGGGCTCTCGACGATCAGCCTCATCACATGGCTCTCCGTCATGGCGTGCGCGCTCGTGCCCTTTGTGTATGAGCGCCTCCTGTTCGCCTCTCACCCCGCTCGGGTCTCTGTCGCGCTCATCGCCCCGCTCGCGCTCTCGGTCGCGTTGTGGTGGGGGTGGCGTAGCGAACGGCTCACGCTCACCCGCGTGACGCTCATGTGCGCGACGCTCTACTGTGTAGCGATCGACAGCGGACTTGAGCTGAGTAAGGCGCTCCTCAACCTGATCGCTGGGCGTGGCCTCTCGTTGAAGGTCCTTGTCGCTTGGCTTGGGCTCTATGCAGGCTTAACGCTCTGGCTCACCTTACATCAGCGCTGGAGCGCCCACCCAAAACGGCTCGCCTCACTGATCCTCTTGAGCGCGCTTGGGCACGCCTCACTCTACAGCTATCAACCACCCGCACCTCCTCACATCAGCGCTACGATCAAGGACCCCCCTCGCCCCCATCAGAGGTCTACCGCCCCCTACCCCGACATCTACCTGTTGATCTTTGACGCGATGCGAGGGGACGCGCGGTCGTTTGTGCGGACGGTCGAGGGAGATGAGTCGCGCCTCGAGGCCTTTGAGTCGCTCGCGGCTCGCTCACTCGACTTCCGAGACGCACACTCAGGCTCGCTCGCGACCTATGAGTCCATACCGAGGCTCCTCGAGCTGAATGGGCCCCAGCCGTTCTTACGCTTGTGGCCTCTCAAAAACTACACCCGCTGGTCGGAGAGCTTACCAGGCAGGTTAAGCCGGCTCGGATATGAGACGCACCTGCTCACAGACTACCCTAACGCGGTGCTGAAGGGCTTTGACGCCGTGGACTGGGGTGGCGTCTCCTCGCTACAGAGCCGACACCTCAGGCTCCTCAACCTGTGGGGCGACCTGAAGGCCTCGCTCACAGGGGCGCGCGCGACGCTCAAGGCGAGGCGTGGAGCGACGATGGCGAGCGTCACTGAGCCGAGCCTCATCGAGCAGCTCGCTCAAGTGCTGACCCAACCTAAGGTCGCGCCACGCTTCGTTGTCCTACACTTCGCGACCCCACACCAGCCGTACGCCTTCCCCCCTTATCACCCCCCCTCTCTCCCCGCTGAGTTTGACCCTGAGCGCGCGAATGAGGATTTTTTGGGCGCCTTCTCAGACGCCTCGCCTCAAGAGATCGAGCGCTTTAAGCGCCACTACGCGCGCGCGCTCCATGGCGCAGATCACACGCTCTCTAAGGTCACCTCACTGCTTAAACGGCACGGAGATGAGGCGCGAGACCTGCTCATCGTGACCTCAGATCACGGGGAGCTGTTTGGGGATCACGGGGTCACACGGCTGGCTCATGGAGGTCATTTTTATCAAGCCAGCCACCACGTCCCGCTCCTGATCAGCGGGGCGGGGCTCAAACCAGAGCAGATCACAGAGCCTGTCTCCCATACTCGGCTCGCCTCAACCCTCTATCAGCTCTTAGGGGTTGAGCCTCATAACCCAACGAGCTTAACAGAGCGCAAGGGCACTGATGAGGCGGGCTTTGAGCTCCGTTATGCGAGGCGAGGCGGGGTAGCGCAAAGAGGGCGATGGCGACTGATCTGGAGCGCTCACCCTCGCTGGCTTAAGCGGGCAGATTGGGCGCATCGGGCGCCTCTTGAGCTGTATGATATAGCGCGAGACCCTGGTGAGCGTGAGAACCTCGCTGAGCGCTCCCCCGAGGTCGTCGACGCCCTCGTTGAACATTTCAAGCTCCCGCTCCCTCTGAAGCCGTGAGATTCATTCTCAATCCATCCGCCGTGAAGTGCTTGACCCACCTGTATTTTTGCCTTAAGTAGCACAGGCACAAACTCGTCATCTCAGAGGTAGACATGACCCCAAAGCAGATCGAAGAAAAAGTCCGTAAGATCATCGTTGAACAGCTCGATATTAGCGAGGAGGACATCCTCCCTGAGTCCTCTTTCAAGGACGACCTCGGCGCTGACTCGCTAGAGCTCCTCGACCTCGTGATGAAGATGGAGGAGGAGTTCGACATCCAGATCTCAGACGAGGACGCAGAGGAGATCATCAGCGTCCAAGACGCGATCGAGAGGATCGAGAAGAACCTCCCACGAGGCTGAGCACAGACCTCCCGTAGGAGCAGAGCGCTATGAGACACGGCAGACGGGTCGTCATCACAGGGATTGGGCTCATCACGCCCGTGGGCGTAGGCACAGAGCTCACTTGGGGGCGCCTGTTAGAGGGTCGCTCAGGTCTCGGCGCGATCACGCGCTTTGACGCGAGCGACTTCAGCGTCCAGATCGCGGGTGAGGTCAGCGACTTCGACCCGCTCCAGTGGGTCGCCAAGAAAGAGGCGCGCCACATGGACCGCTTCATTCACTTCGCGATCGCCGCCTCACAGATGGCCTTCGAGGACGCGGGGCTCACCGACCCCCTCCCTGACCCTGAGCGCTGTGGGACCCTAATCGGGGTAGGGCTTGGTGGGCTAGAGAGCCTCGAGGCGGCGGCGTCGACCCTCGCGTCACGGGGACCAAGGCGCTTGAGCCCCTTTATGATCCCTCAGCTCATCGCGAACCTCGCCCCCGGGCAGGTGTCGATGAGGCTCGGTACCCGAGGCCCTAACCTCTCGAGCGTGAGCGCCTGCGCGACGGGCGCGCACAGCGTAGGGGACGCCGCGCGCCTGATCGCTTGGGGGGACGCCGACCTGATGGTCGCAGGGGGCGCAGAGGCGACCATCACCCCGCTCGGGATCGGTGGCTTCGCGGCGATGAAAGCCCTCTCAACACGTAACGATGACCCACAAGGCGCGAGCCGACCCTTCGACAGCGCACGAGATGGCTTTGTCTCCTCTGAGGGAGCGGGGGTGGTGATCCTAGAGTCCCTAGAGCGCGCGACCGCTCGAGGCGCCAAGATCTATGCGGAGCTCGCGGGCTATGGGCAGTCCTCGGACGCGCATCACATCACCCAGCCAGCCCCTGACGGGCGAGGCGCGCGCGCCGCGATGCAGCTCGCCCTCGATGACGCAGGGCTCAACCCCTCCGACGTCGATTACCTGAACGCCCACGGCACCTCAACGCCCGCAGGCGACATCGCTGAGACTAAGGCGATCAAGAGCGTCTGGGGTGAGGGGGCCTCGTCGCTGTGGGTGAGCAGCACCAAGTCTATGCTAGGGCACATGCTCGGGGCCGCGGGCTCTGTGGAGCTCGCCCTGTGTGCGCTCGCGCTTAAGTGTGGCGCCGTTCCCCCAACCATTAACTTGAGTGACCCCGACCCTGAGTGTGACCTCGACTATGTAGCTCATGAGGCGAGGGAGCGCGCGCTTCGTGCGACGCTCTCAAACAGCTTTGGCTTTGGCGGCACGAACGTCAGCCTCGCCTTAAAGGCCTTCTCATGAGGCTCTATCTGTCCTCTGATCACGCAGGATTCACGCTAAAGTCCGCGCTGATCGAGCATCTTAAAGACCGTGATGAGCTCGAGCTGATCGACTTAGGCCCCTCTAGCGCCGCGCGAACAGATTACCCAGCGCGCGCGTGGGCCTTAGCGGAGGCGGTCGCTACCCATGAGCCCACCACTGGCTCGGTGGTGGCGCGCCGTGAGGCGCTCGGGCTCTTGATCTGTGGGAGCGGGATAGGGATCTCCATGGCGGCGAACAAGCACCCGCTGATCCGCGCGGCGCTCGCGCATGACGCCTTCACCGCTGAGATGGCGCGTCGCCATAACGACGCTCAAGTCCTCTGCCTTGGGGAGCGAGTGGTGGGCCTTGGGGTCGCGATCAGCGCGGTTGAGGCCTTCTTAAGCGCCCCCTTTGAAGGGGGGAGACACGCGACGCGCGTCGCCCAGCTTCAGGCCCTCGGGCGCGCTTAATGAGCGAGCGCATCGAAGATCACGTGAGGATGAGCGAGGCGCTCAGCCTCGCTCAAGGCTCGCTGGTGAACACCTCGCCAAACCCCCGCGTCGGCTGTGTGATCTACAGCGCAGAGGGGAGGCGCCTTGGCGTAGGGGTCACGGCGCCTCCTGGTGGACCCCACGCTGAGGTGAGCGCCTTGAGCGAGGTGAACGCCAACGGTGAGCGCCCGCTTGGCGCGACCGTGTATGTTACGCTAGAGCCCTGCTCACATCACGGGCGAACCCCGCCGTGCGCAGACGCGCTGATCCAAGCAGGGGTCGGGCGTGTCGTGATCGGCGCCCTCGACCCAAACCCGCTCGTGAGTGGACGTGGGGTGGAGCGCCTCAGGGCGTCAGGGGTCGAGGTGGAGGTGGGCGTTGAGGGAGAGGCATGCGCACGTCACCACGCCCCGTTCTTCAAGTGGGTGACGAGCGGTCGACCGTGGGTGACGCTCAAGGGCGCGATGACCCTCGACGGCTGTCTCGCGACCGCGTCAGGGGACTCGAAGTGGATCACAGGGCTCGAGGCGAGGACACACGTCCACGCGCTTCGAGCTCAGTCTGACGCGATCATGGTGGGAGGAGAGACCGCCCGCCTCGATCGCCCTCGGCTCAACGTGAGGCTTGTTGAGGGCTCAGACCCTACCCCAGTGCTCCTCTCACGCGAGCTGTCTCTGCCTCGCGACCTGCCCTGCGCGAGGCCGGGGGGGCTCCTCTTCGCCCGTGAGGGAGTGGACCCTGAGCGCGTGGCTCGCTGGCGAGAGCGTGGCCTTGAGGTGCTCGAGGTCCCGCTAGAGGACAGAGGTCTGAGCCTCCCAGCGGTCCTCGACGCGCTGGGCGAGAGGGGGGTGACCCGCCTGCTGGTCGAGGGAGGAGGGAGGCTCCATGGCGCGCTCCTCGAGGAGCGCCTCGCAGACGAGCTCAAGCTCTACATCGCGCCCAAGCTCATCGGGCGAGGGCGACCGCTGTTTAACCTCAGCTCAGCGAACACGATCGCTGAGGGTCTCGAGCTCAAGGCGCTGAGCTGGGAGCAGCTTGGCGATGACCTACACCTCTCAGGGCGCCTCACCCCGATAAAAGACCGCGATCAGCTTTGATCTCAACCCGCCCTGCGCTAGGGTGACAAGCGAAGTCATGGGCAGATTAAGGAGGTCCTATGTCGCCGGACACGCACGCGCCACTCCAGAGAAAGCTCTCTCAGCTCTCGACACAGGCAGGGGTGAGCTACGCGACCCTGCTGATCGAGCGAAGCGAGCGTGAAGACCTCAGCCTCAAGAATGGGATCCTGGAGCCTCCCGCGCTGAGCCTTGACCTCGGCCTGCAGGTCAGCGTCTATCATCAAGGGGGCGCGGGATATGCCTGCAGTGGAGACCTCTCAGAGGCGAGCGTCACGAGGGCCTTTGAGGAGGCGCTGGCGTGGGCGAAGGCGACGAGCGCCCAGCGCGCTTGGGACAGCGCGCGCGCGCCAATGCCTCACCCACAAGGTAGCTATGAGAGCCCTGTCACGCGCTCATGGTGGTCACTCAACCCAAAGGACCGGATCGAGTGGCTCCGCTCCATAGATGAGGGCGCGCCAAGCCCCGAGGGTCTCGTGCACCGAGAGGTCTCTGTGCTCGCGGATCGACGCGACCGCTGGTGGTATACTCATCAAGGAGGGGCTGTGTACCAACACACGGAGCTCCTCTCGCCCGACCTCTTGGTGGTCGCGAGCCGGAGCGGGGTGACCCAGCGCAGGAGCTTTGGGCTCCGTGGTCGCTCAAAGCAAGCGGGCCTTGAGGCCTTCTCGATCCCTGAGCTCCGCGCAGAGCTCGCGCGGGTGATCGATGAGGCGATCACGCTCACAGAGGCCCCGCTCTGCGAGGAGGGCGTCACCGACATCGTCATCGACCCTGAGCAGATGATGCTCCAGCTCCATGAGTCGATCGGGCACCCGCTCGAGCTCGACAGGATCTTGGGAGATGAGCGGAACTACGCGGGGCGGAGCTTCGTGACCTTAGACATGTTTGGCTCCTATCAATACGGCTCACCGCTCCTGAACGTCACCTTCGACCCGAGCGTGCCAGGTGAGCTCGCGAGCTACGCTTATGACGAGCAGGGCGCGACCGCGGAGCGTCAGCACCTCATTAAAGAGGGGGTCTTGCTTCGCCCGCTGGGTGGAGCCCTCTCAGAGGCCCGCGCACACCAGGCGGGTCACACACACATACAGAGCGTCGCGTGCGCCCGTGTCCAGCGCTGGAACCGACCGCCTATCGACCGCATGGCGAACCTCAACATCGAGCCCGGTGACCTCGCGATGAGCGAGCTCATCGGCGGGGTTGAGCGTGGGATCTTCATGGGCACAAACCTCGCTTGGTCGATCGATGACTCACGAAACAAGTTCCAGTTTGGCTGTGAGTATGGGCGCCTCATCGAAGATGGAGAGCTTAAGGGGTGGGTGCGTAGCCCGAACTATCGAGGGGTCTCCTCCCAGTTCTGGCGTTCGCTAGATGGGGTGGGTGACCACAGCACATGGCGGTCACTCGGGACCCCTTACTGTGGGAAAGGTGAGCCCAACCAGGTCATCACGGTAGGCCACGCCACCCCAGCGTGTCGCTTCAGGAAGGTCGAGGTGTTCGCGTGAGCCAGCTCACTCAATTTAAGCGTATCCAAGAGGGCGCCTTGTCGCTTGTCGCGCCTGGAGAGCACCTCTCTGGATACTGGCGTGGAGAAGACAGTCACTTCGCGCGCTTTACCCAGGCCAAGGTGCGCCAAAGCGGGAGCGTGACCCAGCGAGAGCTCTGTTTGAGCCTCAGCGCAGAGGGCCGTCGCGCCAACCTAGACGTGACCTTGAGCGGTGAGCAATCAGAGGACCTCAGGCGCCTTGAGGAGGCCTTGAGCCGGCTGAGAGCGATCCTCCCTGCGCTCCCAGAGGACCCAAACCTCCCCGCGCCTCCTCCACCGGAGGCTCAAGACAGCGTCTCTCAGATTGGAGGAGCGAGCCAAATAGAAAGCGCTGAGGCGCTGAGCGCGCTCTTATCTATGGCGAGCGACCTAGATGTCGTCGGGATCCTCATGAGCGGGACCGTCTCAAGGGGCGTCTTTAACAGTGAGAGTCTCACGCGCTGGAGCGAGCGACCCGCTCATCAGGTAGACTGGAGCGTGGTGCACAGCGCGGATCGCGCCGTGAAGTGTAGCTGGGCGGGTGAGGCGTGGGACCTCTCAGCGCTTGAGGCGAAGATGAGCGAGGCGAGGTCACAGCTCGAGGCCCTCGGTCGCCCCGCGCACACGATCAAACCAGGGCTCACGCGCGCGCTTTTGAGCCCAAGCGCGGTCAGCGAGCTCTTTGAGACCCTCAACGTCTGGGGAGGGTGGAGCATACAAGCGCTGAGAGAGGGCCGTAGCCCGCTCGCCCAGCTCGAGTCAGGCGAGCGCTCCTTTAGCCCCTTGATCAGCGTGCTCGACAGCGTAGAGGGGGTCGCCCCTGCCTTCGAGCGGGACGGTCACTTGAGGCCTAATGTGGCGCTGATTCGCGAAGGCAAATGGGGGGGGGCGCTCGTGAGCCCTAGGAGCGCGCTCACCTATCAGGTCCCCTCAACTGGAGCGACTGAGGGGGAGAGCGCACAGACGCTCTCGATAAGCGAGGGCACGCTCTCGGGCGAGGAGGCCCTCAGCGGGCTCGGGACAGGGGTGTATGTGAGCGACCTGTGGTACCTCAACTTCAGCGATCGCTCACGCGCCTGCGTCACTGGGACGACGCGCTTCGCGACCATGTGGGTTGAGGGCGGTGAGGTCGTCGCGCCCCTCTCAGTGATGCGCTTTGATGACTGCTTATATGAGCTGTTAGGTGAGCGCCTTGAGGCGCTGAGCCAAGCGCGCGCGCTCCAGATCAGCACCAGCACCTATGACCGGCGCTCTCTGATGAGTAGCCTCTGCCCAGCGGCGCTCTGCTCAGGGCTCCGCTTTACATTATAGGACACCTAGATGAGTAGCTGTGAGCTCCCTGACATCTTTGAGCGCGCGCTCGATGAGGCGATCCCTCTGTCGATGCAGTGGGACCTGACCTGGCGCTGTGATCACGCCTGTGTCCACTGCTACCTCACGGAGCGCCGACAGGAGGAGCTCAGCTACGAGGAGGGGGTGCGCGCGCTCGACCAGATGGCGGACGCAGGGGTGATGATGCTCCTGATCAGCGGGGGGGACCCGTTTTTACGACCCGACGCGCTCGACCTGCTCAAGGCGGCGCGCGCGCGGGCCTTCGACATCAAGATCAACACCCACGGCAACTTTATCGATGACGCCCTCGCTGATGAGCTCGCGCTCCTCAGCCCGTCACGGGTGAGCGTCTCGATCTACTCTGAGCACGCTCATGAGCATGACGCGGTCACCTTAATCAAGGGGAGCCACGCGAAGAGCGTCGCGGCCTTAAAGCGCCTCAGCGAGCGTGGGGTGAAGGTCAACATCAAGACCCCTGTGATGAGCCACAACGCGACGGGCTGGGCGGGGGTAGAGCGCTTAGCGACCGAGCTCAACGCGACATGGGAGCTTGACGGGAACATTATCCCTGATGACCAGAGCGACTTTGGGCTCTGTAAGATCGGGGTCGACCCTACCGAGCGGGTGCTGGCGACCCTCAAGGCGATGGCTCCGCACCGCGCCCAGGCGGTCCCGTTCTACGAGCTCCCCCCCACCCCCTCCTCCAACCGCACCTGCTCAGCGGGCACCGTGAGTGGCTACCTCAGCCCTGATGGGAGGGTCTCTCCTTGTATTAACTGGCGAGAGTGGATGGGGAGCATCCGTGAGCAGAGCTTTGAAGAGATCTGGTACAACAGCGCGGTGGCTCAGCGTCAACGTGAGCTCCGGCGCGCCTCATACCTGAGAGACTGTGAGGGCTGTAGCTTCCACCAGCACTGTAACTACTGCCCTGGGCTCTCACACGCCGAGACGGGTGACGCGGGACGACGGAGCGCCTATGTGTGTGAGCGGACCCACGTCACGATGAGCGCGCTCGAGCACCTGACGCGCCTCAATGAGACAGGTAGCCCTATCCCTGAGCCTCGCACAGAGGAGGCGCTCACCCTCTTTGCGGGTGAGCCGACCTTCGCTGAGCGTCAGTGGGCGGCCCGAAGCGCAGGGCTCAGTCACCCCAGCGAGCAGGTGAGACCCCGTGTAGCGGGTCAGCTGATCCAGATCGACGAGCCACGCTGAGCGCGTTTTACGCGCCAAGGGGCCCATCTAAGGCGTCCCCGATCGAGCGCCCAAGCTCTGGATCTACTCGGGTGATCGCGAGGTGGACGATCGGGCTCAGGTAGAGCGTGAGATAGCTGGCAGGCCTGAGCTCAATTTCATAGCGCATAGGGGGGAGCTCAGCGCTCCACTCAGCGCTGAGCGCTTCGCTCCATGCCTCCACCTTCAGCGTCGCGACAAGCCCACTCAAGAGCGCCTTACGCTCCTCTTCGGAGCGCTCCATGATGGACGCCATCATCGCGCGCTGATCGGCGAGCCCACCGAGCTCGACCCCCCCTTTAATTAAGAGGGCCTCCCAGATCTGGGCACGTAAGCGTCGCGCGTGACGAAACAGCCAGCGCGCCTGCTGGTCAGGCCAGCGCGTGTAGCGCTCGAAGTCTTGATTTCGAGAGGGCGCCTCACCAGAGCGCTGAAGCTCGAAGGCGACCTCAAGGTCAGCGGGGAGGGTCGAGGCATACAGCCACAGCCCGTTAGGCTTAAGCCGATCGCGTGTCCGCTCCTCGCTCAAGTCGACTCAGTCCTCGAAGTTCCAGACGAGCTCATCTGACTTGTTCTGTGGCGTCCACATCTCGATGTCACAGGTGTCGAGTGGCGCAGCGCACTCCATGTCACGGCAGCCTACGAAGCAGCCATTGAAGCCGAGCTGGAAGTCGCCGGTGTCAATCTGACCGACCCACTGCCCATCGATCATCTGGTCGATGCGGAGGTCGATGTTCTCATCCACGAGGGTCGCGCGCCCTTGGAGACGGAACTGGTCTGGCTCGAAGTTGAGGCGACCGAGCTGGTCAACGATGACCGCAGAGACCGCGCTGATGAGGACGTTCTCACAGAAGCCAGGCTGATTCAACGCGCTGTCTACATCAGCACACACGGTCTCGAAGACATCGGCGAGGAGGTCATTGATACGCACAGGGACACCGATCTGAGTACCGAGGACCGCAGGGATCAGCCAGGTCTCCATGAGGCCGAGGGCGATGAGGCCATAGCGGAAGGTCATCCCGTGCTCGAAGATCGTCATCTCAGGGCCATCGACCTGAGCGTCGAAGAGGCCCTCAACAGGACGCGCGAGGCGGTCGAGGTCACCGATCGTGAAGTCACGGGTGCAGTCATCACCCATCATACAGCCGTCACGCCACACGAAGCGGAAGGTCTGCCAGCGGTTGTAGGCCTCGATCATGTTGTCTTGGTCGGGGTAGTTCACTGGGAACTCGATCTCACCCATGATGGTCATGTCGCTCATGATCTCGATCACGTCGCTGATGACCACGAGGACCTCAAGGACATCAGGGGGGATCTGCTGGAGGTAGCTGATGACTACGGCGTTACCGACCAAGCTGATGATGTTACACGTGCCGGGGTCAACGTCGAGGTAATCTGCACAGATGAGGTTAATGATCGCGTTGCCACGGTTTGGATCCTCGCTACCGATCAAGCGTAAGACCTCGAGGATGTCCGCGACGATGAGCAGTGACTCGTTGTCAGAAGAGCGGAGGAGGTCTGTGAGGTCAAAGCGGTTCATCGTGATGAACTTACCCTTGAGCTGCATCGGTAGATCAACCGCGTCGATATCGACCTCTGTCGTCCGTCCCCCCTCGATGAGCACATCCTCAACACAGCCGAAGGCGATGGCTTGACCGTTCATGTTACGAACTGAGGCGGCGACGGTGAAGGTCGCGCCGTGCTCGAAGTTGTCTGCGCCCGTGCTGTTCTGCGTGTTGCTGTATGGGTTGATGTCAGGGAAGGCGAAGTAGGCGCCACTTAAGCGCGTCGCGTCAGAGATGATGAGGTCACAGCTACGGCCAGAGAACAGGCTCACGCTCGCGCTTGAGAGCTGAGCGTAGGTGTAGCGACCGTTAGGGAGGTCGTAGTGGACACGGATGCTCAGGTCACCGGTGCCAGGGCGAACGACGTTGATCGTGTAGTAGATCGAGGGCGCGTCGGCCGCTGAGATCTCGATACGGAAGCTCGTCTCATTGTCACCTGCGAAGAGGTTAAAGCTCCCGACGCCTTGTGCGTCTGTGTTCACGCGCGAGCTCTGAAGGCGGCTCCCCATGATGCCTGAAGCGGTGCGGTCCGTCCCATCAGCGTCGAGCAAGCGAAGCGTGAGAGGCTGGTTCGCGATCCCAACCTCGCTCATCCCCTCGATGAGGAAATACTGCGCGCGGAGCGTGATCATATCATTGAGGAAGATCGTTCGCGTCGTGGGGTCGCCCGCGACCGGGCGGAGCTCACGTGAGGCCTTAATGTCGACCTCCATACCGCCCATGTCGACCTCCATGTTACCCGCGATAGGCACATACGCGTCGCGCGCTGGTATACCACCGTCGTTCCGGACGTTCTTGGCGTTATCTTCGCACGCCACTAAGCCACCCACCAACAGGGCGATGAGAGATAAAATGAGCTGATGTCTTAACATGATAGACCTCGCTTTGATCTAGGTAGGGTTCATTACTAAGGAGACGCTTGATCGAATTGTGACGCCATATATAGGACTTGCCTCGTAAACGCAAGCGCTGTCAGCGCCTGTGAGTCAAGATAAGTATATTGGGAGTCTGAGGAAACTGAATCCACGGTCATTTCGGGGCAATTATCGACACTACCGGCCCTAGACCTAAGCTAAGAGAGGTCGGTTAAGGGACCCGCTCTGCCCACCCGCGAGATGTCTCGTTATGGCTTCGCTTTTGGGCGGGTTAAAAATGACTCTAAGCGCTCAGTCAACGCGCTCGCTTCGTCTTTTTTCTCTTGCTTCTGATACAGCGCGATCAGCTCTTCAGCGCCCTCACGCCAGAGCTCAGGGACATCCTCGAAGGCCTTGACGACCACGAGGTAGCGACCCTCGGAGGCCTTGAGAGATCCTTGAGCGCGATAGAAGCGCGCGACATAGAGCTCGTACTCTGCGAGCGTCGTCCTGCAGGCGACCTGATAGGCCTTGGCCTCTTTCACATAAGCCCCGTCAGGGAAGCGACTTAAGTAATTCCCAATCGCTCGGAGGGCGTCACGAGTAGGCCCCCTGTCGCGCTCATGGGAGGGAGGAGTGAGGAAGAAGTCACTTGGCCTCTGCTTGACATAAGACTCCGCGACCCGCCAGGTCGCGTACGGGAGCTCACGGTGATTAGGCCGGCCTTGAATGAAGGCTTGATAGAGGCTGATCGCCTCAACAAAGCGCCCCTGATCAAACTGGACATCGGCGAGACGAAGCTCAGCTAGGGCCGCGTAACGTGTATAGACGAACTTCGTTTTGACGTTCCGGAAGCGCTCTGTCGCCGACAGGTAATCTTCATCTTTTTGAGCGTCAATCCCCTGGAGATAAAGCTCCTCAGCTGGGCTCGACCCGCGTTTGCGCTCAACTCCTCCACACCCTGTGAGCGCGCTGAGGGTCAGCGTACAAGCGAGTAGCAGGGCTCCATACTGAAGAGCGAGCCACCTGCCTCGCGTCGTCTGTGCTACTGGTAAGGTCATGTCGGTCCCCTGAGCGGTCATCGCGTCACGGGGGCTCTATAGCACAGGAGCGCTAGAAAGGCACCCTTGAAGCTCCGCTCGCGCTCGTTTGTTTCTCTTCAACGGCTCAACTTCATCAGCAGGAGCTCAGTGACCCCACGCCTCACTGGGCTCTCCATGCCCTCGGCCTCAGACCCAGCGCTCGCGCCCCCCTCAGACCCAGCGCTCGCGCCCCCCTCAGACCCAGCGCTCGCGCCCCCCTCAGACCCAGCGCTCGCGCCTCCCTCAGGCCCTGCGCTCGCGCCCCCCTCAGACCCAGCGCTCGCGCCCCCCTCAGGCCCTGCGCTCGCGCCTCCCTCAGGCCCAGCGCTCGCGCCCCCCTCAGGCCCTGCGCTCGCGCCTCCCTCAGGCCCAGCGCTCGCGCCCCCCTCAGGCCCTGCGCTCGCGCCCCCCTCAGGCCCTGCGCTCGCGCCC
>Ga0181594_10002369_pt1 | contig 17300 bp, 13 predicted proteins | sample 071ome_18_FD_145603 | JGI IMG/M metagenome (GOLD analysis project Ga0181594, IMG submission 145603) | Coastal salt marsh microbial communities from the Groves Creek Marsh, Skidaway Island, Georgia - 071413BT metaG (spades assembly) | ecosystem: Environmental > Aquatic > Marine > Intertidal zone... | reverse complement strand
TTTTCCCCTCGGTCTTTATGAGCGGTCCGATCCTGACCTTGATTACCCCGGGTTTTTTCAAAAAGCCCCGTTTCGCCCAGTAGGAGCCGGCGTCGTGTGCGACGGGCAACACATCCACCCCGGCTTTTACAGCCAGCATGGCACCGCCCGGGTGGAAGGCGCCCTGCTCTCCCGGCGGCATGCGCGTCCCCTCAGGGAAGATCACGACCCAGCGACCCTCGGCCAGTTTCTGGCGTCCCTGCCGCAATAGCCGATCGAGCGCCCGAACGGGTGTGCTCCGATCAATGGCGATGGGACTGGTGGCGGCAAGTCCCCAGCCGAAAAACGGCAGCCATAAAGCCTCCCGTTTAAGTGCCCATATCTGCGGCGGAAAAATCACCTGGAACATGATGGTTTCCCAAGCCGACTGGTGTTTGGACAGGATGACGCCGGGTGCAGCGGGCAGATGTTCGAGTCCTTCCACTTCGTGGCGAAGGTGACAGGTCAGGGCCAGCCACCAGCAGATGAACCGTGCCCACAGGCCAATGATCCGCATCCGAGTGACGGGCGGGACAGGCCATGCCAGGATCGCCACCGGACAGAACACGATGGCCGATACGGCCATGCCGACAAAAAAGAGAGCCGAGCGCAGCCAGATCATCTTTGTCGCGACACAAGGCGGGAAGCTGGGAGTGAGTTACCCACGACGGGCCGCAATGGCGTCCTCAAGATCGCCCCTCAAGAGGCTTTCGGTGAAAGCAGCGAGATCATCAAACACCACCGTTCCCAGCAGCTTGTCGGCCGCTTGCGCGTCTTCGAGTTGTGGCAGGGTGCGGGGACCTTTGCCAGTCCTCACCAGTATCGGCAGTGCACCAACTGCCTCAGCGCATTCAAGATCCCGAAGGGAGTCACCGACCAGGGGAACGCCCGCGAGTTCCACTTTAAGGCGTTCCTTGATCTCATGCAGCAGCCCCGGTTTGGGTTTGCGGCAATCGCAGTTATCGTCCGGGCCATGGGGACAGAAAAAGATCGCGTCGATCCGCCCACCCTGCTCTCCCAGCGCCTTGGCCATCTTCTGGTGAATGCGGTTGAGGGTTTCCATGTCGTACAGGCCACGCGCGATCCCCGATTGATTGGTCGCCACCACGACTCGGTAGTCCGCGCGCGACAGTCTCGCGATCGCCTCGAGACTTCCCGGAATGGCGATCCATTCCGAAACGGATTTGATATAGGCGTCTGAATCGAAATTGATGACGCCGTCTCGGTCGACGATCACCAGCCCGGGTTTCATTCAGGTTTCCCGAAATTCCGAGACCCGGATTCGGCCCTCGATGATGCGGCTCTTACGATCGCCCAGCCGGTCCATCTTGTTCCAGAAGGCGTCTTCAAGATCAAAGTCACTCGCGATCGCAGTGCCGATCAGGAGGATGAGCAGATCGGCGCATTCTTCCGCGAGCGCCTCTTGGGCCTTGCCTTTGGTCACACAGGCCGAAATTTCACCAAGCTCTTCGGCCATCAGCGCCACACGATAAGGCAGGTCCTCACCGCCGTGCCGGCGCAACTGGTGCTTGTCGTGAAATGCCTGCACCGCCGCAAGCATCTCGGCGTAGGTGTTTCGGGCGTCACCCGTCACCGGTTTCCCCCGTCTGCAACAAGGAGATGTCTGCGATACCGAGAAACAGCTGGTTCAGTTGTCCCAAGAGCGCAAGCCGATTGGCTCGGACTGCTGGATCGGGCGCCATGACCATCACCTCATCAAAGAAGCCGTCGACCACAGGGCGAAGGCTGGCCAGGGTCCGCAGCGCGGACGCGTAGTCGCCTTTGGCAACGGCCGGGGCGATCGCGCCCGCCGTCTCGATGATCGCTTCTGAAAGCGCTATCTCAGCCGGTTCACCCAAGCGCTGTGGGTCAATCTGTGCCGGGATGCTTTCTTCGCTTTTTCTCAGAATGTTGCGGATCCGTTTGTTGGCCGCGGTCAGGCTGGGCGCGTCTCGATGATGACGAAAGCGCGATACCGCTTTCAATCGCCGGTCAAAATCCAGCGGTCGCCTTGCGCCTGCTTCAAGCACCGCCGAAATCTCATCCTGGGCAAAGCCCAATGCGACATAAAGGGAGCGATACCTTTCCAGAATGAACGTGGTGCACTGGGTTTTGGCGCTGTCTCCTGCGCCGAGTCCGCCGACAACATAGCCGTCGGCAGCTTCTTCGACGAGTGTTGCCACATCAAGATCAAGTTTCTTCTCGACCAGAATCCGGATAACCCCAAGTGCCGCCCGACGCAGACCATACGGATCTTTTTCTCCCGTAGGCTCTTCTCCCGCAATAAAAAGACCGACCAAAGAATCGAGCCGGTCTGCAAGCGCCAGCACCTGGCCGGGAACGCTTTTAGGCAGCGCGCCGCCCGCCTGTCGAGGCAGATAGTGTTCTTCGATGGCCCGCGCGACAGCGGCAGGCTCGCCGTCATGTTTTGCCAGATAACGTCCCATGGTGCCCTGCAGATCCGGGAATTCGCCGACCATCCCGCTTACGAGATCAGCCTTGCAGAGGCTTGCACCGCGAGAGCAGTCAGCTTCTGAAGCCCCGATAGCCTGTGCGATCTTGCCGGCTAATCTTTCAATGCGGCGCGTTTTGTCGGCAAGACTGCCCAATGCGTGGTGAAAAAGCACCTGATCAAGTGTTTGTGCCCGTTGCGCCAGAGTTTGGGTGGCGTCTGACTCCCAGAAGAATTTGGCATCAGCCAGGCGGGCGTTCAGCACGCGCTCATTGCCGGTCTGGACCCGTGCGGGCGAGCGGCTTTTGATATTGCTGATGGTGATGAACGCAGGAAGCAGCGCGCCCTTTTTATCGACCACGTGAAAATATTTCTGATGGTCGCGCATGGAAGAAATCAGGGCTTCCTGGGGCACTTTCAAAAAAGCGGGATCAAAACTGCCAAGCACGGCGTGCGGTTTTTCGACGAGTGCCGTGACGGTTTCCAGCAGAGCCTCATCAATGACCGCATGGCCGCCTGCTTTTTCTCCAAGACGGGTGACCTGTTTCTCGATCATTGCCGAGCGCGCCGCAAAGTCGGGCATGACGGCACCCTCTTCCTGTAAACGCTGCTCAAAATCTGAGGCGGACGCGATACGCACAGCGGCTTTCCCCATAAAGCGGTGCCCGCGACTGACGCGCCCGGCGGCGACCCCCAAAACGCTGCACGGCACAACCTGCTGGCCATGCAGGACCACAAGCCAATGCACAGGCCGCACGAACTCGTCGGTTCCCGTGCCCCACCGCATGCGCTTTGGGATGGGCAATTTGTCCAGCGCCTGCTGGATGCCGGGACCAATCAGTGTCTTGGCGTTTTCCCCGGATACCACGCTACGGTGTACCAACCACTCGCCTTTGTCTGTGCTCAGGGTCTTAAGATCTGCGACTTCGACGCCACAGGAACGTGCAAACCCGGCTGCGGCTGGCGTAGGTTGACCATTCTCATCATAGGCCGCGCGTACGGCAGGACCGCGCCGCTCACTTTCCTGATCAGCCGCTTTCCTGGCAACGCCGCTGATGCGTACCGCAAGCCGTCTTGGGCTTGCAAAGGGTGTTGTGGTTGGGTTCTCTACCAAGCCGGCTGTTGCGAGCGCCTCAGCCAGGCCTGATGCAAAGGCTTCGCTGAGTTTGCGCAGCGCTGCAGGGGGCAACTCTTCCGTGCCGACCTCCACCAGCAGATCTGCCCTGCCCTGTGCCTTGCTCATGATGAGCGTCCTCGCGGAAACCCAAGTGCCTCACGCGCTTCGAAATAGGATTGGGCAACCCCTCGGGCAAGGTTTCGAACCCGCCCGATATAACGCGCCCGCTCAGTTACGCTGATGGCGTGTCGGGCGTCCAGCAGGTTGAAGGTATGTGACGCTTTCAGCACCTGTTCGTAGGCGGGCAAGGGCAAGCGCTGCCCCAAAAGATGTTCACAGGCGGACTCGCAATTCTCAAACTGACGCAACAGTACGTCGACGTCTGCATGCTCAAAGTTATACGCTGATTGCTCAACCTCATTCTGGTGATAGAGATCGCCATAACTGAAGTGGGTGTTCCACTTAAGATCAAAGACACTGTCCACGCCCTGCAGGTAGAGCGCGATTCTTTCCAGGCCATAGGTGATCTCCCCCGTGACCGGCCGGCAGTCCAGCCCGCCGACCTGCTGGAAGTAGGTGAATTGGGAGATTTCCATACCGTTCAGCCAGATCTCCCACCCCAGTCCCCAGGCCCCGAGGGTCGGGGATTCCCAGTTGTCCTCAACGAAGCGGACATCATCTTTTTGAAAACTGATGCCAAGACTCTCAAGAGAGCCAAGATAGAGGTCCTGAAAATTGTCCGGCGAAGGCTTGAGCAGAACCTGAAACTGAAAGTAATGCTGCAGACGGTTGGGGTTTTCTCCGTAGCGGCCGTCGGTTGGCCTGCGAGACGGCTGGACATAAGCTGCGCGCAATGGCTCCGGACCCACGGCGGCAAGAAAAGTCGCCGTGTGGAAGGTGCCCGCACCAACTTCCATATCATAAGGCTGAAGCACCACACAGCCCTGGTCCGCCCAGTACGCCTGGAGGCGCAGGATCAAATCCTGAAAATGCACTATTTGTTGGTTCCCGACGTCACTGCAGTGGAATGAGCGGATTATACCGGTGCCCCAAAAACACTTGATCTACAAAGCTTTGAAAGACAGCGTCAAAACCGGCATTTTCGCTACGAAGGTTCATGTTTAAAAACGACCATCGCCCTTTGGCAGGTTTACGTCTGTCCAATGAGGTTCACTCGTTTGGTAAATCCAGCAGCCGGAGTTAAGCGGTTTGTACCGACTGGGATGATCTTCAACTCAGCGGTGGGTAAGGACGCTTAACGAAAGTTAGATATTGGATTGAGGCAAGGGCTGCTTAGCTTTGATCTTCGGGGGCCTGCTCTGATCACCCATTTGCACTAAATCAGTGCAATAAGTGAGATAATGCACCGCCATCGTGCATATAAATGGAAAGGTGGGGCGTTTTTCACCGTATTTAGGCTGGCACGGAATTTGCTTCTCTGTAAAAGGAAGTTATATGAATCTTAGCGAAGAGCGCTACCCGATGTGCTTCGGGAGCGTTTTTCGCATTCACCGTAGAGGAAAAACCATGTCAGCAGAAGACGCACTGAAACTGATCAGTGACAGCAAAGCAAAATTTGTCGATTTCCGATTCACCGACACGCACGGCAAGGAGCAGCATGTCTCCGTGCCGGCTTCAGTCATTGATGGAGAATTATTCGAGGAGGGCAAGATGTTTGATGGCTCCTCCATTGCAGGATGGAAGGGTATTAATGAATCAGACATGATTCTGATGCCGGACCCGGATACGGCCGTCATCGATCCGTTCATGCAGGACACCACGGTACTGCTGCGATGCGACGTGATCGAGCCAGCAACCATGCAGGGCTACGATCGCGACCCCCGCTCGATCGCAAAACGCGCTGAAGCCTATCTCAAGTCGACCGGGGCAGGGGATTCGGCTTGTTTTGGACCGGAAGCGGAGTTCTTTGTTTTTGATTCAGTGCGCTGGACGAATGAGATGTCCGGTGCGGCCTATCACATCGAGTCGGCCGAAGCGGCGTGGAGTTCCGATAAGGATTACGAAGACGGCAACATCGGCCATCGTCCGGGCGTCAAGGGCGGATACTTCCCGGTGCCGCCGGTTGACTCCCTGCAGGATGTCCGCTCTAGCATGTGCCTTGCCATGCAGGACATGGGGCTTGACGTAGAAGTGCATCACCACGAGGTAGGCACCGCAGGCCAGGGCGAGATCGGCACGCGCTTTGACACCTTGGTCTCAAAAGCTGATCAGACCCAGATTTACAAGTACTGTGTGCACAATGTGGCCCATGCGCATGGCTTGACGGCGACCTTCATGCCCAAGCCACTCGTGGGGGACAACGGCAGCGGCATGCATGTTCACCAGTCGATTTTCAAAGGCGGAGACAACACTTTCGCCGGAGACGAATACGGCGGCCTCAGTGAAACTGCCCTTTACTACATCGGGGGTATCTTCAAGCACGCCCGCGCTTTGAACGCGTTTACCAATGCCAGCACCAACAGCTATAAGCGTCTGGTGCCAGGCTTTGAGGCGCCCGTCATGCTGGCGTACTCCGCAAGAAACCGCTCAGCGTCCTGCCGCATCCCGTATGTGAGTAATCCCAAGGCGCGGCGAATTGAAGTCCGGTTCCCTGATCCGACGGCCAATCCCTACCTCGCGTTTTCCGCAATGCTGTTAGCTGGTCTTGACGGTATTCAGAACCGCATTCACCCCGGCGGCCCCATGGACAAAGATCTTTATGATCTGCCGCCCGAAGAGGAAAAGGAAATCGCCACGGTGGCGCATTCTCTTGACCAGGCGCTCGATGCACTGGACGCTGACCGTGAGTTTCTGAAGGTCGGCGGCGTGATGAGCGATGACATGATTGACGGCTATATCGAGCTCAAGATGGAGCAGGTCCAGCGCTTGCGGATGGCCACTCATCCGGCTGAGTTTGATATGTACTACAGCGTTTAGGCCCAAGAGCGGGTGTTTGACAGGCACCCGCTTCCCTTGGGATATTATGCACCATGATGGTGCAAACGCTTTTCCGATGAAGCATTCTCAAGCGGATATTAGCCTTTCGGTGCTAGATGGACTTAAGGCGGCAGTCCTTTTGGTGGGGCCTGACCGGCGGGTGATCTTTATGAATCCGGCAGCAGAGGGACTTCTCGAAACCAGTATACAGAGAGGGTGCGGCCGTGATGTGCTCGATCTTGTGCCTATGGGGATGACTCTGCAGGGCGCACTGATCTCAGGAGAGGAAGGCGCCACGACAACGCTGCGTGAGGAAATGCTTCGAGGTCCGCTGCAGGCCGAGGCCATTACCGTGGACTGCACCGTGTCGCCCATAGATTATGGAACGCAAGGCCCCTGCATGATCGTTGAACTCAGCCAGGTTGACCAAGTGGCCCGCATGACTCGGGAGACCACCTTGCAGGAGAACCAGGGTGCGTTCAGCCAGGTAGCCAGGGCCTTGGCTCATGAGATCAAAAATCCCCTCGGGGGTATCCGTGGAGCCGCTCAGCTGCTTGACAGTGAACTGAGTGACAAGGATTTGCGCGAGTACACACGCATCATCACCCATGAGACCGACCGGCTGAACGGCCTTGTCGACCGACTGACTGGGGGCTACAGCGCTGGAGAACACGAATCCTTCAATCTGCATGCGGTGCTCGAGCATGTTCGGAAACTGACGCAGGTAGAAAACCCAGAGGGTTTGGAATTCGAGCGCGACTATGACCCGAGCATCCCCGATATTCTGGGCGATCACGCCCAGATGACTCAGGCGGTATTGAATATTGTGCGTAACGCTGTGCAGGCAATGGAAGGGCAGGGGTGTATTCGTTTGCGGACCCGCGTACGCCGACAATGCACAATCCATCACCGTCGCCACCGATTGGCGATTGAGGCCTCTATTACGGACAACGGACCCGGCATTGAGCCGGACTTAAAGGAACGGATCTTCTTTCCCATGGTGACCGGCCGGCCAGATGGGACAGGCCTGGGTCTCGCTCTTACCCGGGAGATCATCTCGCGTCATTGGGGCCTGATCACCTGCACAAGCGAGCCGGGCCAGACCGCCTTCACCCTGTTGCTGCCCGTGGAGGAGAAGGCATGACTGGAAAATCTTCCGTCTGGGTCGTAGACGATGATGCCTCGATCCGTTGGGTGCTTGAGAAAGCACTGTCCAACGCAGGGTTTACGGTCACATTGTTTGACCGTGCGGATGACGTGCTGAAGCGTATCGGACGCGAACAGCCCGACGTCATCGTGACCGACATTCGCATGCCTGGGACCAGCGGCCTGGAATTGCTCGACGTGCTCGGCAAGGATACGCCTGGTCTTCCCGTCATCGTGATGACTGCGTATTCCGATCTCGACAGCGCCGTGTCGGCTTATCAGGGCGGGGCATTTGAGTATCTTCCCAAGCCTTTTGACTTGGAGGAGGCCGTAGCACTGGTGGGCCGGGCGCTTCAGAAAAAAGCGCAAGTCGAAGTGCAGGTTACCACCGATGAGAAAGACAGCGAGATGATAGGCGCGGCTCCCGCTATGCAGACCGTCTTTCGGGTCATCGGCCGATTGTCGGGCTCCCAGATGAATGTGTTGATCTCGGGCGAATCCGGCACGGGTAAAGAGCTCGTTGCCCGTGCAATTTATCGAAACAGTCTGCGGTCGGCGAAACCCTTTGTGGCGATAAACACTGCTGCCATCCCGGCGGATCTTCTGGAGTCGGAGCTTTTCGGCCACGAAAAAGGCGCCTTTACCGGCGCACAGGATCAGCGCCGAGGCCGCTTTGAGCAGGCTTCGGGCGGTACGCTTTTTCTGGATGAAATTGGCGACATGCCGATCGAGTTACAGACCCGGTTACTCAGGGTGTTGTCTGACGGCACGTTTTTTCGCGTCGGCGGCCATCAGGAATTAACCGCCGATGTGCGGGTAATTGCAGCGACCAACCAGGATCTCGTGAGTCGGGTCTCAGAAGGGCGTTTTCGCGAAGACCTCTTCCATCGGCTCAACGTGATTGGAATTACGCTCCCGGCGCTTCGTGAACGTCGGGAGGACATTCCTGCCCTGGCTGAGAATTTTCTTCATCAGGCGGCAACCGAGCTCGAGGTTGAGCCCAAGCGACTCGATGACGGGGCGATGCAGTTGCTTTGCGAGGCACCCTGGCCCGGAAATGTCCGAGAGCTTGAGAATCTCTGCAGACGCCTGACTGTGCTGGCACCGGGTGCGACGGTAACCGCCGGGGACCTGCCGCCAGACGTCAATGCTCAGTCAGTCGGGGTGCAGTCAGAACAAACTTGGCAGTATCTTCTGGAGCAGGCGGCGGCCGAGCGTTTTGCAATGGGTCAAAAGGACGTACTTTCCGAATTTGGTCCGGACTTTGAGCGAGTCCTTCTGCGAACGGCGCTTGGGTTTACCCGGGGCCGCAAGCAGGAGGCTGCCCGGTGGATCGGATGGGGCCGCAATACCCTTACCCGCAAACTGAAAGAACTCGATATCGACTGACGCCGGGCCGCGCTGTTCCATCAGCCGTGATTGTCGTCGGCTTGTCTGCCGGGCACACGCAGGCACACTATACTTTGCGCTCGTCTGACTAGACCCTTCCTACAGGAAAAATCATGAGCAAGCTAGCGGGAAAAACCGCGCTGGTGACGGGTGCCAGTGCCGGAATCGGTTTGGCGACCGCACGGTTGTTGAGCGAAGCCGGTGTTCGGCTCATCGGTTGTGCCCGTCGGCTGGACGTGCTTCGTGCCCAAATGGATGAACTGCCTGGCCCGACACTCTCAGTGCAGCTTGATGTGGTGGACACCGAGTCTGTTGCTGGCCTGATGGCCCAATTACCGTCCGAGTGGAAGACCATCGATATTCTGGTCAACAACGCGGGCAGTGATGTCGGTGGCCGGCGTGATTTTCATGAAGGCGATATCGCAGAATGGGTCAATACGATACAGATCAATGTCTCTGGACTGATGCAGGTGACCGCAGCGGTGTTGCCCGGCATGCTGGCGGGTCAAGGGGGGCATATTGTGAATCTCGGGTCGGTCGCGGGGCTGAGCGGTGTGCGGGGCTGCGCGGCGTACGTGGCCAGCAAACATGCGGTGCACGGATTGAGTGACACGCTTCGTCAGGAATACGCCGGCCGCGGGATCCGGGTGTCGGAGATCCTGCCGGGCATGGTCAAAACCGAGTTTGCCAAGACACGCTTTTCCGATGCCGACAAAGGCGACGCGTTTTATGAGAACTACGGACTTTGCCTGGAGGCTGAGGATATCGCCCGCTCTGTGCTCTTTGCTCTCGAACAGCCGCCGCATGCGGTGGTGTCACAAATCGTTATCGTCCCGGATAACCCGGGGTAACGCACCCAGGCCAGCATGCGCAAGAGTCTGAGCCGAAGACAGTTTCTCGGCGCAGGGGTGGGGGCTTTGGCCGCCGCCGGTGCGTTGGGATGGCTTTATCGGCCCAGGAGTGTTGGCGCGTCGTTGGGTGATCTCGTGGCAGACCCAGAGGGAATCCTGAATCTTCCGCCCGGGTTTTCCTATCAGGTACTGCAACGCGCCGGTGACCGAATGACAGACGGCTTTACAACGCCGGGGGCCCCCGACGGCATGGCCTGCTTTCCGGGCGATGAGGAGACTTGGGTGGTCATGCGCAACCACGAGGTTCACGAGGGCAGCCCCGTTGATTCGACATTGGGGTTTGCTGACAACCGGGGCGGCGGGGTAACGCGTCTGGTCGTGGATAGAGCAAGCGGCGCGCTTCGATCAAGCAATTTTGTGTTGACCGGAACGTCACGAAACTGCGCCGGCGGGCCAAGCCCCTACGGTTGGCTGAGTTGCGAAGAGGTTGAGGAGCCGGAACACGGTTACGTTTTTCTGTGTGACGCATCGGCTTCGACACTGCAGGCACCGCACAAGCTGCCTGCCTTGGGCCGCTTTCCTCACGAGGCAGCCGCGTTCGATGAGATTACCGGTATCACTTATCTCACTGAGGACAAGTCCGATAGCGCAATTTACCGCCATCTTCCGGACCATCCCACGAAACCTTTTGTCGGCGGAGAGTTACAGGCATTGAAAGTGTCGTCTAAGGATCGATTCAGGCTGTCAGAGGGTCCGAAGGTAGGAGACGCATTTGATGTGGAATGGGTGTCTGTACCGGACCCTCAAGCCCTTAAGGCCTCGACTCGAGATCAGGCTCATAACATGGGAGCCGCGTTTCTCTCTCGTGGTGAAGGCGCATGGCTCTCCGGCCGCCAGGCCTACTTTTGCTCTACGGACGGTGGACCCGCGAATCGCGGGCAGCTCTATAAACTCGATCTCTCCTTGGAAAACGAAGATCAGATTACCCTCGTTGCTCAGGCAGAAGGCGACGAGGCTTTTGATAAACCGGATAACGTGACGGTATCGCCCTGGGGCGATGTTTTTCTGGCGGAGGATGGCGATGCACCCAACGGAGTATGTGTCCTGCATCCTGATGGCAGCGTTCGCTACTTCGCCGAAAATGTCTTGAACGATGGCGACAGTGAAATCACGGGGGTGTGTTTTTCCCCGGACGGCAGGTGGCTCTTTTTAAATCTGCAATGGGAGGGCTTAACGCTTGCGGTCACGGGACCTTTTCGGGAGTTTCTTCAAAGCGCTTAAGACCACAGGAGATCTTTGTGCGCGTCCTGTATCCGGAGCCCCATCGCTATAATTGCGAGTGAGTTATCACTGGCATACCCCTGTCGAGATTTGTGTCGCCTCTATTGGTCGGCCCTTCTTTAAACCCGCGTGAATACTGCTTTGAGAAACAAAAAAGCCGCTCTTGACCGCATTGGAATTTTGGGAGGCGGTCAGTTGGGGATGATGCTCTGCGAGGCGGCCCGCCGACTGGACGTGACCGTGACAGTGGTCACCGATGATCCGACGAGCTCAGCGGTCTATGTCGCAGACCAGTCTATCGTCGCGTCACTGGATGATCTTTCGGCCGTTGCGCGTCTTATCGAAGCCTCTGATGTGGTGACTTTCGAGTTGGAAGCGATTCCCGATGAGACGCTCGACCTCCTTGAGCATGCACAGGCAGAAGGCAAGATTGAGGTGCATCCCGGCGTGAAGACCTTACGGCTGATCAAAGACAAGGGTTTACAAAAAACCTGGCTCCAGGATCAGGGACTGCCGACATTGCCCTTCCTGCTGGCTGATGAAAACGTAGATAAGGGTGCAGTACTGCAAAACGGCTTTTGCGCACCGCTCGTTCAAAAAACACGGCGCGGCGGTTACGACGGTAAAGGGGTGCAAATGCTTCTTGAGCCCGAGGCGCTCAGTAATCTTTGGCCGGTACCGAGCGTGATTGAGCCAGCTCTTGAGAGTTGTCTGGAGGTCGCGGTGGTCGTGACCCGAGCTGCGTCTGGTGAAACAAGCGTTTACCCTCCAGTCACGATGATGTTTGATCCCGCGCTGAATTCAGTGAGCACCGTCATCAGCCCCGGGGATCTCAGCGAGACCCAGCGGACCGAGTGTATTGAGGTAGCCACCCGCGCGATTCAGGCCCTTGATGCGGCAGGTGTTTTTGCGGTGGAGCTTTTTATCAGTGCTTCAGGAGAGATCTTCATTAACGAGATTTCACCCCGGGTGCACAACTCGGGACATCTCACGATGGAAGGGTTTCAATGTGATCAGTTCGAGCAGCACCTTAGAGCCATTTCAGGTCGCCCTATCGCGCCGACCGAGGCGCGGGCACCGGTCTCAGTGATGCTGAATCTTTTGTATGAAGACCGCCTGTCTCCTGCGCACACCGGGGCGCCCTACACCGTCCGGCTGCAGGAAGAGGGCCAGGTGACGGTGCACTGGTATGGAAAAAAAGAAGCCAGACCAGGAAGGAAGATGGGCCATGTCAACGCGCTGGGCAACTCTCGGGAAGAAGCTTTGGCCCACGCCCAAAGCGGATTGGAACGGCTCCAAAGTGATACATTTCAACCTCCTGAGGGCGAAGCAATAAGCAAGGCGAACGGATCATGAATGCGAAGGTCGGAATCATCATGGGCAGTGATTCAGACTTGCCCGTGATGCGCGCGGCAGGGGACATCCTCAGCCAACTGGAAGTGCCCTTCGAGATGACGATCGTCAGCGCTCACCGGACACCCGACCGGCTGTATGAGTATGCAGGCAACGCCGAGGGTCGCGGCCTGCGCGTGATCATTGCCGGTGCCGGCGGGGCGGCTCACCTTCCGGGGATGGCGGCGTCGCTCAGTGTTCTACCGGTTATTGGAGTGCCCATCAGTGCTACGCGCCTTGAAGGCGAGGATGCACTGCTGTCGATCGTCCAGATGCCGGCGGGCGTGCCCGTGGCAACGGTTGCCATTGATAACGCCACCAACGCCGGCATCCTGGCAGCCCAGATGCTCGCCACAGGAGATGATGCTCTGAGACAGCGGCTTGCCGAATACAAAGCGGCCTTGAGTGCCAAAGTGCATGACAAGGCCCGGCAATTGGAAGATTCATAGGGCTCTTAAGCCGAAAATATTGCAGGGGGAGTCCAGATGAAAACGCACGCACAGGTATGTGTGATCGGCGGCGGCGTCGTCGGTTGTTCGGTTTTGTACCACCTCACCAAACTCGGCTGGTCGGATGTGGTTCTGCTGGAGCGATCTGAGCTCACTTCCGGATCCACCTGGCACGCGGCAGGCGGGTTTCACACCTTAAATGGCGATACCAACATGGCCGCCCTGCAGGGTTACACGATCAAGCTTTACCGCGAGCTCGAAGCGCTGACGGGAATGTCGTGCGGTCTGCATCACGTTGGTGGCGTCACCCTGGCGGACACATCCGAACGTATGGATATGCTCAAGGCTGAAAGGGCGAAGCATCGGTATATGGGTCTCGAGACCGAGATTCTTTCTCCCACCGAGATCCGCGAGGTTGCACCGGTAACCAACATCGAGGGCGTACTCGGCGGTTTATATGATCCTCTTGATGGCCACCTTGATCCTGCTGGCACCACGCACGCCTATGCCAAAGCGGCGCGTCTGAATGGTGCGAAGATCGAACTTAACACGATGGTCGAGCAGACCACGCCCAGAAGCGATGGCAGTTGGGAAGTCGTGACCGATAAGGGCGTGCTCATCGCGGAGCATGTCGTCAATGCCGGAGGTCTTTGGGCAAGAGAGGTTGGTGCCATGGCGGGGGTCTATCTGCCGCTGCATCCCATGGAACATCAATATGTGGTCACCGATGATATTCCCCAGATCTACGAGCGTGACACGGAGCACCCACACGTCATGGATCCCGGCGGGGAGAGTTATCTTCGCCAGGAAGGCAGGGGCCTTTGTATCGGGTTTTACGAGCAGGCCTGCAGGCCCTGGGCAGTTGATGGTACGCCCTGGGATTTTGGTCATGAACTGCTGCCAGATAACCTAGACAAGATCAGCGAGTCGATCGCGTTCGCCTACCAGCGTTTTCCGGTGCTGGAAACGGCAGGGGTCAAGACCATCATCCACGGCCCCTTTACCTTTGCGCCTGACGGTAACCCACTCGTCGGTCCGGTTCCGGGCCTCCGTAATTACTGGTCTGCCTGCGGTGTGATGGCAGGTTTCAGCCAGGGCGGTGGTGTGGGACTCACCCTGGCCCAGTGGATGGTGGAAGGCGAACCGGATCGTGATGTCTTCGCCATGGACGTGGCGCGTTTTGGTTCGTGGACTAACCCGGGTTACACCCTGCCCAAGGTCATCGAAAACTACCAGAAGCGGTTTTCCGTCAGTTACCCCAACGAGGAGTTGCCGGCCGCACGACCTTTCAGAACCACGCCGGTCTATGACATCCAGCAATCGCTCGGCGCCGTTTTTGGCCAGCAGTTCGGCCTTGAGGTGGCGAATTATTTTGCCAGCGAAGATGAGCCGAGATATGAAACACCGTCGTTTCGACGCTCCAACGCGTTTGCGGCAACCGCCCGGGAGGTAAAGGCGGTCAGGGAGCAGGTCGGCATCAATGAGGTTCAGAACTTCAGCAAGTTCTTGGTGACCGGTTCAGGTGCGCGAGCCTGGCTGGACCGGATTATGGCGGGCCGGATTCCCGATGTGGGAAGGGTGAGCCTTGCCCCTATGCTGTCTCCCAAAGGACGATTGATTGGCGATTTCACCATCTCCTGTCTTGGCGAGGCGGAATTTCAGCTGACCTCTTCCTACGGGTATCAGTCGGTGCATGAGCGATGGCTGCGACGCCATCTTGAGGCTGGGATCGATATCGAGAATATTTCTGACAGACGCACAGGTTTTCAGATTGCAGGCCCCATGGCCCGTACTGTGTTGGCCGAGGTGACCCGTGCTGACGTGTCGGCCGAATCGTTTTTGTTTATGGACGTCAAGCGGATGACCGTAGGGATGTGTGACTGCATCGTGCAGCGGTTGAGCTACACCGGAGACCTCGGTTACGAGATTTATACGGACGCCATGGACCAGCGGTCTCTTTGGGACACGCTCTTTACTGCCGGTCAGAAGCACGGTATGCGACCTTTTGGGATGCGCGCAATGATGAGTCTGCGCCTCGACAAGTTCTTTGGCAGTTGGCTGAGTGAGTTTTCTCCGGACTACACCCCGGCGGAGACAGGTATGGATCGTTTTGTGGCGTTCAACAAAGGCGCGGACTTCATCGGGCGCAGCGCGGTTGAGGCTGAACGCCAGAGCGGCGCGGCAAGAAAACTCGTGATGTTTGAGGTCGATGCAGATGATGCCGATGCCGTCGGGTATGAGCCCGTTTGGATCGATGGGGAGGTGAAAGGGTTTTGCACCTCAGGCGGATATTCACATACCGCGCAAAAATCCATCGCCCTCGCGCTCGTTGACGTCGCGTCGCTGAGTGATGATCTCGAGGCGAAAATCGAGATCCTAGGGAATATGCGCCCGGCAAAGAGAATTCATCAGATGCTCTTTGACGCAGATGGTGCCCGCATGCGGGGATGATTCATCACGAACCATACGATTCGATTGCGGCTTTAAGCGTTGGCTCAATGACTCAAGCCACCGGTGTTAAGTCTTCCGCTTCTCTGCGCTCATTGATGATTTTCCGAACGTAGTGTGAGCAATGGTCCGGGTTAACTTCTCTCGGATTTCCCAATAGCCAATCGTCGGCGTAGCCGTATCTTTTGAGAAACGGCTGAAAAAGGGGTCGGTAGTGCTCCATATCCCGCTCGGTAAACCAATGCCGCCAGAACCCATGAGCCTTGCTGCGGATCACACGGCGGAACTGTTTCGGCACCCTGGTGTCGCTTTTGATGCGCACACCCAAGAAATCCTCCAGTAAGTCGAAGTTGTGGTCTACATAATCCTCGTACTTAAAAAGGAACGCGCGCCCTTGGCTTACGGTTTTATCCAGGGCATCCCATTTCAGATGGTCGTTCCAGAAGAACGCTGAGTCTAAAGTGGGGCTCGGCAGGGCAAGGCGGGTCTCAAGTTCCACCAAGGAGACCGAATCAGGATCTTGTTCTTTTTGCTCCAAGAGCCGCAGTTGTTGGCGGACAAATTCCTCATCGTCGTAGAGGTGGTCGTAGTGACGATACAGGATGTAGCTCACAAGCCGGTCACGGGGATCGCGCACCAGCCAGATGACTTTGTCGTAGTTGTCGAGACAGGAAAAGTCGAACCCGGACCCTATGATTTCCTTATTGATCAGATGCTTTGGGTTGGTTACCGGATTTCCCCAGCCCAGATACTTGTTGTATCTCGATGGCAGGAACTGCCCCTCAAAGAATTGCAGGTACCGCCGCGGATAACTCTTTATCAGGCTCGACCAGAGTCCTGTGGTGCCGGATTTGGCGAGTCCAAATATTGCTATCTTTGCCATACGACGAGAGGTGCGGTCCGGGAACTAGGATGCAGGGTCATTTTGCCTACCGAAAGTGATTGCCCATAGGAGAAGTTGTGAAAGTGCGCCGCGACGAAGTGGTGACTTACGTGTACTGGCGCACCTCATCATAGTATCCGGAGATATTTTTATCGAGGAATTTCTTGCCCCGACTGGCTGGACAACGATTCACCTTAACTGCAAACTCCCTTCGCTTCGGATGCTCAGGAAATCGGGATTCACACCGTGAAAATCATTCACTTCACCGACACCCACTTTATTCCACAAGGCGAAACCCTTTACGGCCGTGATCCGGCGGTTGCGCTTGAGCGGTGTATTGAAGATATCAATCGGCATCATGCCGATGCGGCACGGTGCGTCATTACCGGCGATCTGACGCATTGGGGCGAGACCGAGGCATTTGACCATTTAAAGCGCCATCTCGATCAACTTAAGGTCCCCCTGCGGCTTCTGGTCGGCAACCACGATAGCCGGGATGTGTTCCGGCAGTGGTTCCCGGATCACCCTTTTGATGAAAACGGATTTATTCAATCTGTTGAGGATCTGCCCGCAGGGCGCTTTATCTATCTCGATACGAATGAGCCCGGCCACCATGAGGGCTGGTACTGTGAGGCCCGGCTTAAATGGCTTGAGCAGCAGTTGGCAGCCGCCGCCGATAAAGAGATTTATCTTTTCATGCACCATCCGCCGTTTGATATTGGCATCCCCGCACTGGATCGGATTTCGCTTGTACAAAAAGAAGCCTTCTCGCAAATGGTCAGACCTTACCGTAACCAGATCCGTCATCTTTTTTTCGGCCACATCCACCGACCCTTATCAGGCAGTTGGCTGGGTATCCCGATGTCCAGTCTGCGGGCGATGAACCACCAGGTGCAGCTCGATATGACGGAAAGCTCCCTTAAGGGCAACTTCGAAC
>Ga0181594_10002366_pt1 | contig 17325 bp, 14 predicted proteins | sample 071ome_18_FD_145603 | JGI IMG/M metagenome (GOLD analysis project Ga0181594, IMG submission 145603) | Coastal salt marsh microbial communities from the Groves Creek Marsh, Skidaway Island, Georgia - 071413BT metaG (spades assembly) | ecosystem: Environmental > Aquatic > Marine > Intertidal zone... | reverse complement strand
GATTTGGTCAGCATTCGCACGGCCGCTTTTGCCGCGGAATATGCTCCGAAATCACCGCGCCCCACCAAGCCCCAGCTCGACGAAATGTTGACGATCGAACCTCCGCCAGAGCGCTTGAGCAACGGGTAGGCATGCTTGCAACCAAGGAACGTGCCGCGCGCGTTGATGGCGAAGCAGCGCTCCCATTCTTCCAGGGACTGCTCCTGTATCTTGCTGGAAGTGAAGAACCCGGCATTGTTCACGAGTACGTCGAGTCTGCCCGCCTCCGCCTCTAACTGGCGGATGGCCGCGATCCATGAGGCTTCCTGCGTGACATCGAGGTACAGGGCAGATGCGCCTGCGCGGCTCGACGCGATTTCCGCAGTCGTCTGCTCCAGCTCCTCATGGAGTATGTCCGAGAGGAATACCCGCGCGCCCTCCGCTGCCATACGGCGGGCAAAGACCGCACCCAGGTTCCTCGCCGCCCCCGTAATGAGGATCACCTTGCCCTCGAGCCGTGCCGTCATTGGAAAGTGACTCCTGCAAAATCCGAGGCACCCGGAAGGCTACTGATAGAAGCCATCATTGTAGCTTTGGAGACAGGACGGAGACGCACCATCTTCGCGAGGCCGCGTGCCGCCAAACTGCCGCATATTCGGCGAGTTTATGCGAATCCCGCGCGTGCCATCAGTGCGCTGCGCCCGCGGAAAGTTCGGCGTAGGCCTTGGTCGCGAATTGCTCGAAAGTCGTCGCCGGGCGCCCGAGCAGCCATTCCATCTGGCGTGGATTGCCGACGAAATCGTAGTCCTTGTACCACGCCATGATTGAGCGGATAATCTTCTCCTGGTGCGAGAAGTCGGCGTTCGGGTCGCGGTGTTCCCACAACTGGTTGATCAGGTCCTGAGGCGTCTTGACGACTGCCTTGATTTTCTTGCCCATCACCCGCGAGACGATCTGGGCCATGCCCGGCGCGTCGATCTTGTCCGGGCCGGAAAGCTCGTAGTTCGCATGGTAATGCGCCGAGCCTTCGACCAGCACCTTGAGCGCAACATCGGTCAGATCCTCAAGCGCGATGTAGCTGTGCACGCGATGGATATCTTCATGATAGGTGGGCAGCTCACCTGTCATCATGGCCGGGGCAATGTGGACTTCCGGCATCATGTAATCGCAGGGGCGCAGCGCCGTGAAATTGAGGCCTGACTTCACCAACGCCAGTTCATGATCGAGCTTATAGAGGTGCTGGATGATGTTGATGTAAGGCTGAAGCAAAGAGAGAAGTACGACGTGCCTTATGCCCACCTTCTTTGCGGCCTCTACCATCGCATAGCCCATTTCCAGCTCGCGCGGATGGGCACCAGGACCGATATGATAGACCGCATCGCAGCCGTCCAACGCTTCAGCGTAGACTTTGGGATCGCTGAGGTCTCCGACGAAAACTTCCTTGGCGCCCAGGCGTAGCACCTCTTCCTCGCGGCCCGGCGTTCCGCGCGCAGCACGAACGTCAAAGCCGGCCGCAGCCAGCTTGGGGATCAAAATCTTGCCCTGATGACCAAATGCGGCGGTAATGAAGACCTTCATCTTGCTCTCTCCCTGGATTGGTTTGCCTGTATCTCGCTAATCCGCCGCCACCGGTAAACTAAATTTACAGTGTCATCAATTGATATTGCCTCACCTGGCCTTTTCGCAGGTGCCGATTGGTGGACTGCATCAGGAGAATGCGGGGCGGGCCGGGGACGCCGGGCACGTGGCGCGGCAGGCCGGCCCGCCCAAGGTCATTTCATCTCGAAGTAGCCTGACTTGCCAGTTACCACATCCGGCTGGCTGTCGATCGACACGGGGCGAATAAGTGCGGCAGTGACCTCATGCGACAGGTGCATTGCAAATTCGCGGATGAACAGGGTCTTCCAGCGTTGCCGCGCAACGGCAGTTGTGAGCGCCCTGACCTCGCGCGGCCGCTCCATGAGATGGCGCGCCATAGCCCAGGATTGCGCAAGCAGTTCGGCCCGCGGCACGACGTCGGTCACCAGGCCCCAATCCAGGGCCTCCTGCGCGGTGAAGGGCCGCCCGAGATACATCGCCTTGTTGGCCTGCTTCATTCCTATCAGCTCCTGAAGGATCAGGAAGTTGCCGTCGCCGGGCACCAGTCCCAGCGTAAAATGCGGTTCGACAAAGGTGGTATCGGGCGTGCACAGCGTGAGGTCAGCCAGCAAGGGAGTCTCCGCGTGGAAACCCGGGCCGTTCATCGCGCCTATGACCGGGATGTTCACGCTCCAGAGCAGTTCCTCGATGATCTTGGTTCCGTCCACCTGAAACGTATCGTAAATCACCTCCGAGAACGGCGGGAGTTCGACCTCGGGGTTTTCCATACTCAGACTGCTCTCGGTGTTGACCGACTTCATCCAGTAGTCGCCCGTTCCGGTGAGGATCATGACCTCGTTCTCGCGGTCGGCGCCGACCGCACGGAACATCTGAGCAAAGGCGCGATGCATTTCGAGGCCGAACAGGGCCTCGCGATCGTTGGTATGCACGCGCACTTCGATGATGCCGTCTTCGCGCTTCATCCTGAAAAACGAGGAAAGGCGTTCGGAATAATTTTCGAACGCCTCATCCGGAAGGAACGTCTGCGCCATTTCATAATCCTCCATAACACTGCATTCAGGCTTCAGGTGGAACCAGCATCAGAAACCGGTGACCACACCCCGAGATGTGCTCCATCGACGGCGCCGACCAACCTCTTCCAAGCCTTGCACATTAATTGACTTGCATAAAAATAAATGCCTGACAATCGATATGTAGCAAGGGGCTCTCAAAACCAGAACTGGCGAGGAGATGAAGCGCTAGACCCACATTGACGCGAATATATGCATCCGATGTAGAACGCGTTTACCCGGCCATTTCGCGCGTCGTTGAGCTGCGCCGCGTCGATGCGACATTCCGTCGTCCGGGACTTCGCTCTTCAACGCTATCTCGCGCCAGGCTCACGGATGGCGGTGCAAATGGTAGTCACCCATGCACCTTGGGGGTTCTTTACTTTGGAGGGTATCCGTCTAACAGATTTCCGGGGCGGGCTCGGTTGCGGTGAACTGCGGTGCCGTTCCTTTCGAAACTATACCTGACAGGATTGTGGCGTGGCCGACAAGAAGAAGATCGAGACCGATGACAGCAGACCGCACCGGGCGGCTACATCCGACACGGGCCGCCGGCCAGGACGACCGCCTGCAAACGAGAAGCGCGGCGTCAGCCGGCGAAGCATCCTGCAAACGGCGCTCAAGCTTTCGAAGTCGGTGGCCTTGCAGGACCTGTCGATCGTCGCTGTCGCGCGGTCGATGGGCGTCACTCCGGCGCTGATCCACTATTATATCGGCGGCCGCGACTGGCTGACGTCGGGCATCATGAACCTTTTCTACAAGGGCCTGATCAAGAAGTGGCCCGAGCCTAGTGGCGACTGGGAGGAGGATGTTCGCAATTCGGCGAAGGCTTTTTTCGATCAGCTCGTCGCCTACCCCGGGATCGCTGCCTATCTCGTTCTGAACCACCAGTTCCGGGTTTTCCAGCTTACCGCCTTCCGTGATCGGGACTACGGCGCCGAAGTGCTCGACCGGTTCGTGGGGCGCGTACGTTCGGCGGGGCTTTCCCGTGAGCGGACAGGTGTTCACGCAGAACTCATCCATGAATTTATCATGAGCACCGCCCATCAAGCCTCGCACGCTCTTTTGCCCGCCGACCATCGCCAGTTCCTCGAGGACAAAATCGCCAACCTCGATCTAGACCGGACACAGAACATTGTCTACGGCAAGGTAGGTCCGTTCCAGCTCAACGCCGACAGGCTGTTCAAGGAGGGGCTGTCGATGTTTCTGCTGGGCATCCAGCGAGATCGCGAGATCGAGGGCGTGTCTGGTTCCGCAAAGCCGGCATAGATAAACAAAAAACTTCTGCGAAACAGGACCGAACACACCATCGGCATTGGAGCGCTTGCGTTCATTTTCCTATCCCTGTTAAATAATTGACAGATCGCGGAAGCTCTGCAATTTTGCCGGGCGGAGAGACTCGCACGAATACCGTGGCCCAATTTTGATCTGAGCGGGAGAGTGAAATGAACAAGCTCGCAGCAATTCAGCCTTTCGCAGCGATCGACGACGAGGGCATCAGCAAGGCGCTCATTCAACGTGTGCGGGACATGATCCCTGAACTCGTGGCCCGGCAGGCGGAGACCGAAGAGCGCACGCATTATGCGCCGGATACGCATAAGGCATTCGCAGAAGCCGGCTTCTATGACATCATGGTACCGAAGGAATTCGGTGGGTTGGATCTGGACGTCAAGACCTACTACCAGGTGGTCATGGCGCTCTGCGAGGGATGTCCCTCTACCGGCTGGCAGTATTGCCTTGGATCGGCCCACGCGGTGACGATCTGCGGAATGTACGATTTGGCCACCCAGCGTCAAATTTTCGATATAGATGAGCCGTTCATCTGTGCGGTGACGGCCAAACCGCAAGGGCAGGCTCGTCGCCGGCCCGACGGCGACTGGGAAATCAGTGGCGATTTCAATTACGCCTCGGGAATCCCCTATTCCTCGCATTTCATGAGCCACACCATTGCATTGGACGCCGACGGGAAGCCCGAAGGCGTCATGACGTTCGTGGCGCCGCGCAGCGAATGGACCATGCTCGACGACTGGGGAGGCTCGCTGGGTCAGAAGGGGAGCGGATCGAACAGCGTACGCCTCGACAAGGCCCATATCCCGGCGGCCTTCGTGCGCGAGAATACGCAGCACTTTGACCATAGATTGGTGCCCATGAACGAAGCGAGCGCCCACCTCGATAACCCTATCTATTATGGCGGCACCAGGAGTCTTTGGATGCTCGAGCCTGCGGCCATGATCCTTGGGATGGTCAAGGGGGCGCAGGCCGAATGCGCGACGCTGATGACAACGAAGACGAACCCGGTGCCGCCGATCACGCTGAAAATGGACAATCCCGACTTTCAGCGCTGGTACGGAGCCGCTGCGGCCAAGATCGCGACAGCAGAGGCGGCATTCTATGATGCCTGCGACAAATGGACGGAAGACGGCCGCAAGAACATGCTTGGCCAACGGGACCCGGCAGACAATCTTGAGATGCTGTCGATCGTAATATCCGGCGAGGTCATGGAAATCTGCTGGGACGCCATGCAACTGCTGTACCGTGTGGCCGGAACGTCGCCAATGTTCGACGGGCAGCGGATGCAGCGAATCTACCGCGACATCTCTACTGCCCGGTCGCATGGCTTCAACACTCGCTTTGATGGGCTGCATCGCGATCTGACCAGTCACTTGCTGAAAGCGAGCTAGAAACATGCCAAAAGCAAGCGAAGCCAGACGTGTTGTGCAGTGCTTTTGATTACGATGAGCCAATCCTCGACCTCAAACCCCACACAAGTGAGTGAGCCATGAAGCTCGTGACATATTCGGCCGAAGGCAAAGAATGGCTTGGGCTCGCCGTTGGCAGTGGCATCGTCTCGATCTCCAGACATCTGCCCGGTGCGCCCGAAAGCATGATTGAACTGATCCGCCGGTGGTCCGAGTTCGTCGGACCGGTCAGTCAACTTCAAGACCGCGAGCCCGATGCGGAACTTGGTGCGGTCCGATTGCGCGCACCCGTGCCGCGGCCCGGAAAGATTCTCGCCATCGGCCTGAACTACAAAGACCATATCGAAGAAACGAAAATGGAGACGCCTGAGCACCAGACCTGGTTTGCCAAGATGCCGACATCGGTGACGGGACCTTACGATACCATCGAATTGCCAGCAGTTTCCGACAGCCTCGATTACGAAGCCGAGCTCGTCATGGTGATCGGCCGGCGCGCACGAAACGTTCCGCGGTCGCGCGCACACGAGGTTATTTTCGGCTATTGCGTCGGCAACGACGTGAGCGTGCGGGACTGGCAGCTGAGGGTTTCGCAGTGGATAATCGGCAAGTCGTTCGATACGCACGCGCCCTGCGGACCCTGGATCACGACGGCTCACGAAACCGACGGTAGCGATCTTGGCATCCGGTGTCTGGTGAACGGCGAAGTCCGGCAATCATCGAACACGAAGCACCTGCTGTTCGACTGCTATGCTCAGGTTGAGCACCTCAGCAAGGTCATGACACTTGAGCCGGGCGACGTGATCTTTACCGGGACTCCAGGTGGCGCGGGCATGGGATATCAGCCTCCGGTCTATTTGAGGGCCGACGATGTGGTTCGCGTCGAGATCGACAAGCTCGGCCATATCGAAAACCGCGTGGTACGAGGATCTCCTGAGACTATCATCGAATAGTGGCACCTCACAATTCTGGCAGTCCCTTGCACAGTCAACTGGCCATCATCAATTGGCGATGGCCAGTGTTCATCCAAATCCAGAAGTCTTGCGCCAGCGTCACACCGCAGGTGCGGGGCGCGGTTGCACCTGCGCAATGTCTGTCCGTCGGCCTCAATGCGCTTGAGGCGGCGCCAGCATGGCGGGTGCAACAGACCAACGGCCCCGGCCAGCGCGGGCAATCGTGATGTCGGGATCGATCTGCATCTGGTGCAGGATCTTGCGGCTCATATCACCCATGGCACCTCCAAGGTGCCAAAAAAATTTACAAATTATGCATAAAATAGGATGAAAATTCCGAAATTGCACCAATTTGGAGAAAATTAGCGAACTTATCCTAGCTCGGTGATGGTATGTTTCGGCCCACGCCGAGGATGCCCCCGATGAACAAGCCGAGACTTGAATTGCATGTGCCAACGCCTCCCGCGCGTCCGGGCGGGCAAGCCAGTTTCAAGCATCTGGAGATACCGCCTGCCGGCGCAGTCCGCCGCCCCGACAGCGCCTGTGATGAAAGCGAAATCCGCGACCTGCCTTACGCGCTGATCCGTGTCCTCGACGACGAGGGCAGGGCAGTCGGACCGTGGGATCCGGCGCTCACGCCCGACCGCATGCGCAAGGGGCTGCGGGCGATGATGCTGACCCGCACGTTCGACGATCGGCTGTTTCGAACGCATCGGCAGGGCAAGACCAGCTTCTACATGAAGTCCACCGGAGAAGAGGCCATTGGCGCGGCGCAGTCGCTCGCTCTGGTCACAGGCGACATGTGTTTTCCAACCTATCGGGTGATGAGCTGGCTGCATGCCCGCGACTATCCGCTGGACTTGATGGTCAACCAGATTTTCTCGAACGAAAAGGACCCGCTCAAGGGCAGGCAATTGCCGATCCTATTTTCCGCACGGGACTATGACTTCTATTCGCTGTCGGGCAATGTCGGTAGCCGGTTTGGCCATGCGGTTGGCTGGGCGATGGCATCGGCGTACAAGCACGACGACAAGATCGCGCTGGCCTATATCGGCGAAGGCACCACGGCAGAGGGCGATTTCCACGAGGCGCTGACCTTCGCCAGCGTCTATCGCCCTCCGTGCATCCTGTGCGTGACGAACAACCAGTGGGCGATCTCGAGCTTCGCGGGCATCGCGGGTGGCGAGATGACCACCTTTGCGGCCAAGGCGCTGGCCTATGGGCTGCCGGGGCTGCGGGTGGACGGCAACGATTTCCTGGCTGTCACTGCAGCGACCCAGTGGGCCGCGGACCGGGCACGGACTAACCGCGGCGCAACCCTCATCGAGTTCTTCACCTACCGCGCTTCCGGCCATTCGACGAGCGACGACCCGACCAAATATCGTCCGGCGGATGAAGCCGGGTACTGGCCGCTCGGCGATCCGATCGAGCGCCTGCGCCAGCACCTGATCCTTCAAGGCGAATGGAGCGAGGCGCAGCACGAGGCGCTGGCAGCGGAAATCGACGATGCTGTGAGGCTCGCGGTCAAGGAAGGCGAGGCTGTGGGCACGCTCGGCAAGTCGAAACCAAGCGTCAGCGAAATGTTCAAATGCGTGTTCAAGGAGCCTGACTGGAGGGTGATCGAGCAGCGCCGCGAGCTGGGGATCTGAGCCGATGGCGAGCATGAACATGATCCAGGCGCTCAACAATGCGCTGGATGAAAAGCTGGCGCAGGATCCCGATGTCCTGACCTTTGGCGAGGATGTTGGCTACTTCGGCGGCGTATTCCGGGTAACGGACAAGCTCCAGGAGAAGCACGGGGTGACCCGCTGCTTCGATACACCGATCTCGGAAGGGGGGATCGTCGCTGCCGCAATCGGTATGGGCGCCTATGGCCTGCGGCCTGTCGCCGAGATCCAGTTTGCCGATTATATCCTGCCAGCCTTCGACCAGCTTGTGAGCGAGGCGGCACGGCTGCGTTACCGTTCGAACGGTGAGTTCTGGTCCCCGATCACGGTGCGCTCTCCCTACGGCGGCGGCATCTTCGGCGGGCAGACCCACAGCCAGAGCCCGGAAGCGATCTTTGCACATATTACCGGGCTGAAGACGGTCATCCCATCCAATCCTCACGATGCCAAGGGCCTGCTGATCTCTGCGATCGAGGAAGATGATCCGGTCATCGTTCTGGAACCCAAGCGAATCTACAACGGGCCGTTCGACGGCCGCCATGACCACGCACTCAAAACCTGGTCCGGCCATCCAAAAGCAGAGGTTCCAGAAGGCCTGTATCGCGTGCCGCTGGGCCAGGCGGACCTGGTGCGTGAGGGGAGCGAGGTGACCGTGCTCGCCTATGGCACCATGGTCCATGTCGCGCTGGCCGGGATCGATGAGTCCGAAGTCGATGCCGAACTGATCGACCTGCGCTCGATAGTCCCGCTCGATATCGATGCGATCGTCGGGTCGGTGCGCAAGACCGGGCGCTGCGTGATCCTGCATGAGGCGTCGCGTTTCGGAGGCTTCGGTGGCGAGCTTACGGCCCTGGTGCAGGAACGCTGTTTCGATTACCTCAAGGCGCCGATCGACCGCGTGGCGGGATGGGACACGCCCTATCCCCATGCCTTCGAATGGGATTACTTTCCCGGTCCCGGGCGTCTTGCCAAAGCCCTCCGCCGCGCGATGGAGTATTGACCATGGGACTCTACCAGTTCCGCCTCCCGGATATTGGCGAGGGCGTCGCCGAGGCCGAGATAGTCGCCTGGCACGTCCAGCCGGGAGATGAGGTCAAGGAAGACCAGAGCCTGGTCGACGTGATGACCGACAAGGCCACGGTCGATATGACCTCGCCGGTCGATGGCAAGATTATCGCCGTGCACGGCGCGGTCGGCGAGATGCTTGCGGTTGGCGGCGTTCTCGTCGAACTGGAGGTCGAGGGCGAGGGCAATGTCTCCGACGCCGCGCCGGCTGGCCCGCCCGCTGCCGCGCCCACGTTGCCAACGCCTTCACCCAGCACCACGCCGGAACCTGTGCCAGAGCCTGCGATGGCGCCGGCAGCAAGGACTGCGGCATTTGCTGCCCGCAAGATCGGTCAGGCTCCGCTTGCTGCGCCTGCCACCCGGCGCAGGGCTCATGAACTTGGCATCGCGCTTCAGTATGTGCCCGGAACCGGCCCTGGCGGACGCATTACGCCCGGTGATCTCGACGCCTACATTGCCAGCGGCGGCGCTGCCGGGCCAAGCGGCGACTCGCGCTATGCCGCGCGGCCGGAAGTGAACGAAACCCGGATCATCGGCATGCGCCGCAAGATCGCAGAGAGGATGCAGGAGACCAAGCGCCGCGTACCGCACATCGGCTATGTCGAGGAGTGCGACCTCACGCAGCTCGAAGCCTTGCGCAGCGATCTCAACGCGAACCGCGAGGACGGGCAGCCGAAGCTGACGCTGCTGCCATTCTTCATCCGCGCACTGACCAGGGCGCTCCCGGACTTCCCGCAAATCAACGCCCACTTCGACGATGATGACGGCATCCTCACCGAGTTCGCCGGGGTGCATGTCGGCATCGCCACGCAGACTTCGTCCGGTCTGATGGTTCCGGTAGTCCGCCATGCCGAAACGCTCGATCTTTGGGCCTGCGCCGATGAATTGGCGCGGCTGAGCGCGGCGGCGCGGGACGGCAGCGCGACACGCGATGAGCTGTCGGGCTCAACCATCACCATTACCTCGCTCGGTACGCTCGGAGGGATATCGTCGACACCCATCATCAACAGGCCCGAAGTGGCGATCATCGGGCCTAACAAAGTGACCGAGCGGCCAGTTGTGCAAGGCTCGTTTATTGCCGTGCGCAAAATGATGAACCTGTCATCTTCGTTCGATCACCGGATCGTCGATGGCTATGATGCCGCGCGCTTCGTCCAGCAGGTCAAGCGATTGCTGGAACATCCCGCTCTCCTATTTATGGACTGAACCGTGACCGAAATCCTCAAACCGAAGGTTCTCGTCGTCGGGGGCGGTCCGGGCGGCTATGTAGCGGCCATACGCTGCGGCCAGCTTGGCCTCGAAACCGTGCTGGTCGATGCTGACCGGCTGGGCGGAACCTGCCTGATTCGCGGCTGCATCCCTTCCAAGGCGCTGATCCATGCCGCCGGGCTCCATGCCGAAATGGTCGAGGCGGCCCGGCCGGAGGGACATTTCGGCATCCACGCGCAGCCGCCGCAACTGCGCCTGTCCCAAACGATCGCCTGGAAGGACGGCATTGTCGATCGCCTGTCCGGCGGCGTGGGGGGGCTGCTGCGCAAGGCGAAAGTGCGGGTCATCGCCGGACATGCCCGGTTTTCTGACGCGAAGAAGTGCCATGTCGATGCGGACGGCGAAAGCCTGACCATCCGCCCCGAACACGTCATTCTTGCGACCGGCTCGGTGCCGGTGGAACTGCCCTTCATGCCGCTCGGCGGCAAGGTGATCGGCAGCGCTGAGGCTCTTGCGCTCGAGGAATTGCCGCAGCGCCTCGTCGTTGTCGGCGCGGGATACATCGGTCTGGAACTCGGCACCGCATTCGCGAATTTCGGCGCTAAGGTGACCATTGTCGAAACAGCCGACCGGATCCTGCCGCTCTACGATCGAAAGCTGACCGATCCGGTCAGACGCTGGCTCGAGCAGCACGGTGTTGCGCTGCACCTTGGCGCAAAAGCGCTGGGCGAGGAGGGCGACGGGCTGGCGATCGAGGACACAGATGGCAACCGCACCGTGCTGCCCGCCGATCGTATCCTCGTGACGGTTGGCCGTCAGCCGGCGACGCAGGGCTGGGGCCTGGAAGCGATGAACCTCGCCATGGCCGGTCGTTTCATCCGGGTGGACGAACGCTGCGCCACTTCCACCACCGATGTCTGGGCTATCGGCGACCTGGTGGGCGAGCCGATGCTGGCGCACAAGGCTTCGGCGCAGGGCCAGATGGTGGCCGAGATCATTGCCGGGCGCAGGCGGCGCTTTGATCCAGCTGGCATTCCGGCGATCTGCTTCACCGAGCCCGAAATCGTCAGCGTTGGCGTGCTGCCGGACGATCTGCCGCCCGATGCGGCGGTCATGATCGGCCAGTTTCCCCTTGCCGCGAACGGACGGGCGCTGTCGATGGACGCAGGCGGTGACGGCGGGTTCGTTCGGATCGTGGCCGAAGAACAGGGGCACCGCATTCTCGGCATTCAGGCGGTGGGCAGGCACATTTCCGAATTCGCCGGTCAGTTTGCGACGCTTATCGAAATGGGCGCGGTGCTCGAGGACGTCGCAGGGATCATTCATGCTCATCCCACCCTGGGTGAGGCGGTACACGAAAGCGCACTCCATGCGCTGGGCCAGGCTCTGCACATTTAGGCGAGGGCGAACCGAGGACCGAGAGAGATACAATGCTGGATTTTTTCCTGGGCGACATGGCGGACGCCATTCGCGACACGACGGAGCGTTTCGCGGCCGACCGGATCGCGCCACTGGCGGCGCGGATCGATGCGGAAGACTGGTTTCCGCGCGACGAGCTGTGGACGGCAATGGGTGAACTAGGACTGCACGGCATCACTGTTGAAGAAGATTGGGGCGGGCTGGGGCTGGGCTATCTGGAGCACTGCGTTGCCGTAGAGGAGGTCAGCCGGGCCAGCGCATCGATCGGGCTCAGTTACGGCGCGCATTCGAACCTGTGCGTCAACCAGATCCGGCGCTGGGGCAATGACGAACAGAAGGCGCGGTATCTACCCAGGCTGATTTCAGGAGAGCACGTGGGCAGCCTGGCCATGTCGGAGACGGGGGCCGGTTCGGATGTCGTTGGCATGAAGCTGAAGGCCGATCAGGTGGCGGGCGGGTTTCGTCTCAACGGCACCAAGTTCTGGATCACCAATGCGGCCTATGCCGATACGCTCGTAGTTTATGCCAAGTCCGCGCCCGATGCCGGGTCGCGCGGAATCACCGCCTTCCTAATCGAGAAGGATTTTGACGGCTTTTCGATCGGTCAGAAGATCGACAAGATGGGAATGCGCGGATCGCCGACTGCAGAACTAGTGTTCGAGGATTGTTTCGTTCCGCTCGAAAACGTCATGGGGCCGATAGGCGGTGGCGTCGGCGTCCTGATGAGCGGGCTGGATTATGAGCGCGTCGTGCTCTCGGGCATCCAGCTGGGGGTCATCCAGGCCTGTCTCGATGTTGTGCTGCCGTATGTCCGCGAACGAAAGCAGTTTGGCAAGGCGATCGGCACCTTCCAGCTTATGCAGGCCAAGGTGGCCGACATGTATGTCGGGCTGCAATCGGCCCGCGCTTATACCTATGCCGTGGCGCGGGCGTGCGATGCCGGCAAGACCACGCGCTACGACGCGGCGGGCGCGATCCTGCTGGCAAGCGAGAACGCGTTTCGTGCAGCCGGTGAGGCAGTCCAGGCGCTGGGCGGTGCGGGGTATACGAAGGACTGGCCGGTCGAACGCTTCCTGCGAGACGCCAAACTGCTTGATATCGGTGCTGGCACGAACGAGATTCGTCGCATGCTCATCGGACGCGAACTGGTGGGAGCCGCAAGTTGAGCGCGCCAGTCCTGTCGACCTCGCTCGATCTTGGCAGCCCCGAGGCGCAGAAGCGCGCCGCGCACAACCGGGCCCTGGCCAAAGAACTTCGCTCTCGAGTTGCCAAGGCGGCACTGGGCGGAGGCGAACGCAGCCGCGAGCGCCATGTAGGTAGAGGCAAGCTGCTTCCGCGCGACCGCGTTGAGCGGCTGCTCGACCCGGGTTCGCCATTTCTCGAAATCGGTCAGCTTGCCGCCAACGGCCTCTACGGCGATGAGGTGCCGGGCGCGGGTATCATCGCCGGGATCGGGCGTGTCTCCGACCGTCAGTGCATGATCTTTGCCAATGATGCGACGGTCAAGGGCGGTACCTACTACCCGATGACGGTCAAGAAGCACTTACGCGCGCAGGAGATCGCGCTCGAGAACCGGCTACCGTGCATCTACTTGGTCGATAGCGGCGGCGCGAACCTGCCCAACCAGGCGGAAGTCTTTCCCGACCGCGACCACTTCGGGCGCTTCTTCTTCAATCAGGCGCAGATGTCCGCGCGCGGCATTCCGCAGATTGCCAGTGTCATGGGCAGCTGCACGGCGGGCGGTGCCTACGTACCGGCGATGTCTGACGAGAGCGTCATCGTACAAAACCAGGGGACGATCTTTCTCGCCGGTCCGCCGCTGGTGCAGGCCGCCACGGGCGAGGTAATCAGCGCGGAGGATCTGGGCGGCGGCGATCTGCACAGCCGCAAGTCCGGTGTGACCGATCATCTCGCCGAAAACGATGAGCACGCGCTCACGATTGTGCGGGACATCGTCTCGCACCTGGGTATTAGCAAGGGCTTCAAAGTGGCCAGGCGCGATCCGCGCCCGCCGAAATATGCTGCCGAGGAGCTTTACAGCATCGTACCGCAGGATGTTCGTGCGCCTTACGACGTCCGCGAAGTCATCGCTCGCCTGGTCGATGGCAGCGAATTTCACGACTTCAAGGCACTCTACGGTACCACGCTGGTTTGCGGCTTTGCGCATATCTGGGGCATTCCGGTGGCGGTGCTCGCCAACAACGGCGTGCTGTTCAGCGAGAGTGCGATGAAGGGTGCGCATTTCATCGAACTGGCGCAGCAGCGCGGGATACCCCTACTTTTTCTCCAGAACATCTCGGGCTTCATGGTCGGCGGCAAGTATGAGGCCGAAGGCATCGCCAAGCACGGCGCCAAGCTGGTGACGGCGGTCGCCACCGCCACCGTCCCCAAGATAACCATCCTGATCGGCGGCAGCTTCGGCGCGGGCAACTATGGCATGTGCGGGCGTGCCTATTCGCCGCGGTTCCTGTTCACCTGGCCGAACGCGCGGATCAGCGTGATGGGCGGAGAGCAGGCCGCATCAGTCCTCGCCACGGTCCACCGCGATGCGGCCAAGTGGGACGAGCGCGAAGCCGAGGCATTCAAGGCGCCGATCCGCCAGAAATACGAGGATGAAGGCAATCCCTACTACGCCACCGCGCGATTGTGGGATGACGGCATCATCGATCCCGCGCAGACCCGCGACGTGCTGAGCCTGGCGCTGGCCGCGACGCTGGAGGCGCCGCTCGATGAGCGCGGCTTCGGCGTGTTCAGGATGTAATGACCATGATCCAGTCCCTGCTCATCGCCAACCGGGGCGAGATTGCCTGCCGCGTGATCCGCACTGCACGGCGCATGGGTGTGCGCACCGTGGCAGCCTATTCGGATGCCGATGTTGCGGCCTTGCATGTGCGCAGTGCCGACGAGGCCGTCCATATAGGACCCTCGCCTGCTGCGGAGAGCTACTTGCGCGGCGACAGGATCATTGATGCGGCAAAGGCAACCGGCGCCGAGGCGATCCATCCCGGCTACGGATTTCTCTCGGAAAACGCCGACTTTGCGCAGGCGGTGATTGACGCGGGGCTGGTCTGGGTCGGGCCGTCGCCAGCCAGCATCAACGCCATGGGCCTCAAGGATGCTGCCAAGAAGCTGATGGCCGAAGCTGGCGTGCCAGTGACGCCCGGCTATATGGGCGCAAACCAGGACCCGGCGGTGCTTGAAGCCGAGGCAGGCAAGATCGGATATCCCGTGCTGATCAAGGCGGTCGCGGGTGGCGGCGGCAAGGGCATGCGGCTGGTCGAGCGCGCGCAGGATTTTGCCGACGCGCTCGCCTCTTGCCAGCGAGAGGCGGCAAGTTCGTTCGGCAACGACCATGTCCTGATCGAGAAGTACATCTCCTCGCCGCGCCACATCGAGGTGCAGGTGTTCGGCGACAGCCATGGCAATGTCGTCCACCTGTTCGAGCGCGACTGCTCGCTGCAGCGCCGCCACCAGAAGGTCATCGAGGAAGCCCCCGCCCCGGGCATGGACGAGGACACGCGCGCCGCGATCTGCGCGGCGGCGGTGCGCGCGGCCAAGGCAGTGGACTATCAGGGCGCGGGCACGATCGAATTCATCGCCGACGGCTCGGGCAAGCTCGATGCCGACAAGATCTGGTTCATGGAAATGAACACCCGACTCCAGGTTGAGCATCCGGTGACCGAGGAGATCACCGGCGTCGATCTGGTCGAATGGCAGCTGCGCGTGGCGAGCGGCGAGCCGCTGCCACTGCGGCAGGAGGAGCTATCCATCAACGGCTGGGCGATGGAAGCGCGGCTCTATGCCGAAGATCCGGCTAACGGGTTTCTGCCGAGCATCGGTACGCTCGAACTGTTCGAACTCGGTGAGGTGGAGGACGGACGCATCGAAACCGGGGTTTTTGAAGGCGGCGCGGTCACTCCGTTCTACGACCCGATGATCGCCAAGCTGATCGCGCATGGCGACACGCGCGGCGAGGCCCGCGAGCGGCTGTCCGCCATGCTCCAGAACAGCGCCGTCTGGCCGGTGCGCACGAATGCCGCGTTCCTGATTAACGCGCTCGACCATCCTGACTTTGTGGCTGGCAAGGTCGATACCGGCCTGATCGGCCGCGACGGCGGGGCCCTATCCGCCGAACCTGAATCCAGCGCCGAAATGCTTGCGGACGCGGCACTGGCCTTGGTGACTCCAACCCTCGCGCCGGGCTTTCGCCTCAATGCCCCGCCCCGCGATGTCGCCAGGTTCCTCCTTGATGGAGAGCCGATGGAGATCGCGCTCGATGGCCAAGGAACCTGCGACGGCGAGACCTCGGTGCTTGTCGCCGGGAGCGGCAAGGTGTGGCAGCTTGAACGGTGGCGCGTTGATGGTGCGGGTCACCACGGCACGCACGATGGCGAGATCCTTTCGCCCATGCCCGGCATGGTGATCTCGGTCGAAGTCAGCGAAGGCCAGGCCGTCGTCAAGGGAGAGAAGCTGCTCACGCTCGAAGCGATGAAGATGGAGCACACGCTCACCGCGCCGTTCGATGGCACGGTGGCGCAGCTTACCGTCGCACCGGGCGACCAGGTCCAGGTCGAGGCCCTGCTGGTCCGAATCGAGGCAGCGCAAGAAGCCTGATATCCGCGCGTGATGACGATGTCAGTTACGACCAGTTGCATCATTTCATTGCCAGCAGCATGTCGGATAAGGAACCGCTTGAAGCAGCTTTGCTTGCTGAAGCTGACGGACAGGTCGGTGGCGGCGGTGCTTGGCTGATCATTGACCCTAACATCCCTGCGCAGGAAGGGTCGCCATTCGGTTGGCGAGGCGCCGCAGTATTCCTCAGCGCTTGGTAAGAATGCCAGTTGCCTGACGTTGGTTTCGACAACGCTGGCATAATGAAAGAGCTTACGGAAAACGCGGATTCTTGAGAGAGATAGAAATACCGTAGCCGAACCTCTCTTATACCAAACTGCGCTGTGGGTGACTCACGGGCGAGGATTCCCAAGGGTTTGAAAGTCTGAATCTATGTTTCCGGGCATTGGAGGGCTCGGACATGGGCACGGCGATTGTTTTGCGGGATGATTTTGACGGAGCGGCGTTGCGGCGGTTGGCGCGGGCATCGAAGAGTGCGAACCAGACGCGGCGGCTGCAGTTGTCTTAGCCCCCTAGAACTGTGCCACTGTGTTTTCGAGGGAGGAGCATGAGATGGCACGCAAGCGGCATAGTGATGAGGACTGTTTGAAGTTGCTACGGGAGATTGAGCTGCAACTGGCGGCTGGTTCGGATGTGCCATCGGCTTGCCGGGCGGCCGGGATCAGCGATGCGACCTATTACAACTGGCGTAAGAAGTTTGGCGGCATGGGTCGCGCGCAGCTTGCCGAGAAGAAGGCGCTTGAGAAGGAGAACCACCGGCTGAAGAAGATCATTGCCGATCTCGAGCTGGACAAGCTGATCCTGAAGGAGAGCCTGGATTATTTAAAGCCCAGGGCCTGACGCTGGAGGTCCTGCGTCAGGCGGTCATTCATACACGCCAGAAGCTGGGTACATCCGAGCGGCGCACCTGCCGGACGATGGGCGTGGCGCGCAGCACCTTGCAGTATCAGTCCTGTACCAGAAGCGAGGATAATCTGCGCCTGGCGCTGATCCGGCTGGCCAAGCAGTATGGGCGCTATGGCTATCGCAAGATCGGACAGTTGCTTAGCGCTGAAGG
>Ga0181594_10002365_pt1 | contig 17335 bp, 17 predicted proteins | sample 071ome_18_FD_145603 | JGI IMG/M metagenome (GOLD analysis project Ga0181594, IMG submission 145603) | Coastal salt marsh microbial communities from the Groves Creek Marsh, Skidaway Island, Georgia - 071413BT metaG (spades assembly) | ecosystem: Environmental > Aquatic > Marine > Intertidal zone... | reverse complement strand
TGTCCTCGAGGAAATCGGCGCGACCCGAGTCGGGTGCCCTCAGGGGCTGGAAGAGGAGTTGAATCGAATTCGCCAGGAAGCGGTTTCCTAAGCTTGTTCCGTTGACGGCGGCAGGCCAGTGGATTGCGCGCTGCGGGGGTGGGCCGGGAGCGCGGAAGGAGCTGCGGGGCTGTTCTCGAAAAGGTAGTGGGAGACCATCCACTCCTCGCCGTTGTGGAAGCCCCAGAGTTCGGCGCAGGCCATGTAGAAGACCCGCCAGTAGACCCACCACTTGGTGGTCTGGTCGGGGCCGTAGACGTCGGTGAAAATATCCCGGATCTTGGTTTCGTTCGCATCCATGTTCCGCAGCCAGGCTTCCGCAGTCATCGCATAATGCCGCCCATTGACCCGCCAATGGCGAGCGAGGCTGAGCCGCTTCTGGAAGTAGAGGAGCAGATCGTCCGATGGCATGATGCCTCCGGTGAAGAAGTGGCGGGACATCCAATCCGAGTCGTCGCGGGCCACGAAATGGTAGGCGAATTCCCGATGGGTGAAGATGTGAACAAACAGTTTTCCGTCCGGGCGCAGCCAGCGGCTGATATTGCCGAGCAGTAAATCGTAGTTCTTCATGTGTTCGAACATCTCCACCGAAACGACGCGATCGAACTGTTGGTCCGTATCGAAGCGGTTCATGTCGCAGGTGATCACCTTGAGATTGGCAAGTCCGCGGCGGCGCGCCTCGGCATCGATATGGGCCTTTTGTGTGGCGGAGTTTGAAACGGAGGTAATGTTCGACTTGGGATAATGCTCCGCCATCCAGAGTGAGATGGCCCCCCATCCGCAGCCCAGTTCGAGAATGTCCTGCCCGTTGATGAGCTCGGCCCTCTCGCAGGTGAGCTCCAGCATGCGGGCCTCCGCCTGATCGAGATTCGAGACCGAGTCGTCCCAGTAGCCGCTGCTGTACTTCAGGCGCTGACCGAGGCAGAGTTCGTAGAATCGGGTGGGCGCTTCGTAGTGTTGCTCATTGGCGGCCCGGGTCTCGATTGCAATCGGACTGGCGCGCAATTCGTCGATCAACTGCATCAGCCGTGCGCGTTGGCGTTCGGCTGTGGGTTCGCGCTCCTCTCGCAAACGTTGCCGGAGCAGGCGTCGGATGCCCATCCGGATGGCCCAATCCGGCAGCAGATTCTTCTCCAGTGTGGAGTCGATCAGATTCATGATATCTCTTCCTTCTTGGGGAACCAGGGGACGAATGCGCTGGTGGTTCGCTGATAGCGGCGATAATCCTCGCCCTTGGTTCTCAGCGCCTGCTCCTCGGTTGCCGGGATGCCTGTCTGTTTGAGCAGGAAATAAAGCATGACCATCGGGCAGGCTGCGGTGAGCGCGCCGTATGGTGAAGCGAGGGCAAAGAGGAAAAAAGCCACCCAGACCAACCATTCAAAGAAATAGTTGGGGTGGCGCGAATAGCGCCAGAGGCCGCTGCGACAGGTGCGGCCGCGGTTGGATGGGTCGCGTTTGAAACGGTTCAACTGCGAGTCGGCGATGGATTCACCGATGAGCGCGACGATGGCCAATCCGGCGCCGAGCCATTCGACGGGCGCGAGCGTTGCGGCGGGATTGGCGGCGATCAGCAGGAACGGAGTCGACAGGGCTGCGAGGACAAGCGCCTGCAGTTGGTAGAACCAGAACATCCTGCGATTGGTGTCTGCGCCCCATTCCTCGCGAAGCTGGCTGTAGCGCCCATCTTCCTCGGGGTGATGGCCCTGGACCCTCACGTAGAGGTGCCAGCCCAAGCGGCCGCTCCAGGCGAAGACGCAAACCAGGAGCAGCGTCGTCCGTTCAGGGAGTCCCGGCGTCATCGCGACGTACACGGCGGCCAGCATGGAGAAGCCCCAGGACCAGGCGACATCCACGATGCCGAAGTTCCGGATGCGTCGCCCGAGCACGAAGGTGAGGGAAATCATCAGGATGGCGCTGGCGAGGCCGGTCAGGAACGCGGTCAGCATGAAGCGGCGTCTTTCCCTTTGAGGTTCGCGCTGATGCGCACGAGGGCGGGCGCCAGGGCGGCGTGCAGGGCCAGAGCGGTGAGCGGCGCGGCGAGCGCCCAACCGAGAATGGCGTGAAGTCCGGTGAGTCCGAATCGTTGGAGGAAAGCCGACGGGTCGGCCTGAAACTCGGAGAGGATCTCCCCGGGCGCGAAGGGAGTGGGCGGCGCGCCGACGACATGCTCGCCCAGACGCACGAAGACCAGGATCAACGGGATCTGGGCCCAGGCGACCAGCCAATTGGCGGTCTGGATCAGGGGGTGATTGAGTTTGAGGACCGCCGCCGCCGCGAAACAGAGCCCGGTGGTTGCGCCCAGAATCGGGAACACCCCGAGCGATGCGCCAAGGACCACGGTGAGGGAAATCTGTCTGGCTGAAACGCCCCGGGTCAGTTGGTCCGTGACCAGCTCGGCAACGCGCACTCTTTGGCGGGTGCGGCCTAGTTCCCGCTGGGACCGTTGTTCGGTCTTGGGGGCTTGCGTTGTCACGAGGCCTCCTCCTCCCTGAGCAGGACGCGTTTCATCGGCGCGTCGGCGGGCAGTCGGAACAGGATGATCAATACGTAGACCGCCATCGCCATGTTTCCGAGCAGGAGGATGGCGATGAGCCAGCCTGCGCGCGGCGGCCAGGAGGTTTCCCGGTAGGCGACCCAGGCGAAGAAAGTAAGGAATCCGAAGTAGGCGTCGAACAGCGATGCAACAAACCAGGGATGCGAAGCCACGGATGCGGGAATCTCCCAGATTGCGGTATCCATGCTGGCCCAGACCGTCACGGTCAACATGGCGGTCAGGATCAGCAGAAAGGCGATGCGGAGAACCCAGATCATGGCGGGGCGGCCTCAATCTCCCATCAGGGCGGGGTTGTTTGGCCGGGTGTAGACAGCTTGGACGACACTGATGTTCCTCATGCCGAACGCGGCCTCGCAGTAGCTCAGGTAGTAGTTCCACTTGCGAATGAAGCTCTCGGTGAATCCCTGTTCGCGCACGCCGTCGAGGTTGGCGTTGAAGCGCTCGCGCCAGACTTGGAGGGTGCGGGTATAGGAGGTCCCCATGTCCCGCAGGTCGTGGAGAAACAAATCCCCGGTCTTGTTCAGGGCCTTGTTGACGCGCCCGATGGACGGCAGCAGGGAACCCGGAAAGATGTGTTTTTGGATCCAGTCGACGCCCTTGCGGAAGGAGTCGTACCTGTCGTCTGGACAGGTGATCATCTGAATGGCGAGTAGCCCATCCTTTTTCAACACCTCGGAACACTTCGCAAAATAGGTTTCAAAGTAGGCGTCGCCCACGGCTTCCAGCATCTCGATGGAAACGATCTTGTCGTATTGGCCGGTTATGTGGCGGTAGTCCTTGAGGACGACCCGGACCCGGTCGTCCACGCCTTCCCTTACGGCGCGCTTGCTGGCGTAGTCCAACTGCGCTTCAGAAATGGTGACGGCCGTGACGCGGCAGCCGTAGCGTTTGGCGGCGTAGCAGCAGAAACCTCCCCAGCCGCCGCCGATCTCGAGGACATGGTCAGAGGCCTGGAGCTTCAGTTGCCGGCACAGGCGTTCGTATTTGGCCTCCTGGGCGGCGGTCAGGTGCTCCTCGCCGGTCAGGAACAGGCCGCTGGAGTAGGTCATCGAGGAGTCGAGAAAGAGGCTGTAGAAATCGTTGCCGAGATCGTAGTGCTCCCGAATGTTGTCGCGGCTCTTGGCGACGCTGTTGGGGCGCACGAGGTGGTAGGCCCGGTTCAGAAACGACAGCAAGTTCACCTTCCACGAGTTGGCCTTGGAGCCCGACATTGCGGGGGCGTTTTCCACGTTGAGGATCAGCCAGCGGATGACGGCCGTGATGTCGTCGGTGTCCCAGTCGGCGTCCACGAAGGCTTCACCGAAACCGACATCGCCGTAGAGCACGCACTTGCGGAAGAAGCTGTCATTTCTGACGCGAAGCGTCGCGCCGACAGGCTGGGAAGAATCGCCGAAGAAGTGTTCCGAGCCGTCGGGAAGCATCATGCGGAGGCGGCCGAGGCTCATGCGGTCCAGGACTTTGAACACGATGGCCCGATAGAGTGTTGCGGGTTTGGCGTCTTTGGCGTCGGTCCGGGGCTCTGGGATGGCCGGCTTCGGGATGGGCTTGATGGAGGAGGTGGGTGTCATGTTGAGCTTTTTGCTAGCGTTCCGTGAGGTTGGAGGACGTCGCGTTGTCGTCCGGGATTGGCTGCCTTGCGAATGAAGGGGACTTTCTTCAGCCATAGCAGCAGCGCGTGCCAATGAATCAAGAGAATGACTTTCAGCGTTACGAAGGGGTATTTGAGTGAGAACCAGGCGAGGCGAGCGTTGTTGAGCGGGCTGACGCGCCCGGTCAACGCGCTTCTGAGGACGGGTTCCGAACCGTCGTAGTCGTCGACCCGAATCGCGAGTCGCTCGTCCGGCGCGCGCAGTTGGAAATGGAAATTCGAATCCAGCTCGGAGAAGGGAGAGACGTAGAAATGTTTCGGGGCCAGCAGGTCGAAGCGACGCGTGTTCTGGGTCGAGGGCGCGGGAAGAAGAAACCGTTTCATCTCCCCGAACGTGTTGCCGACCTCGGCGACGGCGCACACCGGGGCGCCGCTTTTTCCGAAACAGAAGTAGAACGAGACGGGGTTGAAAACGTAGCCCATGACGCGCGGAAAGGTGAGCAGCATGATGCGGTCGTCGTCGCTCACATGAGCCTTTTGTTCCCGCAGCCATTTCAGGATGTCCGCCTTGGCGGTTGCGCCGCCGCAGGGCGAGTGATCCTGATCGTGGAAGCTGTAGACGTTGAAGCGGTTGCGGCTGAAAAGATGGAGGCGTTTCGACAGGGAGTCGATCTCATCGAGGTCGAGCCAGAACATGAAGACGCGGTGCTCGAACCGGTGTTTCCTGGGCGAGATGCGATGATGCATGACCCGGCACTCATAGAGTCTGGATGCGGGGGGAGTCATGACCAGATCTCTTCGCCCAATATTGCCCGGCTGGCGTCGAGCCCGGCGGTGAAGGCGTCCTCGTGAAAACCATATCGGAAATAGCTCCCGCAAAAATAGAGCCTTTGACTCGGGGAACGGCGGTTCAAGCCCGGCAGGTCTTTCTGCGCCGCGACAGCCGCCTGGTCGAACAAGGGGTGGCGATAGTTGATTTGTTTGAGAATCCTGTCCTTGCGTATGTTTTGTTCGCCATTGATCGAGACGAAGTAGTCCTGATGGTCCGAGACTCCTTGGAGGCTGTTCATCCAGTAGATGGTCGATGTGTTCGATTGGCCGTCGGCATGGTTGTCGATGCGGTAGTTCCACGAGGCCCAGGCAAGCCGGGTCCTGGGCATGGCGGAGGGATCGGTATGCAGGGTCGCGACGTTGGGTTCGTAATTGAATGCGGAGAGCAGACGGCGCTGCTCCGGGTCGGGTTGGTCGAGCAGATCGAGCGCCTGATCCCCGTGAGTGGCGATGACAACCTTGTCGAACGAAAGCGACTCGCCATCCTTGAGGAGGACCGTCGCGCGGTCCGGGCCCTCGACCACCTTGGCGACGCTCCGGTTGCGATGGATGCGATCGGCGAAGGGGCGGGTGAGGCGTTTGACATACTCCCGGGCGCCGCCGTCCACGGTCCACCACTGATGTTGTGTGTTCAAACCAAGGAAACCGTGATTGTGGAAGAAGCGGAGCAACGTGTGAGCGGGGAACTGGAGCATTTTCTCCGGCGGGGTGGACCAAACCGCGGAGCTCATCGGTACGAGGTAAAGGTGGAAGAAGTCCTCGCCGTAGGCGCGCTCACGGACGTATTCCGCGAGGCTTTGGGAGCGGGCGGTCGAGTCTTTCAGGGCCTTGATCGCATCGTTGTTGAAGCGATCGATCTGCTTGAGCATCCGCCAGTGGCGGGGGCGGAAGAGATTGCGGCGTTGGGCGAAGAGATGGTTCAGGCTGGAGCCGCAGTATTCGAGGTTGGAAGGCGTGTGCTGCACGCTGAAGGACATGGAGGTCTTCTTGACCGGGGCGTCCAGTTCCTTGAACAAACGGGTCAGGTTGGGATAGGTGACCTGGTTGTAGACCATGAAGCCGGTGTCGATCGGGACCTCCCGGTCCTGTTCGGACGCCGTCACCGTGTTGCTGTGTCCGCCGACATGGGAGTCGGCCCCGAACAACGTGAGTTCGAATCGCTCGTGGAGGAAATGAGCGCAGCCGAGTCCGGCGATCCCCGTGCCGATGATTGCCAGGCGCTTCATTCTGCGTTTCCGGTTGGGGGTTCCGCCGCGTTCCTGGCTTGGTCGTAGACCTTTCGGGGGACAGGGCGGAGATTCCAGATGAGTCCCAGGCGTTCGAAGAGCTTCAGGGTATAGAAGGTGAGATCGATTTCCCACCAGTAGAAACCCTGCCTGGTGGAATGCATGTAGTGATGGTGGTTGTTGTGCCAGCCTTCGCCGAGGGTCGCGAGCGCCAGCAACAGGCTGTTACGGCTGTCATCGCCCGTTGCGAAGCGTTGACGGCCCATGACGTGCGCCAGTGAATTGATGGCGCACGTGAAATGGAAAAGCGCCGTGGTGCTGATGAAGAAACCCCAGACCAGGAGTTGGGGGCCGTTGGTCGCCAGTCCGGGAGCGGTTTTCTCGAGGATCCAGCCAGCCAGGAACAGTGCGATGGCGAAGAGGGCCGGAACGAGGGAGTCGAAGCGGTTGAGGAAAACCAGCTCCGGGTATTTCGCGAAGTCCTTGATGCGGGTGTAGTCTGTGCGGAAGTTCTTTGAACAGGTGAACCAGCCCAGGTGCGCCCAGAGGAAGCCCTTGCGCCCCGGGGAATGGGTGTCCTGGTCGGAGTCCGAGTGGCGGTGATGGTGGCGGTGATGGTGGGCCCACCACAACGCGCCGCGTTGCGCCGCGGTGCCGCCCCAGGCGGCGAAGACGAACTGCCAGAAGCGGGATGTCTGGAAGGAACGATGCGAGAAATAGCGATGGTAGAACCCGGTGACCGCGAACATCCGCACGAGGTACAGGGCCAGCGCGGCCAAAACGGCGAACCAACTCCAGCCGGTCCAGAGCACGCCCAGGCAGCCAATGTGAAGCGCCACGAAGGGCAGGCAGCGAAACCAGTCAATGCGGTCCGCTTCGGTTCTGGCGGCGGTCTTGCCTGCGTCGAAATCGGAATCGAACCACTGAATCAGGGCGGTGAGAGTTCCGGAGGATCGTCGAGGCGTTAGGTTGGGTTGGGTAGGAGAGTCCATCACAGCCTTCCATTCTGTCAGAATGTGAAGCGGAAGGATACTTCCATTATTCCGGGGAAGCGCAACCGGCAGGACAGGAATAGTTGGTCGGCGGAGACAAACAAAAAGTCGCAACCCGGAGGTTGCGGCTTTGGAGGGGAAGGGTGAGGGTCAGGCCATGCCCGGTGTGCCCGGTTCGCCAAGTTTGCCCGCGTAGATGGCTGAATCGCCCAGTAGTTGCTCGATGCGCAGCAGTTGGTTGTATTTGGCCAAGCGATCCGAGCGGCTGAGCGAGCCGGTCTTGATCTGTCCGGCGTTGGTGGCGACCGCAATGTCCGCGATGGTCGCGTCCTCGGTCTCGCCGGAGCGATGGCTGATGACCGCGCCGTAGTTGTGGGTCTTGGCCAGCGAGATGGCGTCGAGGGTCTCGGTCAGCGAGCCGATCTGGTTGACCTTCACGAGGATGGCGTTGCCGACATTGGTGTCGATGCCCTTCTGCAGGAACTGAACGTTGGTGACGAAGAGGTCGTCGCCGACGAGTTGCACTTTGTCTCCCAGTTTCTCGGTGAGCGTGCCCCAGGTGTCCCAGTCGTTTTCGTCGCAGCCGTCCTCGATGCTGACGATCGGATACTTGCTGCAGAGCTCGACGTAGAAATCGACGAGATCGGAACCCTTGAGTTTCTCGCCGGTGCTTTTCTTGAAGACGTAGCGCTTGCTCTTGGCGTCGTAGAACTCGGAGGAGGCGACGTCGAGCGCGAGGTTGATTTGTTTGCCGGGTTTGTAGCCGGCCTTCTTGGTGGCCTGCAGGATGACCTCGAGGGCTTCCTCCGCGCTGGCGAGGGTGGGGGCAAAACCGCCTTCGTCGCCGACCGCGGTGGAGAGTTTCTTGCCCTTGAGGACGCCCTTGAGCGCGTGAAAGATTTCGGTGATCGCCCGGAGACCTTCGGAGAAGGTGTCGAAGCCCGTGGGCATGATCATGAACTCCTGGAAGTCGATGGGCGCGTCGGAATGGGCGCCGCCGTTGATGACATTGGCCATCGGAACGGGCAGGACCTTGGCGTTGGGGCCGCCGAGGTATTTGAACAGGGGGATGGCCAGTTCGTCGGCCGCGGCGTGCGCCGCGGCCAGCGACACGGCAAGGACGGCATTGGCGCCGAGGGTGGACTTGTTGGGCGTGCCGTCGAGTTTCAGCATGGCGCGGTCGAGACCGACCTGGTCGAGCGCGTCCATCCCCTGGAGGGCGGGCAGGATCTTGCTGGTCACGTTCTTGACAGCCTTTTCCACGCTCTTGCCCAAGTAGCGCTTTTTCACGCCGTCGCGAAGTTCGCAGGCTTCGTGCTCGCCGGTGCTGGCCCCGGAAGGGACGGCGGCGCGTCCGCGCGCTCCGGAGTCGAGTATGACGTCGGCTTCGACGGTGGGATTCCCGCGCGAATCAAGGATTTGCCGGGACTGAATATCAACGATTTCGCTCATAAATAATCTATTGGGTCAAAAAGTCCGCGCATCATAGGGGGGCGGCTTGACGCGTCAAGCGGGGTTTCGAGAAAACGGGGCTAACTTTCGCCCGGACGCGGGCCGTCAGTCGGTGGGGTCCCATTGATTGGGGATTGGGGGGCTTTCGTTGGCGAAGAAATTCAACCAGCGGGTGCCTTCATCGTGGCCGAGCATGTAGATCAGGAACCCGACGACCAAGGCCACGGTGACCATGACGGAGATGACCACCCGGCGGCCGAACCAGAGGCTCACGTCGTTTCGGTCCATGTAGGAGCGCTTCTTGCGTTTGCGGCGTCGTTTCTGGCGGCGCTCCTCCTCGCCCGCGAGGAGTTGTCCGACCCGCTTCGCGATGTAGGCGCGCTTGGCCTTTTTCTCGTCGCCATCGGCTTCCTGCAGGAGGTCGGACCAGAGCGGTTCCCGCCGCTGTCCGGCCACGATCTCTCGCTCGACAGCGCGTTCAAAACGCTTCTTTTCTTCCGCGTCCACCATGTCGGGCCGCATTATTTCGAAGCGAGTCGAATTGGCAACTGTTCGTTGACGCCGGGGGGGGGTAATTGCGGGGGCGCCGCAAGGGGCGGGCCGGGCAGGGATTTGCGGCGACTGCGGGCTAGTCCGATTTGCATTGCGGCGGGTCTGGATTCCGGAGGCGGGGTTGGGTAGCGTTCCCGGACATGAACAAGCGTGAACAGGCGGGAATCGACAGTGGCGCGCGGGCTTTTGCCGCGATCCCGGTTGCGTTCGCGTTTGCGGCGGCCGTGGCCATGTCGGTCGCTTTCCTCAAGTTGGGCACGCCCGCCGTTCTGGAAGACCGGGTTTCGGCGCCGAAGACGCTCGGCGAGGCGCTCTTTTCGTCCTGGCCGGCGGTGGTGGGGCATGTGGCGACCGGCGTGGCGTTGGCGCTGGGTTGGCTGGTCTTGTTTGATGAGCGCGACTTGCGGCGGCGGGCGTGGACGCCCCGATGGATCCAGTTCGCTCCGGCAGCGTGGCTGGCCTGGCAGTTTGTGGCGGCGCTCGACACCGTGAGCGCGCGTCTGACCGCCCCGACCTTGCTCCATTTCACCGCCGCCGTTGTCTGGTTCTACCTCGGCTTTCTTGTGTTGGGACGGTTGCGGGGGCTGGGAGTGTTTCGTTTGACCCTGGTGTGCGGTTTTTGCGTGATGGTTCTGGTCGGCGTCGAACAACACTTCTGGGGCTTGGAGGATACGCGGAAATTTTTCTACTCGCGGCCGGACCTGATGGCGTCCGCGCCGCCGGATTTTCAGGCGAAGCTGGCCAGCGACCGGATCTGGGGGTCGCTCTTTTATCCCAATGCCTACGCGGGGGGGATTTTGCTGTTGTTGCCGGTTGCGTTGGCCTTTGTCTGGAAGCTGTCCGCGGATCGGTTTGAGCCCTCGGCGCGTTGGGTCCTTGCGGCCCTCGTCGCGGCTCCTGCGTTGGGGTGCCTCTATTGGACGGGATCAAAGACCGGGTTGTTATTGTGCCTGGCCCAGGGGGTGGCCGTCCTGGCTCGTCTGCCGATTCCGAGAAAACTGAAGGTCAATGCGGGCGTCGGCCTGTCTGTCCTGGGATTGGCCGGGTTCTTCATCCTCTTCGCCGATTACTTCGAAGGCGGCGCTCGCAGTCTCGGGGCGCGGGCCGACTATTGGCGGGCCGCTGCGACAACGTTTGCCCGGAATCCGTGGACCGGTTCGGGGCCGGGGACGTTCATGATCCCGTACGAACAGCTCAAGGCGGAGGAGTCCGAAATGGCGCGTTTGGCCCACAATGACTATCTGGAGCAGGCTTCCGACTCGGGATTCCCGGGGTTCGTCGCGTTTGTTGTCTTTGTTTGGGGTTCCGTCTTCATGCTGTATCGCAAGAGTCGGACGTCCGGCGATTGGGAGTTCTTCCTGATCTGGTTGGGGTTGGCGGCCTGGGCGTTGCAGATTGGCATGGAGTTCAGCTTGTACATACCCGGTCTGGCCTGGCCTGCATTTCTGCTGTTCGGGATGCTTTGGAGTTGGCCGGAGTCCGCGCCGCGCGTCGACAAGCCGGACTCCGGGCGCTAGGCTCCGACGCCAGATGAAAGTTCTCTTCCTCAATGGCCCCAATTTGAACCTCCTGGGAACGCGGGAACCTGACAAGTATGGCCGCGCCACCCTGGCGGAGATCGAAGCCATGGTCAGGGACCACGCCGCCAAACGGGGCGCTGAAGTCGCCTTTCGCCAGTCCAATCTGGAAGGCGAACTGGTAACCTGGATCCAGGACGCCGGGCCCGACTTCGACGCCATCGTGCTCAATGCCGCCGCCTACACTCATACCAGTGTCGCCATCCGGGATGCCATCGGGGCGGTGGCCACTCCCGTCATCGAGATTCATTTGAGCAACGTCCACGCCCGTGAAGCGTTTCGTCACACCTCCCTGATCGCGCCAGTTTGTCGCGGGCAGATCACTGGCTTCGGTCCGAAATCCTACCTCCTCGGACTGGAAGCGGCGTTAACCTTAACGTTATAAGTAACGTTTTTTTAGCGGTATAATGGGGCTATTCCCGCCGATTTTCATGGGATAATGGGTCTATTTTTCTCAAAAAAAGCATGCTTGACCTTCATCTGGTTGTCACATAGGATTCTCCTCAGCTTATTATTACGGAAAGCAGCGGTGTAAGACTGCTGCTTTTTGTGTTTTGCGGTGCGTGACGATCAGAACCCGTTTTCGAGAACCAACCCAAAGGCCCGTTATGGACATCAAAGAGATAAAGGCCGTATTAGATTTGTGCAAGAAGCAGGACGTTGCAGAGTTTGAGCTGAAGACGAAGGATTTCGAGCTCAAGTTGCGGCGCGGCGGTGAGAGTGGCGGCGGGATGCCGATTCAGGAAATCGTCCAGGCGGCGGCTGCGCCGGTGGTCGCCGCGGCGCCGGCCTTGGCTCCGGCTGTGGCGCCGGCAGAGGCTCCGGTCGCTGAGGGGCCGGTCATCAAGGCGCCGATGATTGGAACCTTCTACCGGGCTCCCTCGCCGGAGTCGGCGAACTATATTGAAGTGGGCGACAAAGTGACGCCTGACACGGTTGTCTGCATCATCGAGGCGATGAAGGTGATGAATGAGATCAAGGCGGAAGTCTCCGGCACGATCACCGAGGTCTTGATGGACAACTCGAAGCCTGTGGAGTTCGATCAGCCGTTGTTCCGCATTTCGCCGGCCTGAGGGTTTGCCTCATTCGGTCAAGCGCCATCCTTCCACGGACCTCCCATCCCTGATTTCGCATGTTTGAAAAAGTCCTCGTAGCCAATCGCGGTGAGATTGCCGTCCGGATCATTCGGGCGTGCAAAGAGCTGAACATCCGCACGGTGGCTGTCTATTCCAAGGCGGACGCGAGTTCAATGCACGTGCAAATGGCCGACGAAGCGGTATGCATCGGCGAGGCCGCGTCCTCGGACAGCTACCTGAGAATCGATCGTTTGATCAGCGCCGCCGAAGTCACCGACGTAGACGCCATCCATCCGGGCTACGGGTTCCTGTCGGAGAACGCGCATTTCGCGGATATCTGCGAGGACTGCAACATCCGGTTCATCGGGCCGAGTTCCGCGGCGATGAACGCCATGGAGGACAAGGCGTTGAGTCGGGATCTGGCCACGAAGGCGGGGGTTCCCATTCCGCCCGGATCGGAGGGGTTGGTTGATGATGAGGCGGCGGCCAAGAAGGTCGCCAAGGAGATCGGCTATCCGGTCATGATCAAGGCGACCGCGGGCGGCGGCGGGCGCGGCATGCGGGTCGCGCACAATGATGTGTCGCTGATCAAGGATTATCATGCCGCCCGCGCGGAAGCGGAGAAGGCGTTCGGCAACTCCGGCGTCTACATCGAGAAATTCATCGAGAATCCCCGCCACATTGAGTTTCAGATTCTTGGCGACAGCCGGGGTAAGATCATTCACCTGGGGGAGCGCGATTGTTCGATTCAGCGCCGCAACCAGAAGCTCATCGAGGAAACGCCGTCGCCGCTCTTCGAGAAAAAGCCGGCTCTGCGCAAGAAGATGGGGCGCGCGGCGGTCAAGATTGCCGAACAGGCCAAGTATACCAACGCGGGAACGGTCGAGTTCGTCGTCGACGACAAGGGCAATTTCTACTTTCTGGAGATGAACAAGCGCATCCAGGTGGAGCATCCGATCACCGAGGAGGTGACCGATGTGGACCTGGTGAAGTATCAGATCCTGATTGCGTTGGGAGAGCAGATTAGGGAGAGCCAGAGCGAGTTTCTCACGCCCAAGCGGCATTCCATTGAATGCCGGATCAATGCCGAGGATCCTTTCGGGGATTTTCGACCCAGCCCGGGCAAGATCAACATGTATTACGCGCCCGGCGGTCGCAACGTGCGGGTGGACAGTCATGCGTATGCGGGCTACACGATTTCCCCGCACTACGATTCCATGATCGCGAAGCTCATCGTGACCGGCAAGGACCGGCGTGAGGCGATGGATCGCATGTCGCGGGCGCTGGACGAGTACATCATCGAGGGCGTCAAGACGACGATCCCGTTCGAGCAGGCGATCCTGCAGGATCCCAATTTCCGGCGCGGCGTCTATTCGACCAACACGGTCGCCGAACTGCTGGGCGGCGGTCGTCGCGAGTTGATTGAGGAGAAGGCCTGAGCGCTTCTTGGGGCTTTGCGCCGCCCTGGGTGAGTTGATCGGCGGCGGCCGTTCGATGAGTGTTGGCGGTCAGGCTCGCCAGGCGCGGCCTTGTGTCCGCCTGATTGGAGACGTTCGAGATGAAGATCACCGTCAGTTTCAGCGGCGTTGAACGCGAGGTTGAGTTCGGGAAGCCGGAGATCATCGTCGGCCGGCCGAACCCCTACATTCCTCCAGACCTGGATTTGTCGCCCGACATCACGGTCTCCCGGACGCATGCCCGGATTTATCGGCGGGATAACGGGTTCTGGATTGAAGATCTGGCCAGCAAGTATGGAACCCTGGTCAACGGCGTCAGGCAGGAGGTCAGACGGCGCTTGAATCCGGACGATCTCATCCGCATCGGCGAGACGGATCTGAAGGTCGCCTATCCCGCGAATTTCGAGTGGAGCCAAGCGTCGCCTGCTCACGTTGGCGCGGGCGAAACGGGTGCGCCCTCCGCCGCTGCGCCTTCATCCGCGCCGCCCGCTGAGGCGTCGCCACCCGCCGGGAGCATTCGTGTCGACACAGAGCTGAGCCTGGCTGATACATCCTTGCTGCAGGTCGCGGAGAATCCGGGCATGACGCGTCGACGCCTGGGACTGCTTCTGGACTTGCCGTTGCAATTCGCCGTCAAGCGGGACGCGCGTTCATTGCTCCAGTATGCCGTTGACGCGGTTGTGGGCGCGACGCGCGGCGCTGATCGGGGAGCCGCAGTATTGCGGACCCCAGGCACCAACGAGTTGGATGTGCTTGCCTGGACGGGGTCGGAGCAACCGGCGGTGAGTTCGTCCCTGTGTTTCAAGGCCATGAGCGAAGGGCGCGCCCTGATCTGGCGGCGCATCATGGACGGCGTGGACAGCGAGTCCCTGAAACGGCTGGGGATCAAGACCGGGATGTATGCGCCGATGATCTGGCAGGATCGCGCCCTGGGGGTCTTGTGCGTCGACAATCCCGAGCGCGACTGCCTGTTTACCGAGGATGAACTGCAGTTCCTGCTGGCGGTCGCGAGCTATGCCGCCATGGCGGTGGCCGGCATCTGCCCGGGGGAAGACGTCTGAGCGGCTGGTCTTGCAGGAAGCCTGGCGTCGGGCGTGCGTTTGTGTTTGTGGAAGTTCTGGGCTACCTTTGGCGCCAGTTATGAATGCCGATCCGGACAAGGCGACCGCAGAGCCGAATGGATCCTGGGCGTCGGTTTCGCATCGCGCTTTGCTGAAGCGGGTCTTCGTCCGGTTTTCCTTTCTGGCCGGCGTCGGGTTGTGCGCGCTGACCGCGGCTTCGTTTCTTGGCGGGTGGGGCGCATTGTTTGACCTGACGTCGCATTTTCCCGTGCAGTATTGTGCGGGGTTGATGGTTGTCTGCGGGGTGTTTGTGTTCTTGCGCAAATGGCGGTTGGCGGCGTTGTTCGGCGCTGCGGGTCTTGTGAATCTGCTGCAATGTGCGCCGCTGTTTTTTGGGGGAGGTGCGGGGGGCGCGGGTCAAACCAGCCCGGACCTGACGTTGATGAGCGTGAATGTGCTGCGCAGCAACCGGAGCCACGCGCTGGTGAAAGCAGTGATTCGGCGTGTTTCGCCAGACGCCTTCGCGTTGTTGGAAGTGGACCAGCGGTGGGTTGACGCCTTCGCGGAACTGGAGACGGACTATCCCTATTCGCTCAAGGAGCCGCGCGATCACAATTTCGGCATCGCGTTCTACAGCCGCAAGCCGTTGCGGAATGCGAGGAGCGTTCGGTTCGTTCGCGGCGGCGTGCTGTCGGTGGTCTCGGAGATGAATGTCGACGGTGAGGCCGTCACGCTCGTGGCAACCCATCCGGTTCCGCCTTCGAGCGTTTCATCCACCCGGGAGCGCAACGAGCAGTTGGCGGCCATCGCGGCGTTTGCTGCCCGTCGTGAGACGCCGTTGGTTGTTCTCGGCGACCTGAACACAACGCCATGGAACCGCTATTTCAAGCGGTTGGTTCGCAACGGCGGGTTGATGGACAGCGCGAAGGGCTTTGGGCTCCAAGCCACCTGGCCCGGTTCCTGGGGGGGCAAGCTGCAACGCAAGGTCGGCGCCGCTCCGGCCGGCGCTCCGGCGGGGTCGCCTTTCGATAACTTTCTTTTCCGCATTCCCATCGATCACTGCCTGCACTCGGAGGAGTTGGAAACGGTGGATCGCATCGTGGGTGATTACGTTGGTTCCGACCATCTTCCGCTGACGGTCAAGCTGAGGCGTCGCAAGGTTCGCGCCGAGTAGCCGGGAGCGGCGTCGGCCGATTCATCGATTCTGGTCATCCCGGCGAGGTTTTGATTAGATTTCGGCTCATTGACTCAACATGTCCATCGACAAGAACGCCATATTGAAAGCCGTGGTTGCCCGAATGAAGGGAGACCTGCAGAAGCATGGGCGCGCCCTGGGCGACGCCCGGGACGGAGCGACCAACGCCGAGGTCAAGTCCGAGAGCAAGTATGACACGCGCAGCACGGAGGCCTCGTATCTCGCACGAGGCCACGCCATGCACTTCGAGTCCCTGCAGGCGGATGTCGCGGAACTCGAGTCCTACCGGCCGCCGATCTACCAGGGAACGGACGGCGTTGGGAAGGGAGCGTTGGTGGGTCTCTCGTTGCGCGGCTATACGGACTACTACTTTGTCCTGCCGAAGGGCGGCGGGGTGGAGATCGAATTGGAGGATCAGGATGCCGAAGTGACGGTCATGACCCCGGAGGCGCCTCTGTTCGAACGCCTCAAGGGGAAGAAGGTCGGCGACAAGATCCGGGTGGGCGAGGCGAAGTTTCAATCGACGGTGACCTCGATCTGTTGAGGGCACGGTGAAGCGACCGGGGCAGCCTTGACCGCCCTTTCCGTTGGTTGGGGCGACGGGGATTTCAGCGCTGACGAAGCGGGGCGCGTTGCGTAGTTTTCATTCGAATTGATGATGAAACGGTCCTCAACTGGTCGCGCGCTGTCCGTGGCGTGGTCGCTGGTCGCGCTTTCTTCGACCGCGCTTTCGCAACTTTACTTTCCGTCGGCAGGCGCTGAGTGGGAGGCCGTTTCGCCGTCGGAGGCCGGATTTGACGCGACGAAACTGGGCAAGGCTCTGGACTTCGCCGGCGAGAACAAGTCCTCGAGCGTGGTTGTCCTGTGGAAGGGGCGATTGTTGGCCGAGAGGCATCGCGCGCTGAATCGAGCCAATGGGGCCTCGGCGCGCTATCTCAACGGCCTGCGCGGGAAGGATGCCGCGGGGCGTGTGATCGAGGACGTCGCTTCGGTTCAGAAGAGCGTGACCGCGGTGTTGGTCGGCATGGCGCAGGAGCGGAAGCTGCTTGAGATCGACGAGCCGGTGAGCGCCTACCTGGGCGTCGGTTGGTCGGAGGCCTCGCCGGCGCAGGAGAAACAGATCACCGTCCGACATCTGCTGGCCATGACCAGCGGGTTGAACGAGGGGTTGGAGTTTGTCGCTCCGCCCGGCGGGCGTTGGCAGTACAACTCGACGGCTTATTCCCGCGCCCGGGACTGCATTGCCAAGGCTTCCGGCGAACCGGCCGCCGCGTTCACCCGCAAGTGGCTGACCGCCAGGATTGGAATGAAGGATTCCTCCTGGGAGCAACGACCGTTCGCCGCTCGGGATCCGAAGCAGAATCAGCTCGGGTTCGCGGCGTCGGCCCGGGACCTGGCGCGCTTTGGCTTGCTGATTCTAGCGAACGGGGACTGGGACGGGGAGACCATCGTGGCGGACAAGGCCTATTTGAAAGACATGCTCTCGCCATCGCAGCAGGTGAATCCCGCTTATGGATATCTCTGGTGGTTGAACGGGCAGGAGTTCGCCCTGCGCGGGCGGCGGCGCGTTCGCGGACCCACCCTTCCCGCCGCCCCAATGGATCTTGTCGCCGCCAATGGCGCGCTGGGGCGCAAGTGTTGGGTGGTCCCCAGTCTGGGGCTTGTTGTGACGCGCCTGGGAGATCAGCCCAACAACCGAGGATTCGACAATGAGTTCTGGAAGCTGATGATGGAG